>Ga0247727_10003049_pt1 | contig 37523 bp, 35 predicted proteins | sample WisWelCaveWW1625_FD_202498 | JGI IMG/M metagenome (GOLD analysis project Ga0247727, IMG submission 202498) | Biofilm microbial communities from Wishing Well Cave, Virginia, United States - WW16-25 | ecosystem: Environmental > Aquatic > Deep subsurface > Groundwater > Cave microbial mat | place...
TTTTCTCCTTTCCTTTCTGGCAAGTTTGAAAAGAAGAATTTGATCTCAGACCTTTTTTCTCTCCAGCTTTTTTTACCTGGCCGAAGTATCTCAGTCTGAATTTACAGAACGGATGTTACACTACCAAGAAAATGAAATGTGTTGATAATGGGGTAATTTGGTATTTTTTGGAAAATTGTGGGGTGTGTATGCCAATTTCAGTGCCGGCGGATGTGCAAAAACGGGTGGATGCGTGGCTGAGCGGCCCTTTTGATGAACGGACGAAGAGTGAAATCAGGCGGCTCCAGGAGTCTGATCCGGGAGCGCTGATCGATGCGTTCTATCGCGATCTGTCCTTTGGCACAGGCGGGATGCGCGAATTGATGGGCGTAGGGACTAATCGTCTCAATGTTTATACGATCCGCTTGGCGACGCAAGGACTGGCGAATTATCTAAAGCGCGCTTCCAAAGAGCGTACATTATCTGTCGTGATAGGCTTTGACTCTAGGCACAACTCCCACACTTTTGCGGAGGAGGCAGCGCACGTGCTAGCCGGAAATGGAATACGCGTCTACTTGCTGAAGGAGCTGCGACCGACGCCTTTTATCTCTTTTGTGTGTCGGGAGAAGAAGGCTTCTGGCGCCATCATGATCACAGCATCGCACAACCCTGCTACTTACAATGGCTATAAGGTGTATTGGAGCGATGGAGCGCAAGTGGTGCATCCTCACGACAGCGGCATTGTGAAAGAGGTGGAAGTGTTAAAGGGATTTTCCGATGTGAAGCTTGCTGAATTGAGCGATCCGCTGATCGAAATGACGAATGGTTCATTGGATCTGGCGTATTTGGATGCGATTCGTCCGCTCCAGCATTTTGCAAAGGAAAATAAACAGAAAGGCGGTAGTGTGCATATCGCCTATACGTCGCTACACGGCACGGGGATCACCCTGGCGCCACGCGCTTTGGCTGACTGGGGTTTTACAGCGGTGTTCCCGGTGGAAAAACAGTGTATCCCAGATGGGGATTTCCCAACGGTGAGCTTTCCTAATCCTGAGTACAAAGAGGCCCTGCAGCTTGGGATGGAGAAGATGCAAAAGGTGGAGGCGGATTTGCTCATCGCTAATGACCCAGATGCCGACCGCACTGGCATTGTAGCGATGCATAAACAGCGACCTGTGATTCTGACGGGCAATGAGATTGCTGCTATTTGCGCCGATTATTTAGGCGAGGTGTTGACAGAGCAGCGAAAATTGCCGCCCAATGGCGCTTTCGTAACGACGATTGTGAGCACGGAACTGCTCAAGGCGATTGCAAAAACGCATCGAGTCGAGCTTGTGGAGGTGCTCACAGGGTTTAAATACATTGGTGAGAAGATCCACGAGTGGGAAACAAGCCCAAATGGCCTTGTCTTCCTTTTTGGGGCTGAAGAATCGTATGGGTACTTGATTGGCACCCATGCACGGGATAAGGATGCGATTGTCACTTCCTGCCTGATTGCTGAGATCGCTCTCCACGCTAAATTGCGCGGAGAAACGCTTGTCGACCGCCTCCACCATATTTACAAAAATCATGGTGTTTTCCGTGAAAAGCAGCTCTCGCTCAATTTTAATCCTGGCAAAGAGGGGATGGAGCGGATGGTGGCGCTCATGGATCGTCTGCGTAAAAAACCGCCTACAGCTATTGGTCATGGTGAGGTGGTCTACATGGAAGATTATGTGGAGGGGCTGCGCAAATTCACTGGCACGTCGCGCACAGAACCTTTGACATTGCCCTCATCTAATGTGCTGCTCTTTCGTTTAAAAGATCAAAGCCGCCTTGTGATTCGCCCCTCTGGCACAGAGCCCAAGCTTAAAATTTACGCTTCCGTCTCGACGCGGCAGTTTGCTTCCGTAGAAGAGGGGATCACCTCGTGCGATGCCAGGCTGGATCTGCTGCTGCAACAGGTCAAAGGGGATCTTCAGTGACTCCATTTCGCAAAGCTTTAGTCACAGGGGCCTCTTCTGGATTGGGGCGTGCGCTAGCTATGGCGCTAGCTGCGGAAGGAGTTGCACTGATTCTCGTGGCGCGCAGCACAGCTCAGTTACAAGCGCTGGCAAAAGCGTTGCCGGTGCCGGTTGAGATTTTGAGCTGTGATTTGGCCATAGCAGAACAAAGAAAACACCTGGTCGAACTGATCTGGGAGAAACAACCCGATCTAATCATCAACAATGCTGGATTTGGGCTTTACGGCGATGCCACAGCACATCCGACTTCCGCTCAGCTAGAGATGGTCGAGGTCAATGCGTGTGCTGTTTTAGAGATCACTTTAGAAGGGGCCAGAGCTCTACATCAAAACCACAAACGGGGCACGATCTGCAACATCTCCTCAGCAGCGGCTTTTTTCGCTTATCCAACGTTTGCGGTCTACGCAGCAACAAAAGGGTTTGTCAACCAAGTGTCGATGGCGCTAGATCAGGAGTTAGCGCCGCATGGTGTGCGCGTCCTCACTTGCTGTCCAGGACAGGTTGCGACAGAGTTTCGCAATCGCGCATCGGGTGGCTACCCTCAAGCGAGAGAAGGGGTCACGCTTTCGCTAGAAAAAGCTGTGCGTTTGATTTTGAAGCAGATTGCGCGGGGCAAGCGGCTCGAGGTGATCGACTGGCGCTATAAATGGATGTGCTGGTTATCGCGCTGGATCCCAAGCAGCCTACTCATGCACAAGCTGCAAGGGTCGCTGAAGCAGCGCCACGGATTCACTTCTTTTCAGGGAACGAGACGCGCAGATGGCGAATGACCAGAAGGGCCTTGACGATGGAGCGCTTCACTTGTCCTAGCTCTTCAAAGGTCAACTGGCACTCATCAAACTGACCGTCTTCTGCCTTCTTTGAGACCAGCTTGTCCACTAGGTCTGTTAGGGTCTCCTCATTCACTTCTGCCATGGAGCGAGATGCTGCCTCAACCGTATCAGCAATCATGATGATCGCTGACTCTTTAGAGTGGGGTTTAGGGCCTGGGTAGCGGAAGATCTTCTCGTTAACCTTGGTGGGATCTCCGCCCATTTGTTCCACCTGCTTGCAGTAGAAGTAGTAGACCATGGTGGTGCCGTGGTGCTCGCGGATCACATCGATGAAGCTCTGAGGAATGTGGTATTTGCGCGCTAGTGCTTCCCCTTCTGCAACGTGAGCCATGATCACATGGGTCGACTCCATCGGTGTCAGCAGCTGGTGGATATTAAATCCGCTGAGCTGGTTTTCAGTAAAATAATGGGGATTGAAGAGCTTGCCAATATCGTGATAGAGGGTAGCGACACGGCAAAAGAGGCCATTGGCGCCAATGGCTGATGCAGCGGAGTCGGAGAGATTACCTACAACTAGGCAGTGCTGGTATGTGCCTGGGGCTTCTAAACTGAGTCTGCGCAAAAGTTCATTGTTTGGGTCGAGATAATCCATCAGCGCCATGTTCGTCATCACCTGGAAGAGCACTTCACAGGCAGGGAGCAGCCCGATGACGATGAGCGAGATAATGCAAGTGAAAGAAAATGAGGTGATGATATCGGAGAGCAGTAGAATACTCCAGAAGCGCTGATCTGTAATGTGCATGACCATTATCAATGGGATGCAAGTCAGCCAAACCTTGCCTAGGACTGAAAAAACTTCGCGGCGCTTGTGTAGATTCCGTGCAAATAACAGAGTTGTGACCATAGAGAAGAAATTCACGAGAAGGAAAGCTTGGGTATCAAACGCAAGCGCAATCTCTGCTAAGAGTAAAACAAGTATAGACGTCGCAAAAGCGATTTGACTGCCGAGCAGTACGGTCAGGAGTAAGGCCATAAAAGGCAAGAAAAGCGGTAGGCCCCTCACCACGTTAAAATGGGTTGTTTGGTAGAGCAGAAAATATTCAATGGCTTTGGCCAGCGCCAAGCTGATAATCACAATCGTTGTTAAAAGAGCCATTTTGCGAAAAGATTTGAAAACATTGCGCTGGAAGAATCGCAAATAAAACAGTAGGAGAGAGCTTAAAATAAGAGCGATCAATAGGTTTTCAACGAAAGAGGGTAGCGTCCATCGATATTGAGATTTAGCAAGTGCGCTTTTCATCGAATTGATGAGTACAATATGGCGATGGTTAACTTTTTCGCCGCGCCGGACGATCTCAGTGCCTTCTTCAACAGGGCTATACTTGATGGGAATCTGGCTTTGAATGAGCTGCCTGACTGTGCGTTCTAGCGAGCTGTCCTGCTCTAGGTTCCAATGAGAATCGGAAAAGTTCTTCAAAAGGTAAGAGACGATCTCTTTGCTCAGCTTGGCATCTTTAATTAAAATTTTCTTCTCAAGTTGAGACCAAAAGCGGCTTGGAAACGCATAATTGATGAGTTGCGCTTGGCTCAACTTAAGGATGTAGAAATTATCCGTTGGCCAGTTGAGTCGCTCAATCCGCTGCAGCGTGCGCTCATCTGTAAACCTTTCGGCAACGAGCACCTCCTCAAACACATCTAGAGCATGATCGAGTTCTTCAAAAGTGCTCTTAGGCAAATCATCTCGCCACTTCTGTTGATTGATGAGGGTGTTTTCGAGTTCGTGGCGCATCCGAGATACTTGCATATCTGGCAACTCGTAGATAGCTCCAATATCCTTAAGAGCTTCTTGCCTAAGGATCTGTGTGCCCTCCTCATCTGGAAAGTTGAAGTCAGTCTGCGCAATCACATAGCGAGGCGATAGCGTTCCAACTTCCAACGTGTCCATCGAAACTTCGCGGAACTGTAGAAATAGCGTCAGGGTGAAAACAAAGACCAGAAAAAGGACAACGTACTTCCCCATCTGGCCGCCAAACCAGTTCTGCCATTCTTTAGGAGATGCAGCGAGGTGATCATCTTCTTGGTACTGCTCAAACATGCACTTCTCTTGGTACAAGGGAAGGAAAAGCAGAAGAGAGTATCATTGATTGAAACATATTGTTGAAGACTTATTTTACAGCTTCGATAGACCCCCATCATAGCATATTGGAAATATTGGTACAGGCGTGATTGCTCGCCCTGTATTCCAAACCTAAACCCAGTGGGCTTTCAGGATAGGAAGGGCGAATTGCAAAAAAGCTTCAGGGGTGCCCAGGCTGGAGGTCAAAATGGTCTGGCGCATGCTCAGCAAACCAGGATTGCCTTTAAAAAGAAAACTCATCAGTTGCTTCAGCTTATTCACACGCACACGGGTCGTGGTTTGCGGGTGGATCTCCTCCATATAGATAACAAAAAAGCGCACGAGATCATCCCAAGCCGGCACATAACTTGTTTTTGAAAAATGCGCGCGTATCTGATGAAAGAGAAATGGGTTGATCACAGCACCGCGGCCAATCATGAGCGCATCGCAGCCTGTAGTGCTGAGCATTTTAAGCGCATCAGCAACGCTCAAGATATCGCCATTGCCCACGAGGGGGATTTTCAGAATTGATTTGGCCTCTGCAATTAGATCCCAACGCGCGGGAGGCCCATAGCCATCCACTTTGGTGCGCGGATGCAGCGTGATGTAGCGGACACCACTCTCCTGTGCAGCGAGTAAATTCTCTTTGAAAAGCGCTGTGTCCTCATAGCCCGAGCGCATTTTGAGCGTGACGGGGATCGAAACAGCGCGCACGATCGCCTTTGCCACCCGGTGTAAGAAGTCGGGTTCTTTGAGCAAGCTAGATCCCGCTCCGCGGCCAGTGACAGTATTAGAAGGACAGCCGCAATTCAAATCAATTCTAGGTGCCCCGCGCCGCTCAATCTCTTGCGCCATCTCCCCCATCAGATCGGGATCAGACCCCATCAGTTGCGCCGCAAGAGGGATGGGGGCCAATTCATCAGCCACATACTCTACAGCCAGACTGGGTACGTGGGCATTGCGCGGCACTCGCAAAAAATCCTTAACAGCTTCATCAAAGCCCCCAACAGATGCCATCGCCTTGCGGAAACAGCGATCCCCTACGCCCTCCATGGGCGCAAGCTGCAAATAGGGGCAACCGTGAGAGTCTTTAGGAAGCATGCATGAAGCCATAAGGGTAAAAGTCTAGCAGACAGGCAAAAAACTTTCCCCATCTTATTAACCCGAGCCCCAAGCAAGTTGTCACCTAATTTGGGGCTCGGGTTAATACTCCCATTTTTGTAAAATAGCGCTATGACACTCTTTTTAAGCTGCAAAACTTTGACCAAATCCTTCGGCACGCGCACCCTCTTTCGCGACCTGTCTTTCAGCATTTTTTCAGGCGATCAGATCGGTCTGATCGGTCCCAACGGCTCGGGGAAAACCACCCTGCTGAAGATACTAGCTAAAGTCGAGAAAGCTGATACAGGAGAGATCGCGGCAAAACGCAGTCTCAAAGTCGGCTACGTCCCGCAAACCTGTGAATTCCCAGATGAAAAACCCTACGATCTTTTGCTTCAAGCGCTTGAGGAAGATCCCCATACACCTGACTATGAGCGCGAGGTTCTGGTCCAAACAATTTTAAGCAAAATCGGCTTCAGTGGCACAGAACCCTCTGCCGCACGCCTCTCTGGCGGATGGAAAAAGAGGCTAAGCCTTGCGCGGGAGCTCCTCAATTCCCCAGATATCTTGTTGCTCGATGAACCGACTAACCACCTCGATCTCGAGGGGATTCTCTGGCTTGAAAAATTTCTTATGCGGGAGGTCCCTTCGTTTTTGCTTGTAAGCCATGACCGCACGTTCTTGCAACACATGGTCAATCGCGTGATTGAAATCGATCCTGTGTATCCCGATGGCCTCTTCGCGATTGCCGGATCCTACATGAATTTTCTGGAGAAAAAGGAACAGTTCATCCGCGGACAGATCGAACAAGAGCGCTCCATTGCCTCCAAAGCGCGCCGCGAACTCGACTGGCTCAGGACCTCACCTAAGGCCAGGACCACCAAATCTAAATCCAGGGTAGAGGACGCTCACGAGATCCTCAGCGAACTCTCCCAAACGCAAGAGAGAAACCGCGAGCGAAGAGCTGATATCGATTTTGCCGCCACAGAGCGCGAAACGCGCAAGCTGCTGGTGGCCAAAAACCTTGCCAAAGCGCTCAGCGACCGCATGCTCTTCCAACATCTGGACTTCACCCTATCGCCCGGCACGCGCATTGGTTTGATGGGACCGAACGGCTCTGGAAAAACCACCCTGCTTAAAATCCTCGCGGGTGAACTTACGCAAGATCAAGGCACGCTCAAACCCGCTGATGATCTGAAAATCGTCTATTTTGACCAGCACCGCATGCAACTGCCGCTGAATATCACTCTGCGCCAAGCGCTGTCACCCTCGGGCGACTTTGTCGATTTCCGTGGGCAAAAAATCCACGTCAACGGCTGGTGCAAGCGCTTTCTGTTCTCACCAGACATCCTCGACATGCCACTCGAAAAACTCTCCGGAGGTGAACGCGCGCGCATCTCGATCGCCCATCTCATGCTCCAACCAGCCGACATCCTGCTGCTCGACGAGCCTACCAATGACCTCGACATCCCAACGCTCGAAACCCTGGAAGAAAGTCTGATCGACTTTCCCGGCGCGGTTGTGCTCATCACACACGACCGATGCATGCTTAAGCGGATCTGCAACCTCTTTCTAGCGCTTGGCGATCCGCAAAAGAGTGAAAAATTTGTCGATTACGCCCAATGGGAAGCCTCAGCCAAATCCACCCCTGCGACTAAAAAAGCAGAGACAAAAGCGGCAGAGTCTAAAACTCTAAAAGCCAAAATCTCCTATGCTGAGCGCAAAGAGCTTGAGGAGATCCCAGGCAAAATCGAACAGCTCGAGAATGAGGTGCGCAGGCTCAACCACACCCTTGAAGATCCTGCCCTATCTCAAGATGTCGCAGCACTCCAGGCGATCTGCACTCAGGTCGGCTTAGCTGAGAACCAGATCGAACAGCTCTACCTGCGGTGGGAAGAGCTTGAAACGAAACAAAGAAATATTTGATGTTTGAATATGGGCGTTTATGCTCAGATTGGATATAATGCGCCCGGCCTTAAGGTTGTGAATTTTCTGGAGCGCGGCGCAATCTCCAGAGCAGCTAGCGAGCGCGAAGGCGGCTGCCAAGGCTCAAAAGATGTCGAAAAAAATTCACAAGATTGAGCCGGGAGCAGTATATAATGCACACATCGGAAGACCTGTATGGCCTATCAAACAATACCTAGAAAATACCGCCCACAAACTTTTGCCGCCGTCGTAGGACAAGCCGCGATTGTCACCACGCTCAAAAACGCACTCCGTTTTAAGCGCCTCGCGCACGCTTACCTTTTCTGCGGTAGCCGCGGCACAGGGAAGACAACCCTCGCCCGCGTCTTTGCCAAAGCCTTGAATTGCCATCAGCTCTCTTCAGATTGTGAACCTTGTAATCAATGCCCCTCCTGCCAAGAGATCAACTCGGGCCGCTCCCTCGATGTGCTTGAAATTGATGGAGCCTCCAATCGCGGTATCGACGATATCCGCCAAATCAACGAAACGATCGGCTATGCCCCTTCTTCCGGCAAATACAAAATCTACATCATCGACGAAGTGCACATGCTCACCAAAGAAGCCTTCAACGCCCTGCTTAAAACTTTGGAAGAGCCTCCTGCCAACGTCAAGTTTTTCTTCGCCACCACAGAAGCGCACAAAGTCCTTCCTACCATCGTCAGCCGCTGCCAGCGCTTTGACTTAAGCCGCATCCGACCTGAAGCCATCACGCAAAAACTCGCATCGATCGCCCAAGACCTCGGCATTAACTGCCAAGAAGAAGCACTGCAAATGATCGCGCACCTATCAGAAGGTTCACTGCGCGACTCAGAATCCCTTCTCGATCAGATCATCTGCTACGCTGAGCCGCCCATCACTCTAGAAAAAGTGATGCAAAGCACAGGCATTGTCTCTCGCAGCGCCCTCTTCACCCTTGACAACGCTTTTGCCCAGCAGAACTACGCTTGCGCCTTTGATCTAGCCCACGACATCTTCTCTTCAGGCAAGGATCTCTCTTTCTTCCTCGATACCCTTATCGAACACTACCGCACCCTCCTGCAAATCCAACTCAAACAAAATCCCGCCTTCTTTCATCCCAAAGAGCGCGAACATTACGCCACATTTGCCACAGTCTACACAGAGCAACAATGCCTCTACATCCTCGACTACCTGCTCCACTGGCAGCAGCAAATGAATCGTATCCCCTTCAAGCGCATCTCGCTCGAAATGATTCTGCTACACATCATACGTTCGAAGCATCGCCTCACAAGCGCCACACTCGTGCAGCGCCTGTGTGAGCTCGAACAAAAGTTCACATCGGCGCCCCTCTCGAAAACCCAAGAGCTTCCCGCTTCATCACACCCACCCAAACTCGAAGCGCAGCCCCAAGCTGCGATTTCTAGTGCCTCTACAATCGCAGGCCAACCCCCGCAAGTTGAAGCTCAAGTCTCTAGCCCACCCAAACTCAAAGTGCAACACCAAGCTGTGATTTCTAGTGCCTCTACAATCGCAGAACAACCCCCTCAAGTTGAAGCGCAAGTCTCTAGCCCACCCAAACTTGAAGTGCAACCCCAAGCAGTGACTTCTAGTGCCCCCAAAGTCGAGGAGCTCCTCTCTGCCCCACTGAGGCCTAAAACTGACGAGTACCCGACTCTGCAAGCACTGCTCAGAGAAAAGCTTGAACACGCTTTTGAAACATCTATTGAGCCACAGACGATGGTTGCAGCAGAGGAGCCTCGTGCCTCCGTGCCCCCTGTAGAAACTCCACAGCATCGCTACGACACCCTGATGCGCTTTGCAGCGGTCGAATTAGAAGCAATTATTACCAAGGATTAGTCATGGGAAGTGGATACTCCAAAATGAAAAAACAGGCCAAGATGTTCGAGCAACAGCTCGAAGCGGCTCGCAGCGAAATGAAAACTAAAGAGATCATCGGTTCCAGCGGCAACGGCCTAGTCACCGTCGTTATCAACGGCGACAAAGAGCTACAAAAACTCACAATCAAACCTGATTGCGTCGACCCCAAAGACGTGGAAGGGCTGCAAGATCTCATCAAAGCTGCACTCGACGAAGCTTACCGCAAAGCAGAATCTGAATCCCCCACGGGTGGCCTCCCCGGCGGAATGTCCCTCCCCTTCGGCATGTAGCCCCTCCCCATCATCCGCAGTTATACTGCGCCCAGCTCAATCGTGTGAATTTTTTTTCGACATCTTTTGAGCCCTGGCAGCTGCCTTCGCGCTCGCTAGCTGTCAAGGAGATTGCGTCGCGCTCCAGGCAGTTACCAGGGCTCAAAATCTTGTCGTTAAAATTCACAATCTTGAACCGGGCGCAGTATAGAATCGCCGCTTGCCACAACCGCAGGATGGAGGCGTACCCTAAAACTGGCTCTGCCATGCGACACAGCTTCCCCAGCCGTAGGACTGGGGTGCTGTGCTCAAGGCTGCCCGCATTTTGCCCCAACCGCAGGATTGGGGGCGTACCCTAAACTGGCTCTGCCATGCGACACAGCTGCTTCGGGCAGCTGCGCTCATGGCAGCCCGTGGCCTCAGATCGCAAAGCAAAATCGCTGCCGCAGGAGAGTCCACACCGACAGGCTTTTCAGAAGGCGCTCTATTTGAGTGTTGAGTTAAAAAGTGTGCGCATTCTGAAAGGCCTGCAGGGTGGGGCGTGGGGGGTTAGTGCTACGCACGACCCCCCGACGAGCACGCGATTTGGCAAAGCGAAATGAGGCTCAACTAAGGGCAGCGGGGACAAGGCGTAGCACTTGTCCCGACATGTCAATGGAAGCAGCAACAAGCTCTTACTAACAAAAAGAAAAAACAAAAACCCACCCCGCCCTTCCCCTCACCTACCCTTCTTTGGCGAGGTCGGTTTTGTTGTAGGCTTCGAGGAGGACTTGGGAGATGTCGAGGGAGGAGTTGAGTGTGAGGACGTGTTGTGCCAGTTCAAAGGCGTCGAGCAGGCGCGTTTGGCGAATGGCGCGTTTGACGAGGGGGATGTAGCGGGGTGAGCAAGAGAGCTCGGCCACGCCGAGGCCCAAGAGCAGTGGGATGAAGATCGGGTTGGAAGCGATCTCACCGCAAATGGCCACGCTTTTGCGGTGCCGTTTAGCTTCGGTGATCACCATTTTGATCATGCGGATCACGCTGGGATGGGCTGGATAGCAAAAATCATTCATGCCAGGGTTGCTGCGATCGATGCCAAGGGTGTATTGGATCAAGTCATTGGTTCCAATCGACAGAAAATCACAGTGCTTTGCAAGTGCATCGCAGATGAGCACAGCTGAGGGCACCTCGATCATACACCCCACTGGGATATCATCGGAAACGCGGTAGCCTTTCAATTTGAGCTCGCCGCGCACCTCTTCAATGAGACGGCGCGCTTCTGTCAGTTCATTGAGATCGGAGATGAGGGGCAGAAGGATGCGCACATTGCCTTGGGTAGCGGCGCGTAAAATCGCTTTGAGTTGTGTTCTGAAGATCTCGCGATGGCGCAATAGGAAGCGGATGCCACGGCACCCTAACACGGGGTTAGGCTCTTTCTCCGTCTGCTCGAGAAAATCGGGATCTTTGTCACCCCCAAAATCAAATACGCGTATCACGAGTGGGCGGTTGCCGACTTTCTCAATTAGGGCTGCATAGGCGCGATATTGTTCATCTTGGGAGGAAAAGAGCGTGCGATTTTGAAAGAAAAGGTATTCGGTGCGAAAGAGTCCCACGCCCTCTGCGCCTAATTCTTCTAAGTTATCGAGATCGCTGGAATGTCCAATGTTGGCTAGCACGCGGATTTGACAGCCGTCGATGGTCTCAGAAGCGTATTGGGGGGCCTTTTGCCAGGTTTGCACAGAGGTTTTTAAATCGGTCTTTTTGTGCTTGTACTCTTCTAAAGTCTCAGGAGATGGGTTGAGGATCACTTCGCCGCTTTTGCCATCGACAATAACGCAGTTGATATCCATGGATTGCACTTCTTGCAAGTTGACAGAGGCGACATAAGGAATCCCTTTAGCGCGCGCGATGAGTGCTGCATGTGAGTTTCCTCCTCCTACTTGTGTGACAAAAGCGCTGACGCGTGAGACATGTGCTGTGGCGGTGAATGAGGGGAGCAGTTCTTTGGCAAAAATGATGGAGTTAGGTGGGACATCTGCAAATGAAAATCGTTTGGGAGAATAGGGAGAAAGGTGGCTGAGCACGCGTTTAGCCAAATCCACCACATCTGCCATGCGCTGTTGGAAGATGCTCTCGGTGGTGCGTGTGAAGCGGTTTTCATAATCCGTCATGACAGAATGGAAGACCGACTCTGTGTTTTGCATCATCTGGCGGATCTTTTCTTCCATGTTGGTGGTAATGAGTGGATCTTCGAGCATCTGAATATGTGAATCGAGGATGGTCACGGCCTCTTCAGAGCCCTCTTGCACGAGATCTTTTTTCAGACGATGTAAATCTTCTCGACTGGAACTAAGAGCATTGCGGTAACGATTGATTTCATCATCGACCTCTCCCAAAGTGATAGGTACTGCTGGAATCGACTCTTCCTCAAGGACCCAGAAAAGGGGGATGCCAATCGCGATCCCTTCGCTCACTGGAAAGCCCTTGATGCGTACTTCTTTTTGAGAGTTCATGTTATTCTCCAAACCTCGCTTCAAATGCATCGACAAGTTTTCCCATGATCTCTTGCGCATCCTCACCCTCAATAGTGATGGTTATGAGAGAGTTTTTGGTGGCAGCAAGCATCAGAACACTCATGATACTACGCGCATTGACTGTCTCACTCTTATGCGTAAAAAACACAGAGGCTTTCGTCCCCTGCAGCAATTTCACAATGGCAGTCGCAGGTCGCGTATGCAGCCCCAAAGCATTCTTAACTCTTACTTTGCGAGAGATTTTCATTCTTCAACTTCTTCGCATTTTGTTTCTTTGAAATTGTATCCAGCAATTTGGTATTAAACTCCTTAGCAGAGTTGTACCCCATTTCCTTCAGGCGATGGTTCAACACAATCGTTTCAATCAGCAAGACCACATCGCGTCCTGGCTTAACCGGAAGGACGTGGTAAGGCACTTTAATTCCAAGTAAATCACAGTATTTTTCATCTAGTCCAATACGGTCGTAGAAGCGGTGGTCATCCCATTCTTCCAGTTTGACGACAATGTCAATCCGCTTATCATCGCGCACGCACACAGCTCCGTAAAGATGTGCAACATTGATGATGCCAATTCCGCGAATCTCCATCAAGTGGCGCGTCAATTCAGGCCCAGATCCTTCTAAATAAGTTCCCTCTCTAACGCGGATGCGCACCACATCATCGCAAATCAAGCGATGACCTCGTTCGATCATGCCAAGCGCTGCTTCACTCTTTCCAACGGAAGAATCGCCTTGGATCAAGACTCCTACGCCAAAGGCTTCCACAAGCGTGCCATGACAGGTCATCAAGGGAGAGAACTCTTCGTTGATGATGATGGTCAACCTGGTCAGTAAGTTCATCGTAGCCATCTTAGCGCGAAAAAGGGGGATCCCCATCTTTTCGCAGAGTGCGAGCAGCTCTGAAACAGGTTGAAAGCGTCCTGCGACGATCACAGCGGGCAACTGTGGTGTGAGAATAGATTTAAGCCGCCGAATGCGCTCTTCCTTCTTGAGATCTTTGAGGTATTGGGTTTCGACATTGCCAAAAATGAGGATGCGTTTATTCGCAAATGACTTGAGATAGCCTGAAAGAGCCACGCCTGGGCGATGCACCTCTGGCAATTTGATGCTGCGACTCAGCCCACTTTTGCCTGCCACGAGTTCCAACCCGAGTGGCTTTCCATGTTTTTCGTAAAGATCATCAACGTTATACATGTTCTAACCTTCTACCCCTTCGAGATAAAAAATCAACCAGTCTAGAAAAGTCGGGAATGCAAGATTATCTAGAGCAGCGGGTTTACTCACAACATCAGAAATCACTTTCTCTATGAGAGAATAGTAAACGTTGCCCACACCATCAGCCGGACTCCAGTTCGCGTAGAAACACTGGTAACTGGGTTGTCCAAAGGACTCATAAAAAGGGATGAGCTGCCTAGGATTGACCGGCTGGCCGCCACAACTGATATCATCTTCCGCCAAATCGATCTGCAGTTGTTGGTAGAGATCTTTCAAGAACTTGGTTTTGATCACTCCAGTATCGCTGTGTTTGCTGAATCCATCGTGAATCTGTAGGAATGCAAGGTAATCCGCTGGGAGAATCTCCCCAAAGATCGAATTGAGTTCGCGTAGTTTTCTCTCAGAACACGGTGGTCCCCCGTGATAAAAACAACTGCCATCCTGCAAACTGTAGACAATTTCACATTCAAATGAGGTATCAAAGCGCAACTGCGTAGCATAGACGCCGACATCGTCGAGCTTTGCAAAAAACGTCTGCAAAAACCGATGAACATGTGGAACATAAGGCAGCCGCGAGAGCCAGAAGTCGCGCGTGAACTCAATCCGATCTGCTGTTGGGAGTTTCGCTAGCTCGTACCACCCTTTCGGAAGAGCAGGGATCTTTGCAACCACCTCTTCGAAGGCAAACGAGGGCGTTTCGTGGAGTGCAATCACTTCGTGATAAAGGCGAATAGGCGCCTCTTCATCGACGAACTTGCGGTAGAAACGCCTGACGTGTGAATTCATTTGCTTATACCGGACTCTAACTTAAAGCTATTTTAAGTTTGCATCCGCTTTTTTCAAAGCGAAAAGAAAAGATTGAAATTTATAGAGGCAGTTGCAAAACTCCACGACAGTGGAAAATCGAAGATTTTGAATTCCATTGCGCAAAGACAGGCCTTGCCTGTCCGACGCGTTGACGGCGGCCTACCTGAGAGGGTAGGCGATGAGGCGCGGGTGCAGTGGGATGCAAAAGGGCGATTTTGCGCGTCGAAGAATTTTGCAATTGGCTCTACCTGAGTTGCCAAAACTTTGGACCAGACTGGAGGTTGACTCGTATGGCTTACACAAAGGTTGTGATCATCGGCGGAGGATTTGGCGGACTCAACGCCGCGAAAGCCCTTAAAGGCGCGCGCATGGAGATCCTTGTCATCGATCGGACCAATCACCACCTTTTTCAACCCCTGCTCTATGAAGTGGCCACTGCTGCCCTTTCACCTGGAGAAATCGCCACTCCCCTGCGCGAAGTTTTGCGCCACCAAGAAAACACCTCCGTCATCATGGGAGAAGTGATCCACGTCGACACCAAGAAACGGCAAATCACCATGGCTAACCACGATATCCTCGGTTACGACTACCTAGTGATCGCCACAGGCGCACGCCACTCCTACTTTGGCAATGATGCTTGGGAAACTCACGCTCGCGGGCTCAAAACCGTGAACGACGCCGTGAAAATTCGCGAAAACATTCTGATCTCATTCGAAAAGGCGGAACGCCTCGACAGCTTCGCAGAAGCAGCCAAGTACCTCAACTTCGTTGTGATCGGTGGAGGACCTACGGGCGTCGAAATGGCTGGCGCCATTGCAGAGATTGCCCACAAGACCATGTATAAAAACTTTCGCCGTGTCAGACCGGAAAATTCAAAGATCTACCTCATCGAAGCCCTTCCCCACATTCTGCCCAGCTATCCCGAAAAACTCTCGAGGCGCGCAACCCAAGATCTAGAGCACATGGGCGTCAAAGTGCTCACGGGCAAGAAAGTCACAAACATCAATGAAGAAGGCGTGCAAGTCGATGACCAATTCATCGCATGTAAAAACATCATCTGGGCGGCTGGAAACCAAGCGTCACCCCTCCTTAAAACTCTCGAGATCCCCTTAGATCGCGTCGGCAGAGCCATTGTCGATCTTGATCTGAGCATCCCAGGCTATCCAGAAGTGTTTGTGATCGGCGATGCTGCTTGCGTCATGGGCAAAGAGGGCAAACCGCTACCCGCTATCGCCCCAGCCGCCATTCAAGAAGGAAAGTATGTGGCAAAATCGATCCGTGAAGGGATCCCCAAAGATCAACGCAAACCCTATGAGTACTTCGACAAAGGCAGTATGGCCACCATCGGCAAAGCTAAGGCCATCGCGGTGTTCGGCAAGCTACAATTCACAGGGTTCATCGCTTGGCTAGCCTGGGCCTTCATCCACGTCGTGTACTTAGTCGGATTTCGCAGTCGCATCGGTGTCATGCTCGAATGGGGAGCTACCCTCATCACCGGGCAGCGTGGAGTGAGACTGATCACGCGCCCCATCGATCAGGAGATCAAAAAAGGGACACAGTGAAGCTGTTTTTACTGAGAAATGCCTTAAAAGCTCCCCTCGCCTTTTTCGAAAGGCAGCCCGCACTTTTCATTGGAATGCTGATCCTATTTGGCGCCTCCTCTTCCCTCTTCTGGCACTCCTGCTACGCCGTGATCACTCTCTTACTCCTCCTCCCCTTTGTTTTCACGCGTCGCTTTTCGCCGCTCGCACTCTACGCTCTCTGCGGCTTTTTTCTAGGTTTTATCTCAGCTGAGAAGAGCGTTCCCAAACTGGACCTGCATAACCAAAAGCTACAAGGGACGGCCGTCTTCTACCCAGAATCCCTTTCCGTCCACCACTCCCCTTTCCAACGCTCGCTGCAATACAAAGGCGTCCTCAAAGACTTTGAAGGGGTTGACGGCACAAAAATCACCCGGATGCCGTGCAGCATCTTCATGCCCATTAGCGACGACCATCCTCGCGCGAGCGCCGCTTACCGCGTCGAAGGATCTCTCGCGCAAAAAGAGCGCAGCACATTCTTCTTCAAACCAAATAAAAAGAAAGATTGGGAACAGGTTCCAAGCACATTTAGTTTTGCGGAGTGGCGCTATAACGCCAAGCGCGCAGTCGCCGACTTTCTCAAAGAGCACTACACCAGCTCATCAAGCGCCACCTTTTTAAGCGCGATTGTCACAGGTGAGGTCGATGACCGCATTCTGCGCCTCGAATTCAGCCGCGTCGGTTTGCAACACATCTTAGGCATCTCTGGATTCCAATTTGCTTTTTTCGCTGTGATCTTAAGCACCATGTTACGCTTCATCCTCCCCTATCGCTACCACCTGATTGCACTTCTCATCGGCCTATCTGCCTACTACTTCTTCCTTGGCAATTCTCCCGCTATCAAACGCGCCTACGTCGCTATCTCGCTTTACATCCTAGGTATGCTCATTGGGAAAAGGATCAACGGTCTCAACGCCCTTGGTGCAGGCCTCATCATCGAGACCCTCTTCGAGCCCGCTGTGATCATGCAACTCAGCTTCCAGCTCAGCTTTCTTTGCACCCTCGCCATCCTGCTCGTCTACCCCTTAAGCACATTCCTCTGCCTCAAACTTCTACCTGAACGCCCCCTCAGCGAGCTCAAACGCATGACCCTGATCGATCAACACGGCTACCTGATGTGCTCTTTTTTGAGAAACTCCCTCTCCATCAACTTCGCCATCCACCTCCTCTCCTTCCCAGTGCTGCTTTGCCTTTTTCACAAATTCCCCGTTCTCAGCCTCTTCTACAACCTCTTCCTCCCCTTTTGCTACACCATCTCCCTCTTCCTCTTTTTCGTAGCGCTCTTTGCCTCTTTCCTTCCGTTCCTTGGCAACATGATCCACTCTCTGAATGACTTTTGGACCTCGCAACTGCTCTTCCTCTCCACCCATCCACCCGCTTATTTCAGCTACACCTGGCGCTCTCAATCTTTCTCCTTCCCCGTCACCGCCTACACCATTTTCATCCTTTTCTACCTTTCGCTGCTCTTCCTCGAATGGAAACGCGCCGAAGAGGGCAAACTCCTCCCCCAAAACTAAGCGGAAAGACGGGGAAAGATGGGATCGGGGTTTAAACACAGAGACACAGAGGACATGGAGAAAGCAGAGAGGGAAAGGGAGAAATCGCAATACAAACTGCTTTCGGCAACCAACATTTGCGAAAATTTAACGCAAAGACGCCAAGACGCAAAGACGCGGAGAAAATGGGAACCATGATTTATAAAAATCTTGGCGTCTTCGCGACTTGGCGTTAAACCTTTGTAACTATACTCGAAGCAGAATTTCACAGGCGATCTCTCAAGCTGCCCCCTTGAGCGCAGCTCAAGCCCTTGGAGGACGAGAAAATTTTTCCAAAGCAGATCCACTTAAGTTAGTAAGAAAATTGCCTCATCTGCTTTGGAAAAATTTTCTCGTCCTCCAAAGGTGCGGCAAAGCCGCAAGGGGCAGCTGAAGAAATGATCATCTAACCATCGCACAAAAGCAATTGGAGCACCAGTCTCTCCATTGTCCCTCTCTGTGCTTTCTCCGTGCCCTCTGTGTCTCTGTGTCTAAACCCTATCCCACTCAACCCCTGATTGCTAAGAATCAAGGGTTTGATGTAGAACTGAGACTTTTAATGATGGAGGTTTTTATGCAGCGCACTCTAATCGCCTTAACGCCACTGCTCATGGGATCCATGACTGGACTTTTTGCTGAAGAGGATATTCTCCCCGAGACTTACAAGCGCAAAGGGCAGGGCATGGAAGCGAGTGGCATCGTCAGTCCGCCAAGCCGCTTTCAAGTCGAAGATGGTTGGAATATCTTCTTAAACGGAGAATTTCTGTGGTGGGTCGCGCAAGAAGATGACCTCTTTTACGTCCAAGGGGGAAGCGAAGGCACAACAATAGCCAATCCGCCTGATGGATCGGTTAATTACGAAGGGCATTTGAAAAAGATCGACCCCCACTGGAAACCTGGTTTTCGCGCTGGCATCGGTGGAAATATGCCTTATGATGAATGGGATATTTTCCTAAGCTGGACCTATTACCATTCACATGCTCAAGATTTTGCACATGGATCGCTCATTGCGCTATGGGCACACCCCGATGTGATCGGCGCTACGCCTGTCCACTCAGCTAAAGCTAGCTGGCATCTCAATTACAACCTGCTTGACCTCGAGCTCGGCCGCAGCTTTTGGGTGGGCAAACACCTTTCGATCCGCCCCTTCTTTGGCGGTCGTGCTGCTTGGATCGATCAGGCATTGAAAATTCGCTACAGATTCAATATCGCCCCAGAGATCACCACGAAAACCCGCGTGGAAAACGACTTTGAAGGGGGTGGCATCCGCGCTGGCCTCGATACGCGCTTTGCCTTGTTACACGGTTGGAGCTTCTATGGCCTCGCTTCCTTTTCTTTGCTCTACGGTCATTTTGACTGCGACTTCCATCTGAAAGAGAATCATATCTTAGTCGCAAAAAGCGATGATGACTTCCACAACGGGATCTCCAACTCTCAGCTCGCTTTCGGCATCCGCTGGGACACCTACTTCTCTCGCCTACGCTACCACCTCGGCCTCTACGCTGGTTGGGAACAAAATATTTGGTTTGGAATCAACAAAATGAACCGTTTTGACCAAAACCTACAGATGGGCAGTCTGGAAAAAAACAATGGCAACCTCTCCCTACAGGGCGGCACCTTTGGAGCGCGGTTTGACTTCTGAAGAGAGTGGAGCCACCTGTTGACCCAAATAGCTGCTTAGAGGTAATATTTTGCCTCTTTACCATGGCGATCGTAGCTCAGTTGGTTAGAGCATTGGATTGTGGATCCAAATGTCGCGGGTTCGATCCCCGTCGATCGCCCCATTTTCTTAAGTTTTACCTATGCCCCTCTACGCATACTGAGGTTTAAGCCACGCGCCATCATGCGCATAAAGGCGGCGTCATCGGAGTCGGCTGCGGGCGATGGACCAACCGCAGGGGAAGCCCTCGCTGGGGCGCTTGGAGGTGCGGAATCGCCATCATCTTTTTTACCGCCTGTCATTAGCTCTCCAAACAAACGCGCAGCTGCATCAGGACCTTGGGTGGAAGCAGCATCGGCCAAAACCATTTGCATCAGGGCAGCTGAGGGATCTGCACTGCTCAAGGCTAGTTCGCTCGGGCCATCCTCTGTAAATTCTGGGTGTGCTTGCTTGAAAGCTTGGATCTGCTGCCAGTGAGTATCAAGACGGCCTTCCGGAGTCATGCTTAGAGCTGCAGGGGTGGCTCTTTGACGCAGACTTTTGGGAAGAGGTTGTGTTCCTTGGTAGGAACGCCACTCATCGAAATAATCTGCCAGCAGCTTTTGATACTGAGGATCCAGTCCAGCTTTGGCGGCAAGCTGCGTTTGTGTCCTGGCAGCTTCAGCACCTGTGTAAATGTCGACTTGGCCTGATTGGTGATTTACGGCTGTTCTGATAAAAACTGTCGCGCACGGGCTATGGTCGGGGCGGACAAGCGTAAAGCGGCGATAATCGGGGCATATCACGCCATCCAGTCGCACACGCCACCCTTCAGGGAGTCTCCAAGTGGCAAGTAGAGAGGCGCGATTCCAAGCACCTTGCATCCTTAAACCCAAGCTTTCCCAGTATGCTTGGGGAGCAACCGAAGTGGATGTCTCATCATTCATCGGAAGGCCTGTTAGACCCATCATCGGAAGGGCTACATCAACAACCGCACCTGGTTTGTAGAAGTCTGCAGAAATACCTGAGGAATTGAAACCGACAGCCATAGATCACCTCTTTAACGAATGTTTAAAAACAATGGGCTATTATACCAATAGTGAAATTAAAAGCGTTTTTAAATAAATGCTTTACAGCCTCTAAGAGACTGTCCACAAACCAGGCCTTGTAGAGATTTGAAGGGCTTTTCGATGAGATTTTTTCTCCCCCGACGAAGACAATGTCGGGACGATGACATGGCTGAGGAGGGGGAGGAAAAAGATCGCGAAAAGCGCTCAAAGATCGAAGGCCCGGTTTGTGGACAGTCTCTTAGAGTGCGTCTACGCAAATTGGTTATAAGGCCCGGTTTGTGGACAGTCGCTTAAGCCTGATTATCTAAGCTGCTACGCAGGATGCGAATGCCTGTTAGATCGTGGAGGAATCTGAACATCATTAAGACAGCTGCGAGGGCTACTCGGACAAACTTTCCCCAGACTTTGCGCGTCGCTTCATACCAAGCAACTTCTGGGCCGCGCGTCGAGTTGTCGAGACGATTGTTAAGTGCTTCAGGGTCTGAATGAACTGTCATACGATAAGGAAAAGTAGTCACATTCTCATGGACTCTTAAAGCATGGAGTCTAAAGGCTGAAACCGCCCGATTGTCAGGATCAACCTCGTATAGTTGGACGCTGACATCAGGATGTGTCACGCCCCAGCCAATGTGTTTTTCTCCCACACAATGGCAAGGGTCTCCGAGTGTGCGATAAATCTGAAGAACCAAAGGATACTCGCGCCTAGGCATGGCATTCATCGTAGAAGCAAATGCTTCCGCAGTCGCAGCATCGATGCTAGGGTCGCTTTTAAAAATAGCGCGATCAACAACGGAATGTAAATCTTGCAGCGCCCGCTGAGAGCATGCGCCTCCTAAACTATACCCTAAAAGAGTGATGAGCTCACCTGGGCGGCGGAATTTTGGATCATCTCTTAAAGCAAGGATTGCTGGTTGAACTGCAGCGTAAGCGGCTTTTGCAATGTGTGGAGCCATGTCTTCTCGATAGGTGGCAAAAGCGTCTTCGTTTGACAGGGCAAATTGAGAGGGGCGGAAGAGGAGTAGGGGTTTGCGCGAAGAATCTCGCGCGGCTGATTTCAAAGCATAAGCAATGAGGCCATCTCCCGAAGTGATCTTTCTATAAACGCGGTAATAATCCCCTTCGGGTGCTGGGATAATCTGCCCGACTTGAAGCTCTCGATTGACGACTGTCTTAGCTAACCGTTCAAAGTAAGCATCCTCTGCCAAGCCTGCGACATCTGAGAGCAGATGGCGCAGCTCATCATCCATACTTACAGGGTTATGAAAAAACCAATCTGCATAAGAGCGTGGAGGGCCCCCTATTCTGTAGGGGTTGATGTAGGCCCCTACCATCCCTAATGGTTGTACGGCACGCAGGGCTGTAGTAATCTCATCGCGGCTCATCGAGCGCAGATTGCGTGCAGGCGATTGTGTGCGTTTGACATCGCTCGCCAGCACACGACTTTCAGCAATGGAAAAAATCCTGACAAGCTCAGGTGTCAAAGGGCCCCGCAGCACGCTTGGGCTCAGTCGATACCTTTCCCAAATGCGTCTAAATTTATCAGGGCCCCAAATCTCGTTGAGTGCCCGGCAAAAGATTTGCCAAGTACGCTGGTTATCTTCCCTAGCCTGTGCAGTATCTGTAATGGGCTGTAATTGCACATTAAAGCCATCCTGAGCGATCACAATACATCGTGGACCAGGAGGTGGTGAAGAGGGCGGATTGACTTGCGCGCCCCAATTCCTGGTTGCAGTTCCAATTTGATTTAAAACTAGATAAGAGGCCATAGCAACTATCTTAAATATAAAACATGGATTATATCTACAACTTGATTAAATTAATACCAATAAAACAAGATGTTATAATTAGAAATTGCAATGAAATTACTCAGTGACAAACGGGGTAGATATCCGCTGGAGGATTTTACTTGATAGCTTGGAATAAATAAATTGAAATATTACGCTCGAGCGCTTTAGAGGGTGTCTACAAAGTGAGGGTTCGTCGAGTTTTTGGATTATTTTGGCCGATTTTCGATTCAAAACTTGGGGGCCATATACTGCTGTCGATATTGCCCCCAAGTTTTGAATCGAAAATCGGCTCAAAAGAACCGAAAAATCGACAGAACCTCACTTTGTAGACACCCTCTTAGTCCAGCTTCATATTGTGAAAAACGGCGTCGACATCGTCTAGGCCCTCAAGATAATCGATCAAATCCAAATTCAATTTTTGCGTTTCAGGGTCGCATTCAACATAGACCTTGGGAATCATTTCAAGTTCAGCATTTTCACACTGAATGCCCATCGCATCAATTTTTTCTTTCACATGAAAGAGCTGATCGGGCGGTGTGGTCACTAAAAAGAATTCTTCATTGGACTCAAAGTCCTCTGCGCCCGCCTCGGTCACGGCCAAGAAAAGCTCATCTTCGATGGCGTTTTTCTTAGGGATTTGAATGACCCCTTTGCGCTCAAAATTAAAGGCGACAGAACCAGGTGTGCCTACAGTGCCTCCCTTTTTGTTGGTCGCTATGCGTATGTCGGAGGAGATCCGATTTTTGTTATCGGTCATGATCTCTGCGATGATCCCCACTCCGCCATATCCATAAAGCTCATAACTCATCTCAGAGAAATCGGCTTGATCTGCGCTAGAGGCTTTCTTGATGTTGCGCTCAATACTATCGCTTGGAAGATTGGCAACGCGGGCTTTTTGGATCACAATGCGCAACTTGGTGTTTGACTTCAGGTCGGGGCCACCTTGTTTCACAGCGCTGATGATCTCTTTTGTAAGACGGGAAAAGACCTTGCCTTTCATCGCGTCGGCTTTGCCTTTGCGGTGTTTGATGTTTGCCCACTTACTGTGCCCAGCCATAGACTTCCTCTTTAGGTTGAATTGCTCCTCTTGCTCGGAAAAACAGGTGTTTATTCTCTTGTTCCCACTGTCTAGCGATTGCGTACTCGGCAAAACACCGCTCTTGCTCTTTGAACTCAAGATGATGGATCTTATTGCGTCCCCTTTTTCCGCGAATCGGCGGATAGAGGCTATGCAGCATTTCGTGATAGACCACGTAGGAGATAAAATAGGGAGGGAAATGGGGATGATCGAGAAGGCGATGGATTTTAATCAATTCATGCCTAAAGTCGTAAAGCCCTAAAATCCTTTGGCACTTTACGGTGCGCTGCGGCGAGCCGAACCAAGTGATCGCTAGCGTTAGCTTGCGATCAAAATAAAGGGTGTTGAGCTCCTCGTAGATAGCTTTGAGGTCATAGTGCTGCCCTTGCGTTCGCAGCAGTTGACGGCGCGGCGGACGTTTTTTTTCCTGCAATATTTTAAAAAGCGATAAGAATTTCATAAGATTTTTTGCATGAAGGTTTTGGCAAGATATTTCCCTTGCTCTTTGATAAATCGGGTTTGCGCGCCAAACTCTTTAAATCCACGGCGCTCATACAGCCTTTTAGCGGGGTTGCCCTCGTAAACTTCTAGATGCAAGATCTCTATGTGGAATTTCTCTTTCGCATGTTGCATGAGGCGTTGGAGAAGTGCGCTTCCAATCCCCTTGCCACGCATGTTTTCCTGCACGATGATCGCAAATAAACAGGTGTGGGCGAGCTTTTTGTAAGGCTGAATGTAGAGATTAGCCATCCCACATGGAACCCCCTGCCATTCCGCTGTGAGGCCCGCTTCGATGCGCGCATAGCTCGTCCAAATCTTGACGGCATCTTCGATTTCACGCGCGTCAAACATAGGAAACCATCTTAAAATCGCTGGATCTGACAGCCATTGGGTCAGATAAGGTACATCTTCAACGCGCGTTAACCGGATATTGAGATCAGCTGTATCCATATATTAAAGGTAGCTCTCCATTAAAACGCGCGCTAAGTACTGATCGCCATCTTTGACAAAGTTTGCTTGCCTTGCAAACTCGTGAAAATCGAATTTTTTTAAAAGGTGGAGGATCGGATTACCTTCAAAAATCTCGATATGCATGAGCTCAAGATGAAAATAGTTCTTAGCCAGATGTTTCAAATTCCGGAGTAGGGCGGTACCTATCCCTCTGCGCTGGTGGACAGGGTCGACAACGATCTTAAATAAGCAATGATGCGCCACCTTGCGATAAGGCATTAAGAACAGCGTACCTATCCCGCAGGGAACGCCATTTAACGTGGCTGTCAAGCTCGAGCTAAAGCGACTAAACCCGGTCCAGCACTGCACGGCATCATCGATCTCCTTTTCTAAAGAGACTGGAAACCATTTTTGCACATCGGGATGATGGAGCCAATCGCGCAGCTGTGGACCATCAGTTAAATAGGTATAGCGAATATCTAATCCAGCAGGTTCGTTCATCAGCTCATCCAAATTCTTTCAGATACGCATTGATAAAATCATCTATCTCGCCATCCATGACTGCATGGATGTTGCCAACCTCGAATTTTGTGCGCGTATCTTTAACGAGAGTATAAGGCTGGAAGACATAATTGCGGATTTGGCTTCCCCATGCAATCTCTTTTTTTTCTCCCGCCATCTCTTTCAGTTTGCTCTCCCGTTCAAGCAGCTCTTTTTCATACAGCTTTGCACGGAGCATCTTCAAACACGTCTCGCGGTTTTGGATCTGACTGCGCTCGCTTTGACAAGAGACGATGATCCCTGAAGACAGGTGCGTGATGCGCACAGCAGAATCGGTTTTATTGACGTGCTGGCCACCGGCCCCCGATGCGCGGTACGTATCCACTCGAATGTGATCGGGTCTAATTTCAATCTGAATGTCGTCGTCGATTTCAGGCGTCACATCGACCGATGCAAAGCTCGTATGCCTACGCGCATTGGAATCAAAAGGGGAAATGCGCACTAAACGGTGCACACCTCGTTCAGCTTTGCAATACCCATAAGCAAAAGGACCAGTGATCTTGAGAGTCGTGCTCTTTAAACCGGCCACCTCGCCGTCGACAAAGTCTAGAATTTCGACTTTCCATCCCCGCCTCTCAGCAAACCGCTGATACATACGTGCCAACATGTTCACCCAATCACACGCCTCCGTTCCCCCGGCTCCCGCGTTTATGCCTAAAAAGCAATTTTTTCCATCCAGCTCGCCAGAGAGCATCTTTCTAATCTCGAGCTCAGCCAATCGTTTATCAACCGCTTGCAGCTCCTCTACAAGTTCGGCTAGAAAAGCCTGATCGCCCGCTTCAGCCGCTTCAGGCAGTAATTCTTGAACATTAGCAAACCGCTGGCTCAACTCCTTATATGGAACTGTCCACAATTTAATAGCATTAGCCTCTTCAATCGTCTTTTGCGCAGCCGCATTATCCTCCCAGAAGTCGGAAGCTTCCATCTTCTGCTCTAACGCCTGAAGCGAAGTCTCCTTGCTTCCTAAGTCAAAGATACCTCCACATATGAAGTAGACGATTTTGCACACTCTTGAGTTGATCTAAAACTTGTTCGCTCAACATAAAACCCCTTATCCATGATTATTACCCCGAGCCCCAAATAGGTGACAACCTGCTTGCTGTGGCTTTGCCTCGCAGCGCATCTTGTCACCTATTTGGGGCTCGGGTTAATAGAATCACACAAGCTTACGCCAGTCAGAGGAAAAATGTCAAAACTCCTCCACATCATGAGCAACGATACATCGCACATAGAGAATTCGCACCCAAGCCCGATCTGTTCTAACGATTCAGGCATGGGTGAGAGTTCTGTCTCAACACCTTTGTTTACGTTCTCAAAAACACGTAGCCCCCTACTCAACAAAGGAGACTTAAAAAGCCGATCCAAAAACTGAAAAAATTTTTTTCCACCCCAGCTTTTCTCCATAGGGAAACCGTCATTAAAAATTTTGCATTTGAATTTAAAAAGTCTTAACCTCCCCTTTACATTAATCGAAGGGGGGCTATAATTGTCCGCAGTTTCAAGAACGGGTGGAATTACTCCCGCTTGAGCTTAAGCGTCTGTTATCCCTCAATAGCAGGTGAAAGCAGGCGAGGATGTTCTACCGGTTGAGAACTCATTATTTTTTTTTAGGAGGTTATAGATTATGACATCAGCAATTTCTGGAGCTTTATTCCAAGGCTGCACATACGCAGGAAACGCGGCATCAGCAGTAGTGCACGCCGCGAAAAATTTGGCATCTAATGCAGGTCCATACGCCGCAAAAGCAGGCCAGTGGGGCAAGCACACTGTAGAACAAATCGCAACGCACGCAGGCCATGTATGGAACAAAGTTTCAACAACAATGGCACCCCACTTTGCACGCGTAGTTGAGTTCAGCAAACAAAATAAAGTAGGACTCGCTTTAGGTGCAGCTGTAGCTGTCCTATTAGTAGGAACCTATGCACTCGTTCAAAAAACCTTCTGCAAAGCAGCAGCTCCGGTAGCGGCAGCGGCTCCAGTAGCAGCTCCGGTAGCGGCTCCAGCAGCAGTATAATTCAACGTTTCTCATAAAAGCAGTGGACAAGCAATTGTTCGCTGCTTTTTTATTTTCTTTCGAAATGCAGTACTCCAGCTCTTTCAAACGCTACCACGCATGTACCATCTTGCACTTCGATGAAATGATCCCCTCTTAAAGTCACGTTTTCAGCCACAAACTCCCCATCGCCGTGGATTAAAATTCTGCAACACTGCTTGCGATAGATCTCACTGCGCCAAAAAACATTCTTTCGAGTGTGGTCAATACCCGCATTTTCCACTCTCACATTTTGGAGTCGGCAACTGCCCATCCTCTTGCCATACTGATGCAAGCCATCCTTGGAGCGCATTCCCAGCAGATGATCTGCTTCAATCAGCAAACTGCCGTTTAAGGCCAGCCGCTCAATCGCCACTTCAGCGATAGCAAGCTGCAATTCACTGCCCAAGCTCATCTGCCCATGCTGTAGTTTCTCTCCAATCTCTTTGTATAGTGGGCCCAGCGCGGGATGATAGAAAAAGAGGAATGGGGGACCACTTGTAAGATACTCTTGTACTGAAAGAAGGGAAGGGATTGAAAATCTGCAATGGTGCGTGAGCAGCTCCCAAGCATTCTGCAGATAATCCCACAGGCAACCCTCAGGTGTCTCGATTAAAGCGCCGCCGCTGATGAATTCCCGCTTCGTCGTGGAAATTGTTTTGCGTCGCTGATTGTAGGTTAAAAAGGTTTTGAGCGCTGAAGAAGAGTCTTCTGAAACTTTAGGCTCAGTAAATTGATCGGCGATATTTTGCATCGTCGATTCTAGCCGCGCCACCTCCTTCTCCTCATCTCCAATAGGCATCCGCTTCAAATTGACGATCATCCCTGGAATCGGACAGCGCTGAACGGCATCTTTGATCCCCTGAATATCTGCAAAGAGGATATTGGTATTGGAAGGGAATCGAGAATAGATGCTCCCTTCTGCATCAGGAGCATCGTCGATCCCAGCCTTTTTAAAATCGCAGTACTCGACATTGGTTAAACAGTAATGCGTTCCATGTGCACTCTTCTCTTCGATCAGGACATTGACCCCTTCAGCTGCTTGTACCTGCCTGGGACAGGAAGCGAATCCAAAGAGCTTATCCTCAAGAAAACCCACACCGCAAAAGGCCAGCAAGCCGTAGTCTGCGCCCGCAATCGGATTGTTGATCTGCCTGACGAGAATCTTCTTTTTCCCAAGCCTCTCTAGCCAGTCGAAGACCCCGCTGTCAAGCGCCACTTTCCATAGCACGCCATGTCCACCCGGTTTCATCACAAGTTTCCTCTCAGCAGACAGGCACCACTTGCCCGATTTTTCCATCGTAGGCACGAGCGGCTGGCTGAAAAACCGAAAAGAATCTCTAGGACGCCCAAACCAGTTGCGCTGCTCACAAATCTCCAGGATCTGGGCGTGATTGTCTTTCTCGTGCGATGTCATCATGGCAATCGGCACGGTGATCTGCTCTCCAAAGAGCTTGTAGTACAAAAACTCCCGCGCTTGCAGATCTTCAACCAGCCCCTCGAGCAGCGTTTTTCCTAAGAAAGGCAACTTTGCGGCAGGCAGCGGTGTTCCAGTCACAGCATCCACAAGGCGCAGTCGATCCGCCGCCCCACCGACAGGATACAGCTCGGCGATGAAGGGCAGCGCCTTCAAACCCGCCAACACATATTCATCGACTCGCTCGCTAGGCCTGGAAATATCGACGCCAGGCGGACGGTGAAATTGCCGATCGCGCGCACCTATCCCACCTTCTCCTTTCAAGAAGGCCAGCATGGTCCACTGGTAACCGACAATGCCTCCAATTCCCTTATAGAAGGCCTCTACTGGAATAAGATCGTCGAGCAAAGCCCTGAGATGCTCTGAGTCTACGCGGCGCTCTGAGTCAAACAAAAGCGCATCTTGCCCAAGTGCTATGAGGGATTTGATAACCAGCTCACACTGCACGGAAAGCCCTGCTAGGAACGTACGAAGCGGGTGCTGCGCTCCAAGCCAAGCGCACACATACACATCTTGGTCTAAGCAGACCATCCGCTCATGGTCATGACTACACGCCTTGAGGCTCTCTGCTAGATCTTTCAGCCGACAGATTTCAGTTTGCATCGATCGCTCCTCGATTTGGCGACGGGTGAAACCATAGCGAAACATTCTAAATTTGCGACATTAAATTCTTCCCAAAACCCTTCCCATGGCAAATTCTCGCCCCAGAGCGCTTATTTCTTGTAGCTCGCCGACCATTTACCAAAGCGTTGACTATGAGTTGCTTAAGATCCACCTCTTCCTGCGCTCTATGAAAATTGAGATTTTCCCTCTACGATTTTTTTTGACTATTAAATCACGAGAACGCTACAACATGTCCTTCGAGGAAAGAATTGTATCAACCTCGAAACCGTCTATCCCAAGAAGATTGTTGGATAGGTCTAACTAGAGTGATTTATTAAGGAGAAAAGCAAATGGCAAAGAAATCATCTAAGTTCATGCAGCCAATGCAAATCAGCGATGAACTCGCCGCTGTGGTCGGAAGAGGACCCATGCCACGTACTGAAGTGACAAAAAAACTTTGGGCCTACATCAAAGCGCATAAGTGCCAAGACAAAAACAATAAACGTATGATCAACGCTGATGACAAGTTAGCGAAAGTTTTTGGAACAAAGAAGTCTGTCAACATGTTCGAAATGACAAGACTCGTTAGCAAACACCTCTCGTAGTTCCACCTTTCTGCAGAATGCAGCATTCCTTTGCTGCATTCTGCCATTAATTCCATGCATAAATACAGGATGACTCTTGCTTATGACGGCACTCATTACGCTGGGTGGCAGATCCAGCCGAATGCACTCACGATTCAAGAGCTTGTCCAAAAAGCGCTCTCCACCGCCCTGCGCACGCCCACTTTTGTCACAGCCTCCGGCCGCACAGACGCAGGTGTGCACGCCTTAGCGCAAATCGCTCACTTCACCCATGACGCTCCACTCGATACGACGAAACTGCTCCTCTCACTCAACGGACTTCTCCCCCTAGATATTCGCATCCTGCAGATCGAACAGGTCGATCTTGCCTTTCACGCGCGCTACAGCGCGACTGCCAAAACCTATCACTACCATCTACATCTAGAGCGCACGATCGATCCCTTCAAACGCCTCTACGCCTACCGCCCACCCCACCCTCTCGATCTAGAGCTCTTAAGGCAAGGCGCGCAGCTCTTTGTAGGCAAACACGACTTCACCTCTTTTGCGAATGAACCTGAGCGCGGCAGCGTTTCTCGCGGCGGTGTACGCACACTCTACCGCTTAGACATCGTCCCTGAATCAGGAGGTGTGCGCTTAGAGTTTGAGGGGGATGGATTTTTGTATAAGATGGTCCGCAACATTGTGGGCACCTTGATCGACCTCGCCTCAGGCAAAATCCCCCTAGAAGAGATCAACACCATCTTTCAAGCTAAAGATCGCAGGCGCGCAGGGGTAGCGGCGCCTCCACAAGGACTCTTTCTCGTCGAGGTGAAATATGCCAGCTAAACGATCGCCTCGAAAGATTCAAAGTGCTGTGCACCTAAGGCCAGACTCTGAGCTACCTGCGCGCGTTGAGCAGGGCAAATCAGCACCCCTTTCGCCCCAGCATCTACCAGCGCTTTTAGCCCCTTCATCGTATCCTCAAAACCAATCACGCGCTCCCCTTCTGCCGCCAGCTGCGCGATCGCTTTGAGATATCCGTCGGGTGCTGGCTTAGGCAGCGTGTAATCTTCCCTCGTGATCCATAGAGGAATTGTCTGCAAGACAGGCAAGCGCGCCTGGATGATCTCGATATGCTCGCGCGGTGAATTGGTCACCACAGCACGCTTGCACTGCCGCAGAACTAGTTCCGACAAGATTTTAGGCACGCCGGGCATCAGCTGTAGCTGAGCCGTCTGAAGGCTGTGCAGATAAGCCACTTTTTTAGCCTGGTAAAGCCCTTCCCATGCGCCTTCTCCCACGAACAACTGGGGAAACTCCTGCTGCAACGCCACACGCACACCAGCCGCCCGCCCATGCGCCCGCTCGCAGTACTGCTCGTAATCCCAAGGGAGCTCGACGCCCCTCTGCCGACAAGCTTCCAGGTAAGAGGCGTAATGCAGCGGCTCGGTGTCGACCAAGAGCCCGTCAAAATCAAAAAGAAAGACTTGATAATCGCTGAAGTCAACCATCCGTTTTCATTGGTGTAATTTTGCATTTAGGGTATCACGGAGCCCTTAATTTTCCCATATTAAGATTCTATAAACATCTCCACCCATCTCTTGCCATTTGTATCAATTAAACTAAAATTAGTAATTAAAATAATTATAATCAGCGCTGTATGTAATTATATTTTAATTAAAATTGACAAAGTTAATTTTGTTTTATTACAATCAACCTTGAGGGTGCAAATGAATCGACCCGTGGGCTCTAGCGAAATCGATGAGATCTCTTCGCGAAAGCCCCAAGGCCATGTTCATAGCATCCCGAATCTAGATTCAAATATTTGAGGAAATGAGGAGGATATATGCCTAGAACCACAATGGTTGCAAGTCCTAGAGCCGCAAGAAGAGCTAGCTGCCAAGCCCAAGCTCGTCCTGCTACAGACGCTGCAAATCACGATGTGATGATGAACGCTGAAGCAGCGCTGGCATCGCATCAAATGACACAATTTTATAACGGGGTAGATTGTTCAGCTTTGCGCCCTTTCGATATGCAAAGAGTGCGCGAATTACAAACTGCTAACGACAACCTGCAACGCCAACTGAGCCAAATTGCTACAGATATTAGCAACTCAGAGGATGCTCTCACTCTTTTAGCCGAAAGAGAACGCATCCAAATCATCATCGCCCGCAACACGGGTGAAATCCTGAAAATCCACGCTGAAAACGAAGAAAGACTTGTGCGTATCGCAGAGCTCCAAGCTGAAAACGTGAGATTGAAAGACGAAGTAGTGACCCACCGCGAAAACTTCATCGATTGCCACCAAATGGATGAACGCGTCAACCACGCTTCTGATTTCTTCTTAACGAAATCTAAAATCGAACGCAACATCGTCGAAATCGCTGATTTGTCGTAGTGATAAGTCGACCGACTTTAAGTAACACAGCCTAAACGTGAAAACGTTTAGGCTGTGTTTTTTCATCATCAAACTCTGAGTGCCACCGCACGTTTTATCGGAGGAGAGTAGCTTTCTTGTGGATTTTGAATACTTCTGCCCCCGGGATTGTCGTGCGCAGCCAAAATTAACAGAGCGTGAGCATACTCAGGCTCCAAAGATTTCAGAAATTGCTTAATGCGAGCTGGATTAAACCCATAAAATTTTCGCAACCAACTGATCTCAGTTGAATAATTGCAGCTAAACCCCTCTAATCTAGCAAGCAATACTTGGGCACATTCTCTCTGCAGATCTCCCAACCTATCAGCGGCGGCGCTTTCGGGATCGACTTCTGAAGGTAACCGCCATAAGGCAGGTGGAGTACGACCTGTCATATGATATGGGAGTGCGAATGGCACATATTGAATCAGGTGCGCCCTAACCTCTTGAATACGGCCATCTTCATATTGAACATCAGCGCAGAGATCCACATCAAACGCGTACGCAAGCGCTTGCATTAACACAGTCACGACACCCTCTGGAGTATAAGTTTGGGTGAGTTGCGCTTTATGCGCAGCTCGAATGGGGTCCTTTTTTGGTTTGCCAGTCTCAGTCTCTTCTTCATCCAGAGATAGATCTTCTAACTGACCAGCTAAAGCGCTGTATTGAGCATCATCTTGAACAGCGGGTTCTGCACAGCCAGCAACTACAAAGGCTTCGATGATAGCAGAGGCAAAATCTGGATGGAGCGGTTCCAAAAGAACCTCAAATGCAGCAGGATCGCGCGCACGCAAAGCTTGCAACACCCTGAAGTCGCCTGCATGACGAGACATAAAACTGATAAGTTTCCCAAGAACTCTTTCACAAACATCGTAATCTAGCACCTCTAAAGGCCTATCGCTCAATGCCGCTCTTTCCGATGGTGTGTAGATAGCCAGAACGTGAGCAATCCCTCGCTCGAAGCAATCTCGGAGCACTTCAGACAAACACGCCATTTCAGTGACGGCGCATATACGCACGCCTTCACCGCTCAAACGCCCAGGCGCGCCGTTTACGTGGGGGAGCACCACTTCACCGGGAAAGGTCGTGCGCATAGCCCCTACTAACCTCGCGATCAACGCGGCTCCGGTTACTCCTGACATAGCTTATCCCCTTTTTGTGTTTTCTAAGCCGCGAAGTTTAACAGTATTCTGTTATTAAAAAAAGCGACTAATTTTAAAAAATCATTAAAAAAATTTGGTTTATAAAAAACCAATAAACAAAATGACAGTATAAACTTTAAAACTTAAGACCTTGTAAGCCAAGGAGGTGTATGCAGAAAAACAATTTTTACTTTATTCCCGCTTGTGTAAGATGCTCTAACCGCAAGCCATTAAGGATAAAGCCATGTCGATCGAAAGCGCTCCCCTGGGTCGGTCTTTGAGCGCACCACCTCTTGCTGAACGTCGGCAGTGCAGCCAGCTACTTGCAGCCACAGGCAAGGCTTGGAGCGACCGAACCCATCAACCAAACCCTTTTGACCCATCCGAATACACCCGTGGCCTTGCTGACGGGTACTTAAGGCACGCTGAGAGGATTTGCACCGGGAACGCTTGGCAGGCACACCCCGAGGTGTTAGCTAGGATTGTGCCACAAGCTCTGGCCTATTGCAATGCCTGGAAGGCTTTCTCACGAGAGCAAAGCCCCTCCTCGCATTCCCCGACTATGTCCACTGGGCTTCTCACCTCACCCCCTCATAAAATGGGGCGTAGAAGGGTTTCGCCCATTCATTCTTCTCCAACTTCGCACCGAGCCGCTGATGCACTCATCCGAGCCCATCAAGCGTTTGTGAGAGCATTTGCAGCGGAATTAATAAAAACGGCTCCCACAACTCCTGCAGCCATGGTGCTACGCCATTCCCATTCATTCAGCGCATTCCGTCTCTCCCTCTGCAGCAACTTACAACGAGGAGATCGAAGTGCATTGCAGCTTTTAGAGTGGCTGGTGATGGTTGATCCAGCATTAATTATATTCCTTCCGACACTTGTTCTACTGGACATTCTTCCACGCATCAAAATGGGTCAGCCCCTACCAGAAGCAATACCAGAAATCTTTAGACATCTAGATCTGCAAGGGCTTGCAGTAGCTTGGAGACGGCTTTCAAAAGAGGAGAAAGCGCTTATACGCACGCAACTCTTCAGTCCAGAGGCCCGGTTACCGTCCCATTTACAAAGCGTCTTGAGCGCTCTGACTGTCGCTTGGGATTTGAACCGCGCTGACTACACAGCACTGATCAGCATGTTATTGAGTCAATGGAGGGCCTCGGGCGGGAGAGAATCAGATGAACCCAGTAGCTTGTAATAAAACTGTGAAAAGCTGAAACAAGTCATGTCGACGTTGATGATTGCTTGGGAACTGCCTCGCCCTGACCTCACGGCTTGGATCCATGTGCTACATTTCCGCTGTGAGCAAAATGCGAAATGAAAAAGGCCACCTATAAAGGTGGCCCATGCAAACTCGACTGAAACGAGCTTATTTCGCTGCATCAGCGACAAGTGCGCGGAGAATTTGAGCGATTACAGGAAACTCAATTCCATTTAGCGCATTCTCGACAGCTTGGGTTTTTTTGCGTTGCATTAACGCCAACCGTTGTACTTCTCCATCCATATCATTTCTAAAATGCTGCAGCTCGTCGCGGCCCTGTGCGCGAAGCCCTTCTGCCGGCTGCGGCTCCTCAGCTCCATCTTGAATGGCGCTCTTAAAAGCCGCGAGCATATCCACAATATTGACTTGCTGATCCACGGCAGCCCGCGATAATCGCTTATATAAATTGTTGGCCAGATTCGTCGCGACGACTGTCGGACACATCATGCTTGCAATATCCGCGGAGCTAGGTGCTGCAGGATCAGCTCCCCTTAAATCATCATCAGAATCTTCAGAGGAGTTAAGAGAGATCGATTGCAATGAATCGACGGAGCCCGCCATAAGAACGCCAGATTGTGATAAAGGAGCTGAGAAAGATCCATCTGAACCCGAATCTCTCTTTTTACCCCATGCTAATCCTGACTCAATTAGGATCGTTTCTTCTAAATATGGGGCTACGCGCTGTTTATCACGGAGTTCAGAGGCGCCTCTTTCTGCGAGCAATGCAAGAAAGGATTGGGCGAGCTCTCTAATCCCGCAAACTGCAACCACCCGTTTAAATTCTTCTGGATTTTCTCTTCGCATCGCGCGAAAGAGATCGATCGTATCGCGGTGCATCTCTACGAATGGGTCAAATTGTTCAAGCATACGCTGCACGCAAGGGATGCTTTGCACCATATCAGAATCATCCTGGAACTCCCTGGGAGCCTTTAATAGCTGCTCAGAAACTGCAGCTGCCCCATGCTGCATACACAATCTAAAAAGCTCTGGCAAGGCAGAGAGGTGGTCACACAGAAATCTACTACTGTCGGAATTTACGACAAAGTGTCCAGCTACAAACGTACTTGCAATTTCCGACATGATGTGCGTTGCAGCTCCAAAATTATTTCCTGATACTGACATTATTTTTTCCCTCTTTTTTAAAATTATTATAAAGTAATTATAGCGCAACTATTAATTTAAACCTAATAAATAAAATTTAGTATTAATAATTATTTAAAAACACAAAACATATTGCGGCCAAAAGTCATAAGTTGTTTGTTTTCAGTTTGTTAAAAAATTAAGGCTTTATGTAATACCTTGACAATCAATCTCTTAAATTGATCTAGCAACAAGACCTCAAATGTTTCCCTTATTTTCGCATTAAGATATAATTCCTGCTGCTTCAAGCAAGGGAATCCTCATGGCTTTTGTATCTTCAACTGGTTTAAACAGTGTTGATGGTCGTAGGGGTCGTAGCGAGCTTTTGACTCGTGCCGGCATCATCTGGAGCCAATGCTATCACCAACACAATCCTTACGATCCTCGCAGCTACTCCCAAGGTCTTACAGATGGCTATTTGCGACACGCTGAACTCATTGCAAGCAGAGCAGAGTGGGGGCATAAACCCGCTGCGCAGATGAGGGTAGGGCCAAGCGCACAGGAATATGTCAGAGTCTGGACTGTCTTCAGTAGAATCCCTCCAGACAGTAGCGATAGGCAACGGCTTGATGCGACCAATACCCTCGTGAGAGCTCATCAAGCTTTTGTGAGAGCTTTTGAGCATGAACTTCCCGCGTCAGCACCCCTTTCTGTAGGAGGTATCGTTTTACGCTTTCCCGACACTCTTCAAATCTTTGCAGAAGTGACTTGCAATCTCCTGAGGGGTGATGACAACCATGCGCAAACGCTGAGAAGGTGGCTCGAGGAAGCTTCCGTAGAACTTCCCAGAATTCTACCTGCCTTAGCTCTTTTACATACTCTGTCCAAGCTCAATCCCGGTCAAATTTCTATAGGGGCGCTACCAGAGATCTTTTGTCAGCTCGATTTAGGTACTCTATTCATCCAGTACCAAGCCTTGAGTGAAATAGATCGAAAACTTTTAGTCTCTCGACTTTTTGAGGACACGGTTGAAATTTCTCCTCAGGCACAAGTTGTTTTTAGCACCCTCGTGGGCATCTGGGTGCGACTCAATCGAGAAGATTACGCCGCCATTGTTCAGTTCATAAGTAATCCTGAGCATTTAGCCATTCAGACCAGAGGCATCCTCATATCCATCCGCACGTCCTTGCGAGCGCTTAAATACCAGCTATAAAAAAGGCTCCCCTTTGGGGGAGCCTTGTTTTGCCGAGGACTGGACTCCTCTTCAGGGTGGCAGCTGCGCCGTCCACTCCATCGAGCCGGCTTAAGCACGGTTTTTGCTTCCTGCAAAAACATCGTTGCTCACTTCTCGCCCAGACGCAGGCCAAACTCTTGGCCTGCTTCCTCGGTTATAAAAAAGGCTCCCCTTTGGGGGAGCCTTGTTTTGCCGAGGACTGGACTCCTCTTCAGGGTGGCAGCTGCGCCGTCCACTCCATCGAGCCGGTTCCGCACGGTTTTTGCTTCCTGCAAAAACATCGTTGCTCACTTCTCGCCCAGACGCAGGCCAAACTCTTGGCCTGCTTCCTCGGTTATAAAAAAGGCTCCCCTTTTGGGGGAGCCTTGTTTTGCCGAAGACTGGACTCGAACCAGCACCTTATTGCTAAGAGTAGATTTTGAGTCTACCGCGTCTACCAATTCCGCCACATCGGCATTGGGTGAGCGCGCAGTCTAATGCAATCTTGGAAAAAGTGCAATTGTGGAGTGTCTATGAAAGTGTAAACATAGGTATTGAGACTACGTGGTTCATCTCCCTCCCCTCTCCAATGGTTGCAGTGCCTGAACCTATCCAAGTAAAGATTTTCAGACGATAAGGGGCTTTATTTCACGCGTGCTATTAACCCGAGCCCCCAAAAGGTGACAAGATACGCCGCGAGGCAAAGCCAGATCGGGTCTCGCGAGGAATAATATTCTTGAATACGAAGGATTCCGAGCGAGAATCGATCTGGCAAAGCCGCAGCAAGTAGGTTGTCACCTTTTGGGGGCTCGGGTTAATAACCCACCTTCCTCCCTATCTTGCCCAAGAGGTTGAGCGAGGAGTACAAGATACAAGCTTTGCAACGTACCGCAGGTCTTCAGACCTGGGGAAGGAGCAAAGCACAGTAGATTGTGCTCCGCAGCCAGCCTATTGGGCAA
>Ga0247727_10003050_pt1 | contig 37520 bp, 19 predicted proteins | sample WisWelCaveWW1625_FD_202498 | JGI IMG/M metagenome (GOLD analysis project Ga0247727, IMG submission 202498) | Biofilm microbial communities from Wishing Well Cave, Virginia, United States - WW16-25 | ecosystem: Environmental > Aquatic > Deep subsurface > Groundwater > Cave microbial mat | place...
TGAGCAGCACCTCACCGGTCGAGTCCACGCTGAACTGGTCATCGCCGGCTGTGCCGCGGTAGATCAGGTTGTCGAACGCGCCAACGTCCGTGAGTGCGAGGCTGCCGGCGGTCCCGAGGCCGAGGAACCGCAGGGTCGGCGCGATGAAATCGTCCAGATCGTTGTCGCGGAACTCGAGCGTCCCTGAATCGAAGCTGCTGCCCGGCGTCAACAGTTGCGTGCCGTCAATGTCGAACGTGTCCACGGTCAGCGCGTCGCCGCCCGCCTGGCCGTTGTACACCAGATTCTCCGTCGTCGCGAATGTGACCAACGGCAGACCGGTCACGTTCACCGTGCCGGCCCCCGTGCCGGTCGGCATGTAGGTGACCGCGTCGGGGCCGCCCGTGCCGTTCGTAATCAGCGTGTCGCTCGCCGTCGAATCGCCGCCGTCCACGGTAATGTCCGTGAGGCCGGTCGGCGTGTTCGGATTGTTCAAATGGATCACGTCGTCGCCGGCCAATGCGTTGATCGTCAGCGCGACCTTGTCGCTGAACTCGATCGATTCGAGGTTATCGATCGTCACCAGGCCGTTGTCCGGGTCCGCCGCGCTCGTGTAGTTGATCGCGTTCGACCCGTTTGTCGCGTTCACGACAAGGCTGTCGGCCGGCACGAGGTCAATCACCGGCTCAAGGCCCGTAAAGTTTACGACCTGCACGAAGTCGTTGAACGCGACCGTATGGATGCCCGCACCGGGCACCGCGCCGACCGAATAGGTCGTGGTCACGCCGCCTGCGCCGCCGCTCGGGTCGCCCACGAGCCTGAGCTGGTCGCTACCCGCGCCGCCGTCGTAGTCGATCCCCTGGCTCAGCAGGTCGTCGCCGATGATGTCGTTTCCGGAATCGACGGTCAGGCTATCGTCGCCGTCGCCGGCAGTGACGTGGATGCGTTCGATGGCGGCCGCGAGCGGGTCGGTGTACTGCGTGGTCACCACCGTCGTGCCGTCGTCGATCGTGATGCTGATATCGTCGTCACTCGCCACGCGCACGATCGTGATCAAATCGTTGCCGGGCGTGCCTGGAGCGAGGATCGTGTCGTTGCCGAGGCCGCCGACCGCCGTGTCAACGCCGCCACGGCCGTCGAACACGTCGTGCCCGTCGCCGCCGTCCATCGAGTCGTTGCCCAAGCCGCCGATCATCGTATCGTTGCCCGGTCCGCCGATCAGGGTCGCGTCGGCCGACAGGAAGTCATCGCCGGCTCCGCCGTCGAGGCTGACGCCGGTCGCGCCAACGGCCCCGACGTTCACCTTCACATTGTCGTTGCCATCGCCCGCGTTGATGGCAAGCGTGCCGGCACCCGCCAGGAACTGAAGCACGCCCCAACCCAGGATCACGGCCGCACCAAGGCCCGGTATAGCCGTCACGTCGATATTGTCGTCACTGCCGCGGCCCGAAATCGTCAGTGTGCCGGCCAAGCCAGTAAGCGTGAAGGTGGTCGGCGTACGCGATCCGCGGATGTTCACGACACGCAGCGAAGTGAGGCTCAGGTCGGCGACGGTGAAGGCGCCCGTGTTGCTCGCGCCGACGTTGAGTTCTTCGACGCCGCTCAGGAGCGCGAGGTTACCTCCCCCGTTCACGTTTACGATGGTGCTGGCGAACGGGCTCACCGTGTGTGCCGCGGCGCCGCCGTCGAAGTTGACGAAATCGTCGCTCTCGCCGCCGTCGATCGTGTCGGTGCCGCTGCCGCTGGTGAACAGATCGCTGCCATCGCCGCCCGCCAGGTTGTCGCCGCCGGTGCCGCCTGTGATCTGATCGTTGCCGTCGCCGCCCGTGATCACGTCATCCCCGCCGCCGCCATCGATCAGGTCGGCCCCAGCGCCGCCGTCGATACGGTCGGCACCCGTTCCACCCGTAATCGCGTCGTCGCCGTCGCCGCCCAGCACGGTGATGGCCGATGTCGCCGCACCCGCGTTGATGGTGTCGTTGCCGGTCCCGCCGTCGACGGTCAACCCGGCCGGAGCGCCAGTCACCGTGATCGTATCAGCGCCCGCGCCGCCAAGGATGTTGACCGCCTCGCTGGTGGCGTAGGTGATCGTCTTGAAGGCGGTGTGCGTGATTGTCGTGGCGGTGACTGTGATCGTGTCAATCACCGCGGTTCCGTTGTACACCAAGGTGTCCGCCGTTCCCGCGCCGCCAGCCACGGTCAGCGTGCCGGCCGTCGTTGCGTTCACCACCGGTGATCCGCCGTTGGCCTGCATGGTCGCGGTGTTCGTCAGGTTCGATGGCGTGACCACGATCGTGTCGTTGCCGTCTTCGCCCTGCACCGTGATCGCCCCGGCGCCGTTCGCCACGTTGGCGACTTCGACGCCACTGAGGTTGACTGTTCCCAAACCGCCGCCCGTCATCGTGGCGTCGGTCGTGGTGACCGGGATGATCGCCAATGTGGCCGTGATCGTCGTGCCGTCGCCGGTCAGGCTGGCCACGTCGGAACCCGACGGCGAGCCGCCCGAAAGGTTGAAGGTCGTGAACGAGTTAGCGGCCTGCGGGCCGTTCACGGTGAACGTGTCGTTGCCTTCGCCACCATTGATGGTCAACGTTTCGATACCCAGTGCCGCCGTACTGGTGTCCGGAGCAATCGAAGCCCGACCGGTGTACGTGATCACACCGGTGGTGGCCACGGACAGCGTATCGTCGCCGCCCGTCGCGTTGATGGTCAGGGTGTCCCCAGCGCCGCCGCCGGCCAATTGGATGGTCTCGCCCGTCGCCACGCCGGTGTAGCTGATCGGCACCGATCCGACCAGGATCGTGCCGGAATCGGCCGCCGCCCCAGCGTTGAACACCAATGTGCTCGAGACACCCGGGGAACGGACCGACAGGTCCGTGCCGGCGTGGGCCAGCGTGCTGTTGTACACGAAGGCGTCGATACCCGAGACGTTCAGCGTGACGCCGCCCGCCGCTCCCGTCGCACCGGCCACCTGGTTGTTGTTCAAGTTTACGAACACGTTGACCGCCGCAGAAACGTCGGTGAGGAGCAACGTGTCGCCACTGTTCAACGGGTCCCCGCCGTTGACCGTGATGGCGCTACCGACCATGCCGGTGGGCGTGCCCGGGTTATTGATGCTGATCGTGTCCGCACCGCCGAGGGCGTTTATGGTTAGCGTGGTCTTGTTCTCAAACTCGATGGTTTCGAGGCTATCGACCGCGACCAGGCCGCGTGTTGCAAGCGAACCCTGCGTGTAGCTAATCGCGTTGGGCGACCCGTTGCCGTTAACGACCAGTGGCCCGGCGACCAGGTCGATGAGCGGTTCCAGGCCGGTGAATGTCACCGTCATGGGCGTCCCTGCGTAATCATGCACGAGGCTACCGCCACCGGCCGCCGGGCCTGGCGTGTACGTGGCCGATGTGGCGGCCGTCGTGCCCTGGACCAGCAGCGAATCTGTCCCGGCGCCGCCGTCGAATTGGATGCCGTTGGCAAACGTCAAGGCGCCGCCCGTGTTGTCGATCTGCAGCCTGTCATTGCCCGCCGCGCCCTGGACGCCCAGAGCGTCGATGTTGGTCGCGCCGGCGGTGATCTGGAAGTCCACCGGGACCCAGGTGGTCCCGCCCGTCGGGTTTCCATTGGCAACGACGGTCACCACGGCGTTCGCTCCGGACCGAGTCAGGTCAATGCGGTCGTTACCAGCCGGGGCAATCACGTTGATCGAATCGACGTTGCCGTTGCCGGCGACGGTCAAGGCGCTGGCCGTGGTCGAGTTGAAGCCGGTGACGTTGATCGTTGGCCCGCCCTCCGCCCGGCCCATCGTCGCCGTCGTTGCACTCAAAGGAGTGTAGTTCAACGTATCCGGACCACCGGTCATGGACAGCGTGATCGTATCGCCGTCGTTATTTTCGAGGTCGCCGCCGTTCAGGTTCAGTGTCTGGACGCCTGTAAGCGAGCCGTAGTTGTTGACCGCGAACGCGTCGACGACCGCGTTGGCGCCGTTCACTGTGAGGGTCTCGACCCCAGTCAACCCGATCGGACCGCCGACGACTCCCGACACCTGGTTCGTGGCGAAATCTACGGTCGGGTTCGGGTCGTTGACAACAGTGACCAGGTCGCTGCCCGTGCCATTGTCGCCGCCGATCACCGTAATGCCGGTGGCGAACAGCGCGCTCGAGCTAATCGAGGTCGAGTCGTCGCCGCCTAGCCCGTTGATCACCAGCGCCGCGAAGGCATCCAGTTCCACCGACGTGCTGAATCCCAGTGCGTTTGTCAAAGTGACCACCCCGGCCGCCGAAACGCTGATCGTGTCGTTCGCTGCGGTGCCCTGCACGACCGCCGTGGTGCCGGTCACTTCGGCGTCTTCGATGTTCGCGTAGCTGAGGTCGAGCAGATCCGCGCCGATCGCATCGACCGGGCTGACTGTACCCGAACCGGGCACGGAGCCCGGCATGATCGTGGCGTTGACCGTGGTCACGTCCAGCGTGTCGGCGCCGCCCAATGCGTCCACCAGCACCGACTCGACGTCGGCGAGGATGTAATTCGTGGTCGAGCCGTCGCTGGTGACGTCCAACTGGCCGGCGTTGGCCGCGGAGGCGGTATAGTCGACGTCGTCGACGCCGGCCGTACCCGATATCTGCGCCGAGTCGCTGGCCGACGGCGGCCCGCCGTTGATGGTCACGTCGTCGATGCCGAACGCCGCCACGTGGGTGACGGAAAACGTGTCGTCGCCGCCCAAACCGTTCAGGTTGATGTCGCTGGACGTGGTGCCCAGTGCCGTGAAGATGATGGTCGGGCTGGCGTCCACATGGATGTCGCCCGACACCGCGGCAACCCCATTGAGCACGAAGGCGTTGTTTGCCCCGGTCCCGGTGACCGACAGGAAGTCACTGCCCACGCCGCCACCGCCGTTGATATTGATGATCTCGATGGCGGTGAAATTGACGGTGCTGGCCGGCGAGGCGGCGAGCGTCACGACGGCCGTGCCCGCGCTCGGCACCGCACCGCTCGTGATTACGTAGCTATCCGCGAGCCCGGCGGTGCCCGTGAGGTTGATCGTGTCGCTGGCCGCCGGATTGCCCATGTCGATGTTCACCGTGGTCGGGGCGAGCGTGTTGGCGGCGGTGCTGCGGCCGGTGAAGGTCAGTGTGTCATCGCCGTCGCCGAGCGCAAAGGCCACGCTAGCCAAGGGTGATAATGTCGGGTTGCCGCCGAGCACCGTCGTGGCGCGGGCGAAGCGATCGATCGTGAACGCGGGTGTCGTGAAGTTCACCCACGGGTCTTCGTCGGTGTTCGGAATCAGCGTATCGCTCTCCGTGAAGTTTATCACGGCCGTGTCGGCGGCGGCCGTGCCGTGGATCGTCAGTGAATCGGTATCGCCGGCCGAGCCGTCGTTGAAGAAGAAGCTCAGGTCTTCCATGCTGGTGAAATCGACGGTGGCGATGTTCGTGGCGTTGGTGGCGAACGTGCTGCGAATCTGGCCGGCACCGGCGGTCGTGGTCGGGGCCAGGTTCACGGCTTCGCTGACCCCGGAACGGCTGCCGTTGGCCGCGTAGCTCGTGCCGGCGCCGGCCAAAGTCGTGGCAGCGTCAAGGAAGATGATGCCCGGCTGGCCCGTGGCCGCCACCGTGCTGCGATCCACGTTGCCGTAGAAAATGTCGTCGCCGTTCGCGCCGTTCGCACCACCATCCACTCGCGTGTCGATGCCCCAGCCGCCCAACGTGTTGTCTGCGTAAGGGTCGATCGTGATATCGTCGTCGAGCAGGATGCCGAACACGTTGAGAAAGTCCGTATTGCGGACGAACACCGGATTCGACCCGTTAATCAACAGGGCAAACTCGTTGGCCCCGTTCACATCGCCGCCCAGCGAAAAGTCCACGTCTTGACCGTTAATCAGGAACCGGTCGGCCTGGGCCGCCGTGTTGTTGTTGTCGCCGATGACGTTTACCGTTCGATTGCCGGGTGTGACCAGTAGTAGCTCGATGTTGTGATACGTGGCCGCACAAGTTTGAACCCCCGCACCATTGCAGGAACCGCCGGAAGAGACTGACACGTTGGGTGGAGTCGCCAAGTCGCTAAAGATGTTCGCCTCGAGCGGAGTGACTATGTTCAATCGGTCGCCGACCAGCGGCGGTGCGATCGGCAGCGGGGGCGAGCCGCCGTTGATCTGGAAGCGAAATGCCGTTGAGAGAGTCACGGTCACGTCGTCGGCCACGAGGCCGGCTCCGTTCGCTCCGCCGAACGCCGGTGGACGCACGCCCGTCTCTTCGCCTGTGTTGACCGTCAGTTCGGCCTCGGTCACCACCGTGCGGTTGAACGTGCCGGTAGCGACATTCGTTCGCACCAGCGTCGTTGGCACCCCGGCCGCACTGTGCGTCACAATGTCCACGCCGGTTTCCGTGATCGCGATGTTGTCAAACGCCGTGTTGGAACCGCCTGCCCCACGAATCGTCGATCCGCTGCCAAAAGTATTGCCAGACCAGCCGGACGTGCCCGTCACCGCATTGATGTCCTCGGTCGGCGCGTTGACAATCACGCGGTCGCCGGCCCCGCCAGCCCCGCCGCCCGCAATCGTCAAGCCGGTCGCCTGAGCAATGTCGATTAAGTTGAGATCCGGCCCTTCAAACCCACCGCCCGCGCCGGCAACGCCCGGATTATTGCTGCCGGGAGTATGCGGCGGGATCGTCAGGGTCGGAGTGCCGTCCAGGAAAACGTTGGCCGACGTACTCGTGAGCGGCGTGACCGACAACGAATCGTCCGTCGTGGTCCCGGTCACCGTGGCCGTGTCATCGGCACCACCGCCCGCGTAATTCACCTGCTCGACCTGGTTCAGGTCAATAAAACTGGGCGTACCCAGCCCGGTGACGTTCAGGTCGCCGCTGGCCTTGGTTGCATCGGCGTAGGTGAAGCCCAGCGTGCGGGCGATCGTGTCGGCCGTGGCATCGATGTCTACACGGTCCCGGTTGGCGGGATCCGCCGAGAGCAGGCCGCCGTTGACGACAAAGGTCGTGCCTGCGGCAGCCGAGATGCTGGTGTCGGCGGCGAAGTTGACATTGAAATCGTCGTTGCCGTCGAAGCCGTTAAAAGTATTGGTCGCGCCGCCCTGGACTGCGTTGGCTTGGATGTTGAACGTAGCGTTGTTGCCAGCTCCGAGAACCGTGGCGTCGCCGTCGCTGACGGTGTTGGACACCGTCCCCGTCGTATTGTTGATGTTGTAGATATTGTTCGCCGCCAGGGCGTTTGCACCGACAAGCAGGAACGTCTCCACGTCGGCCGCCGTCACGGCGTCGGTCGGCGTCGTGCTCGCCGGCGTGCTGTTGCCGACGTTGTAGCGAATGTCGAGTGCGGCGGCGCCGTTGCCGAATGCCAGCCGAGTGATGCCGGCGGCCAAATCGAGGGTGTAGGTGTCGCCCGCAGTATCGCCGAAGTCGGAGACGTTGATCGTGTCTCTCGCGCCGGCTCCGGTGCTGCCTCCCATCGCGATGTTCACCTGTCCGTCGATGGCGTTCAGGTTGCCCGCGTTCGTGGCCGCATCGCTGGAGATGTTGACGGTGTCGTCGAAAGCCCCGGTTCCGGTGTCGATGTAGTGGGTCGAGCCGGTCGTCGTGAAGCGGACGTTGACGGTGTCGGCGAAGGCGTCGGTTGTGGTCATGCTGACCGTTTCGATCAGATTGACGGCGAAGTTGTAGCGGATATCCTGGGCGCTGGCCGATCCCGTGATGCCTTCGATGAAGGGCGACGTCGCGTCGTTGTCGATCGTCACCGTCCGTCCCGCCGCACTGCCGAATTCATCCACGTACAGGGCATCGGTCCCGCCGTCTTCGGTCAGACCGGCGGGGATCGCGCCGCTCCCGGCCACGCTGTTGGAAACCACGACCTGGCCGAGGATCCCGGCCACAGTGCCGCTGTTGATCGAAGCCGGCGTGCCATCCAATCGGAACAGGTCGTTGCCCGCCCCGCCGAGCAGGGTGGCGTTGACCGTCGCCGGCAGCGATTGCACCTGGATCGTGTCCGCGCTGGCGTCGTTTTGCGCCGCGTTGTCGCCGTCGAGCACGACCGCAGTCAGCGGTGAAGCGGCCGCGACATCGAGACCAACGAGGTCCATGGTCTCCGCCGCCCCGCCGCCACCGATCACCACCAGCCGCTGGAAGCCGCCGAACACCACGTCCTCGAACGCCGCGTCATCGCCATTGACGAGATTGAAGCCGTCGGCGGCCACCGCGTCGTCGCTGATGGTCAGGTTCGCCACGGCCGGGACGGCGCTGGCATCGACCAGCACGTCGCCGCCGCCACCGCCGATCAGCGTCACCGGAGCCAGTTCATCGAACGAAAACGTCAGCACGCGCGTCCCGGCGCCGTCATCGAGACTCACCACGCCGCGATTGCGATCGGTGGCCGCTCCTTCGTCGTCCGGCAGGTACAACACGTTGCGGTCCACGAGGCTCGCCAGATCGACGATCAGTGAGTTGGTCCCGCCGTTGCCTTCGAAGTGGGTGCTCACGTCCCCCGCCACCAGGCCGCGTGTCGTGGCCGTCGTGTTGATATGGCCGCCATTCGTCAGCGTGGTCACGTTGCCGGTGAAGGTCGGAAGGCCACTCGCGGTTTCACTGATGCTGAACGTGTCGTCGTCAGCCGAGCCCAAAACGCGAAGCGTGCGGATATCGTCGTCGTTGCCGCTGAAGACCAGCGTGCCGTTCACACGCAGTTCGAGCAGGGTGCCGGCCCCGTTCAACCGCGCGTCGATCGTGTCCGCCGCCGCGCCGTTTGTGTTTACGCCCGGTTGTGTCATGTCCAGGATGAGATCCAACTGGCCCGCCGACGTGTTCACATTCTCAAAGTCGTTGTACGTGATCGCCTGATGCTGGCCAGCGGGCGAACTCAACATGCCGCTGCCCGGCCCGGTGATGACAAGCTGCGTGTCGGTAAAGGCGGCGAGGTTCAGGCTCAGCGTGTCGCCAGGGGTTGCAAAGAACGCCGGATTGTTGCCGTCCAGGTTGTATGCCGTGCCCGCGTTGGGCGTCAGGTTCAGCGTGTCGTCCTGCGTGTTACCGAGGTTCAAGTTCACGGTGGCGATGCTGTTGAACTCAATCGACGGGTTGCCCGCCGCCTGATCCAACCCCGTGATCGTGCCGTCGCCGGAGGCGTCGTTGGAGATCGTCACGGTGTCGGCGGTCGTGTCGCCCGAGTCGTCGAGAGTCAGCGTGTCCGCCCCGCCGCCGGCGTTGATCTGCAAGTTGGTTTGCACATTGTCCACCGTGCCGCCGTCGTTTGTGGTCCCGCCGTTCGAGTCGATGATGATCGTGTTGGCATCGCCGCTGTCGTCGAGCGTGATCGGCGCGGTGCCCGCGATGATGTTGCCATTGATGTTCGCCGTTTCGCCGCCGCCGTCCGCGTCACCGGCATCGAGATTCAAATCGAGCGTGGTCGCGGCCTGCACCGTGGACGTGGCAGTGAGGTTGAGGTTGTCGCCCGCGTTCAGGATCAGGTTGGCGGTCGTATCCTGCACCGTGACAGCCGCATTGACGGTCAGGTCGTCACCCGCCGCCGCCGAATCCGCCGCCGTGTACGTCATGCCGCCTGTGGTGATCGCATTTGCTGCGATCGTCAGCGGACTGCTGGCTTGAATGACACCCCCGCCGCCGACGCCGCTGACCGCGTTCGCGTTGGGTCCGCCCAGGTTTGTCAGTGTCAATCCGCCAGCCAGATCGGTGACGAAGATATTCCCGTTGGCGCTATTGGTCACATCGAGCTGGGAGACTGTGGTTTCGATATCGGAATCGACACCCGTGTCGCCCACGCCGGTGGCGGCGATCAGCAATGCCTGAAACGCGGTAATGTTGTTGGTGTTCGAGGTGTCGGCGTCGCTGATCTCGCCGCCGTCGGCGTCGTTAACACCGTCATCGGCCGCGACGCTGACGCGGCCGGCGGTCGTGCCGGCCGTAATGGCCCGAAGCTGCGCGTTGCCGGTGCCGCCGGTCGCGGTGTTCACCGTGATCATCACGGCAGCAGCCGTATCGTTGGTCGTCGTGATGGAACTGCCGCCCGCCATGTCAAACGCCTGAGCCCCCGTGGCATCCTGGTTGGCCGCCATTGTGACCGTGCTCGATCCGGCGCCGACGGCCCCGTTCAGGGAAATGGCGTTACGGGCATCGAAATTGATCGGCCCGGTCGTGGTAACGGCCGCGGCAGTGATGTTGTTGCCGGTCGCCGTCAGATCGCCGCTGTCGCCACCGTTGGAGGCCAGAGTAATGGGACCCGTGAGATTAATGTCCCCCGCCGTGCCGCCGACCCCTGCCGAGGAGGTGATGCTTAAATCGTTCACAAAGGCGCCAGCGCTGGCATCCAGCGTGGCAAGCGTCACGAACCCGGCGGACGATCCGGCATTCGTGGTGGACGTGTTAATCGTGAGATCGCGCCCGAGCGCATTACCCGAGACGGGGGTTCCGGTAAGGTTCACGGCACCACCGCCGCCATCGTTCCCCTGCTCGGTGTCGATCAAGGCGCTGGCACCTAACACAACGCCGCCGAGATTCATCATTGTGACCGCGCCGGTGCCCGCGTTGGTGTCGGTGAGAATACTGCTGTTCAGAGTGATTGCCCCGCCACCGGCCGCAGGATCCTGAATGGTCAAGAACTCCAAAGCGGTTGTGCTGCCAGCGTCATTCAACACGGCTCCGCCGTCGCCGGTAATAATCGTCAGGCCCTGCTGGCCCGCGACGGTGCCGTTCGTGGCCGAGCCGTTCAGGTTGACCACGCCGCTGGCCCCACCGAGACTGGCGTCCGAATTGAGCGTGATGTCGGCACCGAGCCGGATTCCGCCCGTGGCCCCACTGAAATCAATATTGCCCGTGCCTGGAAAGTTGTCGGTCCGGATGCTCCCGTTGAGCGTTGCGAGGCCACTCGTGGTGACCGCGACCGCCTCGAGAGATGTCGCCTGGCCGATGGCACCGAGGGTCACGGCACCGCTTCCGGCCGTCAGTGTCAAGGACTCCTCATCGCCGACGGTGCCGTTGGTGGCACCGGTGAGGGTGATACTCCCATCGGTTGTTGAATCCGTATTCATCATGACGTCGGCGCTGAGCGTGACCGCGCCGGTCAATGAGACGGAACCGGCCGCTGCCAGGCCAATGGTCGTGAGATTCCCCCCCAGGTTGATGTTCGTGGCGGTGACGCTGATGCCGCCGCTGCGCGTCTGGACCTGTTGCAGCGAGGCCGTGGCGGCACTCGTGACCGTGAAGGTCTGGACATTGCGCGTGGCACCGACGTTACCCAGCGTGATCGTTCCAGCTCCGGCGGTCAGGGTCAGCGTTCGGTTGTTCGCCGCGGCATCGGCATTGATCGGGCCGGTGACCATGAGGTTGCCGTCCGTCCCGGCCGCCCGATCGGTATCGATAGTGACGTTGGCCCCCAGGTCGATGCTATTGGCCGTGAGTGTGACGTTGCCGCCGCCCGCGGCAGAGCCGGCATCGGTGTTGATACTGGCATTGATGTTGATGTTCTCGACATTGATCGTAACCGCGCCGGTCGCGGTCGCCGATCCCAACGTGAGCGCCGTGTTCAAGTTCACCGTGTCGGCAGCCCCAGTACTTCCGTTCACGGTCAAAGAGGCGTTGAACCCGGAACCGAACGACGTGAACGTGAACGTGTCGCTGCCGGGGTCGGCGTTGGCGACCAGCGCCACCGTGGGGTTGGCAAACGTCATGCTCTCCAGGCCACCGTCGATGCTGACCGTGGTATTTCCGGCACCCGCCGATGTGAACGCTGCCGTGTGCGCGGCCCCGTCGTTGATATTGACCGTGACCGTACCGGCGGCGGAGGTAACCGTGACGGGCTCCAATCCCGTAAACATCAGCGTGCCGGTCCCGTTGAAAATCAAGTCCCCCGCGCCGACCCCCGTGGCGTCGTAGCTCAGACTCGTCAGACTACCACCCTGAACGGTTAGACTGTCTCCCGGTGCGCCCGTCTGCCCTTGGCCGTTGTAATTGATGTCACAGGCCGCCCCGAACAGACCGGGCCCGCTCAGAATGAGCTGGTCATTGCCATCGCCGCCATCAAAAGTGAACGACGTGCAACCGGTGAACCCCACTGCCGGGGCACCGTTGAGGACATACGAGCCGTTGTCCGAACCAAGCATGTTGATCGTTATCGTGTCATTGCCGGCAGTTCCGCCTACGACAATGGCTCCCGACGCCGATGAGAAAATGAGTTCAGTGATCTGCGTGGACCAAACGTCCGTGGCCGATGCCCATTCTTGAATGGTCCAGAAGTGATGTGGATCGCTCGGATCCAGCGTGGTCGCGCTGTAGTCGCCCCATCGATTACGACCATTCGTATCGTACCGGTGGTAATTGCCGACGCCCTGTTTAAGCAGCATCGGGCTGTCGAAAGTCGTCACGCCGCCTGCAGTGGTACCCGCGACGGCGTAGGAACTGATGAAGCCAGTACCGGCTGTCGCATTGGACCGGCTGAAGCCAATAACGACCTCGCCGAACGAGTTGGCCACAATCGACGGATAAAAGAAATCGGCGCCCGCCTCGCTAATCGTGCTACTTTGCAAAATGGTGTTCGTTGGCTCATCAATCTCGTACCAGCGAATGGCACCCCGACCACCCACGGCAGTCTCCTGCACTGCCCACAAGCTACTGCCCTGTTCAAAGACGGCAGAAAAGAAGCGATTACCCCCCACCTCGAGATCATTGGGTGCGCCAGGCTGTGTGGCAGCGGGTGGAGCGCTCACGGCAGCCGCGGCAAATACGGTCGTCGCTGAGAGTGTCGCCCCTGCGGCGCCCGCGCCGAGGACATTCGTCCGGCTCCGATTGGTGCTATTGAACGCAGAAAGCATCGCTCCACGGGCATCCGACGCTCCAAAGTCGGTGGCGGGGTGTTGAGTAAAGCCACGCGTCGGGCCGCTGGCGATCTCAAACGATGTCTTGTTCGCGACTGTGGGCACGCCCGCCAAGAGATCCGCCTTGGGAATCGAAACAATGGTGATGTCTGAAGCCTCGACAGCACCACCGGGTGCATCGAACATATTCACCGCGACGTAAACGCCATCGGCATCCAAACCCAACGCCGGGAAATCCGCCCAGCGCGTATTGGCAGCATCGGAATCGATGGCAAACCCCTTCCAAGCCCCCGTCGGGTCGGACGTGGCGGAAACGGCAACCAGGATGTTGTTCGGGTTTCCAGCATTGTCCACCGAAGCCGCGAACCATCGTGTGCTCGCGTGGTCATAGATCACTCGTGGGTCGAAGGTGAATCCCGTAAACGCTACCGTGGAATCGGTCCAGAATTGGTTCAGCGTTTTGGACTGAACCTCAGCACTTGTCGCCTTGTTGTAGACCCGAAAGCGGCCGTTGATCATCTCCACAAAGTGACTCGGGCCAATTGCACCATCGGTGTCCGGCGGGATGAACCCGCTCTGCACTCCAAACGTGCTTCCTGTGAAGTTTTGCCCGATTGACACCGCCAAGAGCGTTCGTTCTTCGAGGCGCTCCAAGACCGGTTGCCTCGCATCAGAACGCGTTCTTGCAGTGTCTCGCCAGTACGCTCCTCCTTCAACGGGTGACACTTTGCCATTCCGGTTTTTGCGAGTCGTAAAGCGAGACCCAAACCAATCGAACAAGCTGAATCGTGACATGGCGGATTTCCTCAGTTGATGCTTATCACACTGGTGCTTGAAAACTCTTCCGTTTGAACCGTGCCTCTTCCTGTTCAGAAGTAAGTGTTCAGTGGTCCGTGTCAGAGACGCCGACGTTGACTGATTGCGGCGACCGATTTACACTCCTGTCATGACCATCGAACAAATCAAAAAATTGCACGACGTGCGTCCCTTTCAGCCGTTTCGCATTCACATGGCCGACGGACGGCACATCGACGTGAAACACTCCGAGTGCCTGGCGCGATCTCCCGGCGGCCGAACTTTCATCGTCTACACCGGCGATGAGGATTGGGAGATCGTCGATCTGCTCCTCGTTACCAGCCTTGAACTCATCAACGGCCGGGCCAAGCGGTCTCGTTCGTCGTAATCGCAGTTCGTTCACCGGCTGCCCTTTCTCAAACCAGCACGTTGAAACTACTCAAAAAGAATTCTGCCTCTGCGTGAACCGTTGAGCGTATCGGACTGCTGAACCCTGACTCCTGAACCCTCACGCCTGATCGAACTCAGGCGTAGCGGCTGGTCCAGCCGCGAATCGAAAGGTAGGGCAACGCGGGGGGCCCGGTTGGGCAGCGTTGAGTGGAGGCTACGTTCAGGTGATCTGGTGATGAGATGTTGAGGGAGGAAAGGCTCACCGGCTCGGAGGTTGTTATTGTGTCTGCCTCAGACCGGTTGAACTTGATCGTGCAGGAAACCAATGACCGCGATGCTTGACCTGCTCGCGAGCCGGGACCGGTCTGGAAATCTGTCTGAGTTCGGGTTGATCGATGTGTTTTTGTGCGGGGGGACGAAACGGCAACGCTTGAATCGGCACTGTAAGCCACCAGAGCCACAGTGACAAATACAAGATCGAAAAAGTCGGCGGCTGTGGCGTAGTGAGTTGCACGCTGCGGAATCGGTTCAGAGTCTTCCGATGGGTCACAGTCCGGAGCGGCAACTGCCCAGCCACTGTCCCCGAACGAAAAGAGATGCCGATCAGCCGAAGGCGATTCCTCGCCAGCGGAGGGCGACAAGACTGTTGGAACAATGGGAATCGACTGAGGTGCTAGACCACTCTTCGCCATGGTGCCAATCGCCGGAGTAAGAGATTAACCACTAAGCAATGCACGGCTTCAGCTTCGACGGTTGCGACCCCTACTTCTCTCTGCTCCTACGCATGCCCACATTCAACCATCAGTCCCGCGTGGCGGTGGCCGAGCCTCGCATGCCTAGTTGACTTCGGCAAAGAACAAGAATGCCAAAGATAGGCAAACTGACATGGACGAGATTGTCTGGATGATATGCATGCTTGTCAACAATAAAATGAACAATTAGAGATAAATGAGCATTATGAGTGGAAAGCGTGACTTGAGATGACTTGTTGGCGACGCTCCGAAAGGTTAGTGATTCCGTTTGGCGAACATGGCACGATAGCCACAAGGTTTACCTTAAGCCTTTCCAGTGCGCCCACGGCCACCGTTCGCAGAACGGAATCACTAGGAGTCTGTCCGAGAATTCAAAAACAGCACCATATGTGGGACACGAAGGAGGTGGCTACCCCAACATATAGCCGAAAACCGGAATTCTCGGACAGACTCCTAGCCAAGTTAGAGACTTCTCGGCCGATTTTCAGAATTTTGGGTGCCAAACCGAACGTATGTCATTTGCTGGTGGGACGAGAGTCGGCAAAACGCGATGTAGTGAAGACCTACGCCGTTGACTTCTGTTTTTTCTTGCGATCCTCTCTCGTGATAGCCAATCACGAGTGAGCGATCGCTCATGTTTCTCAGACGCTTCGAGCGGCGGAAAAATGGAAAGCCGCACTCCTATTGGGCGCTTGTCGAGGCGTATCGCACGGCGAAGGGTTCGCGGCAACGGGTCGTCGCGTATCTCGGCGAGCTGTCGCCGGGCGAGCAGGATGGCTGGGCCAAACTCGGCGCGCATCTCGGCGGCGAGACGGACGCGCGACGCCCGCAATCAGCGGCGCGGCGTCCGCAATTGTCGCTGTTCGATCCGCCGCGCCGCGACGGGCACGTACTTCGAGAGTGACATGGAGGGCTGTCCGAACGCGAAACTCGGCTACTCGCGCGACAGCCGCCTCCCGGCGCGCCGGGACAAGTGTGCATCGGCCTCGTGGTCACCGAGGACGGCTTTCCACTGGGCCACGAAGTGTTCGCGGGAAACACGCACGATTCGAGGACGGTCGAGACGATCGTGGAGTCGCTGGAGAAAAAGTATGGCACGCTGCACCGCGTGTGGGTGATGGACCGCGGCATGGTCAGCGAAGCGAACTTGAAATATCTGCGCGAGCGCGGCGGTCAGTACATCGTCGGCACGCCGAAGGCGATGTTGCGACAGTTCGAGCGGCAGCTCGCTGAACAAAACTGGACGGTCGCGCAGCAAGGCGTCGAAGTGAAACTCGTGCCCAGCCCGGACGGCGCCGAGACGTTCCTGCTGGCCCGCAGTGCCGATCGACGCACGAAGGAACTGGCCATGCACGAGAAATTCAGCGCGCGACTCGAAGCGGGATTGCAGCGGATGCTGGCGGCGGCCGAGTCGGGCCGGCTGAAAGACGAAGCCGCGGCGGGCGAACGGCTGTGGCGGCTGAAGCAACAGAATTGGCGTGCGTCACAAGCATTCGACGTGACGATCCGAAAGCTCGCCCCACCGCGCGGCCGGTAGCGACTCGAAATCATCTGGCAGCGTCGTGCCCAATTCGCCGACTGGTCGCAAATCGCCGGCGGCTGCTACCTGCTGCGCAGCGATCTGACGGGCGTGGATGCGGCGACGTTGTGGAAGCGTTACATCCAACTGACCGAAGGGAAGTGGGCGTTCCGCATCGCGAAAGACGAATTGTCGATCCGGCCGATCTGGCACCAGAAGGCAGACCGCGTGAAGTCGCACATCCTGGTGTGCTTCTTGGCGTACGTGCTGTGGAAAACTCTCTCCGGTTGGATGCGGTTATCCGGTCTCGGCGCCGCGCCGCGCACTGTGCTCGACGAACTGAGCCAACCCAAAAGCGGCGACAAGTCGCCGCACTCCAAAGAGGCGGGGAATCAATTGCTAGGGGCCATAAAAGCAGGCCGTCACAGATGTTGCATTGTTGATCGCAAAACGTGAGTTTGAACGAGTTCTTGCGACAGTAATACTGATCAGAGCGTGAACCGGCGAAATTCCTGAAGACCCCAATCTCTAAGGGTCACTTGGAGCGACTATGGTCTGGACTTGGCCATTCAGAAAAAACCGAGTCGTGAATCGGGCGAGCGGCCGAAAGCCGGCTGCCAAAATAGCTGCTCGTTCTCCCGTGCTGGAACAGCTTGAAGAGCGCTGCCTCCTCAGCGTTCGCGGCACGAGCACGCTGGTTGTCCAAGGCGACACTGGGAATCAAGATCCCAACGACTTGATCGAAATCGATCGCCAGGGCAGCCGGATTCGTGTGACGATCGACGGCGACGTCGTTGCGAACAAGAGGGCTTCGAGAGTGCTGGAGATTCGAGTGTCGGCCGGGGCAGGCGACGACGTGGTGATCGTCAGTCCGAGCGTTGGGATCCTGCGTCGCACGATTCAGATTGACGGCGGCATCGGCGACGACTCGCTGGTGGCCGGTTCTGGCAATGATTGGATCAGCGGTGGCGATGGTGCGGATACGCTGGTGGGCAACGGCGGGGCGGACACGCTGATCGGCGGCGAAGGCGACAACGAACTGGATGGCGGCGCGGGCCGTGACTCGCTGGTCGGTGGCCCGCAGGACGACATGGTTATGGGCGGGCTCGACAACGACACGATCGTCGGCGATGAAGGCGATGACACACTCTGCGGCGAGGACGGCAACGACAAGATCACGGGCGGCGGCGGGACCAACCTGCTCGAAGGCGGCGCCGGCTACGACTGGATTATCGGTGGCCCGCAATCGGACTTCGTGCTCGGCGGGGCCGACGGCGACTCGATCGACGGCGGCAGCGGCGATGACACGCTCGATGGCGAATCGGGTCGCGACACGCTCTCGGGCGGGGCCGGCACTGACTCGGTGTCCGGCGGCGACGACGCGGATTCAATCGCCGGCGGCTCAGAAGGGGACTGGATCGACGGCGATGCGGGCAACGACACGTTGCGCGGCGATTCGGGCGAGGACACGATCTCCGGCGGCGACGGATCGAACCGGATCGAAGGCGGCGACGATTCCGACACGCTCGTCGGCGGTCCGAACGGCGACACGCTCTGGGCCGGGACCGGTAACGATTCTGTCGATGCCGGCGACGGAGCCGATCGGCTGTACGGCGGCGATGGGGACGACACGCTCGCCGGCGGCGACGGCGATGACACTGTGACTGCCGGTGGCGGCGAACCCGGCTCGAGCGGCTCGGACGCCGAGCCAGGCGACGACTCGCTCGATGGCGGGAATGGCGAAAACGTCCTTATCTCAAACGGCGGCGAAGACCAGCTCTCCAACGGATATGAACCGCACACGATCGACACACTCACCGGCTGCGACAGCTTCCGTGACCAAATCCTGGAACGCACGCGCGGGAACCTGAGTTGGTACTTCAACCTGAACTTCGACGAGATCGAGGAGCGGCTGAACCGCGAAGATGTCACGTATTACCGTATTCCTGATGCCGCCGCTGCAATGACCCTGCGAGGCAATCTGGCATCGGACACAGTTTCATTTGCCATTCCCGTTGCGGCAAATTTCGATGGAGGTGCCGCGAACAGTCCGGCCCCTTCGCACTCCTCGACTAACACGCAAGAAGACGGCGTGGACGAGGCCGATATCGTCGAGACGGACGGCGAGTACGTCTATGTGATCTCGGCGGGCAAATTCTTCATCGTCGATTCGTGGCCCGCCGAAGACGCTCGCGTCATCGCCAGCATGCAGATTGACGGCTGGGCGAATTCGATGTACGTACACGGCGAGCGGGCCGTCATCTTCTCGCAAGTGAGCACGAAGCAGTTCACGCCGGACGGGCTGGATGTGCCAGATTACTTCGTCGAAGGCGACTCGTTCAGCAGCTACGCGACCAAAGTCACCGTGATCGATCTGGCCGACCAGACCGCCCCAACCATCGTGGGAGAAAACTACTTCGAAGGCTCTCTGACCACCTCACGCAGCGTCGGCGATCGCGTGGTTGCCGTGATGTCCGGTGGGCCGCGATTTCTTTCGCCGTGGTACTTCCGAACCGAGGACATGACGTTCATCGAGTCGCCGGAGCACTTCGAGGCTCGGCTGAGGGCCACGCCGACCGAGTGGCTGCTGCCGCAATTTGCAACGATCGACTACACGCCGGACGGCCCGCGCGAGACTCGCGGCAGCCTGCTCGCAAGCTGCGATGGCCTGCACAAGACGCCAGACGATTACTGGTGGGGCATCACGACGGTGACGACGTTCGACATGGCCGGCGAGACGGTCGCCCCGACGGATTCCGAGAGTGTGATCGGCTATATCAACGTCACCTACGCATCGCTCGACAACCTGTACCTGGTGCGGCAGGCGTGGCGATCGATGCACGGCGGCGAGTGGGACAATCGGACGTTTGCCGTAATCCACAAGATATCGCTCGGAGCGGACCTGAAGCTGGAGGCGTCCGGCGAGGTGCCCGGCTGGGTGCCGAATCAGTTCGCGATGGACGAACAAGACGGCTACTTCCGCATCGCCACGACCGAAGGTTGGTGGTGGGGCGGTCCGCGGCAAGATAACTCGCTGTTCATTCTGGCCGAAGACGGCGACGACCTGAACGTGGTGGGCAGCCTGGAGGGGATGGCGCCGGGCGAGGCCCTGACGGCTTCCAGGTTCTTCGCCGACGAGGCGTTCCTGGCCACGGCCGTAATGCGAAGGGATCCGTTGCTCGCAATCGACCTCACAAACCCGACCGAGCCTCGACTCGCCGGTGAGTTGCACGTGCCGGGCGTCTCACGCTACCTGCACCCGGTCGATGACACGCATCTCGTTGCGATCGGCCGCGACGGCGGCACCGTCACCGTGTCGCTGTTCGATGTGTCGGATCTGGCGAACCCAACGGAAGTGGACCGCTACGACATTTCGCCCGAATCAAACAGCGGATGGGCGTGGACGTGGTCTGGGGCCGAGTGGGACCACCACGCCTTCAGCTACTTCCCCGAATACCGGACGCTGGCGATCCCCGTACACGGTTACAGCTTCTCGCCCGATTCGAACTCGTACAACTGGCGATCCGACTTCCCCGTGCTGCACGTCGATCCGGCCAAGGGATTCAGCCTGGTCGGGACGGTCGAGCACACCTGGAACGTATCGCGCAGCCTGCGAATCGGTGAGATGCTCTTCACGGTCGGCAACGACAAGATCAAAGTGCAAACCATGGCCGACCCTGACACTACACTGCACCAGGTTTCGCTTGAGCCATTGTCGGAAGGTGATGACCCGTCCTCCGACTCTGACGAAGCCGGCGGCACAAACGCACTGAACAATTCAGCAGCCTCTCAATCCCAAACGCCCACAGACCAGCCCGGCGACTGCGCGGAACTGACCGAGCAGATCCGCCAAGCCGCGCGCGAGCGGTGGTCCGATCGGAACAATTGGTATCCATGGTACTGGGCAGGTGGCTGGATTGACCTGGGGACCATCGCATCCTCTGACGCCGTGACTATGAACAGAGGCTCGGTCGCCCCGTCCTTCTCTTCCACCAACACGCAGGTCGCAGGAGTGGACGAGGCCGATCTGGTCGAAACCGACGGCGAATACCTGTACATTCTGAACGACAACGAGTTCATTGTCGTGGACGCATGGCCGGCGGAAGACGCTCACGTCGTGTCGCGGACGCCGCTGGAGACTTATTCGAGCCAGATGTTTGTGAGCGGCGATCAGGCGGTAATCGTATCGACCTACTACGGCGATCGGACCCAGCATTCGCCTCCTCCGGCCGACGTGCCCGATGATTTCAATCCGTACTCGCGCGACGGCGGCTGGTATCGTGGCTGGTGGAACTGGGGCTGGTACGGCTCCGCCTCCGTCAAGCTCACCGTGCTGGACCTGGCCGATCGCTCCGAGCCGGCTGTGACGAGCGAAACTTTCCTCGAAGGTTACAACGTCACTTCCCGCCGCATCGACGACCGGCTTTATCTGGTCGTGAACAGCCAGCCGTACTTCCCGGAGCCGTGGACGCTTTCGACCGAATGGGGTTCGCTCGTCGAATCCGAGGAGCATTACATCGAGCGAGTCGATGCACTGCCGCTCGATTGGTTCCTGCCGCGCTACGTAACCGTCGATCACACGGGCGACGAGCCGGTGGAACAGTCCGGCTCGCTCGTGGTGGACTGCAATCAGCTTCACACGATGGCCGATCCGACGTGGCAGACCATGACGAGCCTGCTGGCGTTCGATCTCGCGAGCGGCTCGCCGGCCCCGGCCGACTCCGCGTCGTTTTTCGGCCCGGTTCACAACGTGTACGCATCGGCCGAAAATATGTACCTCGTCAACGCGGCATGGGAAAATGACCAAACCACTTCCACGTTTGAAAAATACTCATTGGGCGACGACATTCGTCATGAGGCATCGGGTTCCGTTTCAGGCAACGTGCTCAACCAGTTCACTATGGATGAGCACGAGGGCTACTTCCGAGTAGTGACGAATCATTGGTCACAAGACGGCGACCAGTGGCGGCAGGAAACAAACCTGTTCGTCATGGCCCAGAACGGCGATTCGTTGGACGTCGTCGGCAGCATCGAAGACATCGCGCCCGGCGAGTCGTTCCGGTCGGCTCGGTTCATGGGCGACCGGGCGTTTCTTGTAACGTTCGAAGACCGCGTCCGGTTCATCGATCCGCTGTTTGCCGTGGATCTTTCCGACCCGACGCATCCGAGAGTTGCCGGCGAACTCGAAATCCCCGGCTTCTCCAGCTACCTGCACCCGATCGACGAGAACCACCTGGTTGCGATTGGCCGCGACGTGGACGAAAACGGCTGGTGGCGCGGGCTGCAAGTGTCGCTCTACGATGTGTCCGACCTTCGCCATCCCAGGCAACTGGATCGCTACTTGATTGATCCCGGCACGAGTTGGAATTGGTCCGCGGCCGAGTGGGACCATCACGCCTTCAGTTATTTCCCCGAGTCCGAAACGCTGGCAATTCCCGTGCACGGCTACGGCAACATTGACGGCCCAGACGAAAACGGCGACGGAACACCGGACGTTTCGTGGTGGGGCTACAAGAACAACCTGTGGGTCTTCGACGTGGACACGTCCAATGGCCTGACGCTGCGAGGCCTCGTCGATCACGACACGTCGGCCGCGTACGCCTGGCAACAGTTGCGCCGCAGCGTCCAGATCGGCGGCTTGCTCTATTCAGTTTCGACCGCCAGCGTAAAGATCCAGCCGATCGCGAATCCGAGCGACACCGTGCGGGAGGTTCCTCTGCGCTGACCGGCGAGCCGGTACAACTGGTGCAATTCCGGTCCGAACTCACGTCCCCGTGATTGGTCCCGATCGACGAGCAGGCGAACATTGGCTAGGGATTAACCGGCAGAATGGTCTCCACAACGGCGCTGGGCGGTCCTTCGAGCGATCCGTTCACCGCGAGAACGCGCACGCGCACCGTGGCGCCGGCGGGCTGAGCGGACAGTATCGTGTTCGTTTCCGACACGGTCGCGACCCGGTGGAAATCCGCGTCCACGCCCACCACTTGAATCTCGATGTGATAACTATCGGCCAACGCCGTCGCAAGCCACTGCACCAGCAGCGTGTTATCCGGGCCGAGTTGCACCTCGACGCCTTCGACCTGATCGGGCGTCTGATCCGCCCCCGGCGGCACGAAGCCGAATGCGTACCATCGCGGATCGTTCTTATCGAGCAGTAGTGTCAGTTCGTCGATCAGTGCACGCAGTCGCTTCTTCAGTTGGATGACGGCCAGGTCGCGGACATCCATGAGCTGCCCGATGTTGGCCGTCGCGCCGTTGAATGCGCTGCGTGCGTCGGACAGTGCGGTGAACTGCGCGCCCAACGCGGCCGCGGTGACGCCGAGCGCCGCGACTTCGTGCGTCGGGTTATTCACGAAATAAGTCTGGAGCGATCCGAGCAGCGTTTGCCGCTCGCCTTGCGTTTTCGGCACGGCAAGCGATTGATTGGGAAATCCGGTGTCCGCCCATTGCTGCGACCACTGTCCACCGAGCCGCGGGATGAGAACGTCGCGCGTGATGCCGATGATCGCCTTGCCGTTGGAATCCTCCACGCGCACGGTGGTCGCGAGTGCGGGCTTGTCGGCCACGGCCGCCGCGTGCGCGTCGCGTTTCGTCTTCGCGCTCGACAGGTCGGCCCGAATCGTCGCCTCCGTACACTGCTTCAGCCCGATGGCCACTTCATGCGTCTGCGCCCCGTCGGCCGCGTCCTCGGCCAGGGCCAAAAGCTCGTCCAGACCGTTCGGGATCGGGTTCGTCGCCATGAAAGGCCCCTTTTGGGAAGAATTTCCGTAAAGCCTTCAAAATCAACCTGATACGACGCTAGTTTGCGCGAATGTGCTCAAAAACCGTCGGCAATTGCACGCATTTGCGCCGACGCGATCAAATTCCGACCGCTTTGACCTGCATTCGTGCCAACGCGGCCCGAAGCCGACTGCATTGACCAGCATTCGTGTGGACGCGATCAAATTCAGACTGCCTCGACATGCGTTCGTGCCAGCGCGGCCAGAAGCCGTCTCGATTGACCCGCATTCGCGGAAACACAGCCCAATCCAGACGGCACCGATGCGAGTTCGCACGAACGTGCCCCGATCGAGTCTGCCCGCGACCGCATCCGTGCCAAAGCGTAGCAACGCGAACCCCACCTCGCCAGCTTTTTTTCTGGATTTGCCGAATCCCGGCGTGCCGGGACAGATGAATCCCGTGCGGCGTCGGCTGTGCGACTGGGCTGCGGACTGGTTCTCGCTCCAGCGCGGCTGATTACCTGGCCATCCGCTCCCGGCGCGCCGCGACTCGTGCTCGGAAGTAACTCGCTCCCCCGAACGCCCGTCGGTTGATATACTCACCGCATGCTCACGCAATGCCGGGGCATGCCCCCCGCCCGATCAGGGTATGATGTGCAGGTGCGGGTCACAAGGGTTTGGACCCCTCTCCGGTAGGCTTTGGACGCGCGACCGAATTGAGGATTACGCCCTCAACTCGGCAACTACCAGACTTATTCCCGCCACGCTAGCGGGCTTCGTGCCCCGTTCACCTGGTTTTCTTGTCGTCGTTTGGCGTGTTCTGCTTCGTGAGAGTTTCCACGGCGCACCATCGGCTCAACCATCGGAAACTGGCCAAGTCTTCTAGCGCAAAACGTCAGTTCAGTAGTGTGCGAAGGTTAGCCGAGATGATCGCTTTCATGGTGTTGATAAACTCGGCGTTGTCATCGTCACGGGAACGGAGTTCAGCGCAGGCCATCGAATACACAAGAAAGTCAACGGCGGTCACAAGCCGACCATCGGATTGATTGTCGATGACGAAGCGGCGGAAGAACGGATGGTCGATATTCCACCGAATCACGACTGTGCGACCTTCCAGGTCGAACTCAAAAATCTGACCATTGGCACCGAGTGGTTGATGCACGAATCGACATCTGAGTTCCGTTTGAACTTTCTGTGTTCTCTGGAAGTTTTTTCGTTCTCGCTCGGTACTTTCCGATGGCTTATGACCATTTTGGATCGTCTTGGTTTTCGGCCGACGTTTTTCAATCTCAGCTTTCGGCGTGATTAGCAGCCGACTCTTCTCTGTAATCACTTTTGATGCCTGGTCGTGATACTGCTGCTGTTCTGAAGAAGCTCGCATCACTTCCTTTCCCGCCATACGTCTCTTGATTGTTATGCACTGGCCCTTCAGATGTTCTCCCAACTTGTCTTGGATGGCCTGATCGAAGGTGACCTGGCGCTTCGTGAACTCAATACCGACGTCTTTGTCGAGCTTTCCGGAAAAGAAGATCTCGCCCCTCATTCGATTGAAGTCGCCGTGCTTCGTGAAAAATCCGAAAGCTTGTGCGCGGTAGATCTGTCGATTGTTTCGAAGAACGTAAAAGCCTTGGTGATGCAGTCCTCTGGCCAGTTCCATCTCGCCTGCACCTGCGTTCTCTGGAATCAAGGCGATTCGGACACGAATGTCCTCAGTGATCTTGATTCCGTCTTCTTCGATAGTGATTGGGTACATGTCGTCAGAGAAGTGTTCAGTCTCGGGATTGTCCCATTGAAGTGGATCAATGGGAATCGCCGCCTCACCGTTGATCATGATTCTCTTGCCTGAGAACAAGAAGTACCGGTGAACCTCGCCGAGGTGTTTTCGAAGTACGTTGGCAAACTGTGTGACGTTTCTATTTGTCATTCCGTCTGTCTTTGACAAAGTCACAATCGTTCCAGACAATGCGTCGCCGAGTAATTCAGAAAAGTTTTCCTTTTCCTCGTCGGTGCTTGGAGCCAAGTGCTTGCAGAAAGTGTTTGTGTTCTTGATTTCTTCGACGTCGACGATGCTCGTCCAGTAATCGTCGTCTTGCTTGGTGATCACATGCGACCGCTGCGAGAGTGACAGGCCGGCGGTGACGAGTCCCATGCCAAAACGCCCGAGGTCCGTTGTAACATCACGCTCAGTCAGAGATCCGAGCCGGTGCGCCTGATCGAGCTTGTCTCGATCCATTCCAAAGCCGTTGTCCGCAATCGTGATGTGAAAGTCACCGCGATGCTGTGCCACCTTGATGATGATGTCGGTCGCATCGGCGTCGAAGCAGTTGTCGACTAGGTCAGCGATTGCCTCGTAGTTGCCGTACCCGATGTGGCGCAAGGCTTCGATCAGGCGAGAGGGGTTCGGGTCGTTCGACTGGTTGAACTGAACCATGTTTTTCTCCTTCGCCTCGATGTGACCTGCACACCAAGACACAAGAACAAGTAGTCGCGCCAAACAAATGAGTCTGGCGCACCGACAGACCATGCTTAGCTTGGTCTTTGGATCGATTGAGGACGAACAGGGAAGGGCTAACTCGCCTGTTTCTCCACGTCATTCGACGCAAAGAACGGCCCCAATTCCAACTGATCCGATGCCACGCACCAGATCAGACGGAGGTGTACACAAATGGCATGCGGATTTCAAGCGTCGCATTTTGATAAAACCGAATCGAAATCGTCCGTCGAATGAAACAGCGGCGGCCGGCCGTGTTCCGACTCGCGAGGCTGGTTTGGCAATCTTCCGGCTCTTGCCGGCAGGGTTCGGCAAGGAGACTCTCTAATCCCGGCGCGCCGGGAGCGTGGCCCAGAGCGGGCCGACAATCGCTGGACCTGGTCCCTATTGACCAACTCGCGGGACACTTTCAGAACGCCGCGCACGTCGTCGATACTTTGGAGTGCGGGGACTTGTCACCGCTTTTGTCTGCCGTCGCCGACTTGTCGGCGCGGTGACCGTGTCGACAACGACGGCGGGCGACGGTGAAGACGGCGATCCCGGTGCGCCGGGACTGGCAGAAAAGCGGTGACAAGTCCCCGCACTCCAAAGCCGCCGTTTTCCTCGCGGGTTGCCGGTTGGCGGCCACGGGCCGCCGCTCACCGGTGTTTTCAGATCGATTGCACCATTCTCAAATCGAGTTGAGCCTTTCGTCTTTGGCAAAGTCAGCCAGGTATCGCGGGTTTGCAACTTTCAGTTTCCGAACGACCGATGCCCGCAACTGACTGAGCATCGGGAGGAACTTATTAGATTCGTCGAATTCGCCCCGGCGAATACGCTCGCACAATTCCTGGCTGTACTGAAGCACCGCCTGCCGGAGCGACGCCGTTTCCCGCGGAGGTGGGCCAGGCTTGACCGAAAGCCCGGCGATTTCGGACCACTCGATTCTCAAATGGTCTTCTTCGGTTTGCAGTTCCCGCTCGACGATGGCGAGCACGTTCGCCGTCACGAGCGTCTGAAACTTGATCCGTGCATCGGCCAGCGTCGGAATCAGTTCCGTCTCCAAAAATCCCCGCGCGGCGGCGAGCAGCTCCACGGCTGTCGGTCGATCGTTCATTTTTCAGTTCTCCCCACTGTACGTTGCCTTTCCAAGCCGGCCCAAGAAGGATCACGCGGTCGGCTTGGAAAGCCAACCTACTTTTTTCCGGCAGCAAGCTCGATCAAGTTCAGTAGCTCCAATTCCATCTCAGCCGTGCGCCGGCCCAGGCTGGCCAGCTCGATGCTTTGGGCCTGGCCCGACAAGTGGCGATGCGCCTGCGCGATGCAACCGACCGCCCAGCGAAAGTTGCCGAGGATTTCCCAGTAGGCCACGGCCTGACGATCGACTGGCCGGCCGCCGGCTTCCTCGTATGCGGCAAAGAATTCGTCCGGTGGACCAATGCCGCCGAGCCGCATCGTGTCATTGCCGAACCGCCACGAGCGCACGCAGGGCCATGCAAGGTCTTCCGCCGGATCACCGACGTGTGCAAACTCCCAATCGAGCACGCCGCGCAGGCCGCCCGGGCCAACCATCAAGTTGCCGACGCGAAAATCGCCGTGCACGAGAACCAGCCGAGCGCACGACGGCGCGTGCGACCCAAGCCAGCGAGCGGCCAACTCCAATGCCGGGTGCGGCTCGCCGAGTCGCCAGAGTTGATTGAGTGCCCGTTCCAGAGCCGTCTCGGCTGGCGAGCGGCCGGGCAGTATTGTCGGCAGAAAAGTCAGTCCGTTCAGCCCGACATCGACCCGATGAATGCGAGCCAGTTGCTCGCCCATCTGCCGTGGCATCAATCGCCGAGCATCAGCCAGTCCATGCTCGCGCACGATTCGCCGGCCGACCGTCTCGCCCTCCAGGCGATCCATCAAAAAGAACGGCTGGCCCAGCACGTCCGGATCACTGCACACCCATCGTGGCCGCGGGACCATCACACCCGCTTGATGTGCCGCCGCGATGACGCGAAACTCCTGGTCGCGGCTGAGTGTCTCGTCATGGATCACGCCCCCCATGTCGCGACGCAGAACCAGACCGAGTCGGCCCGCTTCCGGACCGGTTGCAACTTCCACGTCAACCGACCAACTCTCCCGGCTCGCACCGCCGGCCAGTTGCCGAACGTTGCCCACGCGCACCGGCTGGCCGAACGTTTTGGCCAGAAACTGCTCCAGTCGTGAACAAAGATCGTTGATTGTCGCGGTCATCAGACCGATGATAGTGCGAGAAATGGCGCAAGATTCAACAGAAAAACGAACTAAACCTCGACGCCGCGTCTTTCTCGCACGCCACGGCGAAGTGAGTTACTTCGACGCCGACGGCCGGCCGTTTCGGCCGGACACCGTGGTGCTCAACGACGAAGGTCGCTCGCAGGCAGCGGCGCTTGCCCAAGTCCTGGCCAACGTGTCGATCGATCGGGTCATCTCCAGCGGAATGCCGCGGACCGATCAGACGGCGGAGATTCTCTTGGCGGGCCGCGACTTGACGATCGAGACGCGCGAAGAGCTGCGCGAGATTCGCCCGGGACGACTGGCCGACATTCCGCTCAATTCGATCGAGCATGAGTTTGTAGGTGCCTTTGCCCGCGAGATCGACCGCGAGACTCGCTTCTTGGGCGGCGAATCTTTTGGGTCACTGCTCGACCGCGTGCTTGAGTGCTTCGACCGGCTGGCGGCCGATCCGTCGTGGCGGCAGCTTCTCGTCGTGGCCCACGGTGGCGTGAATCGAGCGATGCTCTGCCATGCGTTGGGTTCGGGCCTCGGCGGTTTCGGCGCGATCGAACAGGACGCCGGCTGCCTCAACATCATCGACCTCGACGCGAGCGGCCGATACCTCGTGCGCCTGCTCAACTTCACGCCGTACAATCCCACCAAAGTCGGCCTCACAATGACCACGATGGAACGGCTCTTCCACGATTACTGTACGAGGAAAAAGTAGATGGACTTTGAAATCCCGTCGGAGCTTGTCGAGCTTCAGGTTCGTGTCCGCAATTTCATTGAGTCAATGGTGATTCCTTTGGAACCACTGGAAGACGATCATGCGGGGCTGCCTGGTGAACGGTTGGCGGAGTTGCGTCGCCACGCACGCGCGGCTGGGATTTGGGCTCCACAACTGCCGCGCGAGTACGGCGGGCTGGGACTGAGCACGCTGGGTATGTGCCTGGTTTTCGAGGCGGCCGGTCGAAGCCCGCTTGGGCCGCTGGCGCTGAACTGTGCGGCGCCGGACGAGGGGAACATGCACTTGTTGCTGCGGGCCGGGACGCCGGAGCAGCGGGCGAAATATTTCGAGCCGCTGGCGCGCGGCGAGATTCGTTCGTGTTTCGCCATGACCGAGCCGGCGCCGGGGGCCGGGTCCGATCCGACCATGCTCCAGACGCGGGCCGAGCGGCGCGGCGATCGCTGGGTGATCAATGGCCGCAAGTGGTTCACGAGCGGCGCGCAGGGGGCCGCGTTCGCGATCGTCGCCGCCGTGACCGATCCGAGCGTGCCCGCGAAGAACGGCGTGACGCTGTTTCTCGTCAATGCCGGCACGCCGGGGTTCGAGGTCACTCGCCCGATCCCGACGATGACCGGCGGCGGGCTGGGCAGCCACTGCGAAGTTCAATTCACCGACTGCTCGGTGCCGGACATTCAAATCTTCGGCGGGCTGGGCAACGGATTCAAGCTGCTGCAGGTGCGGCTCGGCCCCGCGCGACTCACGCATTGCATGCGCTGGATCGGCGCGGCCCAACGCTCCGTGGAGATCGCCACCGACTACGCACTCAAACGGCAGGCGTTCGGCAAGCAGCTCAGCGACCATCAGGCCGTGCAGTGGATGCTGGCCGATTCGGCCATCGAGCTGCACGCATCACGTCTCATGGTCTTGCACGCCGCGTGGAGGCTCGAACATGGCGACGAAGCCCGCCAGGAAACCTCGATCTGCAAAGTGTTCGTCGCCGAAGCCGTCGGCCGCGTCATCGACCGCGCGATCCAAATCTGCGGCGCACTGGGAATCTCGCGCGACCTCATCCTGGAACGATTCTATCGCGATGTGCGGGCGTTTCGCATCTATGATGGTCCGTCCGAGGTACACCGCATGGTGATCGCACGACAGCTATTGAAGGGGAGTGGCGGGAACTAAGGGCGATATTGGTCATTCGTGCTTTTGTTTGCGACCGGTTGGGCGCTGAATTAGCCCGTGTTCGTGTTGGACAGCCGCCCAGCGAGATTACGTGCGCTCAAGCGGAGGCCAAGCCGTGAAGGAGTACGCGGTCATCTACGAATGGGCGGGCAGCAATTACTCGGCTTACGTGCCGGACCTCCCCGGCTGCAATACCTGCAGCGACACGCTGCAAGAAACCGAACAGCTCATGAAAGAGGCGATCGATCTGTACATCGAGGAACTGAAGTACGACGGCAAGCCGGTTCCCGAACCCACCACCAAAGCATTGCGCATTGCCGTTTCAGTCTAAGCAAGGTTGAGTGAGCCGCGGCAACTCTGGTAGTGCATTTCGCCAAGTTCAACAACAAGTTGGGCGCGCGACAACTTGCTCACCGTACCGACGTCGCCACCGGTCTGACGGTGAGCCGCTCGGCGAATACTTCGGGATGCTCCTCAGCAATTTCCAGCAGCCGTCGTGATTGCGGCGAGGGCGATTTGGTGCCCTGCTCCCACTTCTGAAGTGTTACCGGAGAAACCGCGAGCACGCGGGCGAAAATCGCTTGGCTCATCCCGAGCCGCTGACGCAGTTGGCGGATCTTTCGCGACGAAAACGCCGGCGGTGGATCAGGAATCTCCACCGTTCGTCGCACTAGCGGCATACCGCCGCGCACTGAGCGACGACCTTCTTCAATGGCGGAAATCAATTCGTCAAATGCGCCGCCTTGGTTGGAAGCCTTTGACATACTGCTCCACGTCCTTTCTGAGCCCCGCGAGCGACTCGCGAAGCGACTTGCGTTGAGATTCACTCAGGTCCGACTGTAGCTCCTTGTCGGTAATCAGAATCAGCACGATGACGCCCCAATCGGGGTAATCCACGAAGTAGACTCTGTATCCACCACGAACACCACGCTGGCGTCGCGGATTGGGATTTCGAATTTTGAGCAAGCCCGAAAACTCGGGTACTCGGTCAATGCGGCCCCGCCGTCTCAAGATAGCCAGTTGAAGCGAACGCAGTTCCTCATCGGAAAGCCAGCCCTGCTGAATCCTCCGCGTAAAGGCAGGCAATTCGATAAACTCGCGATTCATGCAAGGATTGTAGTACTTGGGACCATAGCAGTCGAGCCAAACTTTCATTCGCCCGCTCGTGGCCGCACCGGCGACAAACTGCCTCGCACGGCTCTCGTTCAATCTGATTGCATTTTGGGCGCGGTGGACCATAATCGCACGGGGATTGAGCACCTTCCAGCGTCAAGACCAAGGAACCGCATGATGCAGAAAACAAGTCGTCGAATCGCTTCTACGGTGTCGGCTCTCACCTTCCTATTTTTCGTGCAGTTGCTTCCCGGTCCGCTGCTCTCAACTGAGTTGATCGGCGCGGGTACCGAACGACAAATTGAGGACGCGCCCTTGCCAATTACCGAAGCAGCCAAGCACATGACGGTCCCCGACGGCTTCAAGGTTACCCTCTTTGCCGGCGAGCCAGACGTGCGGCAGCCGATCGCGTTCACCCTCGACGATCGCGGGCGGCTTTGGGTGGTCGAGTGCTACTCGTATCCGAACTGGATTCCTGGCGCGGTGCGCGGACAAGATCGTGTCGTCATTTTTGAAGATGCGGACGGCGACGGACGATTCGACAAGCGGACCGTGTTCTGGGACAAGGGCGACAACCTGACCGGCATCGAGGTGGGCTTCGGCGGCGTCTGGCTGTGTGCGACGCCGAACTTGATCTTTGTCCCCGATCGCGATGGCGACGACCGGCCCGACGGCGAGGCGGGAATCGTGCTTGATGGCTGGGACCCGAACTGCCGGCACAACGCATTCAACGCGCTGAACTGGGGACCTGACGGCTGGCTGTACGGCTGCAACGGGATTCTTTCGAACTCGAAGGTCGGTCGGCCGGGAACGCCGGACGCGGACCGAGTGTCGATCAACTGCGGCGTGTGGCGATACCATCCGACGAAGCAAATCTTCGAGGCCGTGGCCCACGGCACAACAAACCCGTGGGGGCTGGACTTCGACGACTTCGGCGAGATGTTCATAACGAACTGCGTGATCCCGCACCTGTTTCACGTAGTGCCCGGCGCCCATTTTCAGCGGATGTTCGGCCAGGACATCAACCCGCACTCGTACGATTTGATGAATAGCTGTGCCGACCACATTCATTGGGGCGGCGGCGATTGGACCAGCTCGCGCGGCGGAGAGGGCATTCACAACGTCGCGGGCGGCGGACACGCACACGCCGGAGCGATGATCTACCTCGGCGACAATTGGCCCGATCACTATCGCAATTCGGTCTTCATGTGCAACCTTCACGGCCGGCGGCTGAACAACGACCGGCTCCGTCGCACCGGGTCCGGCTACGTCGCCACGCACGACAAGGATTTTCTCTTTTCCAGCGACGAGTGGTACCGCGGCCTTGAAATGAGATGCGGACCTGACGGCGGCGTGTTCCTTTCCGACTGGTCGGACATTGGCGAGTGCCACGACTACGACTCCGTGGACGGCGTGCATCGCGACACGGGCCGCATTTTCAAAGTGACTCACGGCAATCCGCATCTCGTTCGGGTGGACCTGGCGAAGCTGAACGATGCGGAGCTTGTCGCACTGCTGTTACATAGGAACGACTGGTACGTCCGCCACGCTCGGCGACTTCTTCAAGAACGGGCCTCGGCCGGGCGATCTATGAGTGGCGTTCACGAGTCGCTGCGAAACATGTTCCGCGAACAGGAGTCGATTCCAGCCAAACTACGGGCGGTCTGGGCACTGCACGTCACCGGTGGTCTCGACGCCGAAGCCCTGGCGAAGCTGCTGGAATATGAAAACGAGCACGTCCGCGCGTGGGCCGTGCGTCTGAACGTCGAGGATCGGAAACCGCTGGTTCAGGCCGCGGATCAAAATGTGTTTGCCCGCTTCGTGGCCCTTGCAGTCCAGGACCCGTCACCGTTTGTGCGACTGTACGTGGCAGCAGCGCTCCAGCGGGTCCCGGTAGAACAGCGGTGGACGATCGCAGCAGGACTCGTCAGTCACAGCGAGGACGCCGCCGATCCGAATTTGCCACTGATGCTTTGGTACGGCATCGAACCGCTCGTGACGCTTGATCGCGCGAGGGCGGCCAAGCTGGCCGGCAGGTGCAAAATCCCCACGATCCGTCGCTTCTTGGCCCGGCGAATCGTGCTCGAACCGGACCTCAACGCCACGGCAGACGATTCGCCGTCGGGGCTGGCCGCGCTGAATCTAGCGATCAAGTCCACTCGCGACGCACCCGTGCAACTGGACTTGCTCCGCGGAATTCATGACGCGCTGCGGGGCCGAAAGAAAGTGCCAATGCCGACGAGTTGGCCTGCGGTTGCGGACAAGCTGGCCGGCTCTGCGGAGGTGCGCGAGCAGGCATTGGCGATCGGTCTAATTTTCGGCGATCGGAACGCGGCCGAGTCGCTGCGAAGGTCAATGATGGACCGAGCAGCGCCAGTGGACGAGCGGCAGCGAGCCGTGCAGGCGCTCGTCGAAGGCGGCGTCTCCGATCTCGTACCGCAACTGCGTCAATTGCTTGACGATCCGCCCCTGCGGGCTACCGCAATCCGGGCGCTGGCCGCGTTCGATGAACTCGCCACGTCGCAACTCCTGGTGAGTCGCTACGGAAGCTTTTCGGAAGCCGAACGGGCCGACGCGATCGGCACGTTGGCCGCGCGGCCCGATTCCGCCCGGGCACTGCTGGCGGCTATCGAACGGGGAGCGATTCCGCGCGGCGAAGTGTCGCCCTTCGTCGCCCGCCAGATTCAAGCGTTTGACAATCGGGAAATCAACGATCGGCTTGCGAAAGTCTGGGGCAATGTGCGGCCCAATTCGGCCGACAAGTCGCTGCTCATGGCGAAATATAAGGCCACGCTCACGCGCGAGGAACTCGACAAAGCCGACCCGCGGAACGGCCGAGTCGCCTTCAATCGCACCTGTGCCGCCTGCCATCGCCTGTTCGGCGAGGGCAACGAGACCGGTCCCGAATTGACCGGCTCGAACCGCGCGAACCTCGATTTCATCCTGGAAAACGTGCTCGACCCCAACGCCGTCGTGGGCCGCGACTACAAACTCACGATTGTCGCCACAAAAGACGGCCGCGTGCTTTCCGGCATCGTGCGCGAACGATTCGACAAGGCACTCGTGCTGCAGACGGCGAATGAGCGGCTCACGTTGGCCACCGAGGACATCGAAGAAATGAAAGAGTCACCCGTTTCGATGATGCCGGAGGGTATATTTGACAAGCTGACGGCCAACGAAGTTCGGGATCTGATTGCGTACCTCGCCAGTCCGTCGCAGGTTTCCGGCTCGTCGAGCGGCAAGGAAAATCCTTGCTGGTGAAAAGCGGAAGATTACAATCACGTAAGGTAACTCAAGGCTACACGGGTTTCAGCATTAACCGGAGGTATCCCGAATGAAGACGCTTCGATTGCCGCTTCCAGACAAGGTGCACGATCAGATCCGGCGGGTTGCAGAGCACGAAGGCAGGCCGGAGGATGAAATCGTGCGTCATGCAATCGATCATTGGTTGGACACAACAAAGCGTAGCAGACGTCACCGTGAAATCTTGGCGTACGCGCGAAAAGTCGCGGGTTCCACCGATGACCTAGACGTTGAACTGGAGTCCGCCGGTCTATGGACCTGACGTAGATGTAACCGCCGTCGAGCACGACGACCGAGCCGGTCATGTAGCTTGATGCGTCGCTGGCGAAGCATCAGAATTGTTGGTCGATGGTTTCCCCACCGGACCGGGTGCCAAGCGCCTGCCACACGCCCGGCGAGGGAACATTGTCCCACCAGCCGCCTGCGTTCCGCGTGGCACCTAGCGGCTGCCCGGTGAGCGGATCGAAAGCCCACGAGTCGATATTCTCATCGATGAAGCGTACCGACCCGTCGCCCATCAACACGTTCACGCCGCCGGGATGAAGCGACGACGCGGAATAAAACCGAGCATTGGTCGCACCGAGAGCGACACGCTTATAGGCATTGATTGGATAGCACGTCGTCCACAGAGTATCGCCGAAGTCGCCCGAAACGTACTTGCCATTTCTCTCAGGCGTGCCGGCGATGGGAACTGCTTCCGCCTCGGCGAAGGTCACGACGGCCTTTTCGCTGGCGAATATCGTCGTGCTCAATCCATCCGTAACGGACGCGAACGTGATGGGATGTACGTCGTTGAAAGCGCCGTCGCATTGCGCAATGAGCTTCGGCGGGACGACACAGTTACCGAAAAAGGCAGGTATGGCCCGAACCGGAAACGTGCCGAAGCAGGCCGAGTAACTCGTCATGGCCATTTGCCAGGGTGCGCCCGGCGGGTCCGGCGCCATCGGGGTGAGCTGGCCAGGGAACAGGGCGGTCGGTCGGCCCGCGCCGGGGTCGGATGGACAGGCGTAAAGTTCAATGGATTGCCTGTGCATCGTGGTGTTCTCCAGCGCGAAGATGGACAGGGAGTGGTTCACCGCGTTGTAAACTTGGTCCTGTTCGACATACGGAAGAATTGCGACGAGGACACTCTGGTCGTTGTAAATCGCATTGCAAGGTTGATTCGGACCGGCGAAGCGCGGGTCGTGAATCGGCACACGGCCCATCGGAAGGCAACCATGCACCTCGGCGTAGTGATGGATGCCCAACCCAATTTGCTTCAGATGATTCCGGCACTGCGTGCGCCGCGCGGCTTCACGAGCATTTTGAACCGCTGGCATCATGAGTGCCATAAGCAGACCGATGATGCTGAGAACCAAAAGAAGCTCGATGAGCGTAAATGCACCGGCAGAATTCAGAATCCGTCGCGAAGTGTTCATGGAAGGTCTCGGTCAACCTAAAGTCACGCAGCCCGGATTTGCGAGCGCCTCGACCCAGCCATCTTCCCACTATTCCACATCGGCATCGTCTTGGACGTGAGCCTGCAACGTCAACATGATCACTGGACGGCCCGGAATGTCCGTGTACAGCGGAACCTCCTTCGTGCAATCTCCCTTCATCAAACCGACTTTTTGAACGAAGGAGACTTCGCGCACCGTCCGCGCTGGAATTTCGATTGGCAGGCCCTCGACCGAGGTGCACCCCGGTGCCCCTCAACCATCATTCGCTCCGACCACTCGCACAGCGCGAGCGGAGCCGTTGCGTATGGTGAATGACAGTTTGAGAGTTTGTTCTTGTCCTGCCTCCACCACCAAAGGAACCGGTTGGTATACCGCCACTTCGCCGCCAGCGGACAACAATAAGAAGCAGACAATGCACAAACAGGTTGCCAAGATCAACCAGAACCAACCAGCATCAAGGCTGTTGATCAGATCTAACATGAAGAAATTCCCTGCCTCGGTCAGTGTTGCCGACGGTATTTCAGCCAAAGCAATCCAGAAGACAAGATCGCCAAGAGCACACACACCCAGAAAAGCCAATTGTCGAACGGGTAATAAGTCCGGCTTGGCAGCCGTGCCAAGTCCGGTAGACCAAACGCGGCAAGGGTGAACTGCGCATCAGACACTTTGTTGAGGACCACTTCGCTGAACTCAACCTCCTTTTCATCTTTCACTTGCTTTGTCCCGTCCGGCGTGCCGGCATCTGTCATGTATATCACGCGTTTTGGGAAAACGAATCTACTAGGCCCCCAACGCTGGCACAAGACTGTGCACTTGTGCGTGGACCGCCATGTGGCCTCATCCCCGACGGCTAACACTAACTCATATTCTCGAATCGCCCAATCGAGTGTAGTGTCCAGTATTACTCGGCCTGACTTGTACCCGTAGGAGGATCCCGTGAAATCGAACGCGACCTCAACCAATTCCGGATGCTGCTGGACGCCTTTGGAAACCCGCACTATTTTGACAGATGGGTCGCCAAGGTAATCTTTTATCTTGGGGGCATCTGCTGCTATGGCAGCAAACATGTAGATATCGTTGAGCACCACTACCTCGATGCCAGCCCTTGCCATGTTTACTTTGTCGGTCTCGAACCGCGTAATGACGTATGGCCTATCCCGAACGGATCGTTGTAGCTTGAATGTGTAGCTCGGAGTCTGGCAAAGTACTTTTGTACCATCGTAGCCAGCCGATGAATGTTGCCTATCGTAATTGAACAATGCCAGCCTAGATGTTCCCTTGACTAAATGCTCTGAATCGGCCTCGCAGAAAAGACCGGTAGGGGCCGCATTTCCGGTGACTTTCCACTTTACCGTCCCTTTGCACCTCAAATTAGTGAGCGGCTTTTCTAGTCTCTGAACCGCAACAGCGTATTCCGATCGAAACCAAGATTCGGGTTCCGGCTCATCAGTCGATTCCGCGAGCAGCGGGCCCGCCTGAAACAACATGAACGCGAAAATGGAAGTTCCGGCCAGGCCGAACTTTCTACGAATTGGCTCGGGTGATCGAATCACTGGTATCCAAGACCCCTCACATTCAAGTCGAGAAGAAGTCCTTCACTGGGCTGCGTGCGCGGGGACGATAGCTACCCTAGACTGGGTCCGTGCAAGCGTTCCCGCCCGAGCCAGCGCGTTTGCATTGCTTGTTGCCGCAACCGTCGCATACGTTTGGGACGGCGTAGGCGCAGAACCCATCTAAATTGGCACAACAAGAGGCTTCACATTGTTCAGTGGTTCCGGTTCCTTCCGGAGCAGGACTTTGACCAAAGGCCGTATTGGTGCCAAAGAGTACAGCCGAGACGAGCATGAGAACGGCGACAGTAGTGGACACGAACGAAACCAATTTCAGGACTTTCAACATGGGACACTCCTTCTTGAAAAAAAGTCAATCGAGGACACGGCCGGAAAAACTGACCGCGAATTGCGGTTTTTCCTTGGATTCGGTGAAGAAGAAGACGCGCTGCACTTTCTCCGAAATCTTTTTGCTCAGCGTTATGTGTAAGACTAAGTCACCCCTCGCTCCCGGAGGTATTTCC
>Ga0247727_10003051_pt1 | contig 37503 bp, 32 predicted proteins | sample WisWelCaveWW1625_FD_202498 | JGI IMG/M metagenome (GOLD analysis project Ga0247727, IMG submission 202498) | Biofilm microbial communities from Wishing Well Cave, Virginia, United States - WW16-25 | ecosystem: Environmental > Aquatic > Deep subsurface > Groundwater > Cave microbial mat | place...
AGTCGCTCATGAAAACGCGCCCGCATGCCGTCGCCAATTTGGGCATGTAATCGCGCGCCTGATATGAGTGGCCGGCAAAAACATATTCCGGCTGTGATTTTTCGATAACCTGCCGCACCGCCGCTGAAAAACCATCCGGCGTGTAATTCGTTAACTCGGCGTTTTCGGCAAACCAAACTTGTTGGATTTTCGCTTCCGATAAAGATCGCGCCGCCATTTGCGCATTCTTGCCTAAAACTAACGCAGCAACCTGCTGATTTAACCCCGCGCCGATTTCCTGCGCCGCGGCCAACGCTTCCCAGCCGATGCGGCTGACCTTGCCATCGTTTTGTTCGACAATCGTCAAAATTCCTGAAGCCATTTTTTAACTCCCTTTTTAAAAGCAAAAACCATGGCAAAACTATTTTGGGCAAAACTATTAAAAAATTGTTTTTCCCTTAATCGTTTTGCCTTTATGGTTGCAGCTTATGCTATCAGATTCGAAATCCAAAATCAGATCACCTTCGCTTCGTTCTTCAATTTTTCCGCAAGCTGCTTCGCCACGCTCTTCGCATCGCCCTGCAAAATTTGCGTCTTCTTGCTTTTCACCGGCGCGCACATTTTGTGCATCTTCACGGCTTCCGCCATTGGCACGCCCAAATCTGCGACGGTCATTTCTTTCAGCGGTTTTTTCTTCGCTTCCATAATGCCTTTGATCGTGGCGTAGCGAATCGGTGCGTAGCCCGATTGCACGGTCAGCACGGCAGGGACGGGAAGTTCGATATATTGAAACCAACCGCTTTCCAGCTCGCGTTTGATTTTGAGTTTGTTCTCCAGCGCTTGAATTTCCATCACCAGCGTCGCGTGCGCCATGCCGAGCAATTCCGCAAGCACAACGCCGGTTTGGCCGAAGCCGAGATCGTCGCTCTGCAAACCCGTGAGCACGAGATCGGGATTTTCCGGCTTGATCGCCGCCGCCAAAATTTTTGCACTCACGAGTGGATCAAAAATCGGCTGGTCGTGATTGATCACCAGCGCGCGATCCGCGCCTTTCGCCAACGCCTGCGAAATCGCCTGTTTGAGCCGCGCCGCCGGCCCCATCGAGATCGCGATCACTTCGCCGCCGTGTTTCTCTTTCAATCGCAAACCGGCCTCAAGCGCGTAATGATCGCTTTCATTAATTTCGTAATTCAAGTTTTTCTCGTCAACCCAGACGCCATCCGACGTGATCTTGATCTGTGAATCTTTTAACGGCACCTGCTTCATGCATAAAACGATTTTCACGAGTTGCTCCTTTTTCCAAGTTCCAGTTCCAAATTAATGATAAGAGAAGTAAGCCGCAAGCAAAAACATTTTATCACACATTCACTTTGAACGGATACCCGCCGCGTTCGTACACCATTTCACAAACCTGCTTGCGCTCGCGGTCGATGTTGTCGTCGATCTGTCGATAATTGCGCCGAACCCGCCGCCACGCTTCGTCGATAAACGTTTTCGCAACGAGCAAATCCTGTTCGGCGTCGCGCACGTTGGATTTTAGCAACGTATCGACGCGTGCGATGATCGCGATCATTGCGAACAAGTCGATGGTCATATCGGCGAGCCGGCGCTGAACAAATTGTTTGAGAATGATATCTTTGCCATGCTTCATCAACACGCGTTCCGTGACTTGATGCAAAGCTTTGGCATATTCGTTAAATTTGACGACTTCGTCGCTGAGTTTTGGATGAACGCCGGTGAGTTGATCGTGCGCCACTTTATCTTTAACTTTGTGCATCGCGTATCCCGTCAACAAACCGAAGCCTTTGATCGGATCGCGCAAGGCTTTGCCGATTTTTTTGAGATATTCGCCGGGGCCTTGAATGCCCGATAACGCGACAAAGGCGCGCAAAATTTCATTCGTGCCCTCGAAAATCAGGTTGATGCGCGAGTCGCGCAAGATTCTTTCATACGGATAATCGCGCGAGTAGCCGATGCCGCCGGCGATTTGCATCGCCTCGTTCGAGAGATTCCACACCGCCTCGCTCACGAATATTTTGCTGGCCGCCGATTCGAGCGAAAAATCGACGCCCTCGCGATCGGCCAGCGCCGTGGTGAGATAAACCATGCTCTCGGCGGCGTAAGTGTCGGCGACCATCTGTGAGATTTTCTCTTGAATCATTTCGAATTGCGCAATCGGCTTGCCGAATTGTTTGCGATTCTTCGCGTGCGCGATCGTCAGCTTCGTCAACGCTTTGCACCCGCCCAGACAGCCGCTGGCGAGGCCGAGCCGACCGACGTTCAAAATTTCCATTGCCACTTTGAAGCCTTTGCCCATCGGCCCGAGCATGTTTTCAACCGGCAATTGTACGTTATCAAAATTCAACGACGTCGTATTCGAACCGTGAATGCCGAGTTTCTCTTCCGGTTTGCCCGAAGAGAATCCGGGCATGCCGCGCTCGACGATCAAGCCGGTGATCTTTTCCTTTTTCTCGCCGCCTTCCATCATTTCGGTTTTGGCAAAGACGGTGTAAACATGGCCGATGCCGCCGTTGGTGATCCAAATTTTGCCGCCGTTCAACGTAAAAAACTTTTTGGTTGCATCGAGCACGGCCTTGGATTGAATGCCTGCGGCGTCGCTTCCCGCGCCGGCCTCAGTCAAGGCAAATGATCCCATCAATTCACCGCTGGCCATGCGTGGCAGAAATTTTTCTTTCTGCTGATCGGTGCCATACATGATAATGCCCTTGCTGCCGATCGACAAATGGCCGCCGAGCGAAACCGCGAGCGAAGCATCATAGTTGCAGATTTGCTCGAACACGCGGCTGTACGCCGTTTGCGACAACCCCGCGCCGCCGTACTGTTCGGGAATCGACAAACCAAAAAAGCCGATTTGCTTCAGGCCGTCCCAAACATTTTGGGGGATGTAGCCCAGCCGATCGATTTCCTCGGACTTGATATTGTCGCGCGCAAATTCGTTGAATGCGTCGACAATCGTTTGCAAACTCTCCTGCTCTTCCGGCTTCATCTTGGGATAAGGAAACACCATCTCCCGCTCGATTTCGCCGGCGAAGAGAGATTTCAAAAAGCTGCGGGATTTTTCTTCAGTTGGCATAGTCGGTTCTCGAGTTATAGAAAGTAATAGAACTATTTTAATTTTTCGGTTGCATACAAAAAACTTTCTTGCTATTTTTCAACAACTATAAAAATTGTACAGGTGATTCGCATGTCCAATACAACTTTAGATCAAACGGTTGCGTCATTAAGCGTTAGCGAATTTGCTGAGCTCATCCGTAAAACGATTCGTGACGAGTTTGCCGAGTTATTCGCAGCAACGAATAGCAACGATATGCAACCAACCCCACCGCCAATTCGCGATATTGATACGATTATCGCTGGAATGCAAGCAACCGGCAAATATAACAAGAATTTTTTGACCTCGCTGCGCAAAGGCATGGAACGGTCGCAGACTTTTTGTCCTTAAACGGTTCAAAACTATTTCAGCAACTCTTTAAATTTCTCCACTGTCCAGCCCGCGTCGTTAAGAATACTCTTCAGAATTTTCGGATGTAACGTCTTGCCCGCATGAAAGGGAACAGTCACCCTTTGACCCGCGCTATTTTTGTAAATTCTATGCCCTCCACTCGTGCGCGCGAGATAGAAGCCGCCTTTTTCCAAAGCTTTGATGGCTTCGGCTGCCGTTATTCTTGGGAGTTTATTGCTCATATCGCCATTTCCAATGAGGTGAGAATCACGGATTCACGTTGTTGAATCTCCTCTCCGTTCTCGATCCTATCCTCAAGATGGAGTCGTATGGCATCTTTGATATTCTCCATAACCTCTTCGTAGGTATCGCCTTGTGTATAGCATCCTTGAAGCTCGGGACAAAAGGCGTAATAGCCGTCTTCGTCTTTTTCGATGACGATTGAAAAGCGGTAGGTTTTCATATTTTCACCTTGTCGTTTTACACTCTGCTCAAAAAATTCTCCAACACAAAAATCTTGCGAAGGCGAAACTGCAGCGGGCTTTCCACTAAAGCAATCGCTTTCAAGCTTTCCATTCCCGAAACGAACCACGGGTCTTCACAGGCCGGAACTTCCAATATCCAGTGGGGACATTCGATTCGTAATGAATCACATAAATAGGCCGCTGTCGCAGCTAAAAAGCGTCGATTCTTTTATTTGTTAATTCAAAAGGTCATGTAATAGCAGGCTGATCTTTGTAGTGATCAGGCTCTCCACACTGATTCCTCCAATGAAGTAGAGAAGCGAATATCCGACCATTAAGAGATTGAGAATCAAAACAGTGATAAAGACTCGTCTTGGATTTGAGAGTGCCTGTTGTGGCGCTGACTCTTTTCTGCCACGAAATTCAGCAATAAAATCGCGGGTAAAAAGAATCGCAACCAAAATGATAACTGACCAACCTGTAATTGTCATCCAGCCCCAGTGTTTCTGCGGCCCAAGGATTATCATAAGAATAAATGCCAGAATGTAATACATTAGCCGCAAAATAGTGGTTATCAAATTAAGAATCTTTCTTGAGACTTCTTCAAAGGCTTTATGAGATAATCAAGAAGCTTGTACAGCGAGTTGAGCAACACTTCAACAAATCTGCCAAGATTGTCTAATACCTTGATAATTGTATCGAGCACTTTTTGTCCACCCTGAGCCATGAGTCTGCCTCGTTTTTTGAATTTGTCAGAGAAATTGCAACGGATTTTTCACCAGAGCAATGGCCTTCAAACTCTCCATTTAATTTGCCATTTCGAATTCGATACCCTGTGGTTTCGTCACGCGGCGCGACGCATCAAGAATTTCAAGCGAGACCAGATGACCGTTGTCGTCATAATCTAAAATGACGCCTTCCTTATCTTCGTCACTTTCTGCCACTGGTGAATCTTTGAAAATCACCGTGAGGGTATCGGTGTCCGGATCATATATTACTTTCATCTGTTACCTCCAATACTTTTGAATTTTGCTGGTGCGATAAACTGTAACTACTTCTGCCGGGTCACGATCTATGTCGACAAAAACGCGTAGCAGATATGTTTGTGGGGGATCACTTAAAGTTAGCCGCGATTGATAAACATTCCGTCCGGGCCGTACTTCTTCCATCTGCTCGGGAGATGAAAGCACGAGAGCGACTTGATCTTCAGCAATCTGCCGCCGTTTCATCTCCAGTTGTGCGTGCGGTTTAATAATATACTGAAAAACTGGAATAGGAATCATCTTTTTTTAAGAATAAAATTTGCCCCCACTATTTTTCATCTCTACCAGCAAATCCGCGGGCTTAAACCGTTCGCCATATTTTCCCGCCAGCGTTTCGAGCTTGCCGACGATGTTATCAATGCCGCGCGCGTCCGCATAGCGCAATAATCCGCCGCGAAAAGGAGGAAAGCCGGTGCCGAAAATCATGCCAATATCAACATCCGCGGGGCGGCGCACGAGGCCTTCGCTGAGGCACATCGCGGCTTCATTGATCATCGGCAACACGCAGCGGTCTTGCATCTCTGCGGCGCCGCCGTCGAACTTGCCGGTTTTGGGGATGAACGCGTAAATCGCCGGATCAACTTTTTTATTTTTGCCTTCGTAAATATAAAAGCCTTTGCCGTTCTTTTTGCCGAGGCGACCGCTCTCGACGATTTTATCGAGCATGCCATCTCCGGCCATGCGGCTGCCAAACGCGTTTTCGAGAATGTGCGAAACTTTCGCGGCGACGTCGAGGCCGACTTCATCGAACAAATTGATCGGCCCCACCGGCATGCCAAATTCAACCAGCGCGGCGTCGAGTGGTTCAATCGCCGCACCTTCCATGAGCAGGCGTCCCGCTTCCGCCATGTACGCGCCGAGAATGCGATTCACCAAAAAGCCGGGCGAGTCTTTGACGACGATCGGCGTTTTGCCGATTTTTTTGGAGAAAGCCACGAGACTTGCAACCGTCGCATCACTCGTCTCCGCGCCGCGAATTACCTCGACCAGCGGCATGCGATGCACCGGATTGAAAAAGTGCAAACCGGCAAATTTATCAGGCCGCTTCGTCGCGCGCGCCATTTCGGTAATGGGAAGAGATGAGGTATTGCTTGCTAAAATCGAATGCGAGGGAAGGAGCGCGTCGATTTCCGCAAACACTTTCTTTTTTACGTCGAGAATTTCGACAATGGCCTCGATGACGAGGTCGGTGTTTTTGAAGCCGGAATAATCCGCTGTTCCGGAAATGAGCGCCATTTTGTTTTGCATTTCTTTCGGCGTCATGCGGCGTTTTTTCACCGACTCGCCAAAAACTTTGGCCGCGGCTTCCATGCCTTTGGCGACCGCGGCGAGATTGACGTCTTTCATGCGCGCCGGCAAATCGTTGTGCGCCATCAACTGCGCGATGCCGCCGCCCATCAAACCCGCGCCGAGCACGCCAATCTTGTGAAATTCTTGTATGGCGCCGGAAAAATTCTCAACGCCGGAATCTTTTTTGACGGTTTCAGTGAGATAAAAAACTTTGACCAGATTTTTGGAAACGTTGGTGACGATGGCTTTGCCGAGCAATTCCGCCTCGATTTTCAAGCCTTCATTAATATCTTTTTTAGAAAAGCCTTTTTCAACGGCTTCGAGCGCCAATTCTGCGGCAGGATAATGGCCCTTCGTTTCGGCAAGTGTGCGGCGACGCGCTTGATCGAAAAGAACTTTGCGTCCAAGGATGTTTTTTTCAAGCAGCAAGGTTTGCGGATTCGCACGATTCCGCCGGGCAACAATTCTCTCACGCGCTTGGGGATGCTGAATTTCCTGTGCGAATTCCATACCGATTCGACGTAATCGCGCGTGTGGAAACTCTTTCGCAATGATGCGATCGACAATGCCGGAACGATAGGCACGTTGCGCATCAACGAGCTTGCCGGTGAGAATGAAATCCAGCGCGCGCTGAATGCCGATCAGCCGCGGCAAGCGTTGCGTGCCGCCGAAGCCGGGAATGATGCCGAGCCGAACCTCGGGCAAGCCGATTCTTGTCTTCTCGGAATCGCGCGCGAGGCGATAATCGCAGGCTAAAACCAATTCCAATCCGCCGCCGACGCACGCGCCGTCAATGACGGCAATCGTGGGAAAAGGCAGCGCGGCAATTTTGCCAAACACCGACTGTCCCATCGCCGCTTTCACCGCGCCGTCTTTCGGGTCGGTGATGTTCTCGATCTCTTCGATCTTCGCGCCGGCGATGAAATTGCCCTCTTTGCCGCTCAATAGAATCAGCGCTTGCAAATCCGTGCGGCTGTGCAGTTCGTCTAAAAATTTGTTCAACTCCTGCATCACCGGCGTGGAAAGAATATTGACTTTCTCATTCGGCGTATCGAGCGTCAGAATGCCGAGATTGTCTTCAACTTCAAAACGAAATGCCAGAATCTGTGCTTCCATCCTCAGCCTCAACTTTCGCAACTAAATTATTCGCAACGAAAAGGGAACCGCAACGAAAGAAAATAAGTGATGGCAAAATGCCTGCCCTGACGCAGGCCAGGGATTACTGGCAAAACGATTTAAAACCAAAGCGCTGTTAATTGTTTTGCCTGAAATAGTTTTGCCTTAAGTTTTTTGAGCTTTTGGCGGTGATGATCTACTTTCGTTCCACAACCATCGCCGCGCCTTGGCCGCCGCCGACACACAATGTGGCCAATCCCAAATTCAGATCGCGGCGTTTCATTTCTTTGAGCAATGTTAAAATGAGTCGCGTACCGGAGGAGCCGACCGGATGGCCGAGCGCAATCGCCCCGCCGTTGACGTTCAAAATATCGCGATTGATTTCACCGAGCGGCTCTTCGCGACCCAGCCATTTTTGCGAGAGCTTGGCGTCGCGAAAAACTTTTTCGTTGGCGATTACCTGCGCCGCAAACGCTTCGTTCATTTCGATCAACTGAATTTGTTTAAAGGAAAGGCCGGCCAATTTCAACGCTTTCGGCGTGGCCAGCGAAGGGCCGAGTCCCATGCGCGCGGGATCAAGGCCGGCGAACGCGTAGCCGCGCACATAACCGAGCGGCTCGTAGCCCAGTTCTTTTGCTTTCTGCGCCGACATCATCAGCACTGCCGCCGCCCCGTCGGTGATTTGGCTGGCGTTGCCGGGCGTAATCGTGCCGAAGTAGCGATCGAAAACCGGTTTGAGTTTGGCGAGCGCTTCGAGCGATTGATTTTTGCGAATGCCGTTGTCTTCATCGACAACAGTATTATATTTCGGCGGAGGAAAAACGGGGACGATTTCCTCGCGCAGCTTGCCGAGGTCGGTGGCCTGCGCCGATCGTTGATGGCTCAGCAGCGCAAATGCATCCTGCTCTTCACGGCTAATGTCAAATTCTTTGGCGAGCACTTCCGCGGTCTCGCCCATGTTGAGATCGCAAACCGGATCGGTGAGGCCGACTTGCAGGCCGATGACGGGCTTAAAATATTTCGGTTTGATTTTGGTGAAGGCGCCGATTTTCTGCGTCGCGGTTTTCGCCTTCGCCATGTCGGCAAGCACATCGGCATATTCCGGCGGATACAGAATCGGAATGTTGCTCATCGACTCGACGCCGCCGGCAACGATCACCTCCGCCATGTCCGCGGCAATTTTCAAATGCGCATTCGCGATCGATTCAATGCCGGAGGCACAATTACGCGCCACCGTGACCGCAGGCACGTGACGCGGGATGCCGCTCTTCAACGCGATCACGCGCGCGATGTTGGTGGCTTCGGGCGGCTGTGCGATGTTGCCGATCACCACTTCGTCGATCAAGTTGCGATCAATTCCCGTGCGTTCCAGCAATTCCGCAACCACGATGCGACCGAGTTCCTGCGCCGGCAACGATTTGAACAGCGTTCCGGCTTTGATATATGGCGTGCGCAGACCGTCGACGATGACGACGTCGTTCATGATTCCCGTCCTTTCGAGTGGAGAATTTTGGCAAAGTTTTGTTGGCTTATCGTTTCAAAGATAAAAATTCAGTTATGAGAAGCAAGCATTTTTAGCCGGCGAAATTACGGCTTGACTTTGGTCGTTTTTTGTCGTAAAATTTTCTGAGCCGATAAATCAAGTTGGTTGAATATAACACATCGCGTCATAAAAGTCAAGCGGTTTTTGACGCGATGCGTAAAATTTATTTTTTGATCGCCAACACACTTTAATCAGTTTTTTTAGGCATTTCATCTATATCGGCACTTTGCTTTAATTTCCTTTTCATCTACTGCATGGCACGTTGCGTCATAATTTGAAGAGCCCGTCATGGCAATTGCATTTGGTGACATCTTAGACCGTTTCAAGGGGTATACTTACGCCGGAAAATATTCAGGGAACGCCGACTTTGCTCATTGAGATACTTTCATCTAAAACCGAAATGCGTGACCGCACAACCAAACTCAATACCTATTCCAAATTCAACGTGCTGGAATATTGGATGGCGAGTGAAGAGAAAAAGACGGTTGAAGTCTGGCGCCGCCAAAGTGACAAGCTGGTCTTTCATGAACTTCTCAATAAAACCCAAACGCTCACGACGCCGCTGTTGCGGGCTTGGAGATTTCGTTGGGAAAAATTTTTCAAAAATAAATAATGTTACCCTTACCGCCGCCACAAATTATTGCCGCGTTTCGTCGCGGTTTGATGATTCCCGCCCACCCGTTGGCTTTAACGGCCAAGCGAAAATTAGACGAAAATCATCAGCGCGCGTTGACGCGATATTACTGCGCCGCCGGCGCCGGAGGAATTGCGGTCGGGGTTCATACCACGCAATTCGAGATTCGCGATCCGAAGTTTGGCCTCTATCAGCCGGTTCTCACTTTGGCTTCTGCAACGATTGATGAATTTGTGGCGCGGACCCAAAAAGCCATTGTCAAAATCGCCGGAATCATTGGGCCGACTTCGCAGGCGGTTGCGGAAGCGCGATTTGCTGCTGACAAAGGCTATCATCTCGGGCTCGTCAATCTCGGTCCGCTGCGCGATAGTTCGCATTCTGAATTGATAACACATTTGCGCGCCATCTCCGAAATTATTCCGATCATGGGTTTTTATTTGAATCCTGCCATCGGCGGCCGGGTGCTCGATTTCAGGTTTTGGCGCGAGACGGCGGAGATCGAAAATTTGCTTGCCATCAAAATTGCGCCGTTTAATCGCTACCAAACGCTCGACGTCGTTCGCGCCGTCGCCGAATCCGGACGCGCGGATGAGATCGCATTATACACGGGAAATGACGATAATATCGTCGTTGATTTGCTGACGAAATTTTCTTTTGAGACGAATGGCAAAACGAAACGCATTGTCGGCGGCTTGTTAGGTCATTGGGCGGTTTGGACGAAGCCGGCCGTTGCACTGTTAAATGAGATTCACAGCCTCGTTGATAACGGCAAGCCTATTCCCAATGAGTTGCTCACGCGCGCCCAGCAAATCACCGACGCCAACGCGGCCTTTTTTGATCCGCAACATAACTTCGCCGGTTGCATTGCCGGATTGCACGAAGTTTTGCGCCGGCAGGGATTGATGGCCGGGCGCTGGACGTTGAATCCCAATCAGGATTTGTCGCCGGGCCAAATTGAAGAGATTGATCGCGTGTATCAAGCTTATCCGCATTTGCACGATGATGATTTTGTGGCGGAACATCTTGACGATTGGCTGCAATAAAAAATTGGCTTTACAGCTTTGCAAATTCGCCGCCGTGAGCGGGAAATTGATGATAAGTTTTTAATTGAAAAGTTTTTCCCCGATTCGCCCACGCAACATTCATTTCCGAAAATAATTTTTCACTCGCATAAGCCTGCCGCAGCAAAGCCTCCAACCCTCTCACACGTTTGAAAACGCCGGTCGGTGACGACGAGGGAATCGTCTCCGGCGCAGTTTCAGTGCGAATCAAATCCGGTGGGAATGAAGCAATGCGCGGACAACTCTCGTGCGCGGCGTTGATCACAAGCGTTTGACTCCGGCAAATTTCCGGCGGACAAAGCAATTGTGCTTCGCCGCGAATCGCCTGCGCGAAATTGCGGAATCCTTCGAGCGCCCAAAACTCTTCGGTATTGGAAAATTTTTCTGCGCTGCCGTTATTATAACGAATCGTCGTCTCGCCGTTGAATTTTTCCCAATGCACAACGCCGTTTTCGCAATGCAATTTCATCTCCGGGCCGAACAGCGTCTCGCTGCAATGGGTCGCGTAAAAATGCAACAAACTGCCGGTGTCACATTTGATTCGTGCCAATGCTGTATCAAAACTTTCAATCGGCCGGCTGCGATACAGCTCGGCGGTGACTTCGATGGGTGTGGCCGCTTCGCAACGCGCGGTTGAAGCGAGATAGAGCAGATTTTGCAGATAGTGCGCCATCGCATTGTTCATCGGACTATCGAGAATCCAGCAGCCGTCTTTTTTTAAATGTCCAGCCCAATCGTTCCGCGCGTAATACGCTTCGCTGCGCGGCCAGCCGCAAGTGAGCGCCGCACTTTTCACCGCGCCGAGACGGCCATCGCAAATGCGCGCTTTGAGCTGCTGAATCGAATAACTAAACATGTATTGAAAGCCAATCACCACCACTGTGCCCGAGCGTTTTTGCGCGGCGACGAGCTGATCGACTTCCTGAATCGTCGCGGCTACGGGCTTTTCACAATAAACGTGCAAACCCGCTGCCAGCGCGGCAATGCTAACCGGCACGTGCTGATGAATGCCAATCGGCGCCGTCAGCGCATCGGCTGTGCCTTTGCCGCGCTGAAAAAAATCTTCAATCGAATTGTAAAGTGGAATGTTGCGGGCCACGAGGTTTTGAATTTTTTCTGGAAAGCGCCGGCGATCATATTCAATCGCCACGACGCCGGCGAGTTTGGCGAGGCTTTGCTTTTCGAGCCAAGCGACGGCATCGAGATGCGCTTCGGCAAAACCGCCGAGGCCGATGACGACGAAACGGATGGGATTCATTATGGGGTATTTTCAAAAGCTATTGAACGCGAATTACGCCGATGACACGGATTCTCACGGATTAAAAACAATGGCCATGATCCGTGTTAATCAGCCCAATCCGCGTCTTCCGGGTGCGGCTATTTTTTATTCCACGCCCAAGCCCTTGCGCACCATCGCATCGCGGCGCACGCGCCAGATTTTCGAATCGAGATAATAATGCTGCATCGCCCAGCCGGTGAGCATGGCGGCAAAAATTTTCTCGCCGAGATTGAGCTTGGCGGGATCGACGATGCCGGCCATCATCGCGATGCTGTTGAGCAGGGATTTGTCGAGCTGCAAGCCAAAGGTGTTGCGCAAAAAATCGATCCACGGGCCTTGATAGAGCGCAAAGGTGAAAAGCAAACCGGTGAGAATATAAATCGGAAGCCGGCTGAAAACTTTTTTGGCAATGTTAAAACCGCCACGCGATTCTCTGCCATATTTGTTTTGGCCGTAGGTCCAAACAATGCGATGATATTGCAAATTGTGCCCGACCGTCACCAGCGGCACGACGAACACGACGAGAAGCGGATGCGCAAATGCGGCGAAATGCAGCGGAATGATCGAAAGCATCAACAGCAACTTCGCGCCGTTGAGGGACGCGCCGGCTTGCCAACGCCACCATTGCCAGCCGATATAGCCAATGATCGTGACGAGAAAAAGCGTCCACGTGATTGGATAAAGTATGCCGCCGATGCTCGTAGTGCCGAACAAATTTTGCCGCAGGCCCAAACTCGGGAAACCGGGCGTCGCGTCATAATACGAGCTCGTCATGAACATTGCCAGCGGCAGATACAAGCTGAGATTGAAAAACCATTTATCAATTTTATTTTCGCGTTCGTCGTCGAGATCATGGCTGCGGCGTTTGTAGAGTTGAAAGAACCCCCAATGCTGGCGCACAACGTGATAATAAGCCCATAAACGGAAGAAGACGAAATAAATCAGCGCGCCGAATCCCAGCCCAAACGGCGAAAATTTGATTCCGATTGGGGCCAGTGCGGCGCCGAGAAAATAAGGGAGCAAAATCGCCACGGGTCCGAGCAGGAACCATCCCCACGAAATTATCAATTCGCGGCGGCGCACTTGCCATTCATCCGGGTCGAAATACGTGCGCGCCAACGTCGCCCAAACGTGCGGCGCGTCGATGAGAAAAGCCCAGCTCCAAACCACCAGCAATTTCAACGTCAACGGAATTTCGATGCCGCCAAAACGTAGGGTTCCGAGCGCGTCCGTCAGCGGATTTTGCGTGTGGCGAATGGCATATAAAATGATCGCAACATAAAGCCAACCCGCCAGCGCTGAGCCGACGTACCAGATCAGATCGTTCTTGCGGTCGATGATCCAGTTGAAACGAACGCGGGCGAGAGGAATGGAAAGGGTGGGAGAGGCCATGGGCAATCCTTCGGCAAAAGTTTGAATTGAAAATTTAAAATTTTCAATTGAGATCTTGCGCGGATATCAACATGGCATAATATAATTGCAGCGAGGCTTGACTGCAAGACAATTTAAAATTTTCCGCGGAAGCCCGATTCGCCGCAATCGTCCGCAAAAAATTCATTCCGCCAAAATTTTCCGCAAACTTGCCAACGCCTCATCCGCGTGAATGCGAACCAGGCCGATAACCACAGACTTGTCAACAAGCGCGATCAAAATAAACTCCGCGCTGATTTGACTGATGAACACGTTGCGCCGCTCGCCCTCCTGAAAAATGGAATTCAGCAGACCCGCTTCGCCAATGTTTTCGGCCAGGTAATGCCCGGAGGCGATTTGCCCGGCTGCCAGCTTGGCGATCATTTCAAGATCATCGCGGTATAACGGTTGTGATGGCGCATTTTTGCAGTAAGCCAACGGCACGCCATTGCGATCGGCAAGCTGAACGAGGTCGGCGCGCACGCGATTCGTCAAATGACGCAAGATTTCAGGCACGGGCGTCAATTCGAGCTGCGGCAGCGAGAATGAGGTCGGGCTGGCAACGGGTTTCGGAGGCTTTGTCGAGGCCGGCTTGGATGCCGGCAAATCGTCGACGACGGCCGGCTTTTCATCGGCGAAGGGAAAATTAGAGGCTTTCGGTTTCGTTTCGATCATTTCGGGTTGACCGAAGCGCGGCGCCGGCTCTGCCGCCTCTTCTTTTCTGCGACGAAATTTTTCAAAGAGGTTGCGCCATGAAAAACGGCTGAACCATTTCTGGAGTCCCAACGATATCACAGCCAGCCTGCCGGAAGAGAGGCGTTGAAAAACAAACATGCCGAGGTCACCAATGAAAAAATTTTCAATACAAATACAAAACAAGTCTCCGGGATGCGTATTTTTATAAATTTCAACCAGCAAAGTTTGTGCCGTTTATCCGCGACGCGGCTTGTTGTAAAGCAAATCATTGATTTGCACCGACAATTGTTGTAATTGCGGCAAAAGGCTGCCGAAAGTTTGCGCAAAAGCAACAAATGTACGAGACGATGGTACAAAATTGAAATATCGGCCGAAGCAATGATATATATCTATACTGATCAGGAGCATTGTTCGCTGCGCGGGCTTTGCAATGATGTGCAATTTTCGCCTGTCAATAGCAATGTATTCCCTCAGTGACAGGGGTAGCGCAGACATCTTGTCTGCAGGCGATGGCGTCTGCGCTACGTTTTCCACCCGTTAGTGAGGCATTACCTCGCCAATGAAATACTGCTTGACTTTGCCGGGTTCTGTATTTATATTGTGACCGTCGCGGGGATTGTTGCTGGGCAATATGGTTGTCGTTGGGATTTTTTGTGGTCCAACTTTGGTGCATTTCCTGCCTTTCCTTTCCTCGCTTCGTATCGATCAGCGCTCACGATTTTCGCTGGATGCCGTTTTCGGGGCCGACATTCGTGGGAGAATGTTGAAATTGACGCGAATGAAATGGCCGTTGGGCTTTTAGTTCGCGGCGTCGTTTGCATCGCGTTGCCGGCTTTGATCACGTCCTCATTTTAAATACCATGGCTCTGAAATCTCTCCGCGCTTAATTTATGCGCATCGATTTTTGAATTTTTAAATCAAGGAGGCTCGAACCATGAAAACGCAAATCAGGTTTGTTGGCGTTGCCTCGCTTTTATTTTTCACAGCCGCTTCGCTGTGGGCGCAACCGCCGCAGTTTCTCAACTATCAGGGCAAATTGAGCGCGGGCGGCAATCCGGCGTCCGGCACTTTCCCCATGACCTTTTCGATTTATTTATCGGCCACCGGCGTGACGGCGTTATGGTCGGAAACGCAAAACGTGACTGTCACCAACGGCATCTTTAATGTGCTGTTGGGAAGCGCGACGCCTTTTCCACCTAATCTGTTTATCGGAACCGGCGACCGTTATTTGGGGATCAAAGTTGGAACCGACCCGGAGATGACGCCGCGATTTCGGTTGGCCAGTGTGGCGTTCAGCTTGTATAGCGCGAACGCGCAGCAGGTCGCCGGCGTGTCTTCCCGCTCGAATATTTTTCCCGCAGACGGGCCGGCCGTCATTAGGGGTGGAGGACTCTTTGTTGTGGGCTACGATAATGAAGGCGGTGCGACGTTATACGTTGATTCAACAAATTTCGTTGCGGCCGCCATTGGGGCGGGTAAGACCGCCAATGGGAGTCTTTCTGGAGGTGGAATTGAATATTTCGACAAATTCGCATTCTTCCAGGCGCCTTCCTTTTCAACTGTAGGGGATTTCTCAATGGGAACTCCGAGACTTGTGATCGACAACACAGGCAGCGTTGGCATCGGGACGGCGACGCCGATCGCCGACGGTCCTCTCACGGTGCAAGCGAGCAAACAAAGTGGCGCAGGCACCCAAGACGCCACTTATTTTGGTAATATCGGCATCAGCGCCTATGTGAAAGTGGCCTTCGAAGGCACGACCGGCGGCATTGGCGCTCACACCGGCGGACAGGATTTTCAACTCTTCGCCGGCAGTCTTTTTAACCGCGGCATCCGCATTCAAGGCACGACCGGCAACGTCGGCATCGGCACCGCTTCGCCGACGGCCAAGCTGCATGTCAGCGGCACGGCCGGCGTCGATGGCATTCGTTTTCCCGATGGCACGTTGCAAACCACGGCTTTTACCGGCGGCGGCTTGACGCTGCCTTTTTCCGGAACGACTGCCAGTAGCAGCGATGCTTTTGCAGTTACTACAACAGGCACCGGGCGCGCGGCAAACTTTGAGATCTCCAATTCCAATAATAACCTCCCCGCACTTTTGAGCCGTACAAAAGGCAGTGGAAGAGCAGGAGAATTCGGCATCGAAAATCCAAATAACAATAACATCGCGCTTTTTGTTTATACGAACGGCCTCAGATCAGCAGGATATTTTTTTAACGACAATGTGAATAACATTTTTCCTGCGCTCGAAGCGAATACGATTGGTTCAGGTCCTGCGCTCAAAGGTATGGCAACTGCTAATGGAGTTGCTGGGCTTTTTGATGGCAAAGTTGTTATTGTCAATGGCAGCGTCGGCATCGGAACCACCTCACCGACCGCCAAGCTTCATATCACGGGCACGGCCGGCACCGATGGTATTCGCTTTCCCGACGGCACTTTGCAAACAACGGCGGCCACCAGCGGCGGCTTGACGCTGCCTTTTTCCGGCGTCAATACGACTAACAACACGGCCTTTGAGATCATCAATACCGGCACAGGCCGGACGGCAAATTTTGAGGCGACCAGCTCGGGCAACCAATTTGCGGTGGTTCGCGCCCAAACAGGCAGCGTGAACAACACCGCGGCGTTTTTCGGTATCAATAACGGCAACGGCGCGGCCGGCGCTTTCGATATTGATAACACTGGCAGCAGCAATTTCGCGTTGCAAGCTCACACTAACGGCATCGGCGGCGCTTTGCTTGCCGAGAATAACGGCCCTTCCGGTGACATCGCCGTTTTCAAAAGTGATGGGGCGAATAAAGCCCGCATCGACAAAACCGGCAAAGGTTTTTTCAACGGCGGCACGCAACAAGGCGGCGCGGATGTGGCCGAAGCGTTTGAGGTGGAGAATGAAATCAATGGCTACACGCCGGGCGACGTGCTGGTGATTTCAACGAACAATGATCGCCGCGTGGAAAAAAGTCAAGAGTCCTATTCGACATTGGTCATCGGTGTTTATGCCACGAAACCGGGCGTGTTGCTGACGGAACGTGACATTGAGGCGAATCTCGACGATACCATTCCGGTGGGCGTCGTCGGCGTCATTCCCACCAAAGTCAGCGGCGAGAACGGCCCGATCCGGCGCGGCGATTTGCTGGTGACCTCGAGCACGCCCGGCCACGCCATGAAAGGCACGGCGCGCGACAAGATGCTCGGCGCGATCATCGGCAAAGCATTGGAGAATTTTGACGGCAGCGGCATCGGCGTGATTCAGGTGATGGTCAATGTGAAATAAGATTAGATGCTCACCACCAAAAAATTCATAGACCACCAAGACACGAAGGCGCAAAGTTTTAAAATGTGTGAGCTGGTGGAGCTAATCCGTTCTCGACTCAATATTGCATCCGATATTGTTCATCTAAACTCTTCGTGCCTTGGCGCCTTCGTGGTAAAATTTGCGAATAATCGATGATAAGGCAGTTTCTTCAAGGAGGCGGGCATATGAACCGTGCATTTATTAGTCACATTTTAAGCTCGAGCGCTGCCACTTTTTTAATCGTGACAACGGCGTTTGCCCAATCTAAAATTGAGAATTCCGTGCAAAGCACCGCCGGCGGAACGGCGTCATCAATATCGTTCAGCATCGTGGCGACAATCGGCCAACCCTCGCCGCCGGGTCAAGCGAGCGCCGGACAATTTACGCTCTCGAGTGGGTTTATTTTTACACTTGAGGTTGCTGCTTCAGCTAATCGGCCGCCAACAGTGGCGAATGCCATTTTGAATCAAATCTTGCAACTCGGCGGCGCGCCGTTCACGCGCAATTTAAATTCGCCGCCGGTATTCACCGATCCGGATGGCGACGCGTTGACTTATATGGCAAGCTCAAGCGCAACGAATATTGCGACGGCAAATATTTCCGGCAGCGCGCTCACCGTCGCGCCGGTTGCCGCCGGCAATGCGACGATCACGATCACAGCCAGCGACGGTCGCGGCGGCTCGGCGCCGACTTCGTTCGGTGTGACCGTGACAACCGCAGGCAACCAACCGCCGGCCATAACGCACACCGTGCCCTCCGTGCAACCGAGCGGCCAGAGCATTCTCATTATCGCCAGCGTGACGGATGACCGTGGGCTGGATCGAGTCGAGTTGTTTTATCGCCGCAGCGGTGATGTGGATTTTGTTTCAACGCGGATGACGTTCACGAGTGGCAGTAATTATCAGGCCAACATTCCGGCGAGCTTTGTAACTTCGAGCGGAGTGGATTACTACCTGCTAGCGACGGACGTGGATGGCGCTTCCACTCGCAGACCGAGCGCGCCGAATAGCATTTTCTCGATTCAAATTCTGGTGACCACCGCCGCCAAGCCGACCGCGCAACCGAGCGGCACGGCGCAAACCGCTTATCGTCTCGTTTCCGTTCCCTTGCAGTTGGACAATCCTTCCGCGGCCGCGGTTTTGGAAGACGATCTCGGATCGTATGATAACACCAAATGGCGGCTCTTTGGTTTGGCCGCCGGTTCGAGCCAAAACCTCAATACTAAAGAGCCTTACGTCGAGTTTCCGAATGCGGGCGCCAACGCGTTTACGCCGGGCGCGAGTTTGTTTTTGATCGTCAAAGAGCCCGGCAAAACCATTACGCTCGGCGCCGCCAAATCGATTCGAACCGACCAAAGATTCGGCATGCCCTTGCAGCCGGGCCACAATTTGATTGCGACGCCGTTTAATTTCTTGATGCCGGTTGGCAGGTTGAGCCTCAAAAGCGGCGGCAGCGTGAGCGCGCTGAAAACGTTTGGCGGCGGCAGCGGCTTCATTCCGGAGACGACCGCTTTGCAGCCGTGGGAAGGGTATCACTTTCCCAACGTGAATCAGGCGGTTGACACGCTTTTTATCAATCCGAATCTTTCCGCGTCTGCGATAATCAAAACCACTGCCAGCGGCTGGCGGCTGCGCATTCTCGCGCGCTGTGATGAAGCGCGCGATGATTACAATTTCGCCGGCGTTGCGCCGGAAAGCGAGGACGGTTACGATGACAACGATCTCGCCGAGCCGCCGCCGATCGGCGAGTTTGTGTCGTTGTATTTCGCGCATCCGGAATGGCAAAAGGCGCTCAGCCGTTTCAGCGACGACATCCGCTCGGCGGGCAGCTCAAATCATCGTTGGTCTTTTCGCGTCGAGACGAATATTTCGGGCGCAATCGTCAAGCTGCAATTTGACGGGCTGAAAGAAATCGATCCGGCGCTGGGCGTTTTTGTCGTGGATGAAGAGATGGAGTATAAACAGAATCTGCGCGAGAATGCGGTGTATCAATATCAATCGCGCGGCGCCGCGCGTCCGCGAGAGATAAGTTTGATCGTCGGCAAAGCAGCGTTCGTTGATGAGTACACCGCCGGCGTGCCGGGCGTTCCGGCGGATTTTGAGTTGGAGCAGAATTTTCCGAATCCTTTCAATCCGGAAACGGCGATTCGTTTCGGTTTGCCAAAGGCGAGTGTGGTTTCAATTCGTATTTTGGATTTGAATGGCCGCGAAGTGGCAATGCTGTTGGACAAAGTCGAGTTGCCGGCGGGACAGTATGAACGCCTCTGGAACGGCCGCGATCGTCAGGGCCTTCCGGTGGTGAGCGGGATTTATCTGTGCCAAATGCGCGCGGGAAATTTTGCCGCCGCCAAAAAACTCGCGTTAATGAAATGAATCTTTTGGCTGTAAAGTTCTCCCTCCGCAAATAAAAAATCGTTTAATAAAACGTTTCCATATATTCGATCATGAATTAAACGCAAGGAGGGTACGGCTATGCCTTTTAGGCCTCCCACAGTCGTTCTCAAAAACAAAAAAAGCGGCCGGAGCTTGGATTTGCTCGCCATCAGCATCTATGTTATTCTGGCCGCGGCCGGCTGTGATTCCGCCAAGGCGCCGACGATTGCGACGCCGACGAGCGCTGCCGTTTTGGAAATTCCGGACGTCCAAACCATCATCGCGCACGCCGTCGAACAGGCTGAACGTTTCGGCGTGAAAGCCAATATTGCGGTCACTGATCGCGAGGCCAATGTGCTCGGCGTTTTCGCCATGACCGGCGCCCAAGGCTTCGCGGAAAATCCCCTCATCGGCGCGATTGCGAAAGCCCGTTCCGCGGCGTATCTCAGCAGCAATCAGCATGCATTCTCCACTTTAACCGCTTGCTATATTACTCGCAATCATTTCCCACCCGCCATTGACAACGCCGCGGCCGGTCCGCTCTTTGGCGTGCCACGCTCCAGCCTCGGCGGCGGTGACATTCAACCGAACGGCGATTTGCCGGCGGCGCGGCCGGGCTTGGGCCAACAAGGCCTCACCGGCGTTCCCGGCGGTGTGCCGATTTTCAAGAATGGCGTTCTCGCCGGCGGTCTTGGCGTGAGCACCGGCGTTCCCGTGCAATCGGATTTGGATGCCATCTTGTGTTGCTGCAGCGCCGTTCTTGATGATGAAACCATCGCGCTCGGCGCCGTGCTTGGCGGCTACGAAGCGCCGGCGAATCTGCGCGGCGACGGCATTTTTATCGATGGCATTCGCTTTCTCTATGCCAATGCCGATCCGCCGCCGGCGAATTTCACGCTGACTTTTGCGGCGTTGAGCAGCCGCGGCGCGGTCGATGCGCGGTTTCCGATTCGCGCCACGCCGCCGGCCAAATTTCCGCAAACGGCGGCGAACGAGCTGTTTCGAGAAGTCACTCTCGGCAGCGTCAGCGGCGTGGCCTACAATTTTCCAATTCGCGCCGGCAGCCTTTTGACCAACGATGACGTGAGAAAGATTATTACGCAAGCGGCGACGCAAGCGGCAAAAACTCGCGCCGCCATCCGCCGGCCGGCCGGCGTTCCGGCGCAGGTTTTTATCTCGGTTGTGGATATTAACGGCGCCATTCTCGGCATTGGCCGCACGCCCGACGCCACGCTGTTTAGTTTCGACGTCTCCGCGCAAAAAGCCCGCACCGCGCTCGCCTTCAGCGATCCGAACAATGCTTTGGGCCAAAGAGTGCGGCGCGAGCTCGAATTATCGCCCTCGCAAGGCTTTGCCATCTCCTCGCGCGGCGTCGGTTTTCTGGCGCAGGATTTTTATCCGCCCGGCATTACCCGCGAAGAACAAGCACTCGACCGGCCCCTCGGCCCCGGCCCATTCTTCATCGCGCCGCCGGGCAACGGCGAGGAGTTTATTTTTCAAAGAGATTTGCCCAATTCCGGTCGCGCGCCTTTTGGCAACGGCATCACCATTTTTCCCGGCGGCGTGCCTTTGTATAAAAACGGCCAACTCGCCGGCGGCATCGGCATCAGCGGCGACGGCGTCGATCAGGACGACTTGATTTGTTTTGCCGGCGCCCTCGGCTTCGAGCCGCCGCCGGACATTCGCTGCGATCAATTCCGTTATCGCGGCGTGCGATTGCCTTACGTCAAATTCCCCCGGCAGCCGGAGCTGCGGTGATCAAGAAACTCATGGACCGGTCGCTAAAACCGGCGCTTTATGGCATACAAATTATTCAAGCGACCGGTCAATATCAATTAAGCATGACGCGAAAACTGTTGTCCTCGCAAAAATTTTTCAACCACCAAGACACCCAAGAAAAATCTGTTTAACTTCGTGTCTTTGTGCCTTCGTGGTTTATAAACCGTGAGAAAATTTCCTATGCGAATCCGAGAAGGGTTACAACTATGCTTGCTGTTGGCTGGTTGGTTGGCGACGGAAGCTTGGACCCAGGTTCAGCCGGACACTTCCGCGGCGAAACGCGATAGCACCCAAGCGAAAAAATTGGAAGATTTCATTATTCGCCAAAATCGGTGGAAGGAGATTCAGCCGCCGCCGTACGAACTGAATGTCAAAAGCCGGCCAATCGATCCGTATAATCAGAATAAGCTCAAAGGCGATTATCCGATCATCGGGCAGAACACTTTTCTCGTGCTGACGGCGACGGCGGAGAACTTTGTCGAAGGCTCGCGCTTGCCGACGCCGAGCGGCGTCAGCGCCGACGAGCCGCGCAGCCTGGATTTTTTTCAAGAAGGCGAGCGCCTGGCCGTGCTCGAAACCGGCAAATTGACGCTGGAATTTTATCACGGCGACGTGGCGTTCCGCCCGCGCGATTGGGAATTTAAAATCACGACGGCTTTCAATTATAATTTCGTCGATCTGAGAGAAAACAACGCCGTCAACATCAACCCGCTGAAAGGCACGAACCGCGCGGATAATCATCTGAGCTTTCAAGAGCTGTCGTTGGAAAAACATCTCTTCAATGTCAGCGACCGCTATGATTTTGTTTCGCTCAAGGCCGGCATCCAGAAATTCAACAGCGATTTTCGCGGCTTTATTTTTAACGATTTCAATTTGGGCGCCCGGCTCTTTGGCAGCTTCAATTCCAATCGCTATCAATACAATCTCGCCTTTTTCGATATGCTGGAAAAGGACACCAACAGCGAGCTGAATATTTTTTCGCTCTTTCGTTACAAAGATCGCGGCAAGGAGAAATTCGGCCCCTTCCGATATGACCAGCGCGATCAGCAGGTCGGCATTTTCAACTTATACAAGCAGGATTTGTTCACGCTCGGCTACACCGGCCAGTTGAGCTTTCATTATTTGCGCGACGAGGCCAGCACGCATTTTGACGAGAACGGCTTTCCGGTGCGGCCGGCGGTGATCGGCAACGTCAAGCCGCACGAGATCAAAGCGTATTACCTCGGCTGGGCCGGCGACGGCCATTTCGGCACGCTCAATATCAATCACGCGTTTTACCAAGTTCTCGGCCACGATGATTTCAACTCGGTCGCGGGCCGGCGTTTGCAAAAGCTCAATGCGCAAATGGCGGCGCTGGAGCTTTCTATTGACCGCGATTGGCGACGCTACCGCGTTTCCGCGTTTTATTCTTCCGGCGATTCCGATCCGAGCGACGACACCGGCAAAGGCTTCGACACGATTTTGGATCAGCCGTTTTTCGCCGGCGGGCCGTTCAGCTTTTGGAATTTGCAAGGCATCAAATTGCAGGGCGTCAATCTCGTGAACAAACTGAGCCTCGTGCCCGATTTGCGCAGCAGCAAAACCGAAGGCCAGCCGAACTTCGTCAACCCCGGCATTCTGATTTTGAACGGCGCGCTCGACGTGGAATTTACGCCGAAAATGAAAGGGATTTTTAATTTCAACTATCTGCGTTTCATGGACACCGCTGCGCTGACGCCGTTTTTAAATCAGCCGGCGATTCGCCGAGATATCGGCTTGGATTACGGCTTCGGCATTATTTATCGTCCGTTCTTGAACAACAACGCCATCTTCACCTTGTCGACGACGGCTTTCACGCCGTTGGATGGATTCGACGATATTTTCGAGTCGCGCCAGCAATTGTTTTCGGTGTTTACGTCGCTGATTTTTACTTATTGAGCGATCACTATTCAGCCCACGAAACACGCGAAAAAGCACTAAATACAGACGGAGGTGGATCATGGCAAAGCTAATTTATCCGGATGAAAGTTATGCCATCATGGGCGCCTGTTTCAATGTGTACAAAGACAAGGGATGTGGATTTACGGAGCCGGTTTATCAAGAATGCTTGGAGATTGAGTTGGATTATCAAAAAATTCCCTTTCGTGCACAGCAGAGAATGAAATTGACCTACCGAGGACGAGAACTAAAAAAGAAGTTTAAGCCGGATTTTATATGCTATGAGAAGATCATTGTCGAGCTCAAAGCGGTTTCGCAACTCATTGACGAACATCGGGCACAAATGATCAACTATCTGAATGCGACTGGTATGGAATTGGGCCTCCTCGTCAATTTTGGACATTACCCAAAAGTAGAGTATGAACGTTTGGTATTGACAGAAGAGTTCAAATAGTTTTTGGCGTTTTTCGTGTTTTTCGTGGGCCATATCGTTACTGGCATACTTGAGGAGAGATTAAAATGAAGCAAAATAGACTTTGGCTTGTTCTGGTGATCTTGGCTTTTGGCTTAGGCCGATTTCAAACCGCGCTCGCGCAAGCGCAGGAATCGCGGCTGATTCGGCAAACGCAAGCTGAGGCGGATCAGAAAAGCAAAGGCTGCCTGATTTGCCACGGCAAAATTGAAAACAAAAACATGCACAAAACCACGGCGATCAAGCTGGGCTGCACGGATTGCCACGGCGGCGATGCGGCGGCGACCACAGTGAAAGAAGGGCACGTCAAGCCGCGCGATGTAAACAAATGGAAAACTGCGGCGAATCCGGTGAACTCGTTCACGCTAATAAATAAGGAGAGTCCGGAGTTCATCAAGTTCGTCAATCCAGGCGATTTACGCGTGGCGGATGAAACTTGCGGCCCCTGTCACGGCGAGCAAGTGCTGAAAGTGAAAAAGAGCTTGATGACCACTTCGGCTTTGCTGTGGGGCGGCGCCTCTTACAACAATGGCATCATTTCCACCAAAAATTATATTTTGGGCGAGAGCTACAGCCGCGACGGTTTCCCGCAGCAAATCAACACCGTGCCGGCGCCGACGGCTGAAGAGATGAAGATGAAAGGCGTGCTGCCGTTTCTGCTACCGTTGCCGCGGTGGGAGATCACGCAGCCGGGAGATTATTACCGCAGCTTCGAGCGCGGCGGCAAGGATTTTCGCGGCAATCCTTCGGAGATCGGCATTCCCAATCCGTTGAATGAACCGGGCAAGCCGGACAACAAACTCAGCGATCGCGGCAAAGGCACGCAGCTTTACATCAGCTCGCCGGTGTTGAATATTCACAAAACGCGATTGAACGACCCGCATCTTTCATTTTTAGGGACGAACGACCATCCCGGCGATTATCGCTCCAGCGGCTGCACGGCATGCCATGTGGTTTATGCGAATGATCGCTCCATCGTGCATTCCGGGCCATATGCCAAATTTGGCAATCGCGGCCGGAGCCAAACCGCGGATACAACGATTTCGAAAACCGAATCCGGACATCCCCTGAAGCATCTTTTCACGACTTCGATTCCGTCGAGCCAGTGCATGGTTTGCCACATGCACCAGCCGAATGCGTTTATCAATACTTATTTCGGCTATCAAATGTGGGATTACGAAACCGACGGCGAGGGCATGTATCCGGAAAAGCAGAAATATAATTCCAATGCCGAGGCGTTCGAGCTGCTGAAATCGAATCCGGAGGAGGCGGTGTTGCGCGGCAAATGGGGCGATCTCGATTTTCTCACGAAAGTGAGCGAGATGAATTCCAAACGCAAGAACAGCCAGTTCTCGGATTATCACGGCCACGGCTGGGTGTTTCGCGCGGTGTTCAATAAGGATCGCAAGGGCAATTTGTTGGACAAAGACGGCAAGATCATTCCGGCGTCGGAGCACAAATTTCACGGCGTGGTGCCGCTCGCAGATCCGGCGCAAGGTTTTTGCGACGAGCAATGCCGGCAAGCGCAAAAGGCGGTGCACCTCAAAGATATTCACGCGGAAAAAGGCATGCACTGCGTCGATTGCCATTTCGAACAGGACAATCACGGCAACGGCAAGCTCCACGGCGAGTTTCACAACGCGATTGAGATTCAATGTGTGGATTGTCACGGCACGATTGCCGAAGCGGCGACGTTGCGGACGAGCGGCGTGGCAGCGCCCGAGGGCGGAACGAATTTGGCGGAGCTGAACACGCCGTTTGGCGACCGGCGCTTTTTGCGGCGCGGCGGCCGCATTCTCCAACGCTCGATGCTCTACGATTCGTTGCAGTGGGAAATCCCGCAAGTGGCGGACTTCATCAATCCCACTTCAGCCAATTACAATGCCAAAGCGCGCATGGCCAAATTGATGGGCAAGAATGGCGAGTTGATCGATCCCAATGGCAAAGCGAAATTGGCGCATTCCAATGACAAGATGGAATGTTACACCTGCCACACCTCGTGGATCACCAATTGCTTCGGTTGTCATTTGCCGCAGCAGGCGAATTGGAAGAAAGACATGAACCATTACGAAGGAGAAGAGTCGAGAAATTGGACGACATACAATCCGCAGGTGGTGCGCGACGATGGGTTCATGTTGTCGATCAACGCGACGACGAAAGGCAACAAGTTTGCGCCGGCGCGTTCGTCGAGCGCGTTGATTTTAAGCTCGAAGAATGCCAATCGCGAGCAAATCTATTTGCAGCAGCCGCCGATTTCAGCGCCGGGCTACAGCAGCCAGGCGTTCAATCCGCATTTTCCGCACACGGTGCGCACGCAAGAAACGCGCACCTGCACCGATTGCCATCTCTCCTCGAAAAACGACAACAACGCGTGGATGGCGCAGACGCTGTTGCAAGGCACGAATCTCGTGAACTTCATCGGCAAGTTCGCGTATGTCGGCATGGGCACGCACGGCTTCGAAGCGGTGCAAGTGACGGAAGATGAAGAGCCGCAAGCGGTGATCGGGAGTTATTTGCACAAACTGGCTTACCCGGATTACTACAGAACGCATCAGAACAACAAGAAGAAACTGCAAACGGCTTATCATCACGCCGGCAAAAATGTTTCGAGCTTGCAGTTGCGCGGCGAATATTTGTATACGGCCAACGGCGCCGACGGCTTTCGTGTTTACGACGTGGCCAATGTCGACAACAAAGGATTCTCCGAGCGCCTCGTCACCTCGCCGGTTTCGGCGCTTGGACAGGACACGCATGTGAAGACCAGGTATGCAACGGCGGTGGCGCTGCCGACGAATATGCCGGTGGACACCAAGCGCGTGTTTCGCTCGGAGAATCAGGAGCAGTGGCCGATTCATCCGCTTTATAGCTACGCATATATCACGGACAAATTCGAGGGTTTGATCGTCGTGGACGTGATGACGCTGGTCGACGGCAATCCGCGCAACAATTTTCTGAAGCGCGCCGCGACGTTCAATCCCAGCGGCGTGTTGAATGGCGCGGTGAATTTGGCGATTGCCGGCAATTGCGCTTACATTCTCTGTGATGTCGGCTTGGTGGTTGTCAGCATCGCCGAGCCGCTGCAACCCAAAGTTGTTGGCGGCATCAAATCGCCGGAGCTTAAAAAGCCCAAAGCCCTTGCAATCCAGTTTCGTTATGCGTTCGTTTGCGACGAGGAAGGCGTGAAGGCCATCGATATCACCAATCCGGAAAAGCCGAGATACACGGAAAAGTTCGTGCCTTTGCAAGAAGCCCATGATATCTACGTGGCGCGCACCTATGCATATATTGCCGACGGGACGCGCGGCCTAGTGATCATCGACGTGGAAAATCCTGAGACGATGAAGGTCGATCAAATTTTCAACGCCGACGGCGCGATCAACGACGCGCGCGGCGTGAAAGTGGCGTCGACGAATGCCAGTATTTTTGCGTATGTGGCCGACGGCAAAAACGGCTTGCGCGTGATTCAACTCACGTCGCCGGGCGATACGCCCACCTATCTCGGCTTCAGTCCGCGGCCCAATCCCAAACTGATTGCGACGCACAAAGGCCACGGCGAGGCGATTGCGGTTTCGAAAGGCTTGGATCGCGACCGCGCCGTCGACGAGAGCGGCAACCAAGTGAGCGTGTTCGGCCGCTTGGGTTCTCGTCCATTGACGTTGGAAGAGCAGCAGCGCTTGTTTATCCGCAACGGCAAGATATGGACGGTGAGCGACGAGGGCAAGGTGTCGAATTTGGATAAAGGCGCAAACGGCCGGGCGATTGGCAGCAAGTAAATTGTCGGCCAAACGGATTAAAAAACGACCAACGGATTTTATTCTCAAACCCGTTGTTCAACACGGAGCAACGGAGTACACGGAGAGTTACGGAGCACATCTTTATTTTTCTGATAACAATGCCGAAAGAATCTCCGTGAAGCTCAGCGCTCTCCGCGTCTCCGTGTTGAAACAGAGCGGTATGATGCAAAAACTTTTCAATTGCTTTTCGTTGTAAGCTATTTGAGAGGTAGTTCCAATGGCGAAGTTCAAAATCTGTTGCGGCTTTTTGTGGATGGCTGGATTCGTGCTGCTTACCACCTCCGGTTTGGCGCAGCAATACCAAACTTTAGGCCCGGCCGCCGGCTGCGGGCTCGGCCAGAATAATTGCCATCTGAAAGAAAACGATTGGTGGAAGAACGACGATCATTATTCCACCGCCGAGTCTTTTTATCCGCCCACCGGCAAATACAAAAGCATCGCGCAGAAATACGGCCTCAATCCGACTGAGGCCGTGAAAGTCAATCAAAGCTGCATGACGTGCCACGGCACGGTGATTTCCGGCAAGGCCAACCGCGAAGTCGATTTCGGCGTGAGCTGCGAAAGCTGTCACGGTCCGGGCAGCGGATATAAAGACCCTCATGCCGTGCAAGGCAAAGGCTATACGGACGGCGTGAAATTCGGCATGATCGCCAACAAAGATTTGAACCTGCGGGCCGTGACGTGCGTCCGCTGCCATTACATCACCGAGCAGAAATTGATCGACGCCGGCCATCCGACCGGCGAAGGTTTTGATTACGTCGACGGCATCACCCGCAAGGTGTCGAAACATTGGCGAACGCATCGCGCCGAGCCTGCCGGACAATTACAGCCGGCTTTTGCCAAAGCTTTGAAAGCGAGAGGCGCCGCGCCGCTTGCCAAAGCGCCAACACCAACGCCGGCAACGGGCACACCGAGTCCGGAGGCGCGAAAAGAAACGCCGCCGGTTCCAGCGCCGGTGGTGAAAAAAGCCAAATCACAGCCGGTTTATCAGGACGTGATCGAGCCGCCGTCACTGTATAAAACGCTCGGCCCCAACAGTTGCGGCACCGGCCAGCAGAATTGCCACGTGCGAGAATACGAGTGGTGGAAGGACGACGATCATTACGTCACCTACGAATCATTTTTGGAGCTGACCGGCAAATACGCCAAGTATGTCAAAAGCTACGGCATCGACGGCAATCAGGCCAGGATCAATCAGATTTGCATGAAGTGCCACGGCACGGTGATTTCGGCCAAGCCCAATCAAGAAGTTGAATTTGGCGTCAGTTGTGAAAGCTGCCACGGCCCCGGCAGCGACTACAAAGATCCGCATTCGGAGAAGCCCGGCGGTTACGAGAAAGCGCTCAAGCTGGGTTTGGTGGAAAATAAAAATCTCGAGGTGCGCGCCAAAACCTGCGTGCGTTGCCATTATATCACCGAGCAAAAATTGGTGTCTTTAACCGGCCATTCAACCGGCGAGAATTTTGATTACCTCAAGGGTATTAAAAAGATTGCCAACACCAAACACTGGAAACGCGCGCCGAAGCTCGAAGATCTGATGGAGGCGACGTTTGCGAAAGCGATGCAAGCCAAGGGCACGGTGCAGCAAATTGTGGAAATCGCCGAAGAACCCGAGCCGGCGCCGAGCAATACGGAAAGCTTGATCCAGCCGGAACGTCCGCCGAAAACCATTGCGCCGGCGCCGCCGGCGCCGCGCCCGGTCAGTCCGCTCGCCATGCCGCAAAATCTCGGGCCGCTCGATCTCGATCCGTTTCCGAGCGTGAGCGACACCACGTCTTTGCAAACTCTCATTGTCATTTTGAAAAAGCGTTTGGAATATTTGTATCAGAAAACCGGAGGAGGCTATTAGCGATGACCGACGAAGAAAAAATCGGCGCGGAGCAGATCGAAGCCAAACGCCTGGCGCAGCACAAAGACCGCTGGAATTCCTTCGGCGCGAATAGCGGGCTGTTGAAGATTTCCGAAAAACTTTCTTTGCCAGAGCTGAAACGATACGAGCTTTTTCAGGATTACGACGACGAGTTTTTGGACAAAATCAGCCCGGACATCGCTCTCGCCACGTGGAAGAAAGGCGCCGTGCTCTTCGAGGAAGGCACGTATCTCGACCTGGCTTTTTTCATTCTCACCGGCGAAGTCGAAGTGTACATTAAAAAACTTCAGGAGCAAGCGGAGCTGAGCCGCCCGATCTTCGATCTGTCGCGCACGATGGCGGTGGAGTCGCTCGAGAGTTTGGCGCCGCGCCGCGACGAATCCCGGTCGATGGAGACGGTCTTGCAAACGCAATTGAAAAAGCCGCGCCCGCAAAAAGATTCGAGCGTGATCTATTTGTCGTCAGTGGGTTTCGATCTGCCCAGCGGCGGCGGCAAGCGGCTCGGCCCCAATGATATTTTGGGCGAGATCGGCGCGATGAATGGCTGGCCGCAATCGGTGACCGCCCGCGCCGCCGCGGATTGCGAGCTGCTGCAAATCCGCACGCCGGCGTTGCGCAAGATGAAAGACGAAGCCCCGGCGTTTCAGGAGCGTTTGGACAAAATTTATCGCGAACGCTCGCTGACCACCCACCTCAAAACCACGCCGCTGCTGCAAAATTGCGCCGACGATTTCATCCAAGCTTTGACGCAGCGCGTGGAATTGGTTGCTTTGCGGCCCAATAAAACGATCGTGAACGAAGGCGAGCCGGTCGAGGCGCTGTATTTGGTGCGCTCCGGTTTCGTCAAACTCTCGCAAAAATTCGGCGAAGAGCAAATCGTCGTCTCGTATCTCTCGAAAGGCATGACGCTGGGCGAAGTCGAGCTGCTGCTCGACGAAAAGAAGGGCTGGAAATTCACCGCGACTTCTTTCGAGTACGTCGATTTGGTCAAAATCACGCGCGCCGATTTTCGCGAACTGATCAAAAAATTTCCCGCGGTGGAGAAACAACTGTGGGAAAGCACGGTGGCCCGCATCAAAGAGACCGGCGCCAACAAAAAGAACATCAGCCAGTCGGAGTTCATTCAATCCGCGCTGGAAAAAGGCCTGGTGCAAGGCAGCAGCATTTTGGTGATCGATCTCGACACCTGCACGCGCTGCGACGATTGCGTGCGCGGCTGCGCCGAGACGCACGGCGGCCGGCCGCGCTTCGTGCGCGAAGGCGACCGCTACGAAAATTTTCTGATTACCAAGGCGTGTTATCATTGCCGCGATCCGCTGTGTTTGACCGGCTGCCCAACCGGCGCGATTCGCCGCGCCAACATCGGCGAAGTCGTGGAGATCGAAGACAGCCTTTGCATCGGCTGCACGGCCTGCGCGAAAAATTGTCCCTACGATGCGATCATGATGCTCGACACCGGCACGAGGTGGCCGAGCGATGAGCCGGATCCGAATTATCGCAACAAGCCGCGCTTGCTGGCGAGCAAATGCGACCGCTGTGTCCAGACCAACCACGGCCCGGCCTGCGTGGAAAATTGCCCGCACGGTTGCGCCTTTCGCATCGGCAGTCTTGAGGAGTTTCGGCAATTGTTGGCCAAATAAGAAAAGCCTACCACCACAAAGTTCACAAAGGGCACAAAGAAAATCTATCACAAGCTTTTCGCTTTTCTTTGTGAGCTTTGTGCCCTTTGTGGTGAATAAAAATGAGCCAAGGCTTTTAAACCACCACAAAGTTCACCAAAGACACAAAGAAAAACCTATCACAAGTTTTTCGCTTCTCTTTGTGAGCTTTGTGGCCTTTATCGTGAATAAAAATGCGCCAAGGCTTTTAACCTGGATTATTCGTAGCGCGGCATTAGCCGCAACCAAACTCAACCACAAAGGTCACAAAGGACACAAAGAAAAAACACAAAGTTTAATTGCCTTTCTTTGTGTGCTTTGTGGCCTTTGTGGTGAAAAAATCTTCGCGGCCGTGATAGTTTTTCGGGAGTAATACTATAAATTCTACCACTACTACTAAGACACCAAGACACGAAGAATTAAAAATGAGGAGGGATAACGTGTGCAAGACTGAGATGGGAACGGAACAGCTTCACCATCTCACAAATTTTAAAAACTTTGTGCCTTCGTGTCTTCGTGGTTTATGAATTTTTCAGGTTAAACCACCACAAAGTTCACAAAGGACACAAAGAAAAAAAACTATCATAAGCTTTTTGTTTTTCTTTATGAGCTTTGTGCTCTTCGTGGTGAATAACGGCTTAATGATCATTCAGGTTTTTAATATGGATAGAAAACTTTTTGCTTTGGAAAAGTGGCTGGAATCACCAAATTGGTTTTTGACATTTGTGATCGCCACAGCGGTTTGTCTGCTGATGTATTTGCTCAACGCCGTGCTCGGCGAAATCCGGCCGTACAATTGGTGGGGATTGACGTATGGAACGCTGGCAACGGTTTTGATGGCCGGCGCCGGATTGTACGCGGTGCGCCGGCGCATGATCAAAACCGCGTTGCGCTGGCGTTTGGGAAAAAATCAAGCGTGGCTGCAATTTCATTTGTACGGCGGCACGCTGGCGCTGCTGCTGACGCTCATGCACAGCGGTTTCCGGGTGCCCTCCGGCGCGCTCGATTGGTGGCTGTGGGCGTTGAGTATTTGGGTGACGGCCAGTGGCATTGCGGGCGTGATGCTGCAAAAATGGATTCCCCAAATTTTAACTTCGGGTTTGATGACGGAAGTGGTTTACGAGCGCATTCCCGAGCTGATCGCCGAGCTGCGCGCCAAGTCGGAAAAGCTGCTGCAAACGTGCGCCGATCCGGTTAAAGATTTTTATCGCAAGAACCTCGCCGTCGCGCTCACCAGCGTGCAGCCAAGATTCATTTATTATCTCGACATCGCCGGCGGCATCCAGTCGCGCCTCAAGGGGTTGGAGTATTTGCGCCGCTTTCTCCCAGTCGAGGAAAAGGAGAAGCTGGATCGTTTGGAAACTTACTATCGCACCAAGCTCGAAATCGACGCGCACTATACGCTGCAAAAGACGCTGCGGTGGTGGATGTACACGCATGTGCCGCTGTCGCTGGTGCTGTTGATTTTGATTGTGTTTCATTTGTTTGCGGTGTGGTATTACTGAGTTGGGATTGTTAAAATCCGTCACTGACAAGTACTACACCGGAAAAACTATCCCTGGCCTGCGCCACCGCGTGGCGCGGTGGGCGCCAGGGCAGGCATGACCGCGAAGATTTTTTCACCACAAAGGCCACAAAGCACACAAAGAAAAAGCAGGTAAACTTTGTGTTCTTCCTTTGTGCCCTTTGTGATCTTTGTGGTTGGGTTTGGTTGCGGCCAATGCCGCGCTACGAGAGACATTTCATCCAAAATTTGCAGTCGAATATTTTGATGGGAACTTGTTATGCCGATCCTCAAAAAAAGTTTTGAAAACCGCAAACGTCTGGGAGCGTGCATCTTCTGGTCGGTCCTCAGCGTGTTTTCACTCGCCCTCGCGCAAGCCCAAAACAACTCCGAACAGGAAATCGCGCAGGCGCGAGAAAAATATTATCAAGGCGAGTTCGACGCGGCGATCGACATATTGAATCGATGCATGCGCCAAGACGGTTTGACCGAAGCGCAAAAGCTGCAGGCGCACCAGTGCCTCGCGCAAGCCTATTTCGCGAAAGATTATTTTGACGAAGCGGCGACGCACGTTCAAAAAATGATTGAATCGGAACCCAACTACCGAACCGACCCGTCTCAAGATCCGCCGAGTTTTGTGGAATTTGTCAAAAAGGCCAAAGACAAAATGTGCCGCGACGGCCAATACACCGTGATCAAAGCGCGGCATCTGGCACTGCAACTTGAAAAGAATTTTCATTCGACACGGCAAAAACCGCTGCGCGTCGTTTCCGACAATTTTACGTATCACGATCTCTCCATCTCGAGTCCGTTCCTCTATTTCTTTCAAAATCGTTTGGAAGAAGAGCTCAGCCGGTCGCCGCGATTTCAAATGGTGAAGCGTAGCGATTTGCGCACCGCGGTCAAAACCAGAGGCATTGCGGTGACTGCGCGTCTCAAGCCGAGCACGCCGGCCGCGATGCAGGAATTTGTCGAGGCAGATGCTGTTTTGCTCGGAGAATGCTGGGGCAAGGGAGATAGTTTGGCGATTCACGTGGCTTTGGTTGACAGCGTCAAGCAAAGCGTTTTTTCCTCCGCTACGACGATGTTTGCGAAAGACGATATCGCCGAGACGACGCCCGCTCTGCCAAACAATTTTGCCCAGGCGCAAACGACGATCAACGCTTGGAGCGAATCCGCTGCACCTTCCTCAAAACTCGAACTCAAGCTGTGGGTGGATCGTCTTGATGGCGCTATTTATCAAAAAGGCGAGAAGATGACGGCCTACATTCGCGCCAACAAAGATTGCTATCTTTACCTGTTTTATCACGACGCCGGCGGCAATGATTTTCTCATCTTTCCGAATCGCCTCCGTCCGAATAATCATATTGCGCGCGACCGTGTTTACGAAATTCCCAATCGCGTCGACCAATTCGATTTCACCATGGTGCAGCCGTTTGGCGTCGAAATTTTAAAAGCTTTTGCCTCGACGCAGCCGCTGCCGGAATTGAAAGGCAAAGAAGTCGCCGGCGGCATCAAGCAGTTGAAGCTTTCCGCAGCGGAATTGGCGAAGACTTTGCGAGGCGTGGGGATGGCGGCGCGAGAAGTCGAGCGGGCTGAAGCCAGTTGTGTGGTGACGACAGTGGAGTAACTCAGACGGCTCGTCCGGCAGTGTTTTACAAAAGTTTCTTGTTGTGTAAGATTTAGAATGTGATTATATTCTAAAACCAGCATAATGAGAAACTATGAAAAATATCACAGAAGTCATTTACAAAGATTTTCATAATCGGAGAATCGTTCATCGCCATGAAATTCTCGCTTTTTTGAACGGCGAGGCAACACGGGCAAATACCGCGATTCAATGGTTGCTCAAAAGCGGCAAAGCGCTTTCCATAAAAACCGGCTTGTATTATTTGAAGCCGCCGCAGGAGTGGTATGCCGATGATGTCGAGGTTAATCCCTTGATCCTGGCGTCCCGTATTCATCGCAAAGGCGTAATCGGGTATCACGCGGCATTGAAATGCTACGGCGCGGCCTATAGTGAATCACGCGTCTTTCAAGTCGCTTTGGATAAATCGCTGGCTCGCGTGCCGCAGCCGTTTGAGTTTCAAAATGCACGGTACGAGTTTTACCGGACGGATATCTCGTTTGGGATAGCGTCGTCCGTGATCGATGATGTTCGCGTCCGGCATTTCTCCAGGGAACGCATCTTTTTGGAAGGGTTGATGTATCCCGATCGTTTTTTGGGAATGCCTGAATTTCTTCAGTCCATTGAAAACTTTTCTTGGGTGGATTTGGAGGCGCTGATGTCGATGCTGAGCCGCTATCCGCTCACCACCATTCGAATGCGATTGGGATGGCTATTGGAAAAAAATCAGCAGCGTTGGCATGTCAGCGACGCCATACTGAGGAAATTAGGCCAGCGGCGCCCGAAATCTAAAATTCACCTGATCAAGCGCAAAACGCGCGACAATTTTCTGCACCCGCGCTGGAATTTGATGGTGCCCAAAACCATCGAGAATTTGAGCGAGGCGGGATGTAAAACCTGAATTTTGCACGCGGGCATGCTTGCGCTACGGTTGCTAAAGCGCTTTTGACGAACTCCGCTAGGAGTGAAATGTTTATAGCAAATTAGATTATCAAAATTTTTGAACTCCGTAGGAGTGGCATGTTGCGTTTTTCCAGATAATACGCTTTTATTATCGAGAAAGAACATTTCACTCCTACGGAGTTTCTGAAATCTCGAATAGCGCATTTCTATAAACATCTCACTCCTAACGGAGTTTAAATCGCGTCTATTATGCAAAAGTTTTTTGCACCCTAACTTTGATTCGTTTTTCTATTTCGCGCATGACCGGTTCGGTGAGCGCCCCGAGTTTTCTTGAAATAAGCGGCAGATCGACCAGAACAACGTCACCACGTTTGATTGGAGCCATTTTTATTTTGTCCCGCTTCTTCAAGAGCCATGGGTTGCGCAGCCAAGGCAGAACCGACGCTATCGGCGTTTTCTTTTGCCATCATTTGATAGCCTTCCGCCAACAACGCTTCAAAAGCGGTGGAATCGAATTCGATGTCTTCAAGCACTCGTGCGAGCAGATCGTGAACAAATTGATCGATGGGCTTGGCCGCGCGTTTCGAGGCGGCCTCCAATTTGTGATGAAGATGGGCGGCGAGCGTGATTTCAAAGGTTTTCATAGAGGTTCGCGAGAATGATTGATTTTTCAGGGAAAGTAGCGGGCGACGTCCGCAGAACTCAGTCATCGCCCAAAAACTACGTTCCAAGATACATTCGGCAAGGCTTATAAGCAAGTATTTTTTCTTGGATAGATTTTTTTTGCTTTGTATGATGATGATCGTTTTAGCCGAATTGTCAAACTCCGTTAGGAATGCAATGTTTATAGTCAAGTGCCAATTTAAAAAATTTCAAAACTCCGTAGGAGTGGCATGTTGATATACGTGCGAGGTTTCTCGACGGGTCATGCTTCACATTTCACTCCTAAAGGAGTTTTAAAAAAATTAGAATGCCGTAACTATAAACATTTCACCCCGAAGGGGTTTGAGCAATGAGCCTTAACTTGACACAAATGCCCACAGGGCGGCGAGACGACGTATCTTGCTTTACGGAAATTTTCTTTTATCTTGCAAACAGGATTTCCCGCCTTGCACGGCATCTTGTGTTCAAAACCAAATGGCACGGTGACCATTCAAGCGTTGTATGATAACGTTTACCGCGAAGCGGCCAAAGCCACACGCGGCGACAGAATACCAACGTCATTCGATCTCGAGTGTGAATACACTGACCGGTCGCTCGAAGCGACCGGTCAGTAAACTTTCTGTCTTGCTTTTCGGAAATTTTCTTTTATCTTGCAAACAGGATTTCCCGCCTTGCTCGGCATCTGTGTTCAAAACCAAATGGCACGGTGACCATTCAAGCGTTGTATGATGACGTTTACCGCGAAGTGGCCAAAGCCACGCGCGGCGACAGAATCCCACCTTTATTGGTAAAGCTCATAATCAAGTATTTTTTCTTGAATATGGCTTCTAACATTTGTATATTTGCTCAGTAGAATGATCATAATAAATACGGAGATTGTGTTATGCCCCAGGTAACCATCACTCAAGCTCAATCTCAACTCTCCCGATTGATTCAGAAGGTGCTTGCCGGTGAGGAAGTTGTTATTGTAAAGGGAAAAATGCCTTTGGTCAGACTCGTGGCCTTTCAAAATGGGAAGACCGCAAGAAAAATCGGCGTTGATAAAGGCTTGGTGGAAATATCAGACGACTTTAATGCTCCTCTGGAAGATTTTAAGGAGTATATGACTTGAAAGTGCTACTGGATACCCATACTTTTTTGTGGTTAATGGTCGATGACCCGCGGCTTTCATCCAATGCCAAGGCAACCTTTTCAGACGTAAACAATGAAATCTACCTCAGCCTGGCAAGCGCCTGGGAAATGGCGATTAAATCAAGCATACAAAAACTGAAACTTCCCCTGCCGGCCAAAGATTACGTTTTGACGCGGACACAGGCTCATGACATCAAATTGCTTGATATCGCCTTAGAGCATATTGCCATTGTAGAAACCTTGCCTTTGCACCACAGAGATCCGTTTGATCGACTGATTATTGCGCAAGGCATCGTCGAGAAGTTTCCCATTCTTTCCGACGACGGGGCTTTTGATTCCTACCCAATTCAGCGGCTGTGGTAAACTCCGGCAAATGGCTTGAATGTGATTTCTTGTTTTGATATCTTGCTTTTCGGAAATTTTCTTTTATCTTGCAAACAGGATTTCCCGCCTTGCACGGCATCTTGTGTTCAAAACCAAATGGCACGGTGACCATTCAAGCGTTGTATGATAACGTTTACCGCGAAGCGGCCAAAGCCA
>Ga0247727_10003052_pt1 | contig 37491 bp, 31 predicted proteins | sample WisWelCaveWW1625_FD_202498 | JGI IMG/M metagenome (GOLD analysis project Ga0247727, IMG submission 202498) | Biofilm microbial communities from Wishing Well Cave, Virginia, United States - WW16-25 | ecosystem: Environmental > Aquatic > Deep subsurface > Groundwater > Cave microbial mat | place...
CGCCTAAACCCTCCCGCCCCGTCGCGCATCAGATCACCGTGGCGCTGAGCGACGCCGTCCGCCGCGCCCAGAAGGGTGACGAGGCCGCGTTCGAAGCGCTGTACCGCGAGCACGTGGGCCGCGTGTACGCGGTGTGCCTGCGGCTCGCCGGCGATCCGGTGCGCGCCAGCGAGCTGGTGCAGGACGTGTTCGTGCGCTGCTGGGAGAAGCTGGACGGGTTTCGCGGCGAGAGCGCCTTCGGCACCTGGCTGCACCGCCTGGCGGTGAATGAAGTGCTGATGGCGTTCCGCGCCGAGCGCCGCCGCGCCTCGGCGCCGCTGGCCGAGGAAGGGCCGGACGAGCCGGCCTCGCACGAGCCGCCGCCGGGCCTGAGGATGGACCTCGAGGCGGCGATCGCGAGCCTGCCGCCCGGCGCGCGCCGGGTGCTGGTGCTGCACGACATCGAAGGGTATGAACACGCGGAGATCGGGCGGATGATGCAGACCGCGGAAGGCACCTCGAAGGCGCACCTGTTCCGCGCGCGCCGCCTGTTGCGGGAGCGACTGAACCGATGACCACACCGCACGACGACTTCGAGCTGAAGCGCGCGCTCGACGGGCTCCCCCGGTCCATCGAGCCGCCCGAGGACCTGTGGCCCGGCGTGCGCGGGCGCCTCGCCCCGCGGGTCCGGCGAACCGGGTGGACCACGCGCACCCTGCGGATCGCCGCGGGGCTCGCGATCGTGGTGGTGCTGGGCGCGGTGCTCGCCCGCCAGCGCGTGGCGGGCGGCCGGTGGCGGGTGGCCGAGCTGTCGCGCGGCGCCCAGATCGTCCGGGAGTTCGCCGCCGGCGACTCGCTCGCCACGGACCAGACCGGGCGCGCCCTGTTCGAGGTCGGCACCATCGGCCACGTCGAGATGGATCCCGGGACGCGCGTGCGCCTGGTGGAGGCGCGCGCCACGGCCCATCGCCTCGCGCTCGCGCGCGGCACAATCCACGCGCGCATCAGCGCGCCGCCACGGCTGTTCGTCGTCGAGACGCCCTCGGGCACGGCCGTGGATCTCGGGTGCGCCTACACGCTCGAGGTGGATTCGACCGGCGCCAGCGCGCTGCACGTCACGCTGGGCTGGGTCGCGTTCGAGACCCACGGCCGCGAGTCGCTCGTGCCCGCGGGGTTCCGCATGAGCAGCCGCACCGGCGGCCGCCTCGGCACGCCGTACCGGGGAGACGCGCCCGCCGCCCTGCGCGCGGCGCTCACCGCCTGGGACACCGCACCGGAGGGCAGCGCGCGCGCCGCGCTGGCGGAAATCGTCGAGACCGCGCGCCGCCAGGACGCGATCACCCTGTGGCACATGCTCGCCCGCACCGAAGGCGCCGAGCGCGCGCGCGTCTACGAGCGCCTCGCCTCGCTCGTGCCGCCTCCGCAGGGCGTCAGCCGGGAGAACGCCCTCGCGCTGGACGCCGTCGCGCTGCGCCTGTGGTGGCAGCGGCTGCCCGGATCGCTCGAGATCGTGCCGGGCTGGACCCGGTCGCTGTGGACGCTGTGGCTGCGCCTGTTCGGTTGAAGGGCGCACAGATGCACCGTCTTGGCTTCCCTAGCCGCCTAGCCGCCTAGCCGCCTGGCCGCCTGGCCCGCCCAACTAAACTCCCCCGCCCCCCCGAGCATCCCATCTCCGAACCGCAACCGGAGACTCCGATGCGCCGCACCATTCTCGCCTTCGCCGCTGTTCTGACCGCTTCACCCGCCCTCGCCAAGGGGCCGCCGTGGATATCCATCGAGCTGCCCACCAACCGCCTCAACCCGGAGCTTCGCGGCGCGTACCTCACGGTGCGCACCTACCATCACGCCACGCCGGTGCAGCTCGTGATGCGCGGCACGGCCGAGGGCCTTGTGAACGGCCAGCGCCGCTCCGTGGACCTGGTGTTCCGGCACACGCGGGAGGCCGGCGTGTTCGCGCTGGACCGCAGCTGGGATACCACCGGCGTGTGGGTGCTCGACGTCCGCTCGTACGACGGGCACTTCGAGATGTCTGCGGTGGTGGGCGTGGGCGCCAACGGGGAGGTGAACCTGGTCCGCGTACCGATGTCCCGCATCGGCGCTCCGCGCACCGTGTCGCGCGGCGAGATCGAGACCATCCTCGCCAGCCTGGACCGCGGCCAGAGCCCGCCGCCCCTGCGCGTGGCCGGCTTCGGGCCCAACAGCGGCAGGGTGTACGCCTCGATGGCCCTCGTCGGGCTGATGATTGCTATCGGCGTGACCCTGGCCACCAAGATGCTCGCCGAGCTGATCCGCTTCGCGCGCCGCCGCTTCGCCACCGAATAAACGAATAGCGAGTAGCCAATGGTGAGTAGCGAGTAGCGTTCTCGGCACTCGCCATTCGCTACTCGTGCTACTGCTTTGATTTGACAAAACAAATTATATCACCTACCTTCCTCCCATGCAGCTCGGCGACGCGGTGCGCGCGGTCCTGGACCACTACCCGAAGATCTTCTTCGCCTGCCACACCCGGCACGTCCGGGACGAGCGGCAGGGTCGCTCGCTGAGCGCGCACCAGGCCAGCATCCTGGACCACCTCGACGAGGTGGAGCCCACGGGCCTCACCGACCTGGCGCGGCACATGGGTGTCACGCCGAGCACGATGTCGCTCGCCGTGGACCGGCTGGAGGAGCAGGGCTACATGGTGCGGGAGCGTGACGTCGGCGACGGGCGGCGGGTGAACCTGCGCCTCACGGCGGCCGGTGGGCACATCAAGGAGAAGGACAAGGTCCTCGATCCGGACCTGCTGCGGGGGATGCTGAAGCGCCTCCCCGCCGGTGATCTGGACCGGGCCATCGGCGGCCTGGAGCTGCTCGCGCGCGCGGCGCGCGAGGCGATGCACGAGAAGAGCGCACGGAGCGCAAGGAGCGAGCGATGAAATGGGTTTTGATCGTCCTGGCCGCCCTGATCGCGTTGGCCGCCCTAGTGGTGGTGGTCGGGGCGCTGCGGCCGAAGTCGCACGTGGCCTCGTACACCGTCGTACTCGCCGCGCCGCCCGACCGCGTGTGGGCGACCATCGCGGACGTGGAGCACACACCCGAATGGGTGCCCGATATCCGCAAAGTCGAGCGGCTGCCCGACCACGACGGCAGGCCCTCCTGGCGCGAGAACTTCGGCGGGTTCGAGGCCACGACGGTCATAGCCGTCTCGGAACCGCCGCGCCGCCTGGTCAAGGAGATCCTTCCCAGCGGGCCGTTCTACGGCTCGTGGACCTGGGAGCTGGCGCCCGAGGGGGGGGGTGCCGGCACGCGGCTCACCATCACAGAGCGAGGGACGGTCGAGAACCCGTTCTTCCGGGGCATGATGGTATTCCACGACAACACCAGGACGGCGCGGGACTATGCGGCGGCACTCGGGCGGAGGCTGGGTGTGGAAGTGAGATCGCCCTGAGCCACTTGACTAAGACCCCAGACCCCGTTTACGTTTCTTGCCAGCGAACATAGCCACCCACCCGCGCAATGGCGGCGCCGCAAGGCGGCCGTAGCCGGGGTTGAGGGTGGCAGTTTTTTTGTGGTCGTCGAAGCAGGAGGCGCCGATGCGCGAGCCGACGAAGCAGGACTTGCTGAAGACGCCGATCGCCAACGTGGACATCAAGCAGCACGACGTGCGTGCGCTGGTGGACGCGATGGGCGGCATGGCGTTCCAGGCCCGGAATCTGGGTCGCGCCGCCCGCATCTACGACATGATGCTGGCCGACCCCGGCTGCTCGGTCATCGTCTGCATGGCCGGCTCGCTGTGTTCCGCCGGCCTGCGCGACGTCTTCGTGGACCTGGTCGAGAACCGGATGGTGGATGCGATCGTCTCGACCGGCGCCAACATCGTGGACCAGGACTTCTTCGAAGGCCTCGGGTTCCGGCACTACGTCGGCGATCCGCGGATGGACGACGACCTGCTCCGCCGCAACGCGATCGACCGCATCTACGACACGTACATCGACGAGGACCAGCTCCGCATCTGCGACGACACGGTCGGCGAGATCGCCGACGAGATGCTGGCCGCCGGCGGGGGGGGGCCGCGCGCCGTCAGCTCGCGCGAGTTCATCCGCGAGATGGGGGCGTACCTCGCCAGGCACCATCCGAACCGCCGGTCGATCGTGCTCTCGGCCTACAAGATGGACGTGCCGATCTTCGTGCCGGCCTTCTCCGACTGCTCGGCGGGCTTCGGCCTCGTGTACCACCAGGCGCACAACCCCGACGGCTACATCGCCCTCGACTCGGCCGCGGACTTCCGCGAGCTGACCGAACTGAAGCTCAAGGCGGGCCGCACCGGCCTGTTCATGATCGGCGGCGGGGTGCCCAAGAACTTCGCGCAGGACATCGTCGTGGCGGCGGAGGTGCTGGGTCACGAGCCGGAGATGCACAAGTACGCGGTGCAGCTCACCGTGGCCGACGAGCGCGACGGCGCGCTCTCGGGCTCGACGCTGCGCGAGGCCAACAGCTGGGGCAAGGTGGATCTCGGCGAAGAGCAGATGGTGTTCGGCGAGGCGACCGTGACGCTGCCGCTGGTGGCGGGCTACGCCTACCACCAGGGCGCGTGGAAGAAGCGCGCCGAGCATCGGTACGGGCAGATCTTCGAGAAGGCCGCGGCGGCGAAATAGGCTGGCCCGGCCGCACGGACTCATGGCCGCACGGAAAGGGCGTCCTTCGAGGCGCCCTTCGTGCTGTCCGGCATCCGGGAACCCCGCCGCGGCGCGGCGTATTACTCCGATACCAATGACGGAACGCGGGTCCGACCGGCTCCGTGAGCAGTTCGAGCGGGAGGCGCTCGTCCACCTGGACAGCGTGTTCTGCTTCGCGCGCTCGCTCACGCGGGACGAGACCGCTGCCGAGGACCTGACGCAGGACACGTTCCTCAAGGCGTGGGACCACTGGCGGCAATACACGCCGGGGACGAACTGCCGGGCCTGGCTGTTCACGATCTGCCGCAACCTGCGCACCCGGCAGGCCGAGCGGGACAAACGCATCGAGCTCGCCGACACGGCCGAGCTGGACAGCCTGGCGTCGGCGGCGCTGCACGCCGCGCTGGCCGAGCCGGACCGCGACGGCGGCTTCCTGGACATGCCCGAGTTCGGCGACGCGCTGAAGCATGCCCTGGCACGGCTTCCTGAGGAGTACCGCGAGGCCGTGGTGCTCGCCGATGTCCACGACCAGGGCTATCCGGACATCGCGCGAATCCTGGGCGTGCCGCTGGGCACGGTGAAGTCGCGGCTGTTCCGCGGGCGGCGCCTGCTGCAGGAGTCGCTGCTCGCCTTCGCGAAGGATGCCGGCATCGTTGCCGGCGGAGCGTGACGATGATCGACTGCCAGGACGTGATGAAGCGCCTGTGGGAATACCTCGACGGCGAGCTGCCGGACGAGGACGTGGCCAAGCTGCGCGAGCACGTCGCCATCTGCGGTCGGTGCAGCCCCCAGTATCGCTTCCAGATCGCGTTCCTCGGCCTCGTGGCCCGCGCCGCGGCGGCCCAGGGCCCCCGTCCGGAGTTCCGGCGCCGCCTGATCGCGGCGCTCGGATCCGCATCCCCGCCCGCGGCGTAGAATGTCTGGCGCCGCTCAAGTCACGACTGACAACCCTCACCAGATGGAGGTTCTCGTGTCACACCGCATTCTCGGACTCGCCACCGCCCTGCTCGTGGGGTCGGCCATCCCGGCCGCCGCGCACGCGCAGGAGCACGGCGGCGCACCCGCCGGCCGCCAGGTCACCCTGACCGGGACGGTCGTGGACGTCTCGTGCCTCGTGGGCTCGGGCGCCACGGGCGACGGCCACCGCCAGTGCGGCCAGGTGTGCGCCGACGCCGGGCTCCCGCTCGCGATCCTGGGCTCGGACGGCAACATCTACATGCCGCTGGCCTCGGCACCCGGGCAGGGCACCAACGCGCAGCTACGCGCCCACGCCGAGCACCGCGTCCAGGTCACCGGCCGCGTGATCGAGCGCAACGGCGTCCGCGGGATCAGGATCGAGAGCGTCACGATGCCAGGGGGGGACTGACGGTTGACCGTTGACGGTCGACCGCTGACCGTACTCCCATGAGACGGATGTGGTGGATCGCCGGCGCGGCCGTCGCCGCGCTGGCGATTGCCGTTCCTGCGTGGCGCGCGCGTACGGCGCCGCGGGTGCTGTGGTGGCAGGGCGTCGCCGTGCGGTGGGCCGGTTCCCACGGCGCGGCGCTCGCGCCTGACGGGCGGCTGCTGGGCTTCGCGCCCGGCAAGGTCCGCCCGCTGGCGCTCGACGCGGGGAGTCGCGCCCTGCTGGAGGCCGCCGCCGACCACCGCGGCACGATCTGGCTCGTGGACGGCGCGGGCACCGTGATCCGGCGTCGCCCCGACGGCACGCTGCTCGAGGTCGGACGCACCGGCTTCGACATCCCGACGCTCGCCTCCGGCCCGCGCGACCTGTGGGCCGCGCGCTCGGCCGTGCAGTTCACCTATCGCCCGGAAACGGCCGCGACGGCCGTGGCCGTTCGCCTCGACACCCTGCTCGCATCGCAAGCCCAGGCCGGGCAGGCCCGCGTGCCGTCCAACCCGTTCCTCGCCCAGCTGGCCAACGCGAGCCGCATCCTGCCGCTCGACGACGGCGGCGTGGTGGTTGCGCCGTTCGTGCGCGACGAGGTCATCCGCTACGACGTGGACGGCCGCGAACGATGGCGCGCGCGTCGGGGGCTCGCGCACGAAACGCCCGACCCGACCATGATCCCGCGCGACGACGGCGGCCGCACGCGGATCCTCGTGGACTACGCGCCCGTGAACCTCGGGCTTTCCCGGGGGCCGGACGGGACCATCTACGTCCTCAGCACGGTGGCTGCTCGCACCGACTCCTCGCGGCTCGACGCGCTGGACCCCGAGACGGGCGCGGTGCGTCGCACCTGGCGCTTCGGCACGGCCGTACCCACGCTCGCCGTCCGGGGAAGCGGCGAGGTGTACGCCGTGGACCCCGCTACGCTCTTCCCCGACCTCTCGCCGGAGCGCCGCGAGCCGTTCACCCGGTTCGCCCACCAGACGCCGGGCCGGGACTCGATCCGCCTCGCGGACCTCGGCGGGCGTGTCGTCCTCGTGAACCTGTGGGCCAGCTGGTGCGGGCCGTGCCGCGACGAGCTGCCGGCGCTCGACTCGCTGGCCGCCACGTTCGACACCGCCCGGGTGCGGTTCGTGGCTCTGAGCGACGACCTCTCCCGCGCGGCGGCGGACCGGTTCCTGCGGGACACGCCGCTCGGTCACATCACGGTCGGGTACGGCGACGGGGGGCTGAAGCAGGCCTACCACTACGTCGGGTTGCCGACCACCGCACTCCTGGACCGGCACGGCCGCGTCATCTGGCGCTGGTTCGGGTTCGGCGGCCACCAGCAGCTCCGGCACATCACGACGCTGATCCGCACCGAGCTGGCGGCGCTCGCGGAAGGACCGGCGCACCGGCACTGAGTTGACGCCCCCGCCTCCACGCGCTACATCCCGCCATTCTCCGGAGGCTCCCATGATCCGCAAGCACACGCCGTTGCTGGCAGGCTTCCTGGCGATCGCGCTCGCCGCGGGCGCAGCGGCGCAGACGGCGCCGGCGTACGGTCGCGCCACGCCCCCGGTCGCCGCGCGGCGGCCGCACGTGGATACCGTGTGGGGCGACGTCCGCTCCGACGACTACTTCTGGCTCCGCAACAAGCCCGACCCGGCGGTGCGCGCGTACCTCGAGGCCGAGAACGCCTACGCCGACACGGTATTCCTGACCCCACTCGCCGGGCTGCGCGACACCCTGTATGACGAGATGCTGGCGCGGATCCGGCAGACGGACCTCTCGGTGCCGTTCCGCGACCGCGGCTACTACTACTACACGCGCACGGTCGAAGGCCAGCAGTACCCGATCTACTGCCGCAAGGGCGGCTGGCTCGACAGCGCGGAACAGATCCTCCTCGACCTCAACCAGCTCGCGGTTGGCAGGTCGTTCGTGGGCCTCGGCGCCTACACGGTCAGCGACGACGGCAACCTGCTCGCCTACACGCTCGACACGACGGGATTCCGGCAGTACGCGCTGTTCGTGAAGGACCTGCGTTCCGGGCAGCTGCTTCCCGACGCCGCTTCGCGCGTCACGTCCGTGACCTGGGCGAACGACAACCGCACCCTGTTCTACTCGGTCGAGGACGCCACCACCAAGCGGTCGCACCGCCTGTACCGGCACGAGCTCGGCCGCTCCGCCGACGTGCTCATCTACGACGAGCCGGACGAGCGGTTTTCCGTCAGGGCCTACCGCACGCGCAGCGGCGAGTGGCTGATCATGACCGTCGGCAGTCTCACCACCTCCGAAGTGCGGGTGCTGCGGGCCGCCGAGCCGACCAGCGCCTGGCGGCTGATCTCGCCGCGCCGACAGGACCGCGAGTATTACGTGGATCACCGCGGCGACCGCTTCTGGATCCTGGTGAACGACACCGGCCGCAACTTCCGCCTGGTCTCGGCGCCCGTGGCGTCGCCGGACGAGCGTAGCTGGCGCGAGGAGATCGCGCACGACGCGAACGTGATGCTCGAAGCCGTGAACCTGTTCGCCGACTACATGGTGCTTTCGATGCGCCGCGACGGGCTCCAGCAGCTCCGCGTCACCGACTTCCGGACCAACGCCACGCACGAGATCCAGTTTCCCGAGCCGGTGTACACCGCCTTCGCGTCGGTGAACCGCGAGTGGAACACCGGCCTGTTCCGGTACGCGTACCAGTCGTTCGTCACGCCCGGCTCGATCTACGACTACGACATGGCGGCCCGGCGCTCCGCGCTCCTCAAGCGCAACGAGGTGCTGGGCGGCTACGACCCCGCGCGCTACACCTCCGAGCGGGTGTTCGCCACGGCGGGCGACGGCACGCGGATCCCCATCTCGCTGGTGTATCGCCGCGGCCTCGCGCGCAACGGGCGCGCGCCGATGCTGCTCACCTCCTACGGATCGTACGGGTCGCCCTCGTCGGTGACCTTCTCGTCCAACCGGCTGAGCCTGCTCGATCGCGGCATGGTGTACGCGCTCGCGCACATCCGGGGCGGCGGCGAGATGGGCAAGCGCTGGCACGACGAGGGGCGGATGCTGAACAAGATGAACACGTTCACCGATTTCATCGCGTCCGCCGAGCACCTGATCGCGCAGCGATACACCACCTCGAGCCGCCTGGCGATCCAGGGCGGCAGCGCGGGCGGCCTGCTGATGGGCGCGGTGACGAACCTGCGGCCCGACCTGTTCCGGGCCGTGGTCGCCAACGTGCCGTTCGTGGACGTGATCAACACGATGCTCGACACCACGCTGCCGCTCACCGTGGGCGAGTTCGAGGAGTGGGGCAACCCGCGCGTCGAGGCCCAGTACCGGTACATGCTCCAGTACTCGCCGTACGACCAGCTGGCCCCGCGCAACTACCCGGCGATGCTCGTGACGACGTCGTTCAACGACAGCCAGGTGCTGTACCACGAGCCGGCGAAGTACGTGGCCCGGATGCGAGCGCTGCGCACCGACCGTAACATGCTGGCGCTGGTAACGAACATGGGCGCGGGACACGGCGGGGCTTCGGGTCGCTACGACCGGCTGCGCGAGATCGCGCGGGACTACGCGTTCATCCTCTCCGAGATCGGGGCCACGGCGACCGAGCGCCCGAGCCCGTAGCCTCCCCCCCCCCCCCCCCCCGGGGGGGGCCCGGGGGCCGGGCGCAGAGTGGCCCGTGCCGGCGGCGGCGCGGGGGGTAGGTTTCAGCGCAATGCCCGCGAGAATCTCGCCCGGCCGCGCGATCCTGTACGGCACGCTGGTGGTCGGCGTGCTCGACATTATCGACGCCATCGTGTTCAGCTTCCTGTGGCGCGACACGCCGCCGATCCAGGTCTTCCAGAGCATCGCGGCCGGCCTGCTCGGCCGCCCGGCGTTCCAGGGCGGCGGGGCCACCGCGATGCTCGGCGGCGTGATCCACTTCTTCAACGCCTTCTCGGTCGTCACGGTGTACCACTTCGCCGCTTCCCGGATCAGCGCCTTGACCCGCCGGCCCGTGCCGTGCGGGCTCGCCTACGGGGTCGCGGTGTTCCTGTTCATGTACTACGTCGTCCTGCCGCTGTCGGCGCTCACCGTGCGCCTGCCGTACCCGTGGCCGACGATGGTCAACGGCGTGCTCATTCACGCCCTCGCGGTGGGCCTGCCGGCGGCGCTGTTCGCGCGCGCGGCCCTCGCGCCGGTGGAGCGGCCGGCCTAGGAACGGCGGTAGAGCGCCGGGAAGCGGCGGCGCAGGGCCTCGAGCTTCGGCAGGTCGTGCGCCACCACGTAGGGCGAGCGCGGGTTCTTCTCGACGAAATCCTGCTGGTCCTCGCCCGCCGGGCGGAACCGCTGCAGCCACGCGACCTCCGTCACCACGGGCTGCGCGAACGCCTGGGAGCCGCGCAGCCGGCTCAGGTACGCCTCGGCGGTGCGCTGCTCGTCCGGTCCGCCGACGAAGATCACGGAACGGTATTGCGGGCCGACGTCGGGCCCCTGGCGATCAAGCTGGGTCGGGTCGTGCGCGATCTGGAACAGCACCTGCAGCAGCTGCTCGTAGGTCACCTGCGACGAATCGTAGACGATCTCGACCGCCTCGGCGTACCCGGCGTGCCGCAGGCGGCCCGCCCCCGGTGCCGCCGGATCGGGAACGGCGAATCCGGCCACTACCGACCGGACGCCACGCACGTGCTCGAATACGGCTTCGACGCCCCAGTAGCAGCCGGCGGCGAATACCGCGGTGTCGAGCCGGGTCGCGGGCACGGGTGACCCGGACCGCTCCTGGGCACCAGCCGTCGTGGCCAGGACAAGCGGGGTAACGAGCACGATGATGTGACGCATGGTGATCACCTCCCGGAAACCGCGGGTCTCCATCAATCAGGCGCTGCCGGGCTCAGAGGCCGTACGTGCCTTTCGCGGTCGTGCCGCTGATCGAGTAGAACGACTGCAGCCGCGTGTCCATCTCCTGGTAGGGCACCGGCCACTCGACCGGCGTGCCCTCGGGCAGGTCGCCCCACCGGCGCCCGTCGAAGAACCAGGCGCCCCAATGCGTGAACCACGTCTCCATCCGCTTCTCGTACTTGAGCGCCTCGAGCAGCGTGGCGCAAGCCGCAGCGGTAAAGCTCGGCCCCTGGGGGGTGCGCGGGATGCAGCCGTTCGCGCTCCCGGGGACGATCGTCGCCGCGGTGGTCGTGATCTCGTTCACGGCCGGCAGGCCGTTGGCGATGCGCGACACGTTGATCAGCGTCGCGGCTCCCGTGAAGTTGTTCTGGCGATAGCGGGCCTCGGCCTGGAGCATGCGGATCTCGCCCGCAGGCATGTAGGCGTACAATCCGATGATGTTCGCGTTCCGCAACGCGAGGGTCCGGATGTGCCGGTATTGCGAGTTCCCGAGGTTGTCGCCGAACCAGTCGTCGCCGGTGGCCCGGTTCTCGATCATGGTGCCCGGCGCCGCCTGCTGCGCCGCGCGCGTGGTGCCGCGCGGCCAGCGCAGGTCGGAGGTCGCGATGACGTACGGCGCCCGCAGGGCGACGGCGGTGTTCAGCCACGCGTCGTAGGCGCCGGACGTGTCGGCGAAACCCCAGAACCCCCAGATCTGGTGCCAGTTGACCGAGTTCGACGAATAGTGGTTGATCAGCCAGTTCATGCCGAACCCGGCCGCCGGCTGCAGCTGCATGGTGAAGCCGTTGGGGAACGTCGTAAGGAACGCCGCGGCGTCGCCTTCCAGCGCGACCCAGTCGACCCCGGCGGCGCCCGCGGGGTCGCGGGGCAGGTTGGCGCGGAACCGCGCCTTGTGTCCGCGGACGTAACGGATGAACTGGGCACCCGACATCGCGGTGCCCACATCCACCCAGCCGGTCAGCGTCTGGGTGCCCATCGCGCCGGCATAGGCGATCGCCGAGTCGAGCTCGTTCAGCGCGTAGGTCATCGCGGAGGCGGCGTCGACCAGCGGCAGCGCCGCGTTCAGGGTGAGGTCATCGCCAGGATTCGGCGTAGCGACCGAATCGTACGCCAGCGCCGCATAGCCGACGGAATACCCGATCACGAAATGGGCGAACGCCTTGGCACGCGCTACCTGCGAAGGGCTCGCCGGGAAGAACGTGAACGTCGGCTGGTTGACGCGGGACAGGCCGAGCGCCGCGGCGCGGGCCGCCCGGTGCAGGCCGAGGTACGGGCCGTAGTTCTCGCCGGCCGTCGCGTTGTTCCGGTTGTTGCTGATGGGCGGGCGCGGAATACCCGACCGCGTGCCCATGCCGAAGTTGGCCAGGTTGGAGTAATTCTCCATGCCGAGACAGATCATCTGGGCATAGAGGTTGGCGTTGCCGAGCGTCGTGCCGTAGGCCGTACTGAAGGACGCCTTGATCAGGTTCTCGACGTCCGTCGGCCGGTTGAGCGCGCGATCCGCGTCCGGGCTGTTGTCGTTGACGACGGTGAGCCCGTCGGAGCAGGCCGCCACGCTGACGGCGGCCACGCCGGCAACGAGGCATCGTTGCCAGGTATGCATGGTCCATCCCCTTTGGTGTGCCGGCCTGCCGGCGCCGAGGCGCCGGCAGGTCGGAATGACCGCCTAGAAGCTCGTGGACACCGCGAACGTCAGGGTACGGGTGTTCGGGAACTGGAACGCATCCACCGCGTTGATCGCCGAGCTGGACGCGATCCCGCCGCCGTTGCCCACCTCTGGATCGAAGCCCTGGTAGTTCGTGATCGTGAACAGGTTGCGGCCGAGTACGCTGACCGTCCAGTTCCCCATGCCGCCCACCGGGCCGATGTTGTAGCTCACCATCAGCTCGCGCAGCTTCGCGTAGGACGCGTCCTCGACGAAGTGGCTGTTCGCGGCCAGCTGGTCGTAGAAGCCCCCCATGCCGGTGAAGCCGTCCGCGGCCGGGGCCCGCCAGTAGTAGCCGATCGGCTTGGCCGTCACGACGGGCTTGCCCGCCTGGTCCACGTCGTTCGTGATGAAGTCCAGGTGCGACCAGTGCCGGCCCTGGTTCCAGACCTCGCGCCCCATCACGCCCTGCAGCAAGCCGAAGATCGTGAACCGGCCCACCTGCAGGTTGGACGAGACGGAGAACTGCCAGTCGGGTAGCGCGTTGCCCAGGGGCGATTGCAGTGCCGGGCAGCTGGCGTTCGGCGTCGTGTTGCACACCGAATCGCGCAGGATGATCGGCATGCCCCAGTTCATCGTGACACCCCAGGGCGCCCGGACCAGCGTGTTGGTCGCGCTGCAGCTCTGCGGCGCGCCGCTGACCTGGCTCACACAACCGGGCAGGGCGGTTTGCCACAGGTTGCGCCCGATCCCGTCGCGCCAGCTGTTGCCCTGCCCCACCCACACGACATACCCCTCGTCGTTGTGCTGGAACGAGGAGGTGCCGTCCACGCCGCAGTCGGCCTGGAACACCGTGGGCAGCTCGGCACAGCTCCGGATGAACCGGCGGCCGTAGAAGGTGCCGTACCGCTCGCCGACGCGCGCCGTGAACATGTTGGAGGTCGCCTGCAGGGTCGAACCGAACGTGAACGGCGGCACATCGAGCGCGGTGATCACGGTCCGCGTCCGGTCGTACGTCGCCCGCCACGACCAGTTGACGTTGCGGCGGGTGATGAGCGGCACGTTGACCGCCAGCTCCCAGGTCTTGTTCTCCAGCGCGCCCGCGTTGCGCCATTGGGTGCCGAAGCCCTTCTCGGCCGGCAACGGTACCTGGAGGATCTGGTCGCGCGTGACGGACACCGCGCGCGTCACCTGGACGCCGACCCGACGGAGCAGCTCCACATCCACGCCATACTCGTTGTCCACGGTGATCTCGGGCCGCAGCTCCCGGTTGCCCTGGTTCTGAAGGGTCGGACCCTGCGACGTGACACCGAACGTTTCGTACTGAGCCGAGAAGCTCGGACGGCCGCCGGCCGAGCCGCGTGAGTAGCGCAGCTTGAAATCGTTGACCGTGCTGCCGCCGAACCACCACGACTCGAGCGATGGACGCCACACCAGCGAGATCCGGCCGAACGTCGCCCAGCGGTTGGCGGCGCCGAACAGCGACGTGCCGTCACGGCGCACCAGGCCCTCGAGGATGTACCGGCCGTCGAAGGCGTCGAGGTTGACGCCCGCGAACACGCCGACCTGGCTGATCGAGCTGCTGCTCGAGCTCACGGCGACCGTGCCTTGCGTGGTGTTGTCGAGGTCGGGGACGCCCACGGCGCCGAGCGTGCCGCCCGATGCCTGGTTCTCCCGGAAGTCCTGCCGTTCGAACAGGAAGCGCGAGTTCCACCGGACCTGCAGCTGACGGCCCAGCCGGTGCCTGACGGTCGCGTTCAGGCTCGCGTTGTAGGACTGGTCACGCGACGAGTACTTGCGGACGGAGCCGCCGTTGAGGGCGGGGTTCGAGCCCGTGGTCCGGAATCCCTTGTCGCGGAAGAGATCCTGGTTGTAGTTCTGAAGGTCGTACGAGCCGTTGACCTCGAAGTCCACCCAGTTGGCTGGCGTGTAGCGCGCCGTCAGGCCGCCCAGAAACCGGTCCGTGTTCGACCGGTCTTCCTGCATCGAGAGACTGATCAGGGGGTTCTCGTTCTGCGAGCCCTGGCCCTGCAGGTTGGTCCGGACGTACAGTCGGCCCAGCGTGTCGCGCGCCAGCACGTTCACGACGGCGGGCACGCGGGTGAGACGGAAGAACGCCGTGCCGCCACCGTCCTGGTCGAACCCGTCGGCGCTGCTGCGCGCGTAGTAGCTGCGCAGCGACAGCCGCCAATGGTCCCCGACGCTCTGATCCACGTTCAGCCGGCCGCTGTAGCGCTCGTAGCCTTCCAGGAACCGGATGGCGCCCTGCTGGTCCATGAGGCCGAAGCTCGAGAAGACCTGCGTCTGCCCGAAGCGCCCGGTGGCGTCCACGGACATCTGTCCGAATGTGCCGGGCTCGACGGCCATCGCGACCGGGTCATAGATGCGGCCCGGGAACCGGTGGGCCTGGAACGCGTTGCGCAGCGGCAGGCCCGAGGCGCCGGCACCCGGATCGAGCGGGAAGCTTGACGGCGGCAGGGCGAAGTCGCCCGGCTCGTTGTTGATGCGCGCCACTTCGGTGTTCCAGTCGACTGTGTTGCCGCAGACCGGCGCGCCGGCCCGGTTGATGCAGAAGCGCGAGTTCGTCGCATCCATCAGCAGCGAGGTTTGGCGGGCCAGCGGGAACGTCCCCTCGATGTCGCTGCCGCCGCCCTCGCCGCGGACGTTGAAGGTCAGGCCGTCGGCCGCGCGGCGGCCGCTGCGGGTCGTGATCTGGATGACGCCATTGCCCGCGCGCGCCCCGTACAACGAGCTCGCGGCCGCGCCCTTCACGACCTCGATGCTCTCGATGTCCGAGGGGTTGATGTCGGGAAGGGAGGAGCTGCCACCCATCATGTTGCCACCGGCGCCTGGCGTCCCGCTGGCGAGGATGACGCCGTCCACGATGATGAGCGGGCCCTGGCCACGGCCCGACGCGTTGATGCTCGTGGGCCCGCGCAGAATGACCGATGCCGACCCGCCCGGCCGGCCCGAGGCCGACATGATGTTCGCGCCCGGCACGCGGCCCGCCAGCAGGCGGATCGGGTCGAGCGACGGCACCGGCACGTCCTCGGCAACGTCCACGCGCGCCACGGCGAACGGCACGCGCGCGGCCTCCGTGCCCTCCATCACGCCGGTCACCACGATTTCCTCGAGCCGGTTGATGTCCTGCACCAGCTGGAAGTCCACCGACTGGTCGCCCGCGACCAGGGTCACGGGGCGGCTCGACGGCCGGTACCCGATGGCCCGCACGCGCAGCTGCACCGTCTGACCGCGGACCCGGTCGCCCGGAACCGTGATCACGAACCTCCCCGCGTCCGACGTCGCGGACTGGAGGTTCAGCTCGGTGAAGAACACGCCCGCGCCGACCACGGGCTCGCCACCGTCCGAGCGGACGGTGCCCCGGACCACGGCCGCCTGCGCCCACGCCGACACCGTGCCGACGAGGAGCATGGCCGCGGCAAGGGCGCCGGAGCGCGCAGTACCGAACCTGGAACGCCTCATTCCGACCTCCTTGGAGAGACCGACGCGACGCACCCGCGAGCGGGAACACACCTGCCCATGTCCGCGCGCGTCGCCCCGTTGGTACGGACAAGTTAGGACGGGCAAATCGGCCCCGTACGGGCCACTCCGAGAGGGAACCTCGATCCAATTCGCGTTTCGCGGGCGGGCGCTTCAGGCTGCATCGTGCGGTGCGGTGGTCCAGCACTGCCGGATCGTCAGGCCGTGATCTCCACGAACACCGTGGTCCCCGACCCGCCGTGACTCCTACTGCAAATGCTCGAACAGCCGGATTCGGCCATCCTCCAGCGCGTGAATGCCGCAGGTTGAGCAGCCGCCACGAACCGCCGCGATGGTCGAGCTGCGCGCAGCGGAACATGAGGCGGTCCATCGCGGAGCGTTCCGACCAGGGAGCTCAGCGGCCGGACCCTGCACGTCACCGGATCGCGCCGATTTCCTCGTACAGTCGGGCCGTGGCGATCACGCCGCGATGGAAGTTCTCGAGATCCAGGTGCTCGTTGGGTGCGTGCGCGTTTTCGTTGGGAAGAGCTCCCGGACGAAGCGCTCGCGGTTCGCTTCGATGAACCCCCGCCCGGCATTCACGCCCCGGCCGTGCCGCAGTGGACCGCATCCAGCAGCCGGGAGATGTCAGCCTCGTCGTTGTAGAGGTGCGGCGCGACGCGAAGCGAATCGCCGCGGATGCCGACGTACACCTTCGCTGCGGTCAAGGCGTCGAGCAGGACCCGGGAGATGCCGCCGGCGGGCCGGATCCCGATCATGTGCCCAACCCGCTGTGAGGCGACCGGGTGCGCTCTCGCCGATACTACGCCCGCAAGCGGCGGGGAGTCGGCGCCTAGCGGGCGCCGCCGCGTGGTCGGGCACCGGCTCCTGCTCAGTCGTGGGCCGCCACGGCGGCGAGCAGGCGCGCCACGGCGGCGTTGAACGCCGCCGGGTTCTCCAGGTTGGGCATGTGCCCGACGCGCTCCATCCAGACCAGCTCGGCCCCCCCCCCCAGGAGATCCCGCATCCGCTCCGCGTCCGCCCGGGTCGTGAAGGCGTCCTCATCGCCGACTACCACGAGGGCCGGGACGGCGAGCCCGGCGAGCGTCGCGGCGTAGTCGGGCCGCTCGGCGCGGCCCCGCAGCGCGGCGGCCGCCCCGGCCGGGGGCGCGCCGCGCATCATCGTGAGCACATGCGCCGCGACGCCCGGAACCGCCACGAGGTTGCGCGGCGCCACCATCTTCGGCAGCACCTCGGCCGCGTACGGCGCCATGCCTTCCCGCAACAGGCGATCCGCCATCGCGTGCCGGTTCCGTCTGCCCTCCTCGGACTCTGGCTGCGGGAACGTCGCCGCGAGAACCAGCCCCCGGACGCGCTCGGGATGGAGCCGGCAGAACTCCATGACGATCTGCCCGCCCATCGACAGGCCGGCGAACACGGCGGCGCGCACGCCGAGGTGGTCGAGCAGCGCGGCAAGGTCGCCGGCGAACACGGCGAACGCGGTCGTCCCCGTGACAATGGACGACGCCCCGTAGCCCCGAAGGTCCGGTGCGATCACGCGCCAGCCCGGTCGCCCCAGCGTGGCGAGCTGCGGGCGCCACATCGACCGGTCGAACGGGTGCCCGTGCACCAGCACCAGCGCGTCATCCCCTTCGCCTACGTCGTCATAGCCGATGGTGATCCCGTTGACGGACGCGCGTCCCACGACCCTGCGTGTCGCGGCCGGAGCCACCGTACCATCGTTCGTCATGGACTCCACCAATAGGAGAGTTTCACGGCCAGTGTGTTGTCCGGCCGGCGGCTGAACAGCTCGCGCAGGTCACGCCCGGGCCACAGGCCCGGCGTGGCCGGCGCGGTGCCGCTGACGTCACGGCCCTGCGACCAGACCACGAACAGGGTCGAGCCGGCCCGGTATTCCCACCGCAGCACGAGATTCGAGCGGAATTGCTTGAAGTCGATGCCACCCGGCGACGCGGCCACGGCCGAGTCGGCGTACGGACGGAAGCGGCGGCTCCAATCGCGCGACCGCGGCTCCGCGATCTCGCGCACGTCCGCGAACGCGCCACGGGACACGTAGGCCTGCGCGTACCATTGGAGGCTGAGCGTCGGGGCGATGGTGTAGTTGGCACGGGCGGTGAGCGAGCGGGTCACCAGGTCGAGCTGGGCGACGGTGTAGTGGACGGTGTCGCTGAGCGCGTCCCCGAACCGGGCGTAGTAGTGCCAGGCATAATGGGCGTCCAGGGCGTACGCGCCGAGCGACAGGGTGAGGTTGCTGCGCGCCCGCCAGGTCAGGTCAAGCTGTGCGTCCAGGCCGCGCGACTGGTCCTCGTCGTCGCGATCCCAGCCGAGGGCGACGTGCGGGAGCACCCGGGCGCGCGGCGTACCGGTCACATCGAGGATGACCGTCGTGCGCGGCGGGTTCACGACGGCGGGCCCGCCCCGGGAGCACGTGAACTCGCAGTAAGCGCCCGCCAGGCCCCCCACGAGCGTGGTGCGGATCCACGCCTGGCTGGGCAGCTCCAGCGAGGTCTTCACCGTCAGGCTGCGCGAGTGCGGAAGGCCGGTCGTGGACCAGTCGCCCGCGAACCCGACCGACGCGTCCACTCGGCGGTAGCGCACCCCGAGCAGCCGGCCGGGCTGCGTGAATCGCAGGCCCGCCTCGAGCCACGCGCTCTGCACGCCGGCCTCGTCCAGGTACCCCAGGTCGTTGACGTCGAATCCGGTCGTGATGCGCTGGTACGTCGCGGAAAACCGCGTGATTCCGCCGCCGACCTTTCCCACCCCCACGGAGACGGCGGTCCCGGTCAGGCCCGCGCGCGTGGAGTCGAACGCCGCGCCGTCGTCGGGTCGCTGGAACGCGTGCGCCGGCGACAGCTGGAGGCCCGCGATCGCGGCCGGGCGGCCCCGGACGTCGCTCCGCGCCGCCCAGGCGTTCGCCTGGTAGGCGCCGTCCCGCGTCTGGTGCTGGGCGGTGATCGCGACGGCCTGCGCGGTTTGGGGCGCCGAGCGGCCGACGAGCGAATCACGCACGTCCCGGTCGGCCCGCGTCAGCATGAGGCCGACGCCGCTGCGGCCGCCGCGGAAGTCGCGCTGCAGCCGCATCACGCCGTAGTGCGTGCGTGGCTCGATGACGTACCGTGGGCCGCCGCCGGGACGGTCCGCGCCGGCCTCCTCCTGCGTCAACGCCGACAGCCCCGCGAGGGTCCACGAGGGAGCGGGTCGCACGGTGACGCGGGCGGCGCCGAGAATGGTGGTCTCAGTGGGCGAGCCGTCTCCGCCGTACGCGGCGAGGAACAGGGGGCGCCGGCCGATGCGCCGCGAGTAGAAGAGCGCCGAGCCGTCGTCGTCGATGGGAAAGGCGAAGAGCCCGCGGTCCTCGAGGAAGAACGCGCGCCGCTCCGACTGGAAGACCTCGGTGCCGTTCAGGTTGAGCACCGCCGGATCCGCCTCGACCTGGCCGAAGTCCGGATTGAGCGTGACCCGCACGCCGACGTTGGACCGCGGCACCCAGGTGAGGTCGCCACCCATGGCCGGGCGGGTCTCCTGGTGGCGCCTCCCCCCCGCCTGCACCGTCCGGCCCTGCAGCAGCGCGTACGGGGTCGCCTGCACGCTCGCCGGGTGGGCGAGGTCGCTCAGGCCGGTGAGCGTCCCGAGTTGGGAGACGAGTCCCGCCCGCGACCGGCGGTACTGCGGCCAGCTGGCGCGCTCGTCGTTGCGCCCGACCCAGCGCCCGATGAGGAGGCCGAACGTGGGGGCCCGCCCGTCCGGGAAGCGAAGCTGGTGAAACGGAATCGCGAACTCGGCGACCCAGCCGAGCGAATCCACGCCCGTGGCCACGTCCCAGACGCCGTCCCACGACTGATCGGAGCCGACGTCGTCGAACAGGAGGTAATCGGACTTCACGCCCGCGGCGTTTACGATGAAGTTGTAGCCGCTCCGCCGATCGTGGTACGAATCGATGAACAGCAGCACCTGATCGTTCGGCGGGCCGTCCGTATCACGCCGCGCCAGCAGGCGCACGATGCTGTCCGGGTGCGGATCGAACGCGCGCACCAGAATGTAGAGGGCGTGGTCGTCGTACAGCACGCGCGCCTCGGTCCGGAACGTCGGCGCCGTATCGGTCCGCAGGGCGAACATGCGGAATTCGCCTACCGGGAGGCTGGTCCGCCACGCCGGATCGTCGTCGCGTCCGTCGAGGCGCGGCGGTACGGCCGTCCGCACCGCGGTAGCCACGGTCGACGGGTCGCCCGCGGGAGAGCCCGGGGTGGCCCCGGCGGCCCCCTGCGCGGCCAGGGCCCGCGCCGGCAGCAGCGCGGTGAACAGGGCGATGACGCCCGTCAGTTGTCGAACGGCCGAAGACACGTTACTCCTGCCAGTATGCGATGGCCGCAGTCTGGAGCCGAGGGGTGGGTCGGCCAAAACCGCGATACGAGTGATCGGCGCCACCGATCTGGGAGTCCGGGTGATTCGTGAGCCGTAGCGTCGGACCGCCGGCGAGCGCAGGGGTGAACGGGTGGACGTCTCGGGTCGAGGTGCGTCAGCTGCGCGTCCTGCTGGCGCTCGTGGATCACGGGAGCCTTCACCGCGCAGCCACGGCCCTGGGGCTGGCGCAGTCCACAGTTTCCGAGGCGCTGGCGGCGCTCGAGCGCGCCGTCGGAACGCGGACGGTCCTGCGGGGCCGGGGATCGCGCCGGATCGCGCTCACGGCCGCGGGCGAAGCGCTGCTGCCGCACGCGCGCGGCGTGCTGCAACAGCTCGAGGCCGCCCAGCACGCCATCGCTTCGGTGACCCGCGAGGTCCGCGCGCGCGTGGACGTCGTCGCCAACGAATCCGTCAGCACGTACTTGCTGCCACCCGCGCTCGGCACGCTGCGCCGGCAGTGGCCGAACACCCGCTTCGCCGTCTCGGTCGGCACTTGCGACACCGTCCGGGCGGACCTGGCCGGCGGGCTCGGCGACGTCGGCATCCTGCTCGAAGACACCGCAACGCCCGAGCCGCCTGCGACCGCGCCCCGTGGGGCGACGGAGGCCGAGCGGCTCGTGCTGGTGCCCGCGGTCCCGCTGGTGGTGTTCGCCAACGCCGCACACCCCCTGGCCCGACACCGCGCCAGCTCGGCGCTGCGCCGCGACGCCCTCGCGCCGTTCCCGCTGTTCCTGAGCGATGCGGCGGGCGAGCTCCACGACATGCTCCGGAGGTACTTCGCGGCCGGACGGCTCCCCGGGCCACGACTGGAAGCGACCGGGAGCATCGAACGCGTCAAGCGAGGCGTATCCGCGGATCCGTCGGCGCTGGGGATCCTGCCGCAGTACGCGCTCGCCGAAGACATTCGCGCGGGGCGATGGGTCGGGCTCGACGTGACCCCGGCCGCGCCCCGCATGCGGCTCGTGGCCCTGCTCTCGCCCACCCGGCCGGCGCACCCGGCGATCATGCGACTGCTCGAGCAGCTCCGCGCGCTGGCCGTGACCTAGTCCGCACGGAAAGCATCGGCGGGGTTCACGGCGGCGGCGCGGCGCGCCGGCAGCCACGTCGCCGCCGCGGCCACGGCTGACAGCAGCGCGACCGCGCCGGTCAGCGCGACCGGATCCGACGGGGTGACCTCGAACAGCAGCGCCGACAGAGAGCGCGTCATCGCCAACGCGGCAACCAGGCCCACCGCGATCCCGAGGACCGCGACGCCGGCCGCCTGCCGCTCCACCATCCGGCGTACGTCCTGCGGCCGCGCCCCCAGCGCGATCCGGATCGCGATCTCCCGCTGGCGCAGCTCGACCAGGTACGACATCACGCCGAAGATCCCGACGGCGCCGATCGCCAGCGCGGCGGCGGACGCGATCCCCAGCAACAGGAGCGTAAAGGAGGTTCGCGCCGTCGCGTGCGCCACGACCTCTGCCATGGAGCGCGCGCCGTAGACCGGCACGCCCGGGGCGAGCGCGCGCGCGGTCCGCTCGGCCGCCGCGGCGATTCCCTCCGGGTGTCCGGCGCTGCGGGCGACGATCGTGATCTCTCGCGGCGTGAACCGCGCTTCGCCGGGCCCGCCGCCGGGCGCGGCGGACCCGGGCGCGGTGACGAGCGGCAGGTAGATGGTCTCGTCGGGCGGCTGTTCGAGCCCGTTGCCGCGTATGTCGCCGCTCACGGCGACCACCGTGAACCAGGGGCCCGTCGGCGACAGGCGCACCCGCCTGCCGACGGCCTGCCCGCCCTGCCAGTAGCGCACGGCAAGCGCGCGCGTCACGATGACCTCGAGCGTCGCGCGCATCGGATCGGGACGCTCGAAGGTCCGCCCCTGCACCAGCGGGATGCCGAGGGCGTCGAAGTACGCGGGCGTGGCGTGGGCGACCTGGTGCACGTTGGGCATGGCATTCATGGCCGGGGGCGCATCCTCGACAAACACGGCCGTGTCGCGCCTGCCCGCGGGGTCGAGGGGCAGGCGCGACACGGCGCCCGCCGACACGACGCCGGGGAGCGCCGCGATGTCGTCGAGCGCGCGGACGATGAGACGGACCGCGTCCCCGGATGCCGGGTACGTCGCGGCCGGCAGCGCGACCCTGAAGGTGTGGGCGTGCGCGGCGTCGAACCCCGGCCGCACCGACCGGAGATTCCCGAACGTGCGCGCCATGAGCCCGGCCCCGGCGACGAGCACCAGGGCCAGCGCCATCTGGGCGACGACGAGCCCGAACCGCGCAAGATGACGGCGCCGCCCGGCCGTCGCCGACCGCCCGGTGTCGCCGAGCGCGTCCCACACGGCCACCCTGGCCGATCGCAGCGCGGGGATCAGGCTGATGGCGAGTGCGGCCAGCATCGTGATTCCGCCGACGATCGCGAGCACGGCACCGTCCACGCCGACCTCGGCGAGCCGCGGAAGAGCGATGTCGTCTTCCAGCGATCGGAGCACGCCGCCGCCGGCGGCGGCCACCGCGAGGCCCAACGCGCCGCCGAGCGCCGCCAGAACCAGCCCCTCCGACAGGAACTCGGCGACGACGGCGCGCGGCCCTGCACCGAGGGCCCGGGCCACGGCGAGGTCGTGGTGCCGCGCTTCCGCCCGTACCAGGAACAGGTTCGCGACGTTGGCGCAGGCGATGAGCAGCACGCATCCGACCGCACCGAGGACGACCCACAGCACGCGTCCCACATCGCCCACCACGACGTCACGCAGGGGTCGCACTACGGCGCGCATGTGCGTCAGCTCGATGGCCGGGCCGGTCAGCCGGCCGGGATACGCCTCTGGTAGCCGCAGCAGCAGCCGTTGCAGGTCGGCGGCGGCATGCGCCGGCGTCACGCCGTCGCGGAGCCGCGCCACGGCGCGATACGCGAACGTCGCCGACTCGGTTCGGCCGGGGTCGATACCGATCGGCAGCCACAGCTCCATGCTCGCGGCGGGAAAGTGGAAGGCGGCGGGCAGGATCCCGATCACCTCGTGCGCCACGCCGTCGATCTCGATCCGGCGGCCGACGATCGCGCGATCAGCGCCGTACCGTCGCTTCCAGAGTCGTTCGCCGATCAGCGCGACGGGCGGTTCGCCGGGAAGGTCCTCGCTCTCGGCGAAAACCCGCCCCTGCGCCGCCCCGACCCCGAGAACACGGAACACGCCGGCGCTGACGCGCGCCGCCGTGACGCGCTCGGCGCCCGCTGGGTCAATCCCGCCCAGGCTCGCGGCAATCGCCTGGTACGCGCCCACTCCGGCAAAGACGCGATTGGCGGCCCGATAGTGGAGATACGACGCGTCCGACTGGTCGACCGCGGTCACGCCGGAGAGCTCGAGCGTATGCGACAGGTCCACGAGCTGTTCGGGGCGGGCGTACGGCAGCGGTCGCAGCAGCACCCCGTTGACGAGGCTGAAGACCGTAGTCGTGGCGCCGATACCGAGCGTCAGCGCCAGGACGGTGGCGAGCGAGAACGTCGGCGCGCGCAGCAGGCGACGAGCGGCTCGGCGAAGTTGATTGACGGCGATCACGGCGATGACTCCTGGACGCGAAAGACGGACCGTCACACGAGGGGCGCCTCCCACCCCCGTGCGACGATGCTGGTCCCGCGAAGGTAGGCGGAAGCCCGGGTCACGGACCGGACCATTCAGCGTCGGGCGTCCGATCCGCCTGCGCCCAGGAAGCCGTCGGACCTGCGCAACGTTTCGGAATGGCCTGCTGACCCGCCGACGAAACCCGTATGTTCTTCGGGCGAACCCCGTCACGGGTGCGCCGGTAAAGACGGGCGTGCGCGCCGGCGGACTGGCCCCGAAGGAGGCCCCATGCGCCAACGCGTGGTTCCCCAATTGCGCATGACCGACTGGAAGCGCTCGCGCGCCTTCTACGTCGGCGGGCTCGGCTTCACGGCGGACTGGGAGCACCGGTTCGAGCCTGGCTTTCCAGTGTTCGCCCAGGTCACACGCGACGGGATGTCGCTGTTCCTCACCGAGCACGTCGGCGACTGCCAGGTGGGTGGCGCGGCGTATTTCGTGGTGAACGATGTGGACGCGTTCCATCGGGAAATCAGCGTCCGCGGGGTCAAGCCGGCCGACGGCCCTGCCTACACCGAGTGGCAAACGCGAGAGATGACGCTGGTCGATCCGGACGGGAACAGACTCCGGTTCGGCAATCCCAAGACTTGGAGCGGTGGAGAGACCCCTTGAAGGACGGGGACCGGGTGGATCGGCCGACCGGGTCGCAGTGGTCCGTTCCACCTCGCGGGGGTTCCTCCCAACGTTCCCAATCCGGATCGCTCAACCATTCAACCGCCCACGGCCGATCTCGATGCTGATCGCCTCTCTCAGTGCCACCCTCCTCGCCGCCGTCGCGGGTCGTTCCGTGAAGGCCGCCATGCTGTTCGGGCTCGGCGTCCTGGCGGCGCCGGCATCGGCCCAGACGGGGCCGCCGCCCGCCGAGGTGTTCGTCCTCGCCACGCTGTACCGGCGCCATGCGAGCACACCGGCGTACAATCACGACACGCTGCGACGGCTCATCACCGGCATCCGCCCCGACGTCGTGGTTCTGGACGTCTCGCCCCGCGAGCTGCGCGAGGAGATAGTGTCGGCGGGCAAGGCCGAGTACACCGAGGTCGTCTTCCCGCTGCTCCGCGAGCATGGCTACCGCGCGTATGCGGGCGAACCCGACGAGCCCGAGTTCAGCGAGATCGTCGGCCAGCTCGGTCGGGCGACGACGGCCTTTCGAACGGAGCACGCCGGGCTGGCGGCGGCGGATCGCGCCCACGACGAGGCGACGTACGCCGCGCTCGCGCACCTGTGGCGCAGCGCGGCGGACGTCAACGGCGCGGTCACGGACCGGCTGCTCGCCGGCCGCCGCGCCTACCAGGACGCGGTCGCCGGCGCGGCTGTGGCCGACGCCTGGCAGCGCTGGAACGAGCACACCCTGGCGGTGATTCGCCGCGCCGTGCGGGAGAATCCCGGCGGGCGCGTGCTCGTGCTTGCCGGCATCGAGAACTGCGCGCAGCTGCGACCGGTGCTTCGCAACGCGCGGGATCTCCGCCTCATCGACATCGAAGCGTTGCTCAGGCAGAGGTCACCCTGATACTTCACGGCCAAGCGGCCGATATGGAGGACTTCATGACGACCCTTCGTCGCGTTGCGCTGGTTTCGGCCAGCCTGTCCTGCAGCGTCCTGCTGGCGTCGCGCTCTCTGCCGCCCGACTTTCCGGACGGCTACCGGCGGTGGACCCATGTCTCGACGGCGATCGTCGGCCCCGAGAACCAGCAGATGATGAGCGAGCAGGGCATCCACCACATCTATGCCAACGATCGCGCCGTCGAAGGTCTTCGTGGCGGCCGGTTCCCTGACGGCGCGGCCCTCGTGTACGACCTGCTCGCCACACGCACGGAGAACGGCGTCACCAGGTCCGGCGAACGACGCCGGCTGGACATGATGGTCAAAGACAGCGCGCGCTACGGGGACACCGGCGGCTGGGGCTTCGAGAGCTTCGCGGGCGGCGATCGTAACGCGCCGCGCGTGGGCGATCGAGCGGCCACGATGTGCTACGGTTGCCACGCGAGTCGCACCAGCACCGGCGTGTTCAGCGTGTTTCGCGAGTAGCCGCAAGGGCCTGCGCTCCCGGCAATCCTGAACCGGCCAATGCGCTCTTCCCGAGCGGCGCTCGGCGCCGCGTGGATCGTCGTCGCGTCCTGCGGCGCCGGCCGGGCCGGCCTGATGTCGTTCGAGGAGTTCGCCCGGGTGGGACGCCGCGCCCCGCATGTCCTCAGCGCCTCGGCGGGTGCGGGGCGGCTGCTCTACTACGGGTCCCGGCACACGTTCGACCCTGCCGATCCGCAGCTCGGCGACATCGAGCGCGGCTGGAACGGTTTCGACCCCACGCTGGCGATCATCGAAGGCGGCGTGCCCCCGGCGCCGGCCACACGCGAAGAAGCGGTGCGGCGATCCGGCGAACGCGGGTGGGTCCGATTCCTCGCGGCGCGCGACAGCGTGCCGACCGCGAGCCTGGAGCCCGATCGCGCCGTCGAGGTGACCGCCCTGCGGCGCGAGTACACTGCTGAGCAGATCAAGGTGTACTACGTGCTGCGGCAGATTCCCCAGTACCGCTCCGGCGGGGCGCCGGGCCCGATCGTCGCCTTCGTGGAGCGCGCGCTCCAGCAGACGGCACGGGTGGGCGGCCTGGCCGGCCCACCCCGCTCCGTGGCCGAGTTGCGGGGCGCTTGCGCCCGCCTGCTGGCGCGGCTTGCCGATTGTCTCGACGTGACCGACGATTGGTTCGACCCGACGGTGGCGGAACCGCGCGGATACACGAACCGGCTGTCGCGGAGTTCCGGCGCATTCAGGGACCGCCACATGGTGGATCTCATTACCCGAGCCGTCCGGCGCGGGGAGCGCGTGTTCGCGATTGCCGGCTTCGGACACGTGGTCATGCAGGAGCGCGCGCTGCGGGCCGCGATGGACGACGACCCAAGGAGGTCGTGGTGAAACGCACACCCGCCAACCGCCGTTCCGCGTCCGACTCCGGGAGGGCGGGCCGTCCAGCCGCAGACGTCGATGACTACCTGTCGTGTCTGCCCACCGGCGTGCGGGCCGCCCTCGAGAAGCTGCGCCGGACCATCAAGGCCACCGCCCCCAAGGCCGAAGAGGGCATCAGCTATCGGATTCCGGCCTACCGCTGGAACGGGATGCTGGTGGGGTTCGCCGCGGCTGCGGACCATTGCACCTTCCACATCATGAGCACGGCCGTCATGCGGGCGAAGCCGAAGGAGCTGGCGACGTACGATACCGGGAAGGGGAGCATCCGCTTCAGCGCCGACCGGCCCCTCCCCGTCGCCCTGGTGCGGAAGCTCGTGAAGGCGCGGCTGGCCGAGAACGCGCCGTGACTTGCCCGGCACGCGGCGCAGGGCGAGAGAGGGTGCCGTGAGCGAACCAATGGACGCCGTCCTGCGCACCGACCTGGGGCGGTTCGAGGCGATTCTGGAGGAAGCGGCGCGCCTGTCGGACCGCTACCTCTCGGGCCTCGACGCGCGAACCGTTTCTCGCCCTCCGATTTCTCTGCCCCTGCTCGACCTGCCTGACGAGGGACGGGGTGCCTCCGACGCGCTCGACGTATTCGACGCGCGCTACTTCGCGGAGCTGACGGCCAGCACCGGACCGCGCTGGTTCGGCTATGTGGTCGGGGGCGCCACGCCCGCCGCCGTCGCGGGCGACTGGCTCACCGCCGCGCTCGATCAGGACAACGGCGAAGGCGCGACCGTCCATCTCGAAATCGAAGCCGTGCACATGCTGCGGCAGCTGCTGGGCCTCCCCGCGGATCACTCCGGCCTCTTCGTGACCGGCGGCACGATGGCCAACTTCGCCGGGCTCGCGACGGGTCGGCAGTGGCTCGGCCGTGAGCGGGGGGTGGACGTGGCGCACGAAGGGCTCGTCGCGGCGGGCCCTGTCACGGTCCTGAGTGGCTGCCCGCATGCGAGCATCGGCAAGGCGCTCGCCATGCTGGGGTTGGGGCGCGCCAGCCTCGACGAGGTCCCCTGCCTGCCCGGCACCGAGGCGGTCGACCCCGCTGCGCTCCAGAGCGCGCTCCGCCGCCTCAACGGGCGGCCGTGCATCGTGGTCGGGAACGCCGGCACGGTCCACGCGACGTCGTTCGACGACTTCGAGGCACTCGGACGGCTGAAGCGGGAGTTCGGATTCTGGCTGCACGTCGATGCGGCCTTCGGGTTATTCGCCGCCTGCTCTCCCCGCTACGCGCACCTCGTGGCGGGGGTCGCGCACGCCGACTCGATCACCGTCGATGCTCACAAGTGGCTGAACGTACCCTACGATTGTGGCGTGATCTTCACCCGACACGCCGATCTCCAGCGGCAGGTATTCCGGAATGCCGGCGCCGCCTACCTGGGCGACCCGCCGGACGCAGTCGATTTCATGAATCGGACCCCGGAATCGTCGCGCCGCCTGCGTGCCCTGCCGGTCTGGTTCACGCTCATGGCGTACGGACGGTCGGGGTATCGCGACATCGTGGAACGCGACTGTGAAATGGCCGCCGCCCTCGCGCGGCGCATCGAAGAGTCCACCGAATTCGCGCTCCTCTGCCCCACCACCCTCAACGTGGTCTGCTTCACGCTCCGAGGCCGTCCGGAGGCCGCGCCGGCACTGCTCGAGCGGCTGACGGCGGATGGCCGGGTGTTCATGACGCCGACCGTGTACCACGGCGTGCCGGGAATCCGGGCGGCCCTGTGCAACTGGCGTACATCGGACCGGGACGTTGCGATCGCCTGGGACGCCTTACGGCGGTGCGTTCCCTGACCCCCCCTGCTCGACGAGGGCTCCGGTGGTGAACTGCCGCCGCCCGGTCCGTCAGGATCCTGGCACCGCCGGACGCGTCGTGCGCCCAGCCCCTCCGGGAGCGCTCGCCGCCGCTTCCTGAATGGCGCGTCCCAGAATGCACGTCGCGGCCGTCGTGCGCGACGGGGGGGCGCAGCCCCATCCCAGCACGAACCCCTGCCGCGGTGTCCCCACGTAGTAGGGGGTGAGCGCGCCCGCGACCACGGCCGACTTCCGGCACGCCGTCGAAATCTGCCGGGCGTCGAGCGGGCGCCGCAGGTACACCGAGAGGTGCAGGCCGGCGTCCGCCGGGCCGACCGTGAGCTCGTCGGACAGGGTCTCGAGCGCCGCGAGCAGCGCGAGGCGCCGCTCGTCGTACTCGCCGATCGAGCGGCGCAGGTGCGTCGCGAGGTGGCCTTCCTGGATGAAGTCGGCCAGCGCGGCCTGGGTGTGCTTCGCGGTGTGCGCGTCGAGCGTGTGCTTCGCTCCGATGAACGCGTCCACCAGTGACGGCGGCGCGACGAGGAACGCGAGCCGCAGCGACGGGAACGTCATCTTGCAGAACGTGCCGATGTAGATCACGCGGCCGGCGGTGTCGAGCGCCTGCAGCGCCGCCAGCGGTCGCCCGGCGTAGCGCAGGTCGCCGTCGTAGTCGTCCTCGAGGATCCAGCCGTTCTCGCGCCGCGCCCAGTCGAGCAGCGCGAGCCGGCGCGCCAGCGACATCAACGCGCCGGTCGGGTACTGGTGCGACGGCGTCACGTACGCCAGCCGCGCGTCCGGGTGCGTCCGCTCCGCCATGGCGACGTCGAACCCCTCGGCGTCCACCGAAATGCCGGCGAGCCGCGCGCCGGCGGCGCGCAGCAGGCGCGGGGCGGTGGGATAGCAGGGATCCTCGACCCAGGCGACGTCCCCCTCGTCGAGCAGCACACGCGCGACCAGATCCACCGCCTGGTGGGCGCTGGTGAGCACCAGGACCTGGTCGGCGGAGCAGGACACGGCGCGTGTGGCGCCCACGTGCGCGGCGATCGCCTCCCGCAGCGCCGGCAGCCCGGCGCAGGCACCGTACACCCAGTGCTCCAGCCCGGGCCGGCGAATCGCCCGGCTCATCAGCCGTTCCCACGTCTGGCGCGGGAACCACTCGAGCGACGGGATCGATGGGGTGAACGTCGTCCCCGGTGCTTCGTCGCGGAGCCCGGGGAATTGCGAGAGCGCCGCGCCACGCCGTGACAGCGGGGCCGGCGCTACGTCCTGCCGGGCTCGACCGTGCCCGCCGTCCCCGCCCTTGCCACCGTGACCGCGGCCGAGGCCGAGCGGCGGCCGCTCGCGCTCCGGTACGGCCCCGGCCACGAAGGTCCCCGACCCGCGCCGCCGGACCAGAAACCCCTCGGTCTCAAGCTGGCCGAACGCGGTCTCCACCGTGTGGCGGGACACCTTGAGATCACCCGCCAGCACGCGAGTCGCGGGCAGCCGCGAGCCCGGCGGCAGGTTGCCGTCCAGGATGGCGCGCCGGATCCGGCCCTCGATGCGCACGTGCAGGGGCTGCGAATCCGACGCCAGTCCATCCACGTCGAGCATCAACACCGAAGCGGATTGCTTCACGATTGAAGGTTGACCCTCCCCGGGGCGATTTCGCCACTGGTGAGGCTTTGGTGACCTGGTTGGCGTATAATAGGGTCCGACCGTGCCATCCCGCGTTGCCGCAACGACTTTGCTGCTGCTGCTGGCGCTCGCTCCAGGGCTGAGGGCCCAGGCGCGCGATACGTTGCGCCTCACGTTCGTGGGCGACGTGAACTTCGCGCGCTCGCTCCATCGCGTGTACCTGAACGAGGGCCGCGGCGCCGAGGTGTTCGCCCGAGTCAAGGACCGGCTGCGGGCCGCCGACGCCGCGGTGGTCAACCTCGAGAGCCTCCTGCTCGATCGCGGCCGTACCGCCGACACCACCAACAGTCCCGTATTCGCCGGACCCGTCGAGGCGCTGCCTCTCCTTATGGATGCGGGCTTCGACGTCGTGGGCACCGCCAACAACCACGCCTGGGACTTCGGCCATGCCGGCCTGATGGAGAACCTCCTCCACCTCGGCAACGCGGGCGTCGCGTTCACCGGCACCGGCCCCTCGGCGGAGGCCGCGTGGCGGCCGGCCGTGGTGCGCGCCAAGGGCTGGACGGTCGCGGTGTTCGGCCTGACGTACATCATCAACCATCCGAGCCTGGCGGTGCGCAACACGCCGGCCGAGTGCTGCATCGCCTGGGCCGACTCGCTGGACGCCGCCCGCTGGTTCCGCCACGCGCGCGACTCGTTGGGCGCGGACCTCGTGATCGCCTTCGTGCACCAGGGACGGGTCGAGTACCGGGCGCACCCCGACCGGGAAACGGTGAGCCTGTTCCGGGGCCTCGTGCGCGCGGGCGCCGATGCCGTCATCGGCCATCACCCGCACGTGCCGCAGGGCGTGGAGTGGATCGCCGGCCGGCCGATCGTCTACTCGCTCGGGAACTTCGTGTTCCGGCAACCCCAACCCTGGACGCATCGCGGCCTGGTAGCCGAGCTGACCTGGACGCCGGCAGGAGGCGCGCCGCGGCTCGACCTGGTGCCGGTGGCGGCGGGTTATGTGCCGGCCTGGCTTACGGGCACGGACTCCGCCGCGGTCATGGCCCACGTGGATTCCATCTCCCGGCGCATCGGCTTGCCCCAACCGCCTCGGCGGCGTACCATTGCCCGCCCCGTAACTCCCTCAAGGACCCGAGGATCGCCCTGACTATGGAAGAGCGCGCGCTGGCCTTCCTGAAGCGTCTGCTGGATGCCCCCGGCCCCTCCGGCTACGAGAGCCTGCCCGCGAAGGTCTGGCGCGGCGAGGCCAAGTCGTTCGCCGCCAAGGTGGACACCGACGTGGCGGGCAACGTGTTCGCCACGCTGAACCCGGGCGGCAAGCCGCGCGTCATGTTGACCGGCCACCTCGACGAAATCGGGGTGATGGTCACCCACGTGGACGACGACGGGTTCCTGCACTTCGCGGGCATCGGCGGCTGGGACAGCCAGGTGCTGGTCGGGCAGCGGGTCGTGCTCGAGGGCAAGGGCGGCGCGGTGAACGGCGTCATCGGCAAGAAGGCCGTTCACCTGATGAAGCCGGACGAGCGCGACAAGGTCTCGAAGATCACGGACCTGTGGATCGACATCGGCGCACCCAAGAAGGACCAGGCGCTGGAGCGGGTGCGGGTGGGCGACGCGGGCGTCATCGCGAGCAGCGCGCTCGACATGCCGGGCGGCCGGATCGCGTCCCGGTCGATCGACAACCGCATCGGCGCTTTCATCGCGCTGGAGGCGTTGCGCCGACTCACAGCTCCCGGCTCGAAACTCTCAGCCGAGGTCGTCGCAGTGGGTACGACCCAGGAGGAGATCAGCCACGGCGGCGGCGGGGCGCGCAGCTCGGCGTACGGCCTCGAGCCGGCGGTGGCGATCGTCGTGGACGTCACCCACGCGACCGATTTCCCGGGCGCCGACAAGAAGGAGAACGGCGATTTCCGGCTGGGCGGCGGCGTGGTGCTGTCGCGCGGCTCGTCGGTGAGCCGGGTGGTCTTCGACCAGCTGGTGGCGGCCGCCGAAGCGGAGAAGATCCCGTACGCGATCGAGGCGGCGCCGCGCGGGACGAGCACCGACGCCGACGGCATCTTCAACGTGCGCCGCGGCATCGCGACCGCGCTGGTCTCGGTGCCGTGCCGCTACATGCACAGCCCCAACGAGATGGTCGCGCTCACCGACCTGGAGCGCGCCGCGGATCTGCTGGCCGCCTGGGCCCGCGGGCTCGACGCCAAGGTCTCGTTCATCCCCGACTGATGCCGCCACTCGCCGCTCGCCATTCGCCACTCGCCACCCTCGACCCGGCCATCCCATGACCGCCTCCTTCAAGCCCTACGTCTCCAACGAGCAATCACTGCCGGAGCTGACCCTGCGCGCGGTGATTCTCGGCGCCATCGCCGGGATCGTGTTCGGCGCGGTGACCGTGTACCTGGCACTGCGCGCGGGTCTCACGGTGAGCGCGTCCATCCCGATCGCCGTGATCGCGATCTCGCTGCTCAAGCGGTTCGGCTCGAGCATCCTCGAGAACAACATCGTGCAGACCGCCGGCTCGGCCGGGGAGAGCATCGCCAGCGGCGTGGCGTTCACGCTGCCGGCGCTGCTGCTCCTGGGCTTCGAGCTCGACGTGGGGCGCGTGTTCCTGGTGGCCCTGTGCGGCGGCGTGCTGGGCGTGCTGTTCATGATCCCGCTCCGGCGGACGCTGATCGTGAAGGAGCACGGGAACCTGACGTACCCCGAGGGCGCGGCCTGCGCCGACGTGCTGGTGGCCGGGGAGAAGGGCGGGCGGTTCGCGGGGCGCGTGTTTCTGGGATTCGGCGTCGGGGCGCTGTACAAGTTCCTGCACGAGGGCCTCAGGCTGTGGCGCGGCCAGCCGACGTACGACCCCACCTGGTACTCCGGCGCCCGCATCGCGGGCCACACCACGCCCGAGTACCTCGGCGTGGGCTACATCATCGGGGCAAAGGTGGGCGGACTGCTGTTCGGGGGCGGCGTGCTCAGCTGGCTGGTGCTGATCCCGCTGATCAAGTTCTTCGGCTCGCACCTCACGGAGCCGCTGTTCCCCGGCACGGCCCTGATTCGCGACATGGGCCCGCGCGACATCTGGAACGCGTACATCCGATCGATCGGCGCCGGCGCCGTGACGGCGGCGGGCCTGATCACGCTGGCGCGCACGCTGCCGACCATCGTGGACTCGCTGAAGGCCGGCGTGCGCGACCTGGCGGCCTCACGCGCCGCGGCCGCGGGCAGCCCGGCCGTCGCCGCGCAGGCCCGAACCGAGCACGACCTGCCGCTGACCATCGTGGCCGGCGGCTCCCTGGCGATGATCGCGATCATCTGGGTGCTGCTCACGACCGCGATCAACCCCGGCCATGCGATGGCCAACGCGTTCGCGTCGGTGCTGATCGTCATCTTCGGGTTCCTGTTCGTCACGGTGTCGAGCCGGATCACGGGCATCATCGGCAACTCGTCCAACCCGATCAGCGGCATGACGATCGCCACGCTGATGGCCACGTGCCTCATCTTCGTGGCCATCGGCTGGACCGGCGGGGCGTGGGCGGCGGTGGCGTTGTCGATCGGCGCGGTGGTGTGCATCGCGGCGGCCAACGCCGGCGCGACGAGCCAGGACCTGAAGACGGGATTCCTGATCGGGGCCACGCCGTGGCGCCAGCAGGTCTCGCTCATCGTAGGCGCGTTGGCGTCGGTCGCGGTCATCGGCTGGACCCTGACGTACCTCAACCGCGCCTACACCAGCCAGGAGGCCCGGGTCATCGAGAACGTGACGATGACCGCCGAAATGAAGGACCTGGGCCCCGTCGAGTTCCAGGGCAGGTCGTACCGGATCGTCAACGTGCTGGGTTCGCGTGCGATTCCCGACGGCCGCTACTACTACGACCCGTCGGCGCGGCGCATCGAGTTCAAGGAGCAGCCCGGCGTCGGCTCGGCTGACATGCCTGCGCCCCAGGCCACCCTGATGACCACGGTGGTCAACGGCATCCTGACGCGGAATCTCCAGTGGGGCCTGGTGCTGTTCGGGGTTTTCGTCGTGGTGGTGCTCGAGCTGTGCGGGGTCCGCTCGCTGGCGTTTGCGGTGGGCAGTTACCTGCCCATTTCGACCACGTTGCCGATCTTCGCGGGCGGCGTGGTGCGCTGGCTGGTCGAAGGGGGCGCGAAGAAGGCGGCCGCGGGAGGGGGGGGAGCGCACGGCGAGAGCGAGGTGTCGAGCGGGTCGCTCACGGCCGCCGGGCTCATCGCCGGCGGGTCCATCGCCGGACTGCTGCTGGTTGGGCCGATGGATGCCACGCGCACCGCGGCGGCCGCGGCCGCGCAGCGCGCGGGCGAGACGTTGACGCAGCTGCCGTGGGACATGGGGTCGCGGTGGTGGCCGGCCTTGGCCAACAGCAACCTGCTGGCGGTAATCCTGTTCGTGGCGATCGCGGCGTTCCTCTTCTGGTTGGGGAGGAAGAAGCTCGAAACGTCGTAGGGCAAGATGACCGGGCTCCAGCTCGCGCTGCTGGGTTACCTCGCGGCCCAGCTCGCCATCGGCGTCTGGGTCGCGCCGAAGATCCGCACCGAAAGCGACTTCCTGGTCGCCGGGCGGCGCTTGGGCTACCCGCTCACCGTCTTTTCCATCTTCGCCACCTGGTTCGGCGCCGAGACGTGCATCGCCTCGGCGGCCCGCGCGCACCGCGAGGGGTTCTCGCTCACCACGGCCGAGCCGTTCGCCTACGGCCTGTGCCTGGTGTTGATGGGGCTGGTGTTCGCGGTGCCGCTGTGGCGCCGCCAGCTGACGACGCTCGCGGACCTGTTCCGGACCCGGTACTCGCCGGCCGTCGAGCGCACCGCGGCGATCGTCATCATCCCGAGCAGCATCTTGTGGGCGGCGGCGCAGCTCCGCGGCTTCGGCCACGTCCTGACGACGGTGTCCAACCTCGAGGTCGGAGCGGCGATCGGCGTCGCGGCCGGGTTCTGCATTCTGTACACGATGCTCGGCGGCCTGCTCGCCGACGCCATCACCGACCTGATCCAGGGTATCGTGCTGGTCGTGGGGCTCGCCATGCTCGCGATCGCCGTCGTTGTGCGCTCGGGGGGGACGGTCGAAGCGTTCGCCACGGTGGGATCCGCGCGCCTCGCGCTCGCGGGGGTGGGCGCGGACGCCTCCCTGCTCGGCCTGCTCGAGGAGTGGGCCATCCCGATCGCCGGCTCGGTGGTCGCGGCCGAGCTGGTGTCGCGCGTGATCGCGGCCCGCTCGCCGCAGGTGGCGCGCAACGGAGCGCTCATCGCCGGGGGCGCGTACATCGCGGTGGGGTTGGTACCGGTGTTCATCGGGCTCGCGGCCGGCGGCCTCACCCCGCCGCTCGCGGAGCCGGAGCAGTTCCTGCCCGCGCTCGGGCGGTCCATCCTGCCGCCGGCGCTCTACGTCGTCTTCGCGGGCGCGATCATCTCCGCGATCCTGTCCACCGTGGATACCATCCTGCTGGTGGCGGGGGGCCTGGCGTCGCACAACGTCGTCGCGCCTGTCCTTGGCATCACCGACGACAAGCGGCGGCTCCTGTTGGCGCGCGCCGGCGTCGTCGGCTTCGGCGTTGTGGCGTACGTGCTCGCCGTGCGCGCCGAGGGGGTGGCCGCGCTGGTCGAGCAGGCCTCGGCGTTCGGCAGCGCGGGGGTCCTGGTGGTCGTGTGCTTCGGGTTGTTCACGACGCGGGGCGGTCCTGGGACCGCACTCGTGACGCTGATCGGTGGGCTCGCAGTGTATCTGCTGGCCGCGTTCGGCAGCGCGCCGTACCCGTTCCTCACATCGCTTGTCGCGTCGCTGGCGCTCTACGCGGGCGGGATCGCCGTCGCGGCGACGCGGGAGGCACGAGGACCACGCAAGGTTGACCGCAATGTCGGACCATAAGCCCGCCCATCACGTGCCGGCCCTAGACGGCGTTCGGGGGCTCGCCATTCTGGTCGTCCTGATCCACAACGCGGCGTTCATCATGGGCCCGAGCGACGCGCTCATCCTCAAGCTCACCACCACGATCACGGGCACCGGCTGGACCGGCGTGCAGCTGTTCTTCGTGCTGTCGGGCTTCCTCATCACCGGGATCCTGCTGGACGCCCGCGGATCCCCGAAGTTCTTCCGGACGTTCTACCTGCGGCGGACGCTCCGCATCTTCCCCATCTACTACGCCTTTCTCGCCGTCGCATTCTTCGTCGTCCCGTTCTTCGCGGACCAGGACTGGACCGCGGTCGCCCGGAGGAACCAGTGGTGGTACTGGACCTACCTCTCGAACTGGGGCGGCGCGCTCGGGTACGGCATTCCGGGCCTGTCGCACTTCTGGTCGCTCGCCGTCGAGGAGCAGTTCTACCTGCTGTGGCCGGTGCTGGTCTTCACGCTTTCCCGGCGCGGCCTGACCGGCCTGTGCGCCGTGCTCATCGGGGCGACGCCGCTCCTGCGGCTGCTGCTCCGCGCGTCCGGGCTGCCCGAGCTGGCCGGGTACGAGTTCACCATCGCACGATGGGACGCGCTCGCCTTCGGCGCGGTCCTCGCGATCCTGCTGCGCGACGAGGCGGGCCGCGCGTGGCTCAGGCCCCGCGCTGCGTGGATCGCCGGCGCCGCCGTCCTCGGCTTGTTAGCGGTGGTGGGGATCGAGCGCGGGTTCCCCGAGCGCTCGTTGCTGGTACAGGTCGCGGGCCAGACGCTCGTGGCGGCGCTCGGCGCCTCGCTCATCTACTTCAGCGTCGTCCCGGTCCCCCCCCCCCCCCCCCCCCCCCCCCCCCCCCCCCCCCCGCCCCGGCGGGGGGCGGGGCGCGCGGCGCGGCGCTGTCGGCGCGCTGGCTGCGGTTCCTCGGCAAGTACAGCTACGCGATCTACGTCCTGCACTTCCCCATCCATATTCTCGTCTCGCGCCACGTGGCCGGCATCGTCAACGCCGTGGACGGTCCCGCGCGCCTGCTCCGGCTGGCGCTCTACGTGCCGTCCATCAGCGCGCTGTCCATCCTGGCGGCACTGGTGTCCTGGCGCGTGATCGAGAAACCCTTCCTCGACCTCAAGGACCGATTGGCGCCGCCCCCCCCCCCCCCCCCCCCCCCCCCCCCCCCCCCCCCCCCGCCCCCCCGCCCCCCCCCCCCCCCCCCCCCCCACACGCGCCCCCCCCCCCGGGGCCCCGCCGGCACGC
>Ga0247727_10003053_pt1 | contig 37485 bp, 37 predicted proteins | sample WisWelCaveWW1625_FD_202498 | JGI IMG/M metagenome (GOLD analysis project Ga0247727, IMG submission 202498) | Biofilm microbial communities from Wishing Well Cave, Virginia, United States - WW16-25 | ecosystem: Environmental > Aquatic > Deep subsurface > Groundwater > Cave microbial mat | place...
TCTCCAGGGAAAGCTGATAAAACAGCGCACGTTGCGGATTCGATTCCCCCATCATCGGCAGATCCTCCTGCCGAGTATCCTACGCGATTCTAGACTGATTTTGTCAGCAGCCTGTTAGCTCGTCGCTTCGACTCCCAGAAAGCCCCCATCCAAGGGAGCGTCAGAGTTTGACGGATCGAAGTATACTGGCCCGATGTCGAAACAGAGCACCATCTGGTTGGTCGGCATGATGGGCGCCGGCAAAACGACGATCGGACCCTTGCTTGCGAAGCGTTTGGGATGCGCTTACGTCGACAGCGATTGCGAGGTCGAGAAGGACTGTGGCGTTTCACTTGTGGAATTGTTTCGCACCCAGGGCGAAGAAATCTTTCGTCGGCATGAGTGCGCGGTGATCGCGCGTCTCTCTGGCCTGCCGCTGGTGGTGGCCTTGGGCGGTGGCGCGATCGCGCAACCGGGCGCCGGTACCCAGCTGGCGGAGACCGGACGCATCGTGTATTTGCGCACCCGACCGGAAACATTGAACGCGCGTCTCGCCGGCGGCGGTGAGCGCCCTCTCTTGGCGGGGTGTGCTCCCGAGGAGCGTTTGGCGCGGCTGCGCGTGCTCTTGGCTGACCGGGAACCTTATTACGCGGCGGCTCACGTGATCGTTGACACCGACGAGCGCAGCGCTGAAGAGGTCGTCGAACAAATTTTGGGGGCCCTGGTCGAGGCATGAAATCACACCAACGGAAGCCTCCCGGGCGGAGGGCGGCTCAGCTCCGCGTTGCGTTGGGTGAGCGCGCGTACCCCATTGAGATCGGCATGGGTTGTTGGGCCGGCCTGGGTGAAGCCGTCGCGCGCTGCGTTCCAGGTCGCCGTGCAGCACTTGTTACCGCGCACCGCGTCGGCCGCCTCTACGGGTCTGCTGTTGTTCACTCGTTGCGAGCCGCGGGTTTTCGAGTCGATGTCTTCTCGGTTTCCGACGGTGACATTGCGAAGAATCTGGGACAAGTGGAACGCCTCTGCCGCGCCTTGGTCGCGGCGGGTAGCGACCGCGAGACGTCGATCGTGGCGCTAGGTGGCGGCGTGGTCGGGGATCTCGCCGGCTTCGTTGCGGCGACCTACCTACGTGGGGTTTCTTTTGTGCAGGTGCCCACTACTTTGCTCGCCATGGTCGATGCCAGCGTCGGCGGCAAAGTGGGGGTCAACTTACCCGAAGGTAAAAACTTGCTGGGGGCCTTTCACCAACCCCGTCTGGTGTGGATCGATCTCGCGACGCTGTCTTCCCTCCCACTTCGTCAGCGGCGCGCCGGTTTTGCGGAAATCGCCAAGGCGGCGGCCATCTGGGATGCTGCGTTCTTCCAGCGTTTGGAGAGTGACGTTGAAGGCCTACTCGCGCTGGATCCCGCGGTCTTGTTGCCAGCAGTGCGCCGTGCTTGCGAAATCAAGGCCGAGGTCGTTCGCCGCGACGAGCGGGAGGCGGGGCTGCGCATGTTGCTCAACTTCGGCCATACGCTCGGTCATGCGGTTGAAAAACTCATGCGCTACCGAAAGGTCTTGCACGGGGAGGCGGTTGCGATGGGGATGGCGTATGCGGTGCACCGGTCGGAGGCGCTGGGTTGCGCACCGCTCGGTACGGCGGAGCGTCTGATCGCCTTGCTTCAACGGGCAGGTCTCCCCAGCACATTGCCGGACTTTCCGCGACAGGCTTACCTCGCCGCCATCCGCGCCGACAAGAAGAGGCGGGCTTCCCACGTGCATTTCGTCGTATTGCGGAGGATTGGGCGCGCACAGACACTTCCTTTAACACCGGCTCAAATTTTTCCACCATTGGGGCGCAGGAAATCGGCCGGTGGAGTTCGGCGATCCGGCCGCGGAGCGCACAGGTAAAACCGTGATGGAAGAAGCCTCGCTCGAAGAGATCAAAGTGGATGGAGGGTACTTGGATTTTCCGGTGCAGGCAGAGCGCTGCCGCCGCGCCGGTCAACCGGAGGAGGCCGAGCGCATCGCCCGCATGGGACTTGCGCGTACACCGGAGCGCTTCGCGGGGCGGGTTGCACTGGGTCTGGCACTTCTCGACCGGGGGCTTATCGACGAAGCACGTACCACCCTGGCTGGTATCTTCGACGGGACCATCGGGGTAGAATCGGAGGCCTCGCCGGCTGCGCCGGTTGTACCCTACGGATCTGTGTGTGAAACCCAGAGCACCGCTCTCGCTGCTGATGCTTTCGAGTTTGGGCCGGAGCAACCATTGACTCACTCACCGTTCGCGACGGAAACCGTCGCCGACTTGTTGGAGAAACAGGGTGCCGCGCGGGACGCTCAGGAACTGCGAGAACAGATCGCAGCGCGGCAGTTTCATCATGCACCGGAAGGTGCGAATACGGCGGCGGATGAGAGAAGCGAGCGGGTGCGTGTCATCGCTACTCTCGAGCGTTGGCTGCATAATCTTCGTGGGGGGGCGGTATGAGTTTTATTGCGATTCTTCAGGAGATGGTCGAGGGCGTGGATGGAGGTATTGGAGCCGCGCTGATGGGGTCCGATGGCATTGCGATCGCGGAATGGATGTCTCCAGGCGCGCGGGAACGGAGCTCGCTGGAAGAGGTGGCTAGCGCGGGGGTTGAGTTCGGTCGCGTCCTGGATGAGATCCGCAAAGTGGCCGATGTACTGGGCGGAGGAGCGCTGAAGGAAACCGTGATATCGCTCGCGAGATTGATCTTCATTTTTCGAGGAGTGGCGGACGATGCTTTCTTGGTGATGGCGCTGGTCCCTGAAGCAAATCTCGGCAGAGCGCGTTATTTGGTGCGGTGCTCTCTCTCGGCATTGCAGGAAGAACTCTAAGCCCGGATTATTCATGAAGTGCCTACTGCGACCACGTATCTGCTCGACCTGGCGAACGATTTCAGCGTTCGGTTCCTCGACGTACTGTCCAGTACGCCTGCGGTACCGAACGCTGAAATCGTTCGCCAGGTCGAGCAGATACGTGGTCGCAGTAGGCACTTCATGAATAATCCGGGCTAAGGCAGCGGTGCACCCGGCCCGCTCGGCGAGGGAAAAAAGTATGCTCGAAGTGCGGCGGATCTTGGTATTGCACGGCCCGAATTTGAACTTGCTGGGGACGCGGGAACCGGAGATTTACGGCGGGATGACACTGGCCGCCATCGATGCCGAACTTGCTGAGCTCGCCAAGGCGAAGTCCGCCGAGTTGCGCTGTTTTCAATCCAATCATGAGGGTGAGTTGATCGATCGCATTCAAGAAGCAGCTGGTTGGGCGGACGGCATTCTGATCAATCCCGGTGGTCTTACACACACGAGCATATCGCTGCGGGACGTGCTCGCAGCCGTCGCGCTTCCCGTGGTGGAAGTTCATCTCTCCAATATTTACGCGCGGGAAGATTTCCGCCGGCAGTCCATGATTTCAGCGGTAGCGTTGGGTGTGGTAAGCGGTTTCGGTGCGACGAGTTACTGGCTGGCGCTCACAGCCCTTTTGACCCATCTGCGGGCGTGATGCAGCAGCATTGGCGCTTGCTCCTCGACAGCGAGGCAGGTGGCGCGTGGAACATGCGTGTCGACGCAGCTTTGCTCGCCTCAGCGCAGCAGGGCGGTGCCCCGACGCTGCGTCTCTACACCTGGAACAGACCCTGCCTTTCGCTTGGTTATGTTCAGGATTGTTCGCGGGAGCGCAGCGCGGCATGCCAGCGCGCCGGTGTTGATATCGTGCGGCGGGTGACGGGGGGCGGTGCTGTACTCCACGGAGGCGATCTCACTTATACCATTGCGGCGCCGGAGACGGCATTGCCGGCGGGACTCATCGCTTCTTACGCCCTCGTTGAGCGCGTGCTCCGCGCCGTGCTGGCGGAACTCGGCGTGCGTTGTGACGTTTCTTTTCCTCGCACCGCACGGAACCGCGCCTTCGATTGCTTCTCTGATCGCTCGCACGACGCCCTGTGCGTTCACGGCCGTAAACTCTGTGGCAGCGCTCAGCGGAGGTGCGGCGGAGGCGTGCTCCAGCACGGTTCGCTGCGCTTGTTCCCGGATGCTGCGGTCTGTGCGGACGCTGCTGGAGTCGATCCCGAAGCGGCGACGAGTCTGCGCCAGCTCGGTGTCGAATGTTCGCACGCGGAAATCAGCGCGCGGCTGGTCGTAGCCTTCACGCACGTCGTGGGCGTGGTTTGCGAGCCCGGTGAGCTGAGTGCGGAGGAGAGCGCGGCAGCGAGCCAGCCACCGATTGCCCACTCGTCGCTCGCCGCTTTCAGCGCGGTGTAACTCCACGCCTCAAGGGTGGGTTGGGCCGACCGATAGGGTAAAAGAGGGAATCCGCCTGCTCGATGGCGGCTGTTCGTCTTTTTTCAGTACTTCGGGTTTTGCCTTAAGGATTTCTACCGGTGGCCAGCAAACGAAAGATTCTCGAGACCGCTCAAAAGCAGGTGCAAAAGGGGGCCCTCGACAAGGCGCTCCAAGAGTACTCGAGTCTGCTCGAATTGGATCCGCGCGACTCCAACGCGCTGCTCAAAATTGGCGACATCCAACTGAGGCTCGGCCAGCGCGAGGAAGCGATTGCCACTTACCTCAAAGTGGCCGAGCAGTTTAAACACGACGAGTTCGATCCCAAAGCGGTGGCGGTGTACAAGCAGGTGCTCAAGATCGATCCCAAACGTTCCGCGGTCTACGTGCCGCTGGCGGAACTTTACCAGCGCTTGGGATTGGTTGCGGAGGCGCTCTCCGCATTTCAAGCGGCGGCGGATGGTTACAAACGGGAGGGGCATGAAAAGAAAGCCCTCGATCTGTTGCGGCGAACTGCGGAGCTGGATCCTTCCAATCTGAAGAGCCGGCTCAAGATCGCGGGTTTGCTGAGCGAGTCGGGCCTGCGAGAGGAAGCAGCGGGTGAGTACGAGGACATCGCCGCCGAAGTACTCGCCAAGGGTGAGAAAGAACGCGCGGTCGAGCTGTGCCAGAAAGCGCTCGAACTGGAACCGCAGCGCATGAGGGCTTTGCTCGTCTTGGCGGGAGCCCACGCTCAGGCGGGACGTGGTGAACCAGCGGAGACCGCCGCGCGCCAAGCGCTCGAATCGCATCCCAATGCGCCCGAGCCGCGCGAATTCCTCATCGACTTTTTCCGCACGGCGAACCGCCAGAGCGAGGTGTACCAGCTGCAGCTGGAACTCGCGCGGGTGTACCGCAATCGCGGCGATGAAGATCGCGCGCGCGAGCTGGTGCAAACCTTGCCGTCGGAATTTGTGGGCGAGGAGTGGGCAGCTGCCAAAGCGGAGGAAGCAGGATCGCCCTTGGGCGCTCTCGGTCCTGAAATGGACGAACCGCTGGTGCAGGATGAGGAGGCGACAGCGCCGCCGGCAGAAGCAGTAGCAGAGGCGGGAGAGGCACTTTTCGGAACCATCGAAGAAGCGGCGGAAACGGAGGAAGAGACAGCAGCAGAAGCAGAAGGCAGTTTGCCCGAATCGGAAGAGATGCTCGTGGAGGTTGTACCGCCGGCCGTTTCGGAAACGCTCTTTGCTGTGAGTTCTGAGCCGGTGGCTGCTCCGGAAGTGTTTTCCGAAACAACGCCCGAGCCTCCGGTTGAAATCACTTCGACGGAGCCGCCGGCCCAGCTCTTAGTACCATTTCGGCAAGTCGAGGAGGAGCTGGAAGAAGCGGAGTTGCTCTTCCAGCAGAGTCAATACGCAGAAGCTGGTGATCGCTACCGGAAGATTCTCGGCTTGCTACCCGGTCATCCGCGCGCCTTATTGCGCTTGGGAGAACTCGCGGCCCTTTGCAGTTCTGAAACAGAGACTGCGGGCGAGGCGGTCGGGATCGCTCCGCTGGCCGGTGCTGAAGACGATACGACGCTGAATCTGGCTTGCGCCGAGATTGCCGCCGGTGGCATTTCCGAAACTCCTGCAGCGCGCTCTTGCGAAGACGATGGACTAGATGATGTGCCTCGCGTGCCTTTGGCACGCGAGTCCGCTCCAAAAGCGATCGTTCCAAAGCACGTGACAGAGGCGGAATGGTCTGAGACGGATCTCGCTTCCACGTTGGCCATCGCAGCAGGCGATGCGCCCAGCGTGCGTGCAGAAACCGCCGTGGATGAGCGTAAGGAAGCACTGGAACCGTTCGCCGCAGAAGCAGCAACGTTCGTATCGCCGCCGCCAGCTGCTGAAGCTCCGGTGAAGATTCCGGACGAGGCGGAGCACGGAACCTTCGATTTGGCGGCGGAATTGTCGCGTGCGCTTGAGACACCGCAGTCGGAAAAGCGCCGCGCTCCCAGCACACCCGATGACGGATTGCAGGAGATTTTTCGTGAATTCAAACAGGGGGTCAGTCGGGCTCTCGGCGAAGGCGACGCCGAGACGCGCTACGATCTTGGCATCGCATACAAAGAGATGGGACTTCTGGAAGACGCTGTTTCCGAATTTCAGCTCGCGATGGCGTCTGAAATGCGACGGATCGACTGCCTGCATATGCTCGGGCTGTGTTCACTCGAGCTGGAGCGCCCCCTGGATGCTGTGGCCTATCTGGAGCAGGCACTCTCTGCTCCATCGATTCCAGCGGTCCAGGAAGTGGCTCTGCGTTTCGACCTCGGACGTGCCTTTGAAGCGGCGGGCGACGCAGGGAATGCGCTGGACGCCTACCGGATGGTGGCGGCGATTGATCCTGAATTCCGCAGCGTGAGGGAAGACCTCGTGCGACTCGAGTCGAGTTTCGGAGAAGTGCCGTCGGAAGCCGAGGCTGGCGCTGAAACATTTGAATCCTTTGACGACCTGATCGCCGAGATAACCGCCACAGAACGTGGCGAGCCCGGCAACAGCCCGGACGAAAAGCCGCCGTCCGGTTCGCCCACGCGTCGGCGTCGGAAGATTTCCTTCGGCTGAGGAGCACTGCGGTGGAACATTTCGAGCACTTTGGTTTGCGGGAAGATCCCTTTACCAATGACCCTCTCCCGCACTTCATCGTCGAGGTTCCGGAGCAGTTGTCCGCGGAGCGGCGTCTGCTGCGCGCCGTGCGCCAGGGGCGCGGCCTGTGCGTTTTAACCGGCGCGGTAGGCAGCGGCAAGACCGCGGTGGCCCGCGATCTTCTCGACGCCTTGGACGCAGAGCGCTTCGAGGCTTCGTTGCTGGTGCTGATGCCCGACAACCAGGAACCGGGGCGTTTTTTGCAGCGCATAGCCGTTCAATTAGGGGTCGCGGAAGATTCCGAGGCAGATGGTTCGCTGCTGCGCCGGTTGCACGAAAAATTGATGGAGCACGCGGAGAACGGCCGGCGCTGCAGCTTCCTGGTCGATGAAGCGCAGCTTCTCGCCGCACCGGCGAACCTCGCTCTATTGCGGGGACTCCTCAACTTGGAGTGTAATGATCGCTACTTGCTCTCCTTGGTGCTGTTTGGGTTACCTGAACTGGCCGCTGCGGTGTGGCGCACGCCGGCGCTGGCCCACCGCGTTGATGTGTGGGTGGAACTCACCGGCATGAATCAGGAAACGCTCGAGATTTATTTGGCTCATCGCATCAGTCGCGCCGGCGGCGATCCGGACCTTGTCGCTGCTGCAGCTCTGGAGGCATTGTACCGCCGATCGCTGGGGTTCCCGCGCCGCATCAATGCGCTTGCTGACCACGCCTTATTCGAAGCCTACTTGGCCGGCGCCCACAAAGTGACCGAGCGACATGTTGAGGCCGCCGCGCGCTCTCTTTGCCTGGCGCCAGAAGCGAATTCGCGGCCCGGGGAGTCGGACGGCTCGGATTGGGACCGGACGCTTGTGGTCGAAGCAGAAGACGAGGTGGCAGGAATGAAAATGGATGTGCTGGAAGATGACGAGTTTTTGGGGAAACTCGTCCGCGGGCCCCGGGACACATGATCGAGGCGGGCGTTCTGCTCTCTTGCTGCCCCTACTTGTTCTGCACGCCGCTGCGTGCCACCTTAGATTCATTGCGGGAATAGCTCAGTTGGTAGAGCACGAGCTTCCCAAGCTCGGGGTCGCGGGTTCGAGCCCCGTTTCCCGCTCCGAAGTTCGCAAGCTCAGTCGGTACCGGAAATGCGGCGCAGTTGTTGGAGCTGAACGGCCATACTGATGCCGGGCAGCGCAGAGAGCAAGTTCTCATCGACGCCCACCACCCCGTAGCGAATCCACTGCTGCGATAACTCGCGCACGCTTTGGATGCGCGCGCGACCACACACGCTTTTTCCTGCGAAGTGGAGTGCTGTGTACACGATGTCGCCGATCGTGTGGATGCTGCGAACCACGACGGCGAACCCTCGGATGCTGATGTCGCGAACCTCACAGTTTTTTTCGGAACCGAAATCCGTCGTCAGCTCCGCGCTGAGCGTAGTGACTCGGAAGTATTCCCGGTAATTCGCGGAAATGAGGTCGCCGGTGGTGGTTATCTCTGCCACGGGTCTGCCCTCTTTCACGGTGACCGTGTCTACGCGGGCCAGTTGCTGCATGAACTTTTTCCGCACCTCCTAAAAGAGCACCACGGGGGCGTTTGGTAACAGCTCTAGCTCGCTTTCAGAAAACTCGATCGTGCAGTTCTCTTCGTTCGTTCCGGCACAGATGCCGGGATGCAAGATGCGCGCATTGCGACATCTTGTAGGAAAGAGAGAAAGACTTCCTGGTCTTTTTCCATGGCTGACATCGGTCGCTACTCCTGATGTTGCTGAGATTGTCTCGCAGCAGAAATATGCCTTTTGTCGGTTGTCGGCGGGCGGTTCTGAAGGGGTTGAGGGTAAGAGTTTGAGAGGGGGGCTGTGTGTGGGGGGCCACTCCCAAAAGCGAATGTTGACGAGACGATCTCTTAGCCCGGATTATTCATGAAGCACCGTAGCGAGACTGTGGAGATGCCCGAAATGGTGAACGATTTCGGCGTTTGGCACCGGAGGCTGACTTCCCAGTACGTCGAGGAGGCAAACGCTGAAATCGTTCGCAAGGTCGAGCAGATATGCAGTCGCAGTAGGCGCTTCATGAATAATCCGGGTTAGAGCCGCGTGCCACCCAGCGCCTGTAGCTGGGCCTCGGCGACCAGCTCCTCCGCAACAAAGGCCTTGCCGTAAAAGCGGAGCAGGCGGCCGCGGCGGCGCAGCAGGCTCAGCTCCAGCCGCAGAGTTTGGTTCGGAAGGACTGGCTTGCGAAAGCGTGCATGATCGATGGAAAGAAAGTAGGCGGCGGTTTCCCTCTTGAGGCCGTCGCTCCAGAGGGCCAGGACGCCGCCGGCCTGAGCCATGGCTTCAATGATCAACACGCCGGGTAAGATGGGGTTGTGCGGGAAGTGACCAGCGAACCAGGGCTGGTCCGGGAGTACGTCCATTTCCGCAACGATGCGGTGGTCCCGCTCCAGTTCCAGTACCCGATCGAGCAATAAAAAGGGTTCGCGGTGGGGGAGATATTCTTCGATCTCCGCCCGTTTCATGACCGGGCCGTGCTGAGGGGGAGAATTCACGCTCGGACCACTCCGTCGCACGACGTCTGCGGCGCGCGCCACTTTATAAGTACCACGTTTGTCTCCGCGCCGCGCGTGCGGCTGGCTGCTTTTTCGATGTAGCGTGGAGAGTCGTTTAAATGGGGGGGGATAAGTTAAATGGGTGCGTCTGATCAAGCGCGCGCGCAAGCGTCGCTGGCGCTCTGCAGTCGGCTGCCGGCGACCAGCGAGGTGCTGAGTCCGGAGGACATCTTCGGGCGCTTTCTGGCTTGGGTTTCCGCGCAGGGTTTTACCCTATACGCCCACCAAGAGCAGGCGCTGCTCGAGCTGTGGTCGGGGCGCCACGTGATCCTCGAGACGCCGACGGGTTCGGGGAAATCCCTGGTGGCGTTGGCGCTGCACTGGAAGGCGCTGTGCGAGGGAAAACGTTCCTTCTACACCGCTCCCACCAAGGCCCTGGTGAGCGAGAAGTTCTTTACATTGTGCGGGCAATTCAGTTCGGAACGTGTCGGCATGCTTACCGGCGACGCCAGTATCAATACGCAGGCACCGATCATCTGCTGCACCGCGGAAGTGCTGGCAAACATGGCGTTGCGCCTGGGCGAAACGCTGGACCTGTCTTACGCGGTGCTGGACGAGTTCCACTACTACGGCGACCGTGAGCGCGGCGTCGCGTGGCAGGTACCGCTCCTGTGTTTGCCGGCGACCACCTTTCTTTTGATGTCAGCCACGCTGGGCAACACGGCACCTATCGCTGAGCACTTGCGCGCGCGCAGTGGACGTGAAGTCGCCGCAGTAGAGGCAGAAGAGCGACCCGTCCCGTTGGAGTTTTTGTATTGCGAGACACCGCTCCAACGGACCGTCGAAGATCTGCTGGAGCAACAGCGTGCCCCCATCTACATCGTTCATTTCACGCAGCGGGAGTGTGCCGAGCAGGCCCAGGGATTGTTCTCGGCCAAGATCTGCACGCGGGAGGAACGACGCGTGCTGGCGGAGGCCACCGCGGAAACCTCTTTTCACTCTCCCTACGGAGCGTCGGTGCGCCGCTTCGTGCGCTCCGGAATTGGCATCCACCACGCGGGGCTCTTGCCGCGCTACCGCCTGTTGGTCGAACAGTTGGCGCAGCGAGGCCTGCTCAAAGTCATCTGCGGCACGGATACCCTGGGTGTAGGGGTTAATATCCCTATCCGTACCGTGCTCTTTTCCAAGTTGTGCAAGTTTGACGGCGAGAAGGTGAGCCTACTCACGGCGCGCGAGTTCAAGCAGATCGCGGGGCGCGCCGGCCGCAAGGGTTTCGACGAGCGCGGCTTCGTGGTTTGCCAAGCGCCCGAACACATGGTGGAAAAAAAGCGTGCGGCGGCGCGGGAACGCGGCGGGCACGCGCGGCGCCTGCAGCGCAGGCGCGCGCCGACCCGCAATTTCGTGCCCTGGAACCGCGGCATTTTCGAGGCGCTGATCGTGCGCCCACCGGAGCCCCTGATGTCCCGCTTTCGCGTGAATCACGGCCTTTTGCTCAGTGTGCTGCAGCGCTCGTCACAAGTGCGGGGGACGAGCGGGTACCGCGCTGTGGCCGAGTTGATCGCTCTCTGCCACGAACCTTTGCTACAGAAGCGGCGTCTGCGCCGCGAAGCTGCCCAGATCGTGCGTTCATTGCATCGGGCGGGTATTGTGCGCCTCGCGCGCGGGAGTGCGCACCGGCGCCCCGCTTTGTACATCGCTGCGGACCTACAGCGCGAGTTTTCCCTTCACCACTCGCTTTCGCTGTATTTGATCGATGCCATCTGGGCGCTGGCGCCCGAATCTTCCACTTACGCTCTGGATCTCCTCTCGCTGGTCGAAGCGATTTTGGAAAATCCCGCGGAGGTTTTGCGCCAACAGGAACGCAAGCTCAAGCGGGACCTGTTGGCGCGACTCAAGGCCGAGGGAGTGCCTTTTCACGAGCGGGTACGGCGTCTGGAAGCCGTCACTTATCCCAAGCCCAACGCCAAATTCGTCTACGCCAGTTTCACGATTTTTGCCGAAAAGCATCCCTGGTTGCGGACGGAGAATATTCATCCCAAATCCATCGCACGAGAAATGTTCGAGAGCTGCATTCTGTTTGAGAGCTACGTGCGCCACTACGAACTCGCGCGCAGCGAGGGAACGCTGCTTCGTTACTTGCACCAGGTATACGGCACGCTGCAGCGCAACGTACCGGAAGCTGCGAAGAACGAGGAGGTGTTCGAAATGACCACGTTTTTTCGCGCTCTGATCGCCGGTGTGGATTCAAGTTTGTTGGAAGAGTGGGAAGGGCGCGCACAATCTTCTGCAACCCGGACTACTTCAAGCGGGTAAGGGGGAAGCCTCCCCGCTTTACCGCAGCAGGACGTCACAGGCGGTGCGCACGCGCCGCACCCAGCGGCCGAAGGTGCTTTTGTGGATATTGCGCCGGAGTCGAATCAGCAGTTTGCGCTCCAGCGCGTAGCGCGTGCGCGGGAGTGCCGAACGGCGGGGCCGCGGTTGAATACGGTCGAGCTGGGCCTCCAGTTCGCGGCGTGAGTATCCCCAGAGTTCGAGATCCGGATCCAGGAGCTGCTCGAGAATGCGGCGCGCCTGTTCCAGACGCGCCGGGTCGCGGGCGAAGGCCTCTTCCCACTTGGAGAGCGATTCCATCGAGACGCGCGTGTGGCGGGCGACGGCGATGGGATCTCCCAGCCCGCGTTCGGGTTCACCGCGGTCGGAGGCGTAGCGTCCGTACTCCAACATAGATTCACAAAAAGGCAGGCGGAGAAAACGGCAAAGGTTCTCGAGGCTGGCGCGCGGCGCTGCCACGAGTTTCTCGTAGTGCAGGTGCAGAAAAGGGGCCGGTTTTTCTCGCAAGAAGCGCGCGATTGCTGGAACGTAACGCTCCAGCAGAGGATTGTGGGCATGGGCCGCGCGGCAATCTCCATCAAAGAACGAGTCAACATAAGACGACCACACGGCCAATGGATGGCGCGTCAGGACGAGATACTGGGCGCGGGGATAAAGCCTGACGACAAAGTCCAGGATTAGTGCGTAGGCGGGCGTCTTATCGACCAGCCAACCGCGGCGAGAGCCTTCGAGCAGCTTGCTGTAGAGGGAGTCGGTCATGGCGCGCAGGGCGGCGAGGTAAGTGCTTTCGCCGCCGGGCAGGCTCCGCACCAGGCTGCGGGCTGCCCGTTCAGTGATCACGGGATCGTAAGCCGCACGTTCCACGGTGGCGTAATAGCCGAGGTGAGCCAGGGGCGTGAGCAAGTGCGGCTCAGGCGGCACGGTGACTTCCGGGTGCGCGGACAACATGCGGGCAAGCAGGGTTGAACCCGCTCGGGGGGGGCTCAGGAGAAAGACGAGGTTCTCATCCATTTCGCTGACTCGGTTGCGCAGGGTGCCTTGGAATCCTTCATAGAGCCAGCGTAATTCTCTGACCGCCTAATAAGGTGGCTGAATTTTTTCCGGCCGCCTAAAGGTGTCCCTGGGGGCATTCGATAGGACCGCAGGGCTTTTCCCACAAATGGCTCGCTTTTTTTGACACGAAGGTGTTTCCCTGCCCACTTAACACAGAGATCAGTCGAGGATGCTCGGCCGTATGAAAGCCGTAAGAAGAGTCAGAAAAGTTTGGAGGTTCAATATGACACGCCGAGGGAGCTTGCTGTTCACGGCTCTTGTAACGCTTGCGGTCTGCACCGCAATTCCGGCGCGAGCGCTCACTTTGGCAGACCTCAACGCCGGTACGGATTTTGTCTCGGGGAACGGTCTTCTGACTTTTTCGTTTGAACCGGACAGCATCGTCGTCACCGGTACTTTGAGCAGCGATCTTTCCGATTACACCGTAACGATTCGCGAAAGTGGATTTTCGCTTGTAGGTCCAATGGGTGTCGCCGATGGAGGCGTCGGCGATCTCGCGCTCGAGTACATCGTAAGCGCTGCGCAGGGAAGCTTCATCGAGGGCGCATCACTTTTCTTCAACGGAATCGCTTTCGGCGAAGGGGCCAGTACCAACGTGGCGGAAGACTTTTTGTTGGACGCTGAGCTGTTCGCGGATCTTGCCGTGGCGGTCACAGGCGGTGGGTTGCTGCTCAAGACGGATGCGGAAAGTTTTGGCACGAGCGTTTCGTCGCTAGCGGTCGTGAAAGACATCCAGGTATCCACGAGTCAGTTGGCTCAACTCGCCGCCGTTTCCGTGGTGAACCAAGACTTCTCCATCGTTCCAGAGCCCGCGACGCTCATGCTCTTGGGCAGCGGTCTATTCGGCCTCGCCTTTTTGGGAAGCCGCGCCCGTCGGTAAGATTCTTACGACAATTCACTTTAGAGGCGTGGTCAGAACACGCGTTTTTTTGTAACAACGCGCAGGAGATTGATTCATGTCGGTACAACAAAGACGAACAAGGTTTGGATTTTTCCTTGCTCTGTTGTGGTGCTGTACTGCTGGTGCGGCCCATGCCCTCACGCTCGCTGATTTGGTGGGAGGTGGAAGCTTCCAATCCGGTAACGGCCAGCTCACTTTTTCTGACTTCGAGCTGGTGGTGGCTGGTGTTTTGTCTCCGGATCCCGGTGCTTATACCATCGAGATCCAGGACACTGGTTTTCGCATCGCCGGAGACGCGCTTCAGATCGCCGCGGGCGAGGCCGGTGATTTGCTTTTGCAATACAGGGTGACGACTGCGCCCGGGAGCTCGATCGAGCGGGCGGCACTCTCTTTTCAAGCGAGCGTACTTGGCGCGGGATCGCTGGCCGCTGTGGCGGAAGACCTATTTTCCGTACCGGGGAGCGGTGATCCCCTGGGTTCTTTGGCCGTCGGGGTGAGCGGTGGCGGTTTTTCTCAAACTTCGGACGAGGTGTTCTTCACTGGATTTCCGACCGAGCTTTTGGCCCTCAAGGACATTCAGCTCATCGCCACTCAGGGAGCAGGGGATGTTTCTATCGCGTCGGTGGACCAGTCCTTTGCGACGCAGAGTGTGCCGGAACCCGGATTGGCGCTCCTGTTTCTTTCAGGGGGGGCGGCGATTCTGGTAGCGCGCAAGCGAAGACAACAAGCGTGAGGATCGGTCGCTTTACTTTTTAGACTCGTTTCTCGAAAACGAGTTCGTCCGACACCTCGATCTCCATTCTCAGAAGAGCGAAGCCGTAGGCCTTGCCCTGGGTGTCTAGGCGCAGTGAGGCGAGACCGCCTCCGTCTAGGGCTTCGTGCAGGACAAAATTGAGCGCTTCAAGGTTGGGCAGTAGAAAACGCTCGACCCGCCCTTTACACCAAGGGCCGAAATACGCTTTCACGCGCTCCGCGGTGATCTCTTGCACTAGTGCGGGGTAGTACTCGGGGCGCCGCGCGATCACGCCGATGTTGCAGAGGTTTCCTTTATCGCCAGCGCGGGCGTGGGCGAGATTGTAGAGCGCGGTTTTCACGGTGAGAGCACCTCGAGCTTGGCTTCCACGGTGTTGCGTGGGACCAGCGCTGGCCAGAAATTCACAACGGCGTGGGCCTTGGGACGTGCGCTCAACAGGCCGGAACAGGCGCCAGGTACGCCGCACAACACCAAAGGCGCGATTTCTTCACCGAAAGCTTCGGCCGCATCACGGTCTGCGCTCCGGACGGCCACTCGTAACAAGACTTCATTGGGATCGGAAGCAAGCGGTGGAACCATGGGGCCGTGGGCGCCGGAGAGGCCGATCAGATCGACGTGGTGAGCATCGAGGCGCAATCCGCGCTGAGCAGCGCGCGTGAGCAGGAGATCGGCTGTGGCCCGCGCGCGTTTTTCGGCCTCTGGCCAAACGAAGGTAAGAGCGACCTGGTTCATCCAACCGTCTTGATATGCGATGGAAACTTTGAGGTGGTCGGGGGGAGGATCGCCGCGGGCGCCGCTGACGCGTACGCGGTCGCGCCCTAAATCTTCCAGCGCGAGGCTCGTAAAGTCAGCGACGGCGTCGGGCGTGACGTAGCGTTCGGGGTCGCCGATCTCGTAGATGAGCTGCTCTTTCAGGACCGCTGGTGTGACGAGGCCGCCGAGTGTGGGGTGCTTGGTTAGGATGCAGGATCCGTCGCGGGCGATCTCGGCGATCGGATAACCCAGGCGGGCCAAATTCGGCACGCTTTCCCAACCAGCGGCGAAATTTCCGCCGCTGGCCTGTCCTCCACACTCCAGCAGATGCCCTGCCACGACGCCCGCCGCTCGGTGGTCCCAGTCCGTTTTACTCCAGCCGAAGTGGGCGAGCAGGGGGCCGAGGGCTAGCGCCGAGTCGGTGCAGCGTCCCGTCACCACGATGCGTGCACCCGCGCGGAGCGCGTCGGCAATGGGTTCCGCTCCCAAATAGGCGTTGGCGGAGATAACCCGCTCGGCGATGGTGTCAAAGGGCGCGCCGGTATCCAGCTGAGCCAAGGAAACGCCCGCTCGGCGCAGGTCCTTCAGCCGACCGCTGAGATCATCGCCCGTTACCACGCCTACGCGCAGCTTGGAAAGACCGCCAGCCCGGGCCAGCTCTAGCACCGCCTGCGCGCAGCCTTCGGGGTTAACGCCGCCCGCGTTCGTGGTCACTTGAATACCGCGTTCGTCGATTTCCTTGATCACCGGCGCAAGCGCCTTTAGAAAATCTGTGGCGTAGCCTCGCGCGGGATCGCGCAGTTTCTGCACGCGTAGAATAGAGAGTGTGACCTCGGCTAAGTAATCGAGCAAAACGGCGTCGATGGGGCCGCCGCGCACTTGGTCGGCGAGGGCGTCATTGCGATCTCCCCAGAAACCGCAAGCGCCAGCGATGCGGAAGACGTCGCGACTCATGCGGCGCAGTCTATCAAATGCCTCTCCGGCTTCCGCCCGCGTAGAAAATAAGGATCAGAGTTTGTCGCGCAGACGTGCGGCTAATTCGCGCACTCGCTGGCTCTGGACACGGCTTACTGACTGAGCGAGGCGCAGCGCCAACCACGGTTTTGCCGTCAGCAGAAATTGGTAGGCGTTGCGATCGATCTCGAGTAGGCGGATCGCACTGTCGGCCACCGCTGATTCAGCATGCGGAGTGCCGGCGGTGAGCGGCAAGCCACCGAGTAGGGAACCAGGTCCCAGGCGGGCAAAAGGAACTTCACGCACGTCGCGCACGCGGAACTGCAGCACAATGTGCCCTTGAGCCAGGATCCAGATGGCGTCTTCGTTTACGTCTGCGCCGTCTTGGCGGTAGACGTAATTTCCCACCGCGAGGTCGCGGATGCGCGTCACTTGAGCGAGCCCCATGCCGTCTTCCAAAGTAAGATCGCAGAGGTCGCTGCCGGCATAGAGGAAGCGGGTGAGTTGTTTGCCGCGCTCCAGGATGACGTCCCATAGTTGTTCGACACACTCGCGGTCGGGCTCCCGGAAGGCCAACCCTGTTAGTACGATGTCGTCGCTGGCGACCTCGTGTTGCCACAGGCCCTCGGCTTCCAGCGCAATCGGTCCCGTGGGCAGTGTAAGGACGACGCGAGAGGTGGATTTAAAGGCGAAAGGAGAGGGCGTAGCGACGCAGACGCCAGTAACCGAGAGATCGCGCGCACGTCCGGCAAGGGGGCCCGCGAGATCCGCGCTATAAACAGCCACGGGGAAATCCACCCCTACCCGCGGATGAGGGCGCGCGGGCTGGATCCGGGGTTTCGGACGAGGGGTGATTCCGCGCGGCGGTGTAGTCATGGGAACGCTGAGTCGCCTCCGATCCACACTTTTCGGCGCGCGACGACGCGCCCTTGAACGCGCGCGCAATCTGCCGATGGAAAAACGCATGCGTTGGGATGAGAGAGTTTTCATCGTGCTGCTGGTATTCGTTTACTTGCCCGGCCTCCACGCACTATCGCAGGTGTGGTCCTCCGTCGATTACTACTCGCACGGCTATCTGGTGCCCGTGGTTTCCCTGTGGGCCGCGCGGCGCGAGCGGAATCGTTGGCAGGCGCTTCCGGCGTGGCGAGAGTGGCGTGGTCTCGGATTATTGCTCTCAGCACTCTTGCTCTACGCCTTCGGTCTCACGGCAGGCAACGTCTCGCTGCAGGGCCTCTCTCTGGTGGCATGTGCTGCCGGGACGTTGTGGTTTCTGCGCGGTTTCGCTTGGCTGCGGGCCCTGGCTTTTCCCGTCTTCTTTCTCGTTTTCATGGTGCCGCTCCCGTCGGATTGGCTGACTCCGGTGATCGTGAAGCTCCAACTCTTCGTCTCAAAGGCGGCCGTCGCCGGGCTCCACGCACTCGAGGTCGCCGTCGTCCGCGAGGGAAACGTGATCGTGCTTCCGGGAAACCAGACGCTATTCGTCGCCGAAGCGTGCAGTGGTGTGACGTCTCTCGTGACACTGCTCCCGCTCGCCGTGTTCTTGGCCTATTTCACCGCTAGCGGTATCTGGCGCCGCGCGGTCTTGATCGCCGCTGTGGTGCCCATCGCCATGTTCGGCAATCTGCTGCGCGTCGTCGTGACGGTAGGCGCAGCGCTGCGCCTCGGTGTTGAACGCGCAACGCGGAGTGCGTTGCACGACTCCGCTGGACTCTTCACCTTTTTGATCGGCTGTTTGCTGCTCGTCGCGTTGGGTGTTCTGCTCCAGCGCGTGGGAGGATCGCGTCGGGAGCCGCCTCGAGCGGCGGTGTAGGGCAGGTGGTGGAGAGCGAGCGAGTCAAGCAGCTCGCCCTGGCCCTGGGCTTCGATTTGGTCGGCGTTGCGCCGGCGCGGCCGACGCAGGAGACGGAGTACCTGAGCGAGTGGATCGCCCGTGGCTATGCCGGCGAAATGACCTACCTGGCGCGACGGCTGGCGGAACGCATCGATCCTCGGCGCGTGCTGGCAGGCGCCGAGAGCATCATCGCGGTGGGCTTGGTCTACGATCCCGGAGAACGGGCGCCGCTCAGCGGCGCGGCCGCTGATATTGCGCGCTACGCCGGCGGCGAGGACTATCACGACGTGCTGCGCGAGCGCCTGCGGGCGTTGCGCGCCGCGTTGGAAGCGGCGGGGGAGCGGCCGCTGCGGAGCCGAATTTATGTCGATACGGGTCCGGTTCAGGAGCGTGTCCACGCGGCTTACGCGGGATTGGGCTGGATCGGGAAAAATACCTGCCTGATCCATCCGCGTCTGGGTTCCTACGTTTTTCTCGGCGCCATGCTCACCGATTGGCCTCTCACCTGCGATGATCCGCTGCCCGATCATTGCGGTAGTTGCCGCGCTTGTCTGGATGCGTGTCCCACGGATGCCTTCGTCGCGCCCTATGTCTTGGACGCGACGCGTTGCATCGCGTACACGACGATCGAGGCACGCGGTGCCATTCCCGAGGAGTTGCGAGAGTCGCATGGGGAGCGCGTCTTCGGCTGCGATGTATGTCAAGAGGTGTGCCCGTGGAATCGGCGCCGAGGCCGCCGTGTGCCGCCCGATCGGCTGGGTCTGCGGGCGCGCCTGCGGCCCAGAAAGGAGTGGATCGCACCGACCCTCGCGTGGTTGCTAGGGCTCGACGAAGAAGCGTGGGAGCGGGCGGTGCGAAAGACCGCGCTGCGACGCGCCCGGCGCCAGGGGATGTTGCGCAACGCACTCGTGGCGGCGGGGAATTCTGGCGCCGTTGAGTTGATTCCTCTCGTTGAAAAACACGTCGCCGCGAGCGATTCCCTGCTCGCGGAGCACGCGCGTTGGGCGCTTGCACGCCTGCGCAGCGTGACGGAAGTCAGACCGGCCGGTGCCGCGCGATCACCTGCGCGAGTCGTTCCGGAAAATCCGTGACGATGCCATCGACTCCCTGCTCCAACAAATTTCCCATCTGTCCAACGTCGTTGACGGTCCAGGCGTGTACCTCGATGTCGTGGCGATGGGCATGCTCGATAAAACGCTGACTGATGAGGGGTTTGCCGGCGAAATACACCGGCACCTGCAGGGCCATCACGCCCGGCGGCGGCAGCCGGTTCGCCAGTGCCGACGCGATGAAGGCGGCGACCTCGCCGGTGCTGGCGCCCAGGGCCACATCCACTCCGCGCTTGGCTACGTGCGCGCGCAGGGTGGCCATGACCGCGTCGTCGGCCGCTGTAAGCAGGGTGAGCTCGCTGCGGCGAAAGCGTGCGACCCATTCGACGACGCCTTCGATGAGATCGCGGTGAAGAGATTTGAGCTCGATGTTGATGCGTGCTGCTGGGAACTGGCTGAAGACTTCTTCCAGCGTTGCGATGTGGTGGCCGGAGCCACGAAAGAGGTAGGTCGCGCCGCCGTCGCACGAAAAGCGGTAGCCCGCGTCAAGGGAGCGCAGCTCTGCGAGCGTGCAGGCGTCGACACGACCGCGTCCGTTCGTGGTGCGCTCGAGGGTGTCGTCGTGAAACACGACAACGCTTCCGTCTTGGCTTAGGTGCACGTCCGTTTCCAAAATGTGTGCGCCCTGAGCTAACGCGAGTTGAAATGCGTGTAGGGTATTTTCCGGTGCTTCTCCGCCGCAGCCCCGGTGTGCGATCACGCGTGGAGGGGGCGGAATGAAAAAGGGATGCGGCATGCAGTCTAAGGTATCATGCGCTGCTCTATGGCTGTCTTAACGCGCTCCGCCATTCTCCGCGAAATGGAACTCGGACGCCTGCGGGTCGACCCCTTCGACGTGCAGCAAGTCGGTCCCGCCTCCATCGATCTGACGCTCGGAGGCGAGATCCGCATTATCCAGGCGGGAGCAGAGCCCATCGCCCTCTGCGAAGAAGTGGACTATCGGGACTACACGCGCGCCCGCCCTCTGAACAAACCCTATCTTCTGCCTCCCGGTGCGACGATCCACGGCATTACGCGGGAACGCATCACGCTGCCGCCGGACCTGTGCGGATTTTTGGAGGGCCGCAGCCGCTTTGCCCGTCTGGGTCTCATGATCCACGTGACCTCGGCCTTTGTGCAACCGGGCGTTTCCAATCGCCAGGTGCTCGAGATGAGCAACCTGGCCGGTCATCCGCTCGAAATCCACCCCGGCGTGCGCCTGTGCCAGATCGTTCTGATGCGAACGGAGGGAGAAGCGGTCTACCGCGGCCGTTACGCCCAGCAGGAAAGCCCTTAGTCCGTGGGGAAGGACCCCGCGCTTGACCCCACTGCTTTCCTCTCTGAAAATGCTGCAACGGGGGGAGCGCTTTTGCGCCTAGGAGGAGAGGTGGATATGTCCCACGGAAAATGCGTGCGAGCTTGGCTTGGCGGCACACTTTTGATGATCAGTTTGGCGCTGCCGGCGGCGCCGGCCCGCGCGGAGGTGCCGAGCATGTGGGCTGAGGCCGGCATCGGGTGCGGGGCCGTTTTGGCGAATATCATCTATTCGCCGGCGAAGGTGCTCTACGCGGCGGGCGGCACGATCATATCGGGCTTGGCCTACGTGTTTTCGGCGGGAGACACCTCCGTGGCCTCGCCCGTGCTGAACGCTTCGTTGCGCGGGGACTACGTCGTGACGCCCGAGCACCTGCAGGGCCGCAGTGACCTGGTCTTTATTGGACGCACGCCGCGCCCCAGCCAGGCTTCCGAACAGAAGCCGAGTAGCTTTGAGGAAGAGGGTTTCTAGCCCGCTTTTCTCACCAGGGTGCGTCGCGAAGCTGTGCAGCTGCGTGGCCGTAGCGGCGGTTTAAAAGAGAAAACGGGTTACCTCTTTTCCCGGGGGTTAGCTGCGGAATCCGCCGCGAAGTGGCGGAGATCTCGTGCGCGGGCGATGTTGTACAACGCGCCATGGGAGAGCTGGGAACTGTCGCGACGTGGGGCGCGGCCTTTATTGCCGGTCTGCTCTCGGTATTTTCCCCCTGCGTGATGCCGCTCATGCCGGCTTATCTCTCGCTGGTTTCCGGGGTATCGATCGAGGAGCTGTGTGAGGAGGCGAATCGCGCGGGATTGCGGCGACGTGTCCTCACAGCCTGCGCGGGTTTCGTCGTGGGCTTCTCAGCTATTTTCATCGCCCTGGGTGCCTCCGCGACCTATCTCGGGCGCGTCCTGCGCACGTGGCGCATCGAGATTCGCGGTTTCGAGATCGGGATCGCCCAGGTGGCGGGGCTGCTCATCATCGTCATGGGTCTGCACATGGCGGGGGTGATGCGGATCCCGGGACTCTACCGCGATCGCCGTTTTCACTTGCATAGGGTCAATCATACGTTCTGGGGCACCGCGTTGGTGGGAGCCGCCTTCGCCTTCGGCTGGTCGCCCTGCATCGGACCAATCCTGGGCGGTATTTTGACTCTGGCGGGAGGTCGTGACACGGTGTGGCAGGGAATCGGCCTGCTCTCCGTGTATTCCGCGGGGCTGGCGGTGCCGTTTTTTTTGGCTGGTTGGAGCATCGAGTTCTTTCTTCACACCTTTCAACGTGTGCGACGTCATTTTCGTACCTTTGAAGTGGTGTCAGGTTGTTTTCTCATCGCGATTGGAGCGCTGATCTTCACGGAGCAGCTCGCCCGCTTGAACAGTTACTTCACGTTTTTGAACCGCTTCGTTACCGCGCTCGAACAAACTTTTTTGTGAGGGAGAAGAACATGCGGCTGTGCGCCGTACAGGTACTGCTACTCGCAGGCTTCTCGGCGCTGTTCGCGTGCTCGGGTGAGAACTCCCGAGAGACTCCGTTGGGCGGGAACTCAGAGATCGACGCTGGCCGATCGGCGCCGGCGTTTTCGTTGCCCGACCTCTCCGGACAGATCGTCTCTTTGTCCGATTTCAAAGGACAGACTGTCGTCATCGATTTCTGGGCCACGTGGTGTCCTCCCTGCGTGTTTCAAGTACCGATCTTGAATGAAATTCAACAGACCTATAGGGACCGCAGCGTCGTCGTTCTGGGTATTTCGGTGGACACGGAAGGACGCGAAGTGGTGCAAGCCTTCGCCGCGGAACACGGGGTGGAGTACCGGATTTTGCTCGGCGACGAAGCTCTGGCCCGCGAGTACGGAGCACCGGGTTTTCCCACCTTGGTGATCGTACACCCGGACGGCAGCTTGGATCCCGGTCCACCGCATGTAGGCTTGGTGGAACAGGAGGATCTGGAGCGCCAGCTGGCTCAGATTCCCAGTGCGACGTGAAGCAGCGGCGGGGCGGGAGAACCAAAGAGTGAACGAGGCAGGTGATCTCGAAGCGTTGCGCGAAGCCGTCCGCGCCGCACATGAGCGGTGTTTTCGCGCCGGTGAATCGGTGTACGAGGAGGGGGACGAAGCCAAGTCGCTCTTCACTCTCTGCAGTGGCGAGGTCGAATTGCGCCGACGTGGTTCCGAAGGGCCGCGCGCAGTCATGCGGGTCCGAGCCGGAGAAGTTTTCGGAGAGTTCGATGCTTTTGCGGGACACAGACGAATTTCACAAGCGCTGGCGGTGGTTGATTCGCGCGCGCTCGAGATCGATACGGCGTTGTGCGAAGCGCTGTGCAAGGAACGGCCGATGCTGGCGCTGCACTTGTTGCGACAGTTGGCCGAGCACGCTGTGCTGCTGCAACACCGCTTAGCACAGCTCGACGTCGTCGAACCACGTGTCCTGATCGCCCGCTTGCTCCTGCACCGCGCGGGCCACCGCGAGGGGACGGCCCAGATTGCAACGAACCTGCGCGAACTAGCGCGCGAGACCGGCATTTCGCTATTTCAAACCTATCTCGGCTTGCACGGGCTCCTCGCGGAGAACTTGGTTCGCATGCGCGGCGAAGGCCTTGTTGTTCCCCAGCTGGAAGCGCTCGCCCGCAGCGCGGAGCGCGCGGGTTGAAACGAGCTAGCCCGCTTTTCTCACCGGGGTGCGTCGTTGACCGCGGTGAAACGCCTCTGTTAGCGTCCCGCCGCATCCGTACGTCGGCTGCAAGATCCGGGGAGAAGCGGTTGCATATCTGGAGCTTTGCTTATCTGGTGCTGTGGATTGCCCTTTTCTTTCCAGGCGGAGTAGCTGCAGCGCCCGAGGCCAAACTCCTCGACTCTAAAACTCCGTTCGAGATTACGGCCCGCTCGCTGGAGTTCGACCAAGCGCGTGACCTCTACGTCGCTGAAGGAGATGTGGTCATCACTCAGGGCGGCCGTTCGCTGCGCGCCGACTGGGTCACCTTCAGCAACGTGACGCGCCAAGGGGTGGCGAGCGGCCATGTGGTCTTGCAGGAAGGGCAGGACATCCTGCGTTCCGATTTTTTACAGTTCAACGTGGACGACATCCGGGGCACCGCCTTCGACGGCCGGCTCGAGGCCGGTAACAGCAACTTCGTGGTATTGGGCGATGAGATGCGAAAGACCGGAGCCTCAACCTATCAGATCGAAAAGGGGACCTTCACGAGCTGCCGCTGCCCGGACGACGGTCCGGAACCCTGGCGCGTGCGCGCCGACCAAACGGAAGTGGAGGTCGAAGGCTACGCAACCACCCGCAATGCCAAGGTCGACATTTTGGGTGTCCCCATGCTGTGGCTGCCGTGGATGCGCTGGCCGATCCGCACCCAGCGACAGACCGGATTTCTGTTGCCGCGCGTTAATGCCAGCGCCCGCCGCGGCGGTGACATCGGCTTTCCATTTTTCTGGGCCGCCCGACCCAATCTGAACTTCACGTTCATGCCGGCCTTCCTGGGCAAACGCGGCATCAAGCTGGACGCGGACTCCGAGTACGTATTCGGTGAATTGTCGTGGGGACACATCCACGGCGCCTACATCTCGGACAACGAAATTGACGAAGACGATCCCGATACTCCCTACAGCCCTCAGCGCTGGGCCCTCATGTGGCAGCACGATCACTTTTTGCCCCGCGGCTGGCGGGCCAAGGCTGATCTCAACCTCGTATCGGACAACGACTGGGCTTTCGATTTTGAAGACCTCGAGGAAATGCGGACCAATCGTTTCGCGGAATCCAAGGGTTTCTTGAGCAAGACCTTCGGGCCCAATGGGCGCTTTGGTTTCGTGGGTTCACTGTGGTACGCCGACGATCTACAGAGTCCGGACAACCTTGACCGCGATAAATTCCTTCTGCAGCGCTTGCCGGATCTGCTGGTGTCGTTGCCGTCGCGGCCGCTGGGTTGGTTTGAGCGCTTGGTCCGCACGGTCGACGTGCAGTACACGCGCTTCTGGCCGCGCGATCGCGCGAGCTCCGTCTTCCCTGAAGCGACTACGGTGGGAGACGACCAGTTTCTGGATCTTGGGATTGATGCCCTGCCGGACGGCCGCGAGCCCAACAGCGATGGTGACATCGTGAGCGCGGACGGCAGCCGCGTGCTGCGCGAGGACGGCACGGTGGTGACGGCGGCGGAACTCAACGCTCTTTCGCAGATGGCGGGGTTGCCGCCGATGCTTTTGGATCCCGACGGCAGCCTGGACAATTTTCCGCCGGGACCAGAGGGCAACGGGCGTTTCGACGAAGGGGAACCGCTGGCCGACCGGGGCCACCGCTTTTTCATCAATCCCCGCGTCGGCTGGCCCTTTTGGCTCGACGAGGGCCGCATTGAACTCTTTCCTGAACTCGGTCTGCACCAAACCTTTTACGAGACTGCCGCCCAGGGCTTCGAGAGTCGTACGCTCCTGACCGGGCGCCTGCAGGCGCGCAGACGCTTTCTGCGCGAGCTGGACTTGCCCTTTAACCTGGGACGCGGAACGCATCTCTTGGAGCCGAGCCTCACCTATCTCTACGTTGCGGTGCCCGATCAGAGCGACAATCCGCTCTTCGTTCCCGGCGCCTTTGTGCCCCAGGAGCGCCTGCGCCACCTGTCGCTCGATAATATCGTCACCGATCGAGCGGATCGCATCGACGGCTTCAACGGCTTTCAGCTCGCCGTTTCCAACCGCATTTTCGTGCCGGGGGAGGAAGCGGGAGCACCCCAGCGTTTGTTCGGTGACGTCACCTTGGCGTCGACCTTCAATTTTCAAGGCCGCGACCTTGGAAATCTTTTCCTCGACGCGACGCTCTATCTCACACGCCGGATCATCTCGACTCTGTGGCTGGGTTACGACTACGAGGACGGTGCCTTAAGCGAAGCATTTTTGCGTCTGCAATACGAGACGGAAGAGGGACACGGGATCGGTGTACGCTACCGCTACCTCGAAGACGTTCCCCCTTTCTTTGAGGCGTTCCGCCGGCGCGGTGAGCGTTTCGAAGAATTCGAAGAAGGTTTCCTCAGCGTCAATCAGTTGGATTTCGACGTGCGTTACGCGCTTTCCCGCAATTGGGCCCTGACCTACCAGACGCGCTATTCCTTCGAACAGTCGCTGTTCCTCGACAACACTTTCGGCGTGGAATACATCTCGCGCTGCGACTGCTGGGCCATTCGGCTCGAAGCGGAAAACGATCGTTCACGCGGCATACAATTCAGCGTTCAATACCGCTTACTCGGATTGGGAGAGGACGCACGCGAGCGCGTGCGTCCCTTCGGCGGTTGAGAATCGGGTCCGTTCTGCGGCCGTGAAACTTCTGCTACTCGATAACTACGACTCCTTCACCTACAACTTGCTTCAGGCTCTGGGCGCGCTGGGCGCGGAGGTCGCGGTTGTCCGCAACGATGCCGAGAGCAGTCGGCAACTCGTCGCGCGTCGGCCGGCCGGTTTGGTGATTTCACCGGGGCCCGGCCTGCCGGCGACGGCGGGAGAAACGCTGGCGGCGGTGCGAGACTTCAGCGCGCTAGGGATTCCCATCTTGGGCGTGTGCCTCGGGCATCAGGCGATTGCGCAGGCGCAGGGCGGGCACTTAGTGCGGGCGCGGCAGGTGATGCACGGCAAAACTTCGGAAATCCATCACGCGGGCCGGGGGCTGTTTCGCGGCCTGCCGGAGCCGTTTCGCGCCGCGCGTTATCACTCGTGGGTCGTCGAGCGCGAGTCGTTGCCAGCCGAGTTAGCCGTGTCGGCGTACACCCAGGCGGGGGAAGTCATGGCGCTCACGCACTGCTCGCGGCCACTCTTTGGACTCCAGTTTCATCCCGAATCCGTGGCTACACCCCTCGGAACGCAACTGCTCGCGAACTTCGTGGCGGTGTGCGCGGAACTGAGTATCTCGTGAGCATCCCGCAGGTCTTGGAGATCGCGCTGCGCGGTGAAGAAGTTCCGGAGCCTCTTTTAGAAACGGTCTTCGGCGAAATCGCGGAAGGCCGCGCGACGCCTGCGCAAATCGCCGCTCTGCTCATCGCTCTGCGTGCGAAAGGAGAGACGGCGAACGAACTCGTGGCGGTGGCGCGCGCTCTGCGCGCGCGGGCGCTGTGCGCGCCGCTCCCGATAGCGAACACCGTGGATACCTGCGGTACGGGGGGTGACGCGACGGGAACCTTCAACATCTCGACGGCGGCGGCCTTTGTGACGGCGGGCGCCGGCGTCCCCGTAGCCAAACACGGCAATCGCGCGGCTTCCAGCCGCAGCGGCAGCATGGATGTGCTGGAGGCACTGGGCGTGCGCGTGGAGATTTCCGTCGAGCGGGCTGCCCGCCTTCTGCGCGAAGTCGGTTTTGCGCCCCTGTTCGCCCGTGTGGCACATCCCGCTATGCGCCACGTGGCCCCGGTGCGGGCTGAGCTCGGGGTACGCACACTCATGAACTGCATCGGACCACTGCTACACCCGTTGGGTGTCAGGCGCCAGGTTGTCGGTGTGTATAGTGCGGACTGGGTCGAGCGCTTCGCCCGTGCCCTCGGCGCGTTGGGCGGCGAGCTCGCGCTGGTGGTGCACGGCGACGACGGTTTGGACGAGCTCACGACAACTGCGCTCACGCAGGCCGTGTTCCTCGCGGAGGGAAAGCTCACGCGTTTGACCATTGATGCTCGTGACTTTGGTTTCCCGCGCGCGCAGCGCCAGGACTTGAGCGGCGGTGATCCGGAAGAAAATGCTGTGATCATTCGCACCGTGCTCAAGGGAGAGGCCGGGCCGCGGCGCGACGTTGTGTTGTTGAACGCAGCCGCGGCGCTGTGGATCGGTGGCGCGGCGCGCGATCTGGCGGAGGGAGTCACCCTGGCCGCCGCCAGCGTGGATTCCGGCAAGGCCCTGCGCTGCCTCGAGGCCGTCGTGCGGGCGACGGCGGAGGCGGAGTAGCGGGGCGGTGACGATTCTGGACGAAATTTTGGCCCACCGCCGCGCCGCGCTGGAGCGGCAAAAGCGCGCGCTCCCGCCTGCTGCGATGCGCGCGCGTGCAGAGGCCGTTACAGATCCCGTCCGACCGTTTCGCACGGCTCTCATGACAGGGACTCACCCGCGCATCATCGCGGAATTGAAGCGCCGTTCGCCCAGCCGTGGAGAGATTCGCCCCAACTTCGACGTCGCGGAGTGTGCCACCGCCTACGCAGCGGGCGGTGCCGCGGCTCTTTCCGTTCTGACGGAGGAGCACTACTTCGGCGGCTCGCTCGAGAACTTGCAGCGAACGCGAGAGGCCGTCACCCTTCCGCTCCTGCGCAAGGACTTCATCGTGGACCCCTACCAAATCGACGAGGCCCGGGTTGCGGGAGCGGACGCTGTCTTATTGATCGCCGCTGCCCTGGAGCTCGCTTCGCTGCGGGCGCTGCAAGAGCAAGCTCGCGCGCGGGGTCTGACCGCCTTGGTCGAAATTCACGACGAGGCCGAACTCGAGCTGGCAGTGGCGGTCGGTGCGGATACGGTGGGCATCAACAACCGCGACCTGGGGACCTTTGCAGTCGATCTCGGCGTGACGGAGCGCCTGGCCCCGAAACTGCCGCACGGAACTCTGGTCGTCGCGGAGAGCGGCATATTCACGCCGGAGGACGTCGAGCGCCTGGAAGCGGCCGGTGCGCACGCCTGCTTGGTTGGAGAGTCTCTTATGCGCGAGCGCGATCTCGCGCACGCTCTACGCAAACTACGGAGGATGTCGTGACAGGGAAGGTTCGGATCAAAGTCTGCGGTGTTACTCATCCGGATGACGCACAGGCCGCCGTGGATGCTGGCGTTGATTTAATCGGTCTCAACTTTGTATCCAACTCGCCGCGCCGGCTCGATCTGAAACAGGCGGAGGTCATCGCGAGCCGCGTCGGAGGACAGATCGAGCGCGTCGCCGTTTTTCGAGATGCTGCGCTGGAAGAAATCGAACGCATACTTCGGCGCATCGACGTGGAGCGCATCCAGTTTCACGGTTCAGAGACACCGGAGGTGGTGCAGGAGGTCGATCTGCCGGTGATCAAGGCCGTCGCGGGCGCTGATCTCGAAGTGGCGGAGCGTTACCCGGGCACGATTCTTTTGCTCGATCATCCCACGCGTGGGGGCGGGCAGGGGCAGGCTTGGAATTGGGCCGACGCCTTCGATCTCATCGCCGCTGGACACGACGTGATCCTGGCGGGTGGGCTCTCGCCCAGCAATGTTGGACAGGCCCTGGATTCTCTCCAGGATCTGTTGCCCTGGGGCGTGGATGTCGCCACCGGTGTCGAGGCGGAAGCACACCGCAAAGATCTCAAACTCCTGCGCGATTTCATCGATGCTGTGCGCAAGACGGAGGCGGGGGCTTGAAATCCCTGCCCGACGAGACCGGGCACTTCGGTCCCTACGGAGGACGTTACGTTCCTGAAACGCTGGTGGCGGCCCTCGATGAACTCCGCGAGGCCTATCCCCGCATCTGTGCGCTGGCAGAATTTCAGCGCGAGCTATCCGAACTGCTGCGCACCTACGCGGGACGTCCGACGCCGCTCACCCGCGCCGACCGCATAACGCGAGACCTGGCAGGCGCCAAGATCTACTTGAAGCGCGAAGATTTGGCCCACACTGGCGCCCACAAGATCAACAACGTGCTCGGGCAGGCGCTCCTGGCCCGCTATATGGGAAAGCAGCGGGTGATTGCTGAAACCGGTGCGGGGCAGCACGGTGTCGCGACGGCGACGGCCTGTGCCCTGCTCGGATTGCGTTGCGAAGTCTATATGGGTGAAGAGGACGTCGCGCGCCAGGAGCTCAATGTTTTTCGCATGGAACTGCTCGGCGCGCGTGTACATCCGGTTGCCAGCGGTTCGCGCACGCTAAAGGACGCCATCAACGAAGCGATGCGGGACTGGGTGACGAACGTGCGCGATACCTATTACTGCATTGGCTCCGTGATGGGACCGCATCCCTATCCAATGCTGGTGCGCGACTTTCAGCGCGTGATCGGGGAGGAAACCCGCGCACAGATCCTGGCGGTAGAAGGACGTCTGCCCGACGTGCTGGTGGCCTGCGTCGGTGGCGGCTCTAATGCGATCGGACTTTTTTGTGCCTTTCTCCCGGACACCGGCGTGCGGCTCGTCGGCGTCGAGCCAGGGGGAGAAGGACTGGCGACAGGAAGACACGGCGCGGCACTTACCACCGGAGTGCCCGGCATCTTTCACGGCCAGCGCACGCTCGTGCGCGCAGACGACGACGGCCAGATTTTCCCGGCCCACTCGATCTCCGCGGGCCTGGACTATCCCGGTGTAGGGCCGGAGCACGCCTACCTGCGCGACAGCGGGCGCGCGGAGTACTGCATAGCCACGGACGCGGAGGCCCTCGACGCGTTCGTCTATCTGTCGCGTATGGAAGGCATCATTCCGGCGCTGGAGTCCGCGCACGCCGTTGCAGAAGCGCGCAAACTCGCCCCTACACTTTCTCGCGATGCTATTCTGATTATCAACCTTTCGGGACGCGGTGACAAAGACGCGCCCCAGGTGCGCCGACTACTCTCCGGTGATTCCTCGGAGCACCACTAATGGGACGCCTTAGCGAGCGTTTTGCGGATCTGCACTCACGCGGAGAAGTCGCCCTCATCCCCTTCGTTATGGCGGGCGATCCGGATCTGGCGACAACCGAGCTGCTGGTGCTCGCCCTGGCACAGGCGGGGGCTGACGCCGTCGAGATCGGCGTTCCCTTTTCGGATCCGATCGCGGAAGGACCGACTCTTCAGCGCGCGACGGAGCGCGCCCTGCGCGCGGGGACGTCGCTCTCGCGCGTGCTCGCCCTGGTGCGGGGTCTGCGCCAGCGCGTCGAACTGCCGCTCATCCTCATGGGCTACGCCAATAACTTCCTGAATGAAAAGGCGGAACCTTTCGCCGCCGCAGCGGCGCAAGCCGGGGTCGACGGCGTCATCGTTGTGGATTTACCGCCAGAAGAGGGCAGGGAATTTTTCGAGGCGCTGCGGGCCGCGGGTATCGATTCGATCCTGCTCGCCGCACCCACCACGACACCCGAACGTCTGCGCACGATCGCACGTGAAACACGTGGTTTCTTGTACTACGTGTCACTTACCGGTGTCACGGGAGCGCGCGAGAAAATGGCACAGGATCTCGAGGTCGGCGTGCGCCGCGCGCGGGAAGTCTCCTCGCTGCCCGTCTGTGTGGGCTTCGGCATCTCGACGCCCGAACACGCCGCGGCTATTGCGCACTTTGCCGACGGCGTGGTCGTCGGCAGCGCCCTGGTGGAACGCATCGCGGCGGCGCCTTCTCCCGAGGCGGCCGTCGATGCTGCAGCGCGCTTCGTGCGGAAGCTGAAACAGGCACTAAGCTAAGACACTCCCGGTCCTGGGTGCGTGTGTGTTTCGCTCTCCATTCGGGATCGTTCTCGCTCAAATTTTCGGGATCATTCTCGCCGACTGCGGCTGGCTTTCCGAATTCGCGGCGCTGCTGGGTGGGGCGGCCTCGCTCCTGCTGGGCTGCGCAGCGCGCCGCGGTCCACGCGTGCGCGCGGCGTGCGTGGGGCTCGCTTGTACCTGCGCCGGTGCTCTGGCGCTGGTCCGGAATCTGACGGAAGCCCAGCGTTTCTCGGCGCCGTATCCGATGGAGGTCACGCTGGAAGCCAGCGTGGGAACGGTCGCGTGGCGAGGTGCGAGCTTCGCGGTGGATTTTTCGCGCGTGGTGGGAGTGGAGCCCTCGACGCCACCGCTCCCGCGCCGCGTGCGGCTGTACGGCGAGCGGACGCCAGAAAACTTTTCCGCCTTGGAGCTGTATGAGCCCGGCGATCGCATCCGCGCGCGGGTGCGTTTGTATCCCGCCCGCGGTCTGCAAAACCCGGGCGGGAGAGATGCGCCGCGCACGCTGCGGCGGGCGGGCATCGGAGCACGGGCGCGCTTGGTACACCCTGCGCTGCACGTTCAGCGCGCAGGAGAGGAGACCCTCTCTCTCATGCGGCCGTTGCAGCGTCTGCGGCGCAGTTTGGTGGAGCGTTTCGACCCAAGGGCGCCCGGCAGTGCTTTGTTGCTGGCGCTGGCACTCGGGGATCGCAGCGGTCTCTCACCGGAGCTGGAGCGCAGCTTCATCACGCTCGGCGTCGCGCATGTGCTGTCGGTGTCGGGGTTGCACATCGTGCTCGTGGCGGCGCTCGTGTTTGCGATCTGCCGGCGCGTTCTCGTCCGCGCGCGTTTTTTGGCGGAACGCTGCGATGTGCGCCTGCTCGCGCTGTGGTCGGCGTGCGCGGTGGCCTGCGCCTACGCTTTGCTCACCGGTTTCGACGTTCCGGCGCGCCGGGCGCTGCTCATGCTCGGCGCCTTTTGCGGCGCAGTCAGTCGTCGCCGTGTGGTGCGGCGGGGGCAACCTCTCGCACTGGCGGCGATGAGCGTACTCGCGTTGGAGCCCCAGGCGCTCTTTAGTCCCGGAGCGCAGCTTTCCTTCGCCGCGACGGCGGCCTTGGTGTTCTTTCAAGCGCCTTCACACGCTTGGCTTCCTGGGCGGGGTTTACTTTTTCTCTGGAGCAGGCGACTGCTCACGGCATTCCGGGTTTCCTGTGTCGCCGTTGCGGCTACGCAGCCCCTGACGGCGCTGCATTTCGGCCGTACGGCGCCCTTCGGGTTGTTCTTTAATCTGTTGGTGGTCCCATGGACCACCGTTTGTCTCCTGCCCGTCGCCCTCTCGCTCGCGTTGCTGCTGCTGCTGCTGCCGGAAGCCGGCATTACGGAACTGGCGCAGCAAGCCGCACGGACGTTGGCGGTGTGGACAGAGGTGGTTCTCACGCGCGCGGCCGAGTGGCTTCCTCGAGCTTCGGGTGCGGTGCAGCCGCCGCCCTTGGCCTGGGGCTTTGCCGTGTTGGCAGCCGGTGCCGCGGTGCGGGCGCGCGGAACACTTGCGAAGTTTTGCATCACTTGCGCCGGCGCCTTGCTGCTTCACATTACGGAGCCGCGAGAGATTGCACCGCCCCCGCCGCGCGCCGTTTTTCTGGACGTGGGGCACGGAGACGCCGCTCTGCTGCAGGGCCGCAGCGGCACCTTGCTCGTCGACGCGGGACTGGCGACGCCCGACCTCGATTTGGGAGCGGTCGCCGTCGTTCCCGCACTGCGAGCTTTGGGCGTCGCGCGCATCGACGTCGTGGCGGTGAGCCACGCGGATCTCGATCACCGCGGCGGGATTCCAGCGGTACTGCGGGAATTCGCGGTTGCTGAAATGTGGTTGCCCTTTGGTGCACTCAGCGATCCGGCTTTTGCGTCTTTGTTGGAACTGGCTTCGGTACAGGGAGTCCGCGTGCAGGAACAGGGACAGGGGAGCGCCGCGCGCCGCGTTGGAGATTGGACGCTCCTACCGCTGTGGCCGCCGGAGCACTCGACTGCTCTTTCACGCAACGATCGCTCGCTCGTGCTGCGCGCTGAAGTAGGTGGTCGGCACCTCCTGTTGGCCGGCGACCTTGAAGTGGAAGGTGAACGGGCACTGCTCGCCAGTGGCATTGCGTTGCGGGCTGAAATCCTGAAGTTATCTCACCACGGCAGTCGCACTTCCTCGACGGAAAACTTTCTCGCCGCAGTTCGACCTCAATGGATCGTAGTTTCAGCGGCTTGCGACACGCGCAGCCGCGGATTCCACGCCAGTGTGGAACAGCGGCTACGGCAGCGCGGTCTCACTCCGTGGTGGACGGGGCGCGACGGGGCGGTGCTGATTCACCTGAGAGAACCGCTGTGGGTGAAGGGTTGGCGAGAGCTAGACCTGTCGGTGCCATGCCGCGAATCTGCACGTTCTCGCGACGTACCCCGGTGATCATGCGGGTTAGCTTCGATCGGACAAAATTCTGGTACTTGCGACGAACGCTTGGGGAAGGTCGCAGCTCCTCGCAGGGTTGTTTAGCTCGTCGCTGCGACCTTCCCCAAGCGTTCGTCGATGGGAGAGCATCGCATGCATTTCAAGTCAGCGAGCGCGCGGTCAACACTCCGATCCCCACGGCCAGCCCTCGCCTCGCGCAAGCAGAGACACGCCGTAGCGGCATAGAGTACCAAGGCCGCCAGCGATGAAAATCCACAGCCACTGCATGGAAGGAGATTAACCCGGATTATTCATGAAGCGCCGTAGCGAGATCGCGGAGATGCCCGGAATGGTGGATGATTTCAGCGTTTGGCACCGGAGGCGTACTGGATAGTACGTCGAGGAGCCGGACGCTGAAATCGTCCACCAGATCGAGCAGATACGCGATCGCAGTAGGTGCTTCATGAATAATCTGGGCCAAGCTCGTTGCGTACGCGCGGGTGTTCCAACGCGTTGTATCAGAGGAGGACGGCATTGACCACGCGGCAGGGTGACGGCGGTTTCCGCTCGCAGCCTATCGAGGCTAAGACATGCGGTAAGGGAGAGGCGGCGCAGGGTGTTTTGGCACGGGTCCGCCGCTATCTGGGCGGGCCGGGAGCCGGCGGTGTGTTGGGCAAACTGGGAATCTGGATCGCGCTGCTCGTTCTCGCGCTCTACCTGCCGCTGGCTGGGGTGACCTATGCGCCCTGGTGGTACACCTGGCGTATCCCCCGTCAGGAGCGGACGCTATACGTGGGCGAGCGCTACGCCCTGGACCAGATTCACAATCTGCGGCGCTTCTTTCTGCACAAGGAGGACTTGAACGCGGAGTGGAGTGATCGCGAACGGCGCCACATGAGCGAAGTACGCGTTTGGCTGGATCGCGGGGCACTCGCCGCGCTTTTGTGCGTTGGCTTGCTGTATCTATGTTGGGAGCGGCGGCGCGCCGCGCGTGTGGCCAGGCTGGTGCTCGCGAGCATCGCACTGCTCTTCCTGGTGTTTCCATTTTTTCAGACCTTTTGGCGCGACGTATTCCACGATCTCTTGTTCAAGAATCAAGATTGGAAGAACCCGGCAGGCAGTATTTCTTGGGCGCTGTTCCCGTTGTCCTTTTTTCAGTGGACAGTGGCGTTGATCGTGGGTACGGCCTGCGCCCTTACGGGTCTGCTCGCTGCCTGGCTCGCACGCTCGCCCAGGAGTCGGTGATTGGTGTGACGCGCTCTGTGGAAAATGCGGCTCTCGTGGATCGTCACGGCCGAGATGGATGAAGCTTAGATACATACCAGCTGCGTACACCCACAGGATCAAGGTTGGAGGGCACGAGAAGCAACCACGGTAGGAGCTGTGTAGAATGCTCACGGTCTGCAGGAGGTGGAGATGACCAAGCTGCGCGAACTCACACAGGAACTGCTCTCCCGCAAAGCGGCGGTGCACCAGATGGGTGGCCCCGAGAAGGTCGAGCGCCAACATGCCCGCGGTAAGTTGACCGCGCGCGAGCGCATTGATCTCCTGTTCGATGTGGGCAGTTTCGAAGAGTTTGGAATTCTCGGCAAACAGGTTGGGGTGCCATCACCGGCCGACGCCGTCGTGACGGGTTTCGGTAGGATCGACGGCCGCAGTGTGGGTATCGCGGCCTACGATTTCACCGTGTTGGGCGGTTCGATCGGGCCGACGGGTGAGGTCAAAGTCTCGCGTTTGCGCGAGTTGTGCCTGTCGCACCGCATGCCCATCGTGTGGTTGGTCGATTCAGCGGGCGCGCGCATCGGAGGAGAATCGGCGGTGGGTGGTGGTGCTGCCGCCGATGGAGAGAACGGTGCCTCCGTTTTCGCGGACACAGGTTATCTGTTTCGGGAACAGGTGCTGATGTCCGGTGTCGTGCCCCAAGTCGCGGCCATGGTGGGGCCGGGCGCTGCGGGCACGGCGTACATCCCCGGTCTCGCGGATTTCGTACCCATGGTCACGGGAACTTCCAGCATGGCCCTCGGTGGGCCTTATCTAGTCAAGGCGGCGGTAGGGGAAGAGGTGACGGAGCAGGAGTTGGGAGGCGCGGCCATTCACTGCGAGCTTTCGGGCGTCGGGGATTTGGAAGTACCCGACGACCGCGCGTGCGTGGAAGCAATCCGCAAGTATCTCTCTTTCATGCCGAGTCACTGCGAGGAATCTCCCCCCGTACGCACGTGCAGTGATCCGATCGAGCGCGCGGACGAGGCACTCTTGGATCTGGTTCCGGACAGCCCACGCCGCGCCTATGACATGCGCAAGCTTGTCGCTCTGCTCGCCGACGACGGCGACGTCTTCGAGCTGAAGCCGCTTTTCGCGCGCAACCTCATCACGGCATTGTTGCGCATCGGCGGTCGCCCGCTCGGCGTGGTGGCCAACAACCCCATGTTCCTGGGTGGCACGCTCGACAGCGACAGTGCCGACAAGGCCGCCAAGTTTGTGCAGATCTGTGACGCGTTTTCTATTCCGCTCCTGTTCCTGCAGGACACGCCCGGTTTCGTGATCGGTTCGAAAGTGGAGCGCGCGGGCATCATCCGCCACGGTGCCAAGATGCTGCACTGCGTGGCCTCGGCCAGCGTGCCCAAGATCTGCATCATCGTGCGCAAGGCCTACGGCGCGGGTTATTACGCCATGAACGGACGCGCCTACGAGCCCGACTACATCGCCGCCTGGCCCAGCGCTGAGATCGCCGTGATGGGACCCGAGGGCATGATCTCCATTTTCGCTCAGAAGCAGTTGAAGGCGCTGGCGGACGATGAGGCGCGCAAGGCGCTGATCGAAAAGGCCGCACAAGAGATCCGCAAGGGCATTCATCCCTACGTCCCCGCCATCCGCGGCATGCTCGACGACGTCATCGATCCCCGCACGACGCGCGCGGTGGTGGCGCGCGCCCTCGAGCGCAGCGCGGGCAAGCGCGTGCTGCGCCCGTGGCGCAAGCGCGGCATCATTCCAGTCTAGTGCGCTGCGTTCGAGTGCTCGCGGCGTGCGTTGTTCTCTTCGCTTGTAGTGGCCACGGCCTCGAGTGGGACGCGGCGGCGCTACAGCGCGAGGCGCCGGCTCTCGATAGCGCTGCGCTGCGTACACTGGCTGGAACCAAACCTTATTTCCTGCCGTATCGCGGTGTTCTCTACGCTTTTTTATGTCGGTTCTCGACGCGTGAACCGATCACGCTGGCCATTTCAGCGACAGCTAAACCCGCGGAGCGCCGCCTCGTTGAAGCTGTGCTCCGCGCGTGGGAAGCGGCAGGCCTGGGTCTGCGTTTTCAAGAGGCGCCACTGCACCAAGCGGCCTTTGTGATTGAATGGGAAGAGCGAGCAGTTCCGACCGGCGAAGGCATGGGCCTGGCTCACAGCGTGACGGATTGCCGCCTCACGTTGCCAGAGCACGAACTCGCCGCTGGCAAAACTTTGGCGGCCGAATTGGTTACGGCCCGCGTAAAGCTTGCGCGCCGGCGGGCCGACGGCGGAGAGCCGCCGCTATCGCCGTCCGAATTGGCGGGAGCAGCCCTGCGTGAAGTCGGGCGTGCGCTCGGCGTTCACGGCTCGCCGCGTGCGAAGGACGATGTTCTCGCGGCGTCAGATGTATCGCTTGCGGAAGTAGGATCGGGCTTATTGGCGGGAGAGAGTCTGAACGCTTCTGCTCTGCGTGCACTCTACGCCTTGCCCGCTGGTCTCATCTTGGCTCATGATCCCATCGGTAGCGAGTACACACAGTTGGTAGACCGTATGGACAACGTGGCGCGCCGGAACAAAATCGAAGGTCCTATCCTGCGCGTTGTCGATGGCGCACGGCGCGTGTTCTGGCGCTCACGGAACGGTGCGGAATACGGCCTGCAAGTGGTCGAGAGGCGGCGCAATCTTTTCGGCCGTGCGGGCGCACCCATTGTCGTTTTGCCGGAAGGTCGCACGCGCAGCGTTCTCCCGCGCAGCCGCGACCTCCAGTAGCCGAGGTGCGAGGCGCCCGGCCCTACGCTTGCCAGTCTGTCGCATACCTTGCTTTGTTACCAAGGATCGGGCAAGGGGTTTTTGCGGGAGGGCCGACGTGGACCCCGCAAGCAGCCCCACTTTCCGGCCAAGCTGCGTCTTTGGGGCAACGAGGGAAGAACCTGAAGCGCCGATGCGTTCGTCGATGCGTGTGATCAAACTCCACGTTCCGTTTAGCAAAGCGGCAAGGCCCGGCAGCAAAAAGCCCCTTGCCCGATCCAGGGCAAAGTCAACCGCTACCGTCTAAAGACGGTAGCGTGAAGGCCGACTAAAAGTCGGGTCCAGCGCTCACTCCAACGCCTCGATCTCAAGATCCGCTCCTTCGGTCTTTCGACGTAAGTGCTCCTCCA
>Ga0247727_10003054_pt1 | contig 37480 bp, 30 predicted proteins | sample WisWelCaveWW1625_FD_202498 | JGI IMG/M metagenome (GOLD analysis project Ga0247727, IMG submission 202498) | Biofilm microbial communities from Wishing Well Cave, Virginia, United States - WW16-25 | ecosystem: Environmental > Aquatic > Deep subsurface > Groundwater > Cave microbial mat | place...
TGAAGTGGACGGCGAAACCGCCATGCAGGTCGCCGAGCTTTTTGCGGAGGTGATTCTCGCGCCAGCATTCAGTGTCGATGCGCAACGGATTTTGGCGAGCAAGAAAAATTTGCGACTGCTGATGATTTCGCCGTTGCGCGAAAGTAGCGCAGGCATCTTGCCTGCCGCGCCACTGAAAGACGTTCCGATCCTCGAATTTAAAAAAGTCGCTGGCGGCGTGCTCGTGCAAGATCAAGATATGGCCGTCGATGATGACAAACTTTTCAAAGTTGTAACAAAGCGGCAACCAACCGCCGAGGAGTGGGCCGCGCTGCGTTTCGGCTGGAAAGTAGCGCGGTATGTGAAATCCAACGCGATTGTTTATTGCGCTGCGGACCGCACCATCGGCATCGGCGCCGGGCAAATGAGCCGCGTCGATGCGTCGTTGCTCGCGATTGCCAAAGCGCAACGCGCTGGGCTTTCGATTAAAAATACCATCGTGGCGAGTGACGCATTTTTTCCGTTTCCCGACGGCATTGAAGCCGCGGCCACGGCAGGCGCAACGGCGGTGATTCAACCCGGCGGCTCGGTGCGCGATGCCGAAGTGATCGCCGCGGCGGATCGTCTGATCCTGGCCATGGTATTGACGGGTGTTCGGCATTTTCGGCATTAATAACAGAGTATTATTTAAATTGACCACAAGAGAACAATTGATCTGCAAACTGGTTACGACCGGCCATTTAAACGTTCCCGAAAGACTGCAATTAAGGAGCAAGAGTATTCCTATTCGTGAGATTCTGAAAATAATCGAAGACGTTCTGAACGAACAAAATTTCTTTCCGCCCCATGCGAGGCCCGGCAACTCGGCGAAAGGTGTATATGAGGGTGGAATACTTGAGAAATTGAATGACGGCACGTATCGCTTACATTGGCAACGTCATTATGCGTGGGACCCTTTTACTGTAGCTGAGAGTTCCTTTCAAGATTATAAGAAATTGGAGATTGCCGTGCGAGAATTTGGCCACCATGAATGGCGGGAAAATGATATCGACGGAATAAAGATCACTTGGAATTGGCTGGACAATTTTAAATTAGCCTCGGCGCCTGTAGTTCGTTGGCTTTTTTTTCAGGCGGCTTCTCATCGCGACGGAGCGATTCACTAAGGATTGTTTTAGTTTGGCGGGAAAAATTAATGGCGGATAACGTTGATGATACGGATTGTCGCAATTAATTTAAAATCAGCGTAACCCGCGAAATCAGTTGTTACGAAAGGCAACCCCGCATGGCTTTTAGTCTGCAAAGTTTTTTGAGCAATGACATTGCAATGGACCTCGGCACGGCGAACACGCTGGTGTATGTTCGCGGCAAGGGCATTCTCGTCAATGAACCGAGCATCGTCGCGGTGCGCAAGCTCGATCAAGAGATCGTCGCGTATGGCGGCGCGGCGAAGGAGATGCAGGGACGCACGCCGAATGAGATCATCACCGTCCGTCCTATGAAAGACGGCGTGATCTCCGACTTCGAATTGGCCGAGGCGATGATCCGGCATTTTATTCGGCGGGTACAAACCACCCGCTTGATGCGACCGCGCATGGCGATCAGCATTCCCAGCGGCATCACCGAAGTGGAAAAACGCGCCGTGCGCGATTCGGCGGAACATGCGGGCGCGCGCGAGGTTTATCTGATTGACGAACCGATGGCCGCAGCCATTGGCGTCGGCCTGCCGATCGAGCAGCCGGTCGGCAGCATGGTGATCGACATCGGCGGCGGCACCACGGAAATCGCGGTGATCTCGCTGTCGGGCATCGTCAATCACATGTCGATCCGTATCGCCGGCGACGAGATGAATGAAGCGATCGTGCAGCATTTCAAGCGCAACTATAATTTGCTGGTCGGTGAAAACACCGCCGAGCATATCAAATGCACGATCGGCTCCGCGGCGCCATTTAACGATAAAGCGACGATGAACGTGCGCGGCCGCGATATTGTTGTCGGCATTCCGAAAACCGTTGAGATCAGCGCCATCGAAGCGCAGGAAGCGCTGGCCGAGGCGGTCAACGCGATTGTCGAAGCGACGAAGCTTTGCCTGGAGCGCACGCCGCCCGAGCTTTCCGCGGATATTTTGGATCGCGGTATCGTGCTTTCCGGCGGCGGCGCATTGCTGAAAGGCCTTGATGAACGCCTGCGCCGCGAAACGAGCTTGCCGATCATCGTCGCCGAAGATCCGCTCACCTGCGTGGTGCGCGGCAGCGGCAAAGTGTTGGAAAACCTGGAGCATTATCAAAAAGTGCTTTCGAAAGTGCGGCGATATTAAAATATGCTGAATAAAGACTTGCTGGAACGGCCGAATTTATGGTTCATTTCGATCCGGGAATATTTTACGCTCATTGTGGCGATTCTCGTGTCGTTGTATGCGTTGTTCAACAATGACCGGCCGCAAATTGATGCGATCCGCGCGTTTTGCCTCGGCTCGTATGCGGGTTTGCAAAAGCAATTCAGCGCGGTGCGCCGCATTTTTGACGTGCAACGCGAGAACACGGCGCTGCGCCGGCGCGCAACGCAGATGATGCTGGAGAACAGCCGCTTGCGCGAAGCCTTGCTGCAAAATTATCGCCTGCGGGAAATGCTGGACTACCGCGCCAGCACACCGTGGAATTTCCGCGCGGCGCGGGTGATCACGAAAGAGCGCGATCAAACGCCGGTTTCGGTGACCATCGACGTCGGCAGTCAACACGGCATGCGGCCGAATATGCCGCTGGTCACGCCGGAAGGGTTGGTTGGAAAAATTTATAAAACGTTTCCGCAGACGAGTATTGTGCAATTGATGTTGGATCGCAATTTTAATGTCAGCGCCCGCATTCAGGGTAATCGGGTTTACGGCATCGTAAACTGGAGCGCATCCAGCGGTCTCGAGTTGACCTCCGTGCCGCGCACCGCGGTGTTGCAATTGCGCGACGCCGTGGTCACCTCGGATTCCAGCGCGTTGTTTCCGCCGGGTTTGCGCGTCGGGTTGGTGAAAAAAATTTCTCAAGATAAAACTTCGCTGTTCAAAACGATTATCTTGCAGCCGGACGTCGATTTTTCCCGGCTCGAAGAAGTTTTTGTGATCACCTCGCCGGCCCCTCGCACGCCGTGAGTCAGTGACCAGTAATAAGTTTTCAGTGATCAGTGCATGACACGAGACACACGATACACTGATCACTTTACTGGACACTGATCACTGAAAACTGATGACTGACTACTGAACCTCGTGATTATTCATGCGCGTTGTCAAATACATACTGATGTTTGGTTTTCTCACGGTGCTGCAAACGACGCTGATTCCGCTGCTGTCGATTCAGGACATTTACCCGGATCTGTTGTTGATCGGCGTGATTATTACGGGCATTCGCCACGGCTCGACCCCGGCGATTCTGGCCGGTTGCCTCGTTGGTTTTATGCAGGATGCGGCGGTGACGCAGTTTTATGGGCTGTCGGCGCTGGCCAAATCCGTCGCCGGTTTTGTCGCCGGATATTTTTCGCGCGAGAAGGTCAAATACAATTTCATGATCACGCTCGGCGTCATTGCGGCCACCGCGTTGACCAACAGCATTTTGTTTCAAGCCATTTATTATTTCGACGCCAACAGCGGCCTCGGGTGGACGATCGCGCGTTACATTCTGCCGCATTTTTTTTACACGTTGGTCGTCGGGATCATCGTCAATGCCATCTGGCCCGGCGGCTTGTGGGGAAAATCGTAAGCGCGGAACTTCAGGCTGGCGTGCAAAGTATTGGTATGCGCGCGCCCCCAAATTGGAAAAAAATTAGAACCGGCTAACGTTTCCCATGGAACTCAACGAATCCAACAAACGTCTCATTTTCTCCGCGGCGCTGTTGTTGTGTTTTTTTATTCTGCTGATCCGTTTCGCTTATATTCAATTATACAAAGGCGAAGCGTTTGCGCAGGCCTCGGATGACAATCGCATTCGGGCGTTTGAAATCGAGCCGCCGCGCGGGTTGATCATCGACCGCAACAGCGTGATTCTCGTCGATAATCGCCCGGCGTTTGCGCTGTACACCACGCCGGCGGAGATCAACAAAAGCGACAGCGCTTACGGCATTCTGGCGTCAGCGTTGCTCACCACCAAGCAGGATCTGCGCGAGCGCGTTCGCCGCAACAATCGCGGCAGTTTCATTCCCATCAAAATCGAGCGCCAGATCAATTTCAGCACGCTGAGCTTGCTGCAGGAGCGGCGTCTTGATTTGCCCGGCATCGAATTTCGCGCCGAGTCGCGGCGTTCCTATCCGTCCGGCGTGAAAGCGCCGCATTTGTTCGGCTATCTCAGCGAGATTTCGGAGAATGAGCTGAAGCAATGGCGCGAAAAAGGTTACGCCGCCGGCGACTTGATCGGCAAGAAAGGTTTGGAGCGGGAGTATCAGGAAATTCTGCACGGCAAAAAAGGCCGACATCACATGCAGGCCGATGCGTTAGGCCGGATCGTCGGCGAATATAAAGAGTCCGACAACCCTTTCTTTAAAAACCTCGCCCCCGAGCCGGGAAAAAATTTGCTGGTCTCGATCGACGCGTCGCTGCAATTTCATTTAGAGACGCTGCTGGCCGGCAAGCACGGCGGCGCCGTGGTGTTGAATTGCAAAAACGGCGAAGTGATCGCGATGGTGAGCAAGCCGGATTTCGATATCGAGCTTTTTTCCCGCCCGTTCAGCAACGGCCTGTTGAATCAATTGATGAACGATCCGGCCAAGCCGTTTTATGACCGGATGTTGCAAAGCCTTTATCCGCCGGGTTCGACGTATAAAATGATCACCCTTTTCGCCGGTTTGGAAAGCGGCTTGATCGATCCGGATGAACGCGTTTTTTGCCCGGGTTATTATCGTTACGGGACGCGGGCGTTCGGTTGTTGGAAGAAAGGCGGCCACGGCACGGTGGACATGTTGCATGCTTTGGAGCAATCATGCGATGTTTATTTTTACCGCATGGGCCTTAAAATCGGCCTGGAACGCTGGGTGGAGTATTCGCGCAAATTCGGTTTTGGCAAACCCACCGGCATTGATCTGATCGGCGAGACCTCCGGGCTGGTGCCGGATGAAAAATATTTAGATCGCACGTACGGCAAAAATAAATGGAGCAAAGGCTTGATGTTGAATTTTGCCATCGGCCAAGGCGACTTGCTGACGACGCCGTTGCAGATGGCTTGTTTTGCGATGAACATTGCCAACGACGGCAATAGTTTTAAACCGCATATCAAACGCGGCGCGCAAGACCCGGTGACGAGCGAGGAAATTTTCGACCAGCCAGATTCGGTGCGGATTCCAGATATTCGCCCGGCAACTTACGCACTGATAAAACGCGGCATGTATATGGTCGTGCACGGCGCCGCCGCGACCGGCCGCGCCGCGCAGGTGCCGGGCATTACCACCGCCGGCAAAACCGGCACGGCGCAAAATCCGCATGGCGAAGACCATGCGTGGTTCATCGGCTTTGCCCCGTTTGAAGATCCGCAAATTGCGTGGTGCGTTTTTCTGGAAAATGGCGGCGGCGGCGGCGCCAATGCCGCGCCGATAGCGCGCGAGATCATCACTCTGTTGTTGCGCGAGAATAAATTAGTGCCCGGCCCGGCGCGTTTTGCCGGCGGGGATTTCAAGCCGTAAAAGATTTTCTGCGCGCTGCGGCCCGGCGAAGAGAACGAGATTAAAAAAGCATAACCCGGTTTTACAGACAAGCTGAAAACCGGAGCCCTTCGGGCAGCCCCGGAAAACAAAATTTTCCAACGGATAGAAAAACCCAACCGCAAAAGCTTCATCCGCTGGGTTTTTCTATCTGTTGGAGATTTAAAACTCAGATTTTTTTTCTAACTTTTGTTGCGCTATGGCCCAACGCGAACGAGCCGCAACCAAAAAGATTAACCGGAGAAAACAGAGCAAACAGAGAGGGCAAAGATTGGGAATTCTTCTTTAGCTTTTTAAGCTCTGTTTGCTCTGTTGTCTCCGTGTTAAAAATCTTTGCTTTTTTTGCAAAGATATCACTTGTAACTGCCTACAGTCATGTTGTTGCGACCCCCTCCGGAAAAAGTGCGCGATCTCGACAAGATGATTGTCGCGGCCATCTTTATTTTAGTCGCCATCGGCTTGATGGCGATTTACAGCGCCACCACCGCCATCAATACACCGGCGTTGCTGAAAGACAACTTTGCCAAACAGGTGATCTGGTTTACCATCGGCGTCATGATCGCGTCGGCCATTGTGATTACGCCGATGAAAGTTTTTTATAAATATGCCTATTGGTTTTATGGCATTGGCGTGCTGCTGCTGGTGTTGGTGCTGTTCATCGGCACCGGCAAAGGCTCGCATCGCTGGCTGGAGCTGGGGCCGTTGCGCTTGCAGCCCTCGGAAATCGCCAAGATTGGGACGATTCTGGCGCTGTCCCGCTTTGCCGCCGGCGCGGCGATTGATTTGCGGCGCCTCAAAGATGTGGCGTTGATGTTTGCGATGGTGTTGGGCCCGGCATTGCTTATTATCAAACAACCTGACCTCGGCACCGCTATCGTGTTTTTGTCGCTCGCCATCCCGATGTTATTTTGGGCCGGCTTGTCACCTTTCATTATTTTCATTCTGCTCACGCCGCTCCTGGCGCTGCTCGCTTCTTTTCATGCCTACGCTTTCTTTCTGGTGATGGCGGTTATTATCGGCACGCTGATTTGGCTGCGCACCCGCTGGTGGATTGTCTTGGCGGTTTTTGTGGTCAATATCGGCGTCGGGGTGGTCACGCCTAAAGTTTGGGAGGGCATGCATGGTTATCAGCGCAATCGTATTCTGACCTTTGTCGGAATTTCGGAAGATCCGAAAGGCACGGGCTACCAAGTCAACCAAGCCAAAGTGGCGATCGGCGCCGGCGGTTTCTGGGGCAAAGGCTGGCTGCGCGGCACGCAAACGCAACTGCGATTTCTGCCGGAGCAACACACCGATTTTATTTTTACGGTGATCGGAGAGGAGTTTGGATTTTTCGGCGTTGGTTTTGTCATCATGGTTTTTTTAACCTTGCTGCTGCGCGCCCTGCTGATTGCCGCTGCCGCCAAAAGCAAATTCTCCAGCCTCGTCGTGGTCGGCTGCATCACGATTGTTTCCGTGCATACCATCGTCAATATGGGCATGTGCGTTGGCGTGATGCCGGTGACCGGCATTCCTTTGCCGTTTTTAAGTTACGGCGGCTCGGCGCTCTGGACCAACATGGTCATCGTGGCGCTGATTTTGAATGTCGGGGTGCGTCGGTTTCAATATCTGTAAAAGCCTTGACTTTCTTGGTGAACTTTCATACCTTTTAATATCATTGCAGGCGATAAACATAATAAAGGTTGGTCTTGTGAGTAGGATGCGAGGCAGTCGAGGCAGGAAATGGTTGGGTGGTTTGGCGGTGTTGTTGCTTGCCGCACCCATTCTGCCGGTTGGCGCGCAGGTTTCCAGGTATGGCGTGGGCGCGCGCGCGGGTATATCGCGATTGGATGGCGACGTCAATATCAAATCGTTTCGCCCCGAAGCCCATGGCGCTCTTTTTTTTACGCTGAACCCTCATTTGCGTTTGAGCGGCGAGATCGGTTGGGCCGATTTAGCGCTCGGCGCCCTGCCAGACACGTCGGTGTTGCGCACGATTCCCGTCGCTTTAAATCTCACCTTGCGCTTTGCGCCGTACAGTGAAGTGACGCCATTTGTAACGTTGGGAGGCGGGGGCGCCTTCTGGAAACATCTTAACAAACGCACGCATGCAACCATTCGCCGCGCCGGTTTGGATGAAAGCAATTTTGATTATTTTCTGCAAACCGCCGGCGGGTTGGAGCTTGTGCTGTCGCCGCGCGCGAGCTGGTTGGTGGGCGCGGCTTATCGCTACAATTTGACGGATAATTTAGACGCGCTCGTCGCGGGCAAACAAAACGATGCCGTGCTTTCGGCTTTCGCCGGTTTGGCGTTTCATTTCGGCAAAATTGCGGATGATGTTGATGGCGATGGCGTGATCAATCGTTATGATTTGAATTCGAAACAATCTGAAGATCGCGACGGTTATCTCGACCACGACGGCCTGCCGGAAAAACGCATGGGCGGCAACATCGCCGATTACGTGAATACCGAAGGGCAAACCAATAACGCGGATAAAGTGCCGCCGATCGTTATTCACGAGCCGGTTCGGCGCGCCACGGCCGGCAACCAGTTGCGATTATATGCGGAGATTTTTGAAAATCAAAAATTGCGCCAAGCCGCGATTCTTTATCGTCCGGCCAATACGCAGCGGTGGCTGGTGGAGCCGATGCAGGCGATGAAAGGAAATTATTACGCCGGCGCCATTCCCGGTTCGGTCGTGCAAAAAATCGGCTTGGAGTATTGCGTCGTGGCGGTGGATGAAGCCATCAGCGGTGTGGGTTATTCGGGCGTGCCGGATCGTCCCAACTTCGTGCGCGTGCACGGCAAAGACACGGCTTGGCGTTTCGTCACCGGACTCGTGGCTGCAGCCGGCTGGGGCACGGCGAGTTATTTGGTGTTTCGAAAGTAACCGTGACATGGATAGCCTCGCGCTTATACAAGGGCAGATCTATGAAAATGAAATGCACTTTGCTTTTTTTGCTTTCGAGTTTGTTAAGCATAAACGCTAATGCGCAGACCCCGCTTGACACCGTGCTTGCCGCGCATGGCGAAAATATTTATGGAGTAAAGAATCTCGCAGATTTTAAACATCGTACCGCCTGGGTAGAGGGAGTAGAAGGTTATGGTGCAGGTGAGCGTATTATCATAAAGTTTGGCCAGACCGAGGTGGAAAATATCAAAGACGTATCTTTTGGGGGTATTTATATTCTAAATCGTAAGTTGTGACATACATGATAAACCATTCCCCCAATGGGAAATCGCTTTTGGAAAGAAGTGGAAACGGAGAGATGAAAATGTATCAAACCAATTCTAAGCAAGCGCCGCAAATTTTTTCGATACGATTGCATGGCTTTCTGTGGATACTCATTCTTGGTCTCGGGGTGTCGCTGCTGGCCTGCGGCGGCAGCAAACAAACGCAAGCGCCGGAGACCACCGATGGCGAAGTTGACATCGACAAGCTCTTGAGCAGCCCCGCCGATGCGGAAAACGAAAATGCCGAAGACGCCGAGGTGTTGAAACTTCTGGGCATCACGCCTGAAAACACCGATACCGACGCGCCGAAAATGGAACCGCAAGCGCCAGAGGCGAAGACGGAGCCGGCCATGTCGGGCGCCGCCGATCTGCAAAAAGAAGTTGATCGTTTGCAAGGCGAGTTGAACGTCAAAACGCAGCAAATCACCGATTTGCGCAACAGCCTGATGGAACGAGACGCGCGGTTACAAGAATTAGAACGCACCTCGCAGACGACGGGGACGCGCCCTGCAGGCACACGCGCTCCTGCTGGCGGCAACGGCTCGATGCAGCGCTATGCCGACGCGCGCAATCTTTACGAGCAGCGGCGTTATGCGGATGCGGCCTCGGCTTTTCAGGCCATTCTGGCCGAAAACGACAAAAGCAGTTACGCGGATAATTGCCAGTACTGGATTGGGGAAGCTTATTACGGCATGGGAAAATTTGCCCAGGCCATTGCGGAATTTGAAAAAGTGTTTACCTTTCCGCGCTCCAACAAAACCGACGCCGCGCTGCTCAAAATCGGCCTGTGTTATCTGCAGATCGGCGAACGCCAGCAGGCGCGCAGCCAGCTTGAGCAATTGATTGCAACCTATCCGGGCAGCCAATATGTCGCCAAGGCGCGAAAATATCTGGCGCGCTTGTAATTTAAATGCTCGTAGTTCCGCCCCCTTGTGGGGCGTTTTTTTAAATACGAGATTACTTGCAGCGCTGAATTTTACCAAACTACCAAGATGCCGGAATTACGCAAAGATCCGATTACTGAACGTTGGGTCATCATTTCCAGTGAACGCGGCAAACGGCCTTCGGATTGGACGATTGAACAGAAGCCCCGTGAGCGGGGCGGTTTTTGTCCGTTTTGCCCGGGCAACGAAGACAAAACGCCGCCGGAGGTATGCGCCGTGCGGCCCGGTTCCGAGCAAAAAAATGCGCCGGGCTGGAAGATCCGCGTGGTGCCAAATAAATTTCCGGCGCTGCAAATTGAAGGCGAGATCAATCGCCGCGGCGAAGGCCTTTATGATTTGATGAACGGCGTCGGCGCGCACGAAGTGATCATCGAAACTCCGAATCATCTCGCCGAGCTTTCCGATCTCGAAGTCGATCATATTTATGAAACGCTGCTCATTTTCCGCGAGCGCATCCTTGATCTGAAAAATGACACGCGCTTCAAATATATTTTGATTTTCAAAAATCACGGCGCTTCGGCCGGCGCCTCGCTCGAACATTCGCATTCGCAGCTGATTGCCACGCCGATCATCCCCAAGCGCGTGCTGGAAGAAATGCAAGGCGCGAAAAAACATTTTGAGTTCAAAGAACGCTGCATTTATTGCGACATCATCCATCAGGAAATCCAAATGAGCAAGCGCATGGTCGTGCGCACCGATGAGTATGTGTCGCTCGAGCCGTTTGCCCCGCGCTTTCCGTTTGAGACCTGGCTGTTGCCGGTCAAACATGGCTCGCATTTTGAGGCGATGGAGCTGCGCGAGTATTACAGCCTTGCGACGGTGTTGAAAGAAACGCTGTCGCGCCTCAATCGCACGCTGGAAAATCCGCATTACAATTTTATGTTGCACACCTCGCCGGTGCAGGAGGCGTCGTTGCTGGAATATCACTGGCACCTCGAAATCATCCCGAAGCTCACCAAAGTGGCCGGGTTTGAATGGGGCTCCGGATTTTATATCAATCCGACCCCGCCGGAAACGGCGGCGCAGCATCTCCGCGAGGCGCAAATTTAAATATGAAACACAAACTCAAGATTTTTTTCGTCTCGTCGGAAGTCGCGCCGTTTGCCAAAACCGGGAACCTGGCGGAATTTTCGGCGGCTTTGCCCGGGGCGCTAAAAAATCTCGGCCATGAGGTGCGCGTGATGATGCCGAACTATCGCACGGTCAACGAGCGCAAATACACGCTGCGCGACGTCATTCGGTTGAAAGAATTTACGGTGCCGCTCGGCAATCAAGCGCTGCAAGCCAACGTCAAATCCGCGTTTCTGCCGGATTCGAAGGCGCAGGTTTATTTATTGAATTACAAGCCGTTTTTTGACCGCGACGGGTTGTATCAAAATTCCGCCGGCAGCGATTATCCCGACAACGCTGACCGTTTTATTTTTTTTTGCCGCAGTTGTTTGGAAACGCTGAAACTGTTGCAATGGCAGCCGGACATTATTCACTGCAATGATTGGCAAGCGGCGTTGATCCCGGTTTATTTAAAAACGTTTTATCAAGACGATCCGTTTTTTAAAAACACCGCGGTTCTGCTCACCGTGCATAATATCGCTTGGCAAGGCATTTTCGAGCCGGCGGCGCTGGCGAAAACCGGCTTGCCCGCGGAATTGTTGCGCCCCGGCGGCGATCTGGAATTTTCCGGCCGGATGAATTTTCTCAAAGCCGGCTTGCTGGCCGCCGATTGCATCGGCACGTTGAGCCGAACGTATGCCGAAGAAATTCAGAGCACGGAACACGGCAACGGTTTGGAGGGGATTATAAAATCGCGCCAGCAAAATTTGACCGGCATTCTCCAGGGCGTGAATTATGCGGAGTGGAATCCGGAAGATGACCGTTTGATTGCGCAAAAGTATGCCGCCGCCGATCTCGCTCCCAAGCTGGCGAACAAGCAGGAGCTGCTCAAACGCGCCGCGCTCGATTTTGTCCCCGAAACGGCGCTGCTGGGCATGATCGCGCGTGTGGAGAGCGCGAAAGGTTTTGAGTTGTTGGAGCCAGCCTGCGAAGCGGTGCTGGCGCTCGGCGTGCAGGTCGTTATTCTGGGCACGGGCGAAGAAAAATATCAGAAGCTGTTGAGCCGGCTGGCCAAAAAATATCCACGCCAACTTGCCGTGCACTGGTGTTATGATCAAAGGCTGGCGCATTTGCTCCTCGCCGGCGCCGATATGCTGTTGATGCCCGCGCCCGAGGAATCGGGCAGCGTCACGCCGTTGCAAGCGTTGCGTTACGGCACGATTCCGCTGGTTTATGGCGCCGGCGCTTTAGCGGAGACGGTGCAAAATTACGACGCCAAAACCGAAAGCGGCACGGGTTTCGTGTTTAAAAAATATGCCGCCGCCGAGCTGGCCAAAACCCTGGAGCGCGCGCTTAAAGTTTTTCAAGATAAAAAACGCTGGACCAAACTCATGAAAAGCGCGATGCGGCAGGACTTTTCCTTGCAAGCAACGGCAGAGCAATATACGAAACTGTTCACCCGTTTGGCGGGACGGGAGAGGAAATAAATCCTGTTGCAAGTTTTGTTCATTTGCTACCGACCGCGCCCGATCTTGGCCCGCGCAAAACCGGAAATGGACTGCATCCATCCAGCTTGATGGATAATCCACCAACTTTAATTGGGTAAAAATCGCCTGTCTCAGCTCCGAACAAATTGTTTCTCGGCTGTACAGAAGAAAAGGGCCATGCGTAAAAGGTGGACGAAGTTTTGCCATGAGGCGCTTTTAATGTGAATAAAATATGCGACAGTTTCAGGGGCGAGGCGGCCACACTGTTGGCATAAGATTTGGTCACAAAGCACAAAGGCCGGTGCTGCGGCCCATGCCGCGGCGTTCCTGCGTTGGATATTCACCAAGCTAAAAGTATGGAAGGCATTCAAATATCACTGAGCAAAGTCGGCGCCCGGCGCGACATTGCCTTGTTTCGGGTCAGAGGCTATATTGACACGCAAACTTGCTCCGAGATGTTGCGGGAAATGACAACGGTGATTAAACAAGGGATGTTTCACGTTATCGTTGACATGGGGCAGGTGAATTATGTCAGCTCCGCCGGTTGGGGGGTTTTCGTCGGCGAGATTAAAGGCATTCGCGAAAACGGCGGCGATCTGAAACTGGTGCAGATGATGCCGGAAGTTTACGACGTTTTCGAGATGCTCGAATTTCATCGCATTCTCGAGTGTTACGACAGCATCGAAGAAGCGATCGACGACTTTGATTTGTCGATCGGCCTCGACGTGACCAAGAGCATGTTTCAGACGTTCTCGGCGCGCGCGCAAGGCTTCCCGCAAATGGCTGTGAGTCCCCCGCCCGTGAATCGGCCGCCGATGGGGCGCGACGGCGACGGCCCGCGTCCCAAATCGCGTCCGGGCTTCACCAAGCCGCGCGCGCCCGAACACACCTTGCCGTTTGCCGAAAAAATTAAAGCCGTCATCATCGGCAACCCGGCGCTGAGTTCCTGGAAAATTCGCCAGGAGTTGAACACCGAACGCTTTGGCCATGTGAAAGCCAGTTGGTGGAAAGTTTATCAAACGCTGCGCACGCTGAATTTGGCCACCGAAGAGCAGCGTTTCCGTTTCTATCGTTCGCGTTGACGCCGCGCAAAAACTTGCCTTGAACTTTGCGCAAAATTGTGACGTTTGCGGTATTTTGAATAATACGGAGAAATTAACGTTTTGAAAATTGAACAGGAAGATTTTCGTATGCGTATTCCCATCTGGCGTCAAGTTGTCGTGCTGTTGTTGGTTTTTGGTCTCGCCCTTTCGGCGTTCGCACCGCCGGCGCCGGCGCAAACGCGCTCCACTTCCAAAGCCGCCGGTGATTTTGCGTCGGGCGACGGCGTGCGCATTAAAGTGTGGCGCGACGTGAGCGTCGCGGGGCAAGGCGATTTCGGCGGTCTCGGGTTGAATGACGATTTTCTCATCGACAACCGCGGCAATGTGTTGCTGCCGATCATCGGCGAGCTGCGCGCCGTCGGCCACACGCGCCGGAGCCTGGCGCGCGCCATCGAGGATAGCTTGAGCATCCGCGCCGCGCGCGTCATGTGTTTGCCGCTCATTCGCGTCACGCTGTTGGGCGCGGTGAACAAACCCGGTTCCTATCTGATCGAGCCGCGCGAATCGCTTTGGAGCTTGATCAACGAGGCCGGCGGCCCGGCCAACAACGTCGATCTCAAAAAACTTTATGTCGAGCGCGGCGGCGAAGTCGTGAACAACAACCTGCGCGAAGCTTTTGAGCAGGCGCAGTCGTTGGAGCAGCTTGGCGTGCGCTCCGGCGACCAGATTTACGTGCCGGGCATTTCGCGGTTTAATTTTCGCGCCGTGGTGGATTATGTGACGTTGTCCGCCTCGTTTATTCTGCTCTATTTGCAAATTAAAGATCGCAACACGAGCAAGAGCAGATAAGAGCATTTGCCATTGATTTTATTCAACGACAGTAACCTGGTGTGAAATTATGGGTGTTGATCCCTATTTGCTGGAAGATAACGGCGCGCCGGAAGCGGCGCCCAAAGCGGATCTTTCGCGCTATTGGAAAGCGCTGAAGAAACACTGGTGGGCGGTGGCGGTCGTGGCCATTGTGGTTACGGTGCCGTGGGTGTTGTATGTCAAACAGGAAGCGCCGATTTATGAAGCCACGGCTAAAATCAGTTTCACCAATTACGCCGGCGCTTCGGATAATATTATGAGCGCGCGGTTTCAGCAGCTCAGCAGCCGCAGTTTTTATGAACGGGTTGTATCCGAGCTGGGCCTGGTGCTGACGATTGAACAGCCGGAAGATCGCGAAACGCCGATTTTTCGCAAACAACTCTTTACCAATTTTACCAGCACCAGCGTGCCGGTTTCCGGCCGCTATGTCTTGCGCTTTCCCGGCAACGGCACCTTCGCCTTGTATCGCGAGATGGAGGAAAGCGAGCAGGAAATGGAACTGCGCCGCGGCAACCTCGCCACGGCGGCGATGGACACGGTTACCGTCAACGGCTTCAGCTTTCAACTGGCGAGCGACCCCAGGAATTTGCCGGCGGAAATTTTTTTTAGCATCGAAAATTTTCGCAGCAAAGTCAAATCGCTGCAGGACCGCATCAATTTAAACATGGCGCGCGACGGCTCGATGGTGGAAGTGACGTTGCAGGACACCGATCCGTACATCGTGACGCAAACCGTCAATAGCCTGGCTCGCATCGTCGTGAAACAAAGCGAATCCACTGCGAGCGGCACCAGCGATGAGCAGATGAAAATTTTGCAAGCGCAAATGGAGAAAGCCAAGGAGGAATTGGATGCTTCCAATGAAAAGCTCAAATATGCCAAACAACGCTCCACCAGCGGTTCGGATCTCGCTCTCCGCGATCGCCTCAGCCGGCGCGATGGGACTGACCGTGAAGTCACCGAGTTGCGCGGCTATCGCGAATCGCTGCGCGGCCTGTTAAACAAATTAAACACGTTGCCGGCCTCGCCCACCAATGGCTCAACCGCGGACGTGTTGAATGAGCGCCGGCGCATTTTTAATGCGATGGCGAAAAATCGCGCTTTTGAAAACGTCACGGCGATGTCGTTGGATCGTGAACATCTCGAAGAGTTGGATCGCGATTGGGCGGCGATGGTCAAAGAAACCTCATTGAATCATCCCGAAGCGCTTAAACTCCAACGCGACATTGAGAATTTGCACAGCCAAATGGCGGAAACCGCGCGCGCCCGCATGGTTACGCTCGATAGCGAAATTCAGCAAAAGCAATCCGAATTAACGCGATTGAATGCCGTGCTGAATCAACTTCCCAGTGAAGGTATTGAGTTGTCCAATCTGGACCGGGAGAATCAACTCGCGGCCAATGCTTATGGCACGGCGCTCGCGGATTTGCGGAAGATGCAACTGGCGAGCGCGACCAAAACCGAGTTTATTGAAATTCTTGATCCTGCTATCGAGCCGGAACTGCCGATTAACAGCAACAAGAAGACGAAGGCGGCGGCCGGCGGCATTTTCGGGTTGGTGCTCGGCCTGATGGTCGTGATCGTTTGGGAAATGATGGATCGCACGATTAAATCCGTCGATGACATCAAAAGCCATTTGCGGCTCAACGTGCTCGGCGCGATTCCACAGGTCGGATTCGATAACGTGAACGACTTTCAGGATCATGAAAAAGCCAAGATGATGGACCAGCAACTGGTCACGCATGATTTCGCGCCGACGCCGATCGGCGAGGCGTATCGGTCGCTGCGCACGAGCATTATTTATAATAAAAAGACGGGCCGGCTGCAAACACTGGTTTTAACTTCGACGGCGCCGGGCGACGGTAAGTCGTTCACGGCCGCCAATCTCGGCATTGCGCTGGCGCAGCAGAAGAGCAAAACCTTGCTGGTCGATACCGATCTCCGTCGCGGCGTGCAACACAACACCTTCGGCGTTCCGAAAGAGCCGGGTTTTAGCAACTATCTTTGCGGGCAGGTGATCGGCGCGGATATTATCAACGAAACGCACATTCCCAATCTCTCGATGATTAGCTGCGGCTCGCTGGTGCCGAATCCTTCGGAATTGCTCGGGTCGCTGCAAATGCGCCGTTTTCTCGATGAAATGCGCCGCAAGTTTGACGTGATTATTTTCGACACGCCGCCGTTGAACGCCGCCACCGACGCGGTGGTGATCGGCACGCAGGTGGACGGCGTCGCCATCGTCGTGCGCGCCGGCAAAACCCATCGCGAAGTGGCGAAGCAAAAATTGGAGCTCTTTCAAAATCTCGAAGCCAAGATCATCGGCGTGATCCTCAACGGCACCTCCGTTGACCTCGCGCACGAGGGATATAGTTATTATCATTATTAAAATCGCGGAGTGCAAACTTTAGTTTGCGATGGTTGCTTTGGCAATACGAATAATTGCTTCGCTTTGCAATAGCGCGCTAAAAATTCTGGAGCGCAAGCTGAAGCTTGCACTCCTCTATAAAATAATCAAGGTTCGAATATGCATTGTCTGGTCACGGGCGGCGCAGGGTTTATCGGCTCGCATCTTTGTGAACGATTGTTGGCGCAGGGGCACACGGTGGTGGCGTTGGATAATTTCAACGATTATTACAGCCCCAATTTGAAATGGCGCAATGTCGAGCTGCTGCGGCCGCACGCGGACTTTGCGCTGGCGGAAGCCGATATTCTCGACCGGCCGCGCTTGCAACAGTTGTTTGGCGCGCAAAAGTTCGACGCCATTCTGCATTTGGCGGCGCGCGCCGGCGTGCGGCCGTCGATCGTCCAGCCGCTGCTTTATCAGCAGGTGAATATTCAGGGCACGATGAACTTGCTCGAAATGGCGCGCGAGCATAAAATCGACCGTTTCATCTTTGGCTCGACTTCGTCGGTTTACGGCGAGAATCCGAAAGTGCCGTTTTCGGAAGACGATCCCGTGGATTATCCGATCAGCCCATATGCCGCGACGAAAAAAGCTTGTGAGCTGATGTGTTTCACGTATCATCATCTCCATCAATTGAAAATAACGTGTCTGCGTTTTTTCACCGTTTACGGCCCGCGTCAGCGCCCGGATATGGCGATTCATAAATTCACCCAACTGATCGCTGCCGGCCAAAAAGTGCCGATGTTCGGCGACGGCACGACGCGGCGCGATTACACCTACATTTCGGATATTATCGACGGCGTGTGCCTCGCGTTGGAGCGCTGCACGAGTTACCACCTGTATAACCTCGGCGAATCTCAAACGATTGAATTGCGCCGGTTGATCGATTTGATCGCGGCGAATCTCGACCGGGAAGCGCGGATCGAACGCCTGCCGATCCAGCCCGGCGATGTGCCCGTCACTTACGCCGACATTACTCGTGCGCAACACGAATTGGGTTACCGGCCGCGCGTGAAAATTGAAGAGGGCGTCCGGCAGTTTGTGGAATGGTTTAAAGAGGTGAATCACCTTAGGTAGAGGGCGTTATCGCAGTCTTTATGAAGTTGGATACCGGCACGGGCCGGACCATCATGCAGGACGAGGCATAAAATGGTCCGTGAAAAGCAGGCATTTCTACGCAACCTGGTCGTTATCTTCGACGTCCTGGTCATCGTTTTGGCTTTTCTGCTGGCCTATTTCATCAGCTATCATTTGCGCCAGGCCTACGGCCTCGGCGAAATGGCCTTTGCGATTGCGCCGAATCTGAAAGGCTTCGCCTATTTTACGCGCATGAATTTTGCGCTGGTGGTATTTTACCTGCCGATGTGGATCATCGCGCTGGCCTCGCAGGGCGCGTATAAAGATTTCCGCACCAAAACGTTTTTAAATATCTCGTTCAATATCCTTGTCGCCGGCGGGTTGACGGCTTTTGCATTGGGCACGCCGATTTTTTTGTTTAAAATGATCTTGACCAGCCGCCTGTTCATCGGCGTCATGTGGGGATTGACGATTTTGTTTTTGGTCGCCGGGCGCCAGTTGGTAAATTTGCTGCTGGATTATATTCATGAACACGGTTATAATCAGGTCAATCTGTTGATTGTCGGCACCGGCCGGCGCGCGCGCGATTTCATTCACGTCGTGAAGAGCCATGCCAATTGGGGCTTGCGCATCGTCGGGTTGATCGACGATGAACACGGCATGTTCGGCAAAGAAATCGAAGGCTACCGCGTGCTGGGCCGCTTGCAGGATATTCCGTTCATTCTGCATCGCAAAGTCATCGATCGCGTCATTTTCGTCGTGCCGCGGCTCTGGCTCAATCGCATCGACGACGCGATTCTCGCCTGCGAGCGCGAAGGCATTCCCTCCAGCATTTCGATGGATCTCTACGATTTGCGCATTGCGAAAGTGCGGCAAACCGATTTTAGCGGCTTTCCGCTGTTGGAGTTTGAAACCTTAACCGCGAAAGAATGGCAATTGTTCGTCAAACGCGCCATCGACGTGGTCCTGTCGCTCACACTGTTGATTTTGCTTGCCCCGATGATGCTGCTGCTGGCGCTGGCCATCAAGCTGACCTCGCGCGGCCCGATTTTTTTCACCCAACAGCGCTGCGGCATCAACGGCCGGACGTTCACGTTGTATAAATTCCGCTCGATGTATGTCGGCGCCGAAATGAAACGCCGCGAGCTCGAGAAGCGCAACGAGATGGACGGCCCGGTGTTTAAAATCAAGCGCGATCCGCGCATCACGCCGCTCGGCCGCATTCTGCGCAAGTTTTCGCTGGACGAGCTGCCGCAGTTTTTCAACGTGCTCAAGGGCGACATGAGTTTTGTCGGACCCAGGCCGCCGCTCGCCATCGAAGTGGACCTCTACAAACTCTGGCAACGCCGGCGCCTGTCGCTCAAACCCGGCATCACCTGCATCTGGCAGGTTAGCGGCCGCAACAAAATCGGCTTCGAAAAATGGATGGAGATGGATCTCGAATACATCGACAACTGGTCGCTCTGGCTTGATTTTAAAATTATGGTCAAGACCGTCTTCGTCGTCATGTTTGGCTACGGCGCCAGTTGAAGTAAAAAAGCAAAAAGCAAAAGCAAACTGGAAATCGCAAAGAATTGATCAGCGCTTTTAAAATAGTTTCGTTGTGGTGCTCTTTTCGTTGCAAGGTTATCATGAAGTTAAATTTAGGAGACGCAGATGCGTATTTGTATGATTGGCACCGGCTATGTCGGGCTGGTGACGGGAACCTGTTTTGCCGAGTTGGGCAACGATGTCACCTGTGTTGATATTATCAAAGAAAAAATCGACCGCTTGAATCGCGGCGAGCTGCCGATTTACGAGCCTGGCCTGGACGTCATGGTTGCGACCAACGTCAAAGAGGGCCGCCTCACGTTCACCACGGATTTGAAAAAAGCGGTGGAAGACGCGCTGGTGATTTTTATCGCCGTCGGCACCCCGCAGGCCGAAGACGGTTCCGCGGACATGCGCTATGTTGAAGCGGTGACGAAGGACATTGCCAAATACATGAACGAATATAAAGTCATCGTCAACAAGAGCACGGTTCCGGTCGGCGCCGGCAAATGGATTAAAAAATTGATTCAAGAAAGCCAACCGAAACCGTTGCATTTTTCCGTCGCCTCGAATCCGGAATTTCTCCGCGAAGGCTCGGCCATTGAAGATTTCATGCGCCCCAATCGCGTCGTCATCGGCACCGAAGACCCCGAAGCCGCGGCGATCATGCGCGATCTCTACAAACCGTTGTTCTTGATTGAAACGCCGATCGTCATGACCAACCTCGCCAGCGCCGAGCTGACGAAATATGCGGCCAATGCGTTTCTGGCCACGAAGATCAGTTTCATCAATGAAGTCGCCACGATTTGCGAGCGCGTCGGCGCGGATGTGCATGACGTCGCCCGCGGCATGGGCCTCGATCAACGCATCGGCACCAAGTTTCTCCATGCCGGCCCCGGCTACGGCGGCTCGTGTTTCCCCAAAGATACCCGCGCGCTCGTGAGCATCGCCCAAAAATGCGAATATGATTTTAAAATCGTCGACGCGGCCGTCAAAGTCAACGATGAGCAGCGCCAGCGCATGTTGGAGAAAATCAAACAAACGCTGGGCAACCTGAAAGGCAAAACCGTCGCCGTGCTCGGCCTCGCGTTCAAACCCAACACCGACGACATGCGTGAAGCGCCGTCCATCGACATTATCGCCGGCATGCAAAAAGAAGGCGCGCGCATCAAAGCGTATGACCCGATCGCCATGCACGAGGCCAAAAAATTTCTCCAAAACGTCGAGTTTGTCGACGACACCTACAGCACCGTCACCGGCGCCGACGCGCTCGTGTTGGTCACCGAATGGAACCAATTCCGCAGCTTGGATATGGACAAAGTGAAACGCCTGCTGAAAACGCCCGTTGTGATCGACCTGCGCAACATTTACGATCCGCAGAAAATGCGCGAGAATGGTTTCACCTACGTCTCGGTCGGCCGGCAATAAACGCTGAGGCGCAGAGCGTTAGAATAAAACTCTGTAAAACTCACGTTGCCCACGGATGTAAAAGACGTTCAATGGATTTGAGACTAAAATCCGTTGGTCGTTTTTTAACCCGTTGGGCAATTTTTTTTGATTGTCCATAAATGGTCAAACCACCGCTCCATTTCTGTGCAACGAGCGTTTTCACCTTTTCGATATGCTCAAATTTCGAATGTGTCACACGAATACATCGTTTCACCCTGGCACAGCCGGATTGCGCTTAATTGTTGTTTTGAAAAAATTTGCGTGACCTAAAAGATTGAAAACATGCCATTTGCTACAAAAATGAAAAAACCGTTGGATGTGGCACTCCGGTTGCTTTATCGAATTGCTGGTTGCTTGTGTTCTGTGGCTGGTAAATTGTCGCCGCCAGTTCATCGAACCTAAAACCAGCAACCAGCAACCAGTAACCAGCAACGAGTGATGAAAATTTTAATGATCGCCCCGCAACCGTTTTTTCAACCGCGCGGCACCCCATTTAGCGTTTTACATCGACTTAAAGCTTTATCGAAGCTGGGTTATAAAATCGATCTGGTCACGTATCACCTCGGCCAAAACGTCGAGATCGACAACGTCAATATACATCGCGCTAAAAAAATTCCGTGGATCAAGGAGATTGCGATTGGCCCCTCAAAAACGAAGTTGATTTTAGACGCCTATGTTTATCGCCGTGCCGTGGAACTATTGAAGCGGCAGCGTTATGATCTCATTCATACGCATGAAGAAGCGGGGTTCTTTGGCATCCGCTTGAGCAAAAAATTTGGCGCGTTGCATCTTTATGACATGCACTCGAGCTTGCCGCAGCAGTTGTCGAATTTTAAATACAGCAGCGCGAAAATACTGCTTCATATTTTTGAAAAGCTCGAGGCCGCGACCATCAACAGCGCCCAAGCTGTGATCACGATTTGTCCGGAATTGTTTAACTACGTCAAAACACGCTTTCCGGAAAAATATAACAAGCTCATTGAAAACGTCGCCGATAATGCCATCGTTTTTGGCGAAGCAAAAAATGGTAACATGAGTGCGGCAGAACTGGCCCGGCGCTACGGTTTATCGGCTAATGGAAAAAACGGCAAGACCACGGTTTTATATGCCGGAACGTTCGAACCGTATCAAGGTTTGGATTTGCTGATCGAATCGAGTCAGCCGGTCATTTCCCGGCATCAGCAGAACGTGCGTTTTCTCGTCGTCGGTGGCAAGCCGGAGCAGGTGGCGCAATATCAACAGAAAACCGATCGCCTCGGCGTCAGCGAAAAATTTATTTTTACCGGCCAGCGTCCGCCGGAGGAAATTCCGGAGTTTATGAAACTGGCGGACATACTCGTCTCGCCGCGCATTGCCGGCAACAACACGCCGCTGAAAATTTATTCGTATCTGCGCTCCGGCCTTCCCATTATCGCCACCGATCACCTCACGCACACGCAGGTGCTGAATTCCGACGTCGCGGTGTTGACCGATTGCACGCCCACCGCCTTCGCTGGCGGCATTCTGCGCGTGCTGGAAAATCGCAGCTACGGCGAAACCCTCAGCCGCAACGCGCAGAAATTGGCCGAGCAAGAATACAGCTACGAAGCCTATTTGCAAAAGACCAAAGAGATTTATTCGTATTTGGAAAATTTATTGAAAAAGTGACTTTTCGTAGTAGCGCCTTCAGGCGCTCACACATTGTTAAAAGTCAAATTTTAAGAAATCAAATTAACTGTCATTCCGTAGGAATCTTTTTTGAATCCAGCCATCAGCTTAATTATAAAAAGATTCTTTCAGAATGACAGAGGCCTTTTTGTTGCAATTTAAATTATGTGCGGAATTTGCGGAACATTCCTCTTCTCTCGCGATGCGCAAGTGGACGCCGCCGAAGTGCGGCGCATGAACGAGCAGATCATCCACCGCGGTCCGGATGAAGACGGATTTTACATCAAAGGCCAGGTCGGCCTCGCCATGCGCCGCCTCAGCATCGTCGATCTTTCCGGCGGCCAGCAGCCGATTTCCAACGAAGACGGCACGATTTGGATTGTTTACAACGGCGAGATTTACAACTTTCCCGAGTTGAAACGCGATTTGGAAAGCCGCGGCCATCGCTTCAAAACCCGTTCGGACACCGAGGCCGTCGTACATGCTTACGAAGAGTACGGCGTCGATTGCCCGAACAAATTCAACGGCATGTTTGCCTTTGCCATCTGGGACTCGCGTCGCGAGCGCCTGTTTATGGCGCGTGATCGCCTCGGCAAGAAACCGTTGTATTATTACAAGGATCGGGAGCGTATCGTTTTCGGCTCGGAACTGAAGTGTCTGTTGCAGGCAAAAAACGTCCCCCGCCAAGTTTCCAAGCCGGCGCTCGATTTGTTTTTAACTTTCGAGTATGTCCCGGCGCCGCACAGCATTTTCGAGAATATTTTCAAGCTGCCCGCCGGCCACACGCTCAGCATCGACGGCGCCGGCAAATTGGAGATTCGCCAATATTGGGATCTCCATTTTCATGAGAACGGTTATCACGAGCAGGAGCTCGAAAAAGGCCTGCTCGAATTGCTGCAGGACGCCGTCAAAATTCGCTTGATGAGCGACGTGCCGCTCGGCGCCTTTCTTTCCGGCGGCATCGATTCAAGTTGCATCGTCGCGTTGATGGCGCAAGTGATGAAAGAGCCGGTCAAAACTTTTTCCATCGGTTTCAAAGAAGGCAGCTATAACGAGCTGAATTTCGCGCGCGCGATTGCAAAACATTTTAAAACCGATCACAAGGAATTTATTTTAGAGCCGAGCGCGCTCGAGCTGACCGAGAATTTAATCAAACATCTCGACGAACCGCTGGGAGATTTTTCGATTTTCCCGACGTATCTGGTTTCCAAAATGGCGCGCGAGCACGTCACTGTTGCGCTCTCCGGCGACGGCGGCGACGAGTTGTTCGGCGGTTACGACACGTACCTCGCCGACGCGATGTATCAGCAATATCGTAAAGTCCCGGCATTCTTCCGCAATCAAGTCATTATGCCGGTAACTACTTGTTTACCACCGGGCGAAAAAAAGAAAGGCCTGCGCAATCGCCTGAAACGATTTGTTGAAGGCACGCGATATCCCGAAGAGCTTCAGCATGTCCGCTGGATGATGTTTCTCGCCGATGAAGAAAAATCGCAGCTCTACGGCGAAGCCATGTCGCCCGTGCGGCCACAGCATTTGCCCGACGAATACATTCGGCAACATTTCGCCCGCGCCGATTCGCCGGATTACGTCAATCGGCAACTGTACGTCGATATCAAAACCTATCTCTGCGACAACATCATGGTGAAAGTGGATCGCATGAGCATGGCCGCCTCGCTCGAAGCGCGCGCCCCGTTTTTGGATTATCGCGTCGTCGAATACGCCGCAACGATTCCGAGCGCGCTGAAAATTCGCGGCACGCAGACGAAGTACATTCTCAAAAAAGCGCTGGCGCCTTTGCTGCCGCCGGAAATCATCCATCGCGGCAAAGAAGGGTTCAGCATTCCGATAAAAAATTGGCTGCGCGAAGATCTGCGGCCCATGATGTTGGATCTGCTCGCGCCGGCGCGGATGCGGCAGGACGGCTTTTTTAACGCCGATTTTGTCCAACAGTTGGTGAATGAACATTTGCAAGGCGTTGAAAACCACAGCCACCGTCTCTGGGCGTTGATGGTTTTCAACATTTGGCGCGACCAGTATTTGACCGCGTCGTAGTACAGGCGGCCTCGCCTGTTCAGTTTTCGTTTTATTTGAATGTTCTGAAATTTTAAATTGAAAATTTTCAATTTAAAATTTAAAATGCTCTGAACATACTTGAGGTCATCAGTTTTGGCGCTGTGTGGTTCGTCGGGATGGCGGACTATTCGTGAGGATAACATGTATAAACAAGTCAAGCATCTGCGCAATTTGCTTCGCTTTGCCAAAGGAAAATCGGAGCCGATCATCGGGCCGGTCAAGGCGGTTTGGGAAGCGGTGAATACGTGCAATGCCAGATGCCGCACCTGCGATCGCTGGAAAGAGAAAACCGACCCGACCATTCTTTCCACCGCCGAAGGCAAAAGTTTGATTCAGCAGCTCGCCGATCTTGGCGTACTGAATTTGACCTTTGCCGGCGGCGAGCCGCTGTTGCGCAAAGATATTTTCGAGCTAATCACCGCCGCCACGGCGCAGCAGCTTTCAACCTCTTTATACACCAACAGCCTGTTGCTCAACGTCCGGCGCGCCAAGGAATTGATTGATTCCGGACTCGATTTGATTTATCTTTCACTGGACGGCAGCAAGCCGGAGCTGAACGATGAGCTGCGCGGCATCACCGGCTATTTTGATTTGACGATGAAAGCCATTGAAAGCTTGAAATCGTTGCGCAGCAATAGCCATCCGAAAATTTTCATTGCTGTGACGCTCACCAGGAAAAATCTGGAGGATGTCGAAAACCTCGCGCGGCTGGTGAAAGCCAATAGTCTCGACGGCCTGTCGTTGCAACTCGCCTTGCATGCGCCGTCGATCAACTATCGCGTCGAAGGCGATTTAGCTTTCCGTCCCGGCGACGGCGCGACGTTGCAGGCCGTCATCGATCGCGTCGTCGAGCAATACGGCCATTATTTGCCGATGAACCGCGAATATTATCGCCACTTTGCGGATTACATCGAGCAACCCGAAACGCTGCACGAGCACCTCAACACCGTTGGCTTTGCCACCGCGGTGATCAATCCGTGGGGCGATGTTTATCCCGATCCGTTGCAGACGTTCAGCATGGGCAATATTCGCCGCCAGTCGTTCAAAGAAATTTGGTTCGGCGAACAAGCCAGCTCGGTGCGACGCCGCGTCGCGCGTCACGAATATCCGGTGAGCCTGTTCGATAATTTTGTGTCGCTGAATTTTGCTGTTGAACATGCTGCAACCTCGAGCTTGCACCACATCCTGAAACCCATTTTTAATGGCGCGCAACATTTTTAATATGAGACAGGCTTCCAGCCTCTTTAGTTAATTATTCCAATGATCCGGACGACGGCGTCCGTAGGATTCGCTAAATCCCCACGGGCGTAGCCGAATACCGAAAAATCCGTATGTCTGAAATTACCATTTTCAAAGATTTAAAGTCTCGCCGCAACGGCGCGGCAGCTGCGCCCTCGTTGGCGTTGCACGACCCGCAACTCGAAGCGATCCGAAAATATTGGAACGAGCATATTCACGATCTCGCCATTGCGAAACATCCGGTGGGAACAAAAGGTTTTTTTGCGGATCTCGACGAATATCGTTTCGATAAACTGCGCTATTTGCCGAACGTGGTTGATTTCAATGCGTATCGCGGCAAAAAAATCCTTGAGATCGGCTGCGGCGTCGGCATCGACTTGATCCGCTTCGCCAAAGGCGGCGCGCATGTCACCGGCATCGATTTGGCGCAGCAATCCATTCAACTGGCGAAGAAAAATTTTGAGTACAACGCCCTAAAAGCCGATCTGCGCCTCATGAACGGCGAAGCGTTGGAGTTTGCCGATAACAGCTTCGACATGGTTTACGCGCACGGCGTTTTGCAATACACTGCCGACACCGGCAAGATGGCGAAAGAAATGCACCGCGTGCTCAGGTCCGGCGGCGAAGCCATCGCGATGGTTTATAATCGCCGCTCCTGGCTCAATGGCATGTCGTTGGTAATGAAAGTTGAGTTGGAGCACGAAGACGCGCCGGTTTTGAAAAAATATTCGATCGGCGAATTTAAAAGAATGCTCGCGCTTTTTTCCACCACGCGAATTGTCCCGGAACGTTTTCCGGTCGCCAGCCGTTTGCAAAAGGGATGGAAAGCGGCAGCCTTCAATCGAATTTTTGTCCCGGCTTTCAATCTCATCCCGCGGTTTATCGTGAGGCCCCTCGGCTGGCATATCATGGCGTTCTGCCGAAAATGAAATTATAAAACAAATTTGAGATTTTAAATTGACAATTATAAATTTTCAATTGCGAAATAATACAGAAAATGGCAAAAACGGTTTTCGTTACCGGCGCGAACGGCTTCACCGGTAGCTACGTTTGTAAACACCTCGTTCAGTGCGGCGCTCATGTCCGCGCGCTTGTGCGCAAAACCAGCAAGCTGGATTTGCTGAAAAACGTCGACGTCGAATTTGTTTACGGTGATTTGGCGAACGGCGCGATTGCCGATACTTTGGCCAAGAGTCTCAAAGGCGTTGATGCCGTTTATCATATCGCCGCGGTGTATCGCACCGAAGGCGTGCCGAAAAAATATTTTTGGGACGTGCACGTCGAAGGCACGCGCCATCTGCTCGAAGCCGCCAAGCGCGCCAAGGTCGCGCGCTTCGTGCATTGCAGCACCGTCGGCGTGCAGGGCGAAATCAAAAATCCGCCGGCCACCGAAGAGACGCCGTATGCGCCCGGCGACGTTTATCAAGAGAGCAAGGTCGATGGCGAAAAACTTGCGCGGAAATTTTTTGAAGAGCACAAACTACCCGGCGTCATCGTGCGCCCCGTCGGTATCTACGGCCCCGGCGACACGCGATTTCTCAAGCTGTTCAAGTTTATTCACAACGGCAAGTTCCGCATGTTGGGCCGCGGCAAAGTGCTTTATCATTTGACGCACGTTGATGATCTGGCGCGCGGCATTTTGCTCGCCGGTGAAAAGCGAGAAGCGCTCGGTGAAGTTTTCACCATCGGCGGCGAGGGCTATTTGACACTCGCCGAGCTGGTCGAGCGCGTCGCGGCGGCATTGAACGTTCCCGTCCCGCGCAAAAGTTTTCCGGTTTGGCCGGTGTGGTTTGCCGGCCTTCTTTGTGAAATCGCCTGCCGTCCATTCGGCATCGAACCTCCGCTTTATCGCCGGCGCGTCGAGTTTTTCAGCAAAGACCGCGCCTTTGATATTTCGAAGGCAAAACGCTTGCTGGGCTATCAACCCCAAGTCGAGCTCGACGCCGGCTTGCGTTCGACGGCGGAGTGGTACCGCGCGCAAAATTTGTTATAGTTTTTCGTAGTAGCGCCTTCAGGCGCAAACTCTTTGAATTTTAAAGAAGCACTTTAATAAAATAATAATTTTGTCGAATCAGATATGTCAACGCCTAAAGGCGTTACTACAAACTTTATAGAGCGAAGGATCACCTCTGAATAAAACCAATAACACAACTTCACCTCGCGACCAAGTCGAAATTCAAAAAGAACTTTTCGACGCCAAGAAATCAAAACTCGCGAAATACAAAGAGCTTATTCTCGGCGAAAGCAGCACGGCTTTTTTAATAAAATACGAAATTATCACCACGCTCGTCAGTTGGCTGCCCGGCGCGCTTGGCCTGTTGCTCCGCAGCAAATTATATCCGCTGCTGATCAAAAAAATCGGACGCAACGTGACCTTCGGCGCGAACGTGGTGCTGCGTCATCCGCACAAAATTCGAATCGGCGACAACGTCGTGATCGACGACAACGTCGTGCTCGACGCCAAAGGCGAGAACAACACCGGCATCACGATTGGCAGCGGCGTCTTTATTGGCCGCAACACGATTTTGAGCTGCAAAAACGGCGACATCGTTATCGATGACAACGCCAACCTCGGTTTTAATTGCGAGGCTTTTTCCGCGAGCCGCATTCGCATCGGCAAAAATGTTTTGCTCGCCGCTTATGCTTATCTCGTCGGCGGCACGCATCATTTTGATCGCACCGATATTCCGATTCTTTTCCAAGAGCGTTCGAGTCAGGGCATCGAAGTCGATGATAACGCGTGGGTCGGCGCGCACGCCGTGGTTTTTGACGGCGTCAAAATCGGCAAAGACTGTATCATCGGCGCCGGCGCCGTCGTCAACAAAGACGTGCCGGATTGGAAAATCGCCGTCGGCGTCCCCGCGAAAATCGTGCAAGATCGCCACGACGCTAACGTAGCCCAGACGGCCCGTCTGGTAAATTTCTGAGCCATGAGCCACCCCCACAAAATTCTCCACGTCATCGACAAGCTCAGTATGGACGCGGTGAACCCGAGCAGCATCGCGCTCTGCTTCATCGAATGGATCAAACATCGCGATGCCCAACGCTACGACGTGATGGTCGCCTCGTTGCGCGGCCGCGACGCTGCCAGCCAAAAACTGGAAGCGAATGGCGTGAAAATGTTTTATATTGATAAAGGCAAATATTCGTTTGCCAATGTCGGCGCGCTCGCGGAGGTGGTTCGTCAGGAAAAAATCGACCTGCTGCATTTACACGGCTACAGCGCGGCCAATTTTGGCCGCCTCGCCGCGCGCCAATGCGGCATTCCCAATGTGATGCACGAGTGGGCCGTGCTCAAAACGCTGCCGCATCAATTCGTGATGGATCGCCTGCTGCGCACCAAAACCGATATTGCCGTTGGCGTCAGCCAAAGCGTGCGAGAATTTTTGGTCGAAGGCCGTTCCGTGCCGCTCGACAAAACGCGCGTGGTTTGGAACGGCGTCAATCTCAATAATTTTAAAACCGCCGCGCCGGAAAAAGTTCAGGCATTCAAAGAAAAGTTTGGCATCGCGCCGCAACAAAAAGTAATTGGCACCGTCACGCGCTTGCGCGAAGAAAAAGGCAATCGTTATTTCATCGAAGCCGCCCCGCAAGTGCTGCGCGAATTTTCCAACGCGCGTTTCGTCATCGTCGGCGACGGCCCGGTGCGCAACGAGTTGGAAGCGCTGGCGAAAAAATTGAATCTCGACGGCAAGCTGCATTTCGCCGGTTTCGTTTCCGAAGTGGCCGTGGCGCTTGCCGCGATGGATATTTACGTGATGCCTTCGCTCACCGAGGGATTTCCCTTCGCGCTCGCCGAAGCCATGGCCGCCGGCAAAACCGTCGCGGTCAGCAACGTCGGCGGCATGAAAGAAATGGTGCAGCACGAAGAAAACGGTCTGCTCGTGCCGCCCGCCAACAGCGCTGCACTAAGCGCCGCTCTCGTGCGCCTGCTCAAAATTCCGACGTTGAGCCAACACCTCGGCGACGCCGCGCGCAAACGCAGTCAGGAATTTAGCGTCGAACGCAACGTCGCCGCGCTGGAAACGATTTATTCGAAATTACTTTCAAGAAAAAACGGTCAAGGCTGACCTCACGCGAAGAAATAGCCAATAAAAAATTGTCATTCCGTAGGAATCTTGTTGATCTCCAGCAATCACCCTGCATCAAAAAGGCTTCTTTCAGAATGACAACTTCCCGCGTGGTTTTAATCTGTGTGGAACACCAAGATGGTTGCAAATTTTTTCAACAAGCTCCGCTGGAGTTATCGCAAAAATGTTCCGGATATTCTCGCGTTGCTGCGCCGGCATTATCCGGACTTCATGTTCAATCAAAATCCCCAGCCGCTGCAGAATGAAATTCCCGTTTTCACGTTTCATTCCGTCGAGCCGATTTCGTTTGAAGCCAAACTGAAATTTCTCAAACAAAACGGCTATCGCACGCTGAACAGCGAAGAGTTTCGCGCCGCCATCGCCGGCGAGCACGACATTCCCGCGAAGAGCGTGCTTTTGACGTTTGACGACGGCACCGCAACACTATGGTCGGTCGCGTATCCGCTGCTGCAAAAATACGGCTTTCGCGCCGTGAGTTTTATTATTCCCGGCTGCATCCCGGAGCGCGCGCCGGAAACGCCGACATATTGGGACTTCGCCGCCAAGCGCGCCTCGATTGCCGCGCTCACTGCACGCGAACGTAACCATTCACCGTTATGCTCGTGGCAGGAAATTCAGGAAATGCACGACAGCGGCGTGATTGATTTTCAATCGCACACCATGCACCATCACATGGTCAACGTCTCGCCGCAGCTCGTCGATTTCATTCACCCGCGCTACGATTTTTATTTTTTCGCCAACATCAACGTGCCGGTTTATCGCGAGCACGGCAAATTGAATTATGCGCGCCAAATGCCGTGGGGCACGCCGGTTTATCGCGCCGAGCCGCGCATGGCCGGCCAGCCGCAATATTTTGACGATGAAGCCGCGCGACAGGCATGCATCGAGCACGCCGGCAAAAAAGGCGGCGAGAAATTTTTCGCGCACGAGGGTTGGCGCAAATCCTTGACCGCGGTTTATCGCGAAGCGTTGTCGAAGCGCCGGCGCGGCGAATTTGAAACGCGCGAAGCGCAAGCGCAAACCATCTGGCAGGATTTGCACCTCGCCAAACAAATGATCGAAACGCGCCTGCCCGGAAAAAAAGTCGACCAGCTTTGTTATCCGTGGTTCATGGGCAGCGACGTCGCCGTCGCCCAATCGCGCCGCGCCGGCTACCGCGTGAATTATTGGGGCTTCGTGCCGCAGTACAAAACCAACCACGCCGGACAGGATTTGTTTTACGTACCGCGCCTTGAAGATCATTATATCTATCGTTTGCCCGGCGTAGGCCGCAAGAGTTTGAAGGAAATTTTGCAAATGAAAGTGCAAGCGAATTTGCCGCGTTTTATGCATCGCGTCGCCATTTCGAATTAATTTTCACAATATGTCATTCCGCAGGAATCTTTTTTGTTTCCTGCACGCGTCTTGGATATAAAAGGATTTCTCCTGAATGACATCACAGCGCTCCAACACCTTGAGTTGTCATGGCGAGCAGAGTCGAGCCATGTGGTGAGCGACGCCGAACCACACCCTTCGATTTCGCTCTCTTAGGAAACAGCTCATGTTTCCGAATTTTTAAAGCAACAGTTTTTTGTTGTGAAAGCTGCGAAGAAACAGTCATTGCGAGTCCCGCGCTTTCCAGCGGGACGAAGCAATCTCTTGAAATATATAGATCGCTTCGTCGCAAAAAGCGCTCCTCGCGATGACAATGTTTCTTTCTGAAAAAGTCACTGCAAGTGATATGGCACTCAGGGTGACACGCTAATAAAACAAGGTAACAGTGGAATAGGAGCGAAATACTTATCGATAACCCGAATCCCAATACTCCGTAGGAGCGGCATGTTTTTCTGATGATTTTCGGAACCATAGGAAAATCTTTTCTCGCTGATATGAACGCCGTTGCGCAGCGCAAAACGGCGAGCCAATATTTTCTCGACGAGAAAGAAATTGATCAGCGGTTAAATATTCTTTGCGACAAAGAAATCGCGGTCGGCTTGCGCCCGCTCGGCGTTCCCACACTGGATGCAAATGCGGGCATTTACGAGCACAAGCCCAGCGGCAGCTTCGTTGCCTTGCTCGGCGGCATTTTCAATCGCGCCGAATTAAAAACGCAATACGCGGCAAAAAATGCTAAAGCCGGCAACGACGCCGAAACTGCATGGCAGGTTTATGAAAAGCTCGGCTTCAAAGGTTTTCGCGAGCTGAACGGCAATTTTGTTTTGGCAATTTGGGATGGCCGTCTGAAAAGTTTTTATCTCGGGCGCGATCATCTCGGCATCGAGCCGGTTTATTATTGCCGCAAAGACGGCGTGCTTTATTTCTCCAGCCGCTTGCAACGATTGACGCGCGTGCCGCAAGTTGGCCGGCAATTACATTACGGCGTCTTGCAGCGTTACTTGCTGTTCAATTACAATCCCGGTTACGACACGCTCTTTGAAAACATCAACAGCCTGCGCCCCGGCTGTTATATCAAAATTGAAAACGGCAAATTCTCCGTCGAGCCATATTGGCGCATTTCGTTTGCGCAACCGTTTGAAAAAGACGAAGCCACTTACAAATGCGAATTGCTCGAATTGATGCAAGACGCCGTGCGCCTTCGTCTGGCCGAGGGAAAATTTCGCCCCGGCGCGTTTCTCAGCGGCGGCATGGATTCCAGCTCCGTCGTTCATTTCATGCACGGCGCCCTTAAAGCGCCCATCGCGACATATTCGTTTCGCTGCTTCGGCAAAACCTATGACGAGTCGCATTACGCCCGCGTCATGTCCGAGCGCTACCAAACGCGCCATACTGAAGTGCCGTTTCCTGCTGAAGATACGAAGCTGATTGCGAGCATTGCGCAAAATTCGCAGGAGCCGTTTTCGGATATCGGCATCGAAGTCGCGTCGTTTCTGCTCGGCTCGCGCGTGCGCGAGCAAGCGGATTACGTGCTCACCGGCGACGGCGGCGACGAGCTGTTTGGCGGCCATCCGGTCTATCTCGCCGATCGCGCCGCGGAAATGTTTGCAAAAGTTCCCGGCTTCATTCGCCAGCCGCTCACGCACGCGCTGCAATTTTTGCCGGACACCGACGCGAAGAAAAGTTTGCCGGTCAAAGCCAAACGCTTTTCATACAGTTGCAAATTTCCCGCGTCGCTGTACAGCAATCGCTGGCGTATTTACTACACGCCCGAAGAGCTGCAAAAACTCTGCGTGCCGGATTTGCGCCAGCGCGTCAACGGCTATAATCCGTATCGCGAGTTGTTGGAAATTTATTCGGAAGCCGACGGCAAAGATCATCTCAGCGTCACGCTCTACGGTGATTATTATTCCGTCGTCAATTTTTACATGCGTCGCATGGAATTGATTCGTCACTTCGGCGTCGAAGGCCGCATGCCGCTGCTTGATCATCGCCTCGTCGAATACACCGCGCGCATTCCCAGCGCGTTGAAAATCGGCAAAAAAGGTGAGACCAAAGTGATCCTGCACAAAGTGATGACCGGCGAGCTGCCCGATGAAATCGTGTTTCGCAAAGACAAACTTGGCCACAGTGTCCCGATGAAAAATTGGATGCGCGAATCCGTGGCGATTCAAACGCTGTTCAAAGAATATTTGTCGCCCGAAATGGTGCGCCGCCGCGGCCTGTTCGATCCCGCCGTGATCTCGCGCATGATGGACGAACACCAACGCAAAGTCCACAACCACTCGCATCGCTTGTGGTCGCTGCTCGTGTTTGAATTGTGGTGCCGGTCGCATCTCGGAAATTGAGATTTTCAAAACGGTTTAACACAACATGTCATTCCGCAGGAATCCTTTTTGATTCAATGCACTTTTCGTGGATTCAAAAAAGATTCTTCCAGAATGACAGTCATGAAACAGAATGAAGTTTTGGCTAAAATCCATCATCAGCATCGCGCTACTCGCGTTGCTCATTTGGATATCAAACGTCGGCGACATCATCCGCGTCATGTCCGGCGCCGACATGCGTTTGTACGTAGCGGCTTTTGTGCTCTTTCTCTTTCAGCAAATCGTCGTCACCTACTGCTGGCAACTGTTGCTCGTCGCGCAGAATAATGCCGTGCCGTTTCTCAAAACGCTGCAAGTGCATTTCATCGGCAGCTTCTTCGGCACGTTCCTGCCGTCGAGCATCAGCATGGACGTTGTGCGCGCCTATCACCTCTCGCGCCATCTGCGCCGCGGCGTCGATGCCGCCAGCTCAATGTTCGTCACGCGCGTTGTCGGCTTCGGAATAAATTTTTTGCTGGCGCTCATCGTCGCGATTCCCGTTTGCCGCGCCAACAACGATTTTCAGATTTTATGGACGGTGGCGATTTTAACCTTTGCCTTTTTCGCCGCGATCTGGGTGATCTTGCATCGTTGGTCGTTGCAATTATTCAGCAGCCTCTTACACCGCTTCAAACTCGCGAAGATCGCTGATAAATTGCTGCATGTCCGCGAATCGATTTTAGAAGTTGCCGTCGCCAAAAGCGCCATGATCAAAATGCTGGCGCTAACTTTGTTCTTTCAATTGCTCGGCATTATCATTATTTTCATCGTCGGGCGTGCCGTTGGCATCGAGCTGGATTTTCAGTATTACTGCATTTACATTCCGTTGATCACCGCCATCGCCGTGCTGCCGGTTTCGATCCTCGGCATCGGCATCCGCGAAGGCGCGTTTGTGTTCTTTTTCACGCAAGCCGGCGTGCCAAAAGCTGCGGCATTGTCGTTGTCATTGTTGCTTTTTTCGCAATCTTTGCTGATGGCGGCGATGGGAGGAATTTGGTATTTTTTTGATAGGAGTAAAAGTGGTGGTTTAGATTTGAGTATAAAAAAAGCGGCACTGCCTAACGTTAAGTATGAAGTAAACGGCGCAGAAAAGAATTAAAGCAAATTAGGAGAAAGTTTATGCCTTATGCAAAGGAACAACTCAAATCTATTTTTGACCGAACTTCGGGTTATTGTCACATTTGTCGTAAGCAATTAGCGTTTACTAATTATGGGAAAAAAGGCAACCGAGGTGCATGGGAAGTTGAACATTCTAAACCTAAAGCAAAAGGTGGTACAAATCATTTGAATAATCTCTATGCTGCATGTATTCCATGTAATCGAGATAAAGGCGTCGTTACGACGAGAACAGCCCGGACTCATCATGGCACTTCAAGTGCACCATTATCGCGCGAGAAACGTGAGAATGCTAAAACAATTAATGCGGCCAAAGGCGCAGCCATTGGAGGATTTGTTGGTTCGTTCTTGGGGCCATTAGGAACGGCTGCGGGTGCAGCACTCGGAGCTAAATTGGGCTACAACCAAAATCCAGACAATGACTAATTGATCACAATGGCATACCCAACTCAATGCTTTCAATAGACACGTAATAAGATTAGAAATAGTTTTCACAGGAAAAAGGGATGATGGAGACCGTATGCAAAACCTCTCAAAATTAGCCGTCATCGGCGCGGGCAAGATGGGTGAGACGCTCATCAAAGCCCTGCTCGATGCAAAAATGCTCGCCGCCGATCAAATCGTCGCAACGGCCAAACACGCGCCGCATGTCGAAGATATTGCCAAACGGCTCGGCGTGCCAACGACGCTGGATAATCGCGCCGCGATTCATGCTGCCGATGTGATTCTGCTCTGTGTCAAACCGCAAGCCCTGCGCGACGTGCTCGCGGAAATCAAACCGGTGATCAGCAACGATCAGCTCGTGATTTCCATCGCCGCTTCTGCAACCACCTCGTTTATCGAACGGCATTTGGATAAATCCGTGCCGGTGGTTCGCGCCATGCCGAACACGCCCTCACTGGTGCGCAGCGGCATGACCGCGCTCTGTCGTGGCACACAGGCCACCGACGAACATCTCAAACGCGCCTGCAAAATTTTCGAGGCCGTTGGCCGCTCGTTGATCATCGACGAGAAATACATGGACGCCGTCACCGCGCTCAGCGCCAGCGGCCCGGCTTACATTTATATCATTTTGGAGTCGCTCGCCGAAGGCGGCGTCAAAGTCGGTTTGCCTCGCAATGTCGCAACAGAACTGGCCGCGCAAATGTGTTTGGGCGCCGCAAAAATGGTTTTAGAAACCGGCGCGCATCCCGCGCTGCTCAAAGACGCCGTAACGACTCCGGCCGGTTGCACGATTGACGGCATTTTGCAATTGGAAGAAGGCGGCCTGCGCGTCACGCTGATTAAAGCCGTCGTCGAAGCGACCCGTCGCGCTTCGCAGTTGATTGAAAGTTGATTATCGGAGTGCAAACTTCAGTTTGCGCGTGACTGTCGGAGCTCGAAGCCCGCAATCATAAAATTACGCTTCGCAAAGACTCTGAACGCAAACTAAAGTTTGCACTCCAGCAAAGCTGTCGTGGAAGCCACACGTCGCGCCGTTGGGTTTGTGTTTGTAAAAAGAGAAACGCAATTAAAAGTAAATGTCATGCCTGCCCAGCCGCAGGCCAGGGCTGGAAGCATCTTTTTGAAGCCGAGCACTGTGCTGGATTGAAACAAGATTCTTCCAGAATGACATAATCAATGAATGTCATGCTGTAAACATCTTGTTTGTTCTCAAGCACGGCCTTGAATTGAAACAAGACTATTCCAGAATGACATGGTCTCATTAAAAATGTCTATTCGCGTTGTTACATCGCAAAAGGAATTTACCGAGCTTAAGCCGGCTTGGGAAAATCTTTTTCAATCCAATCCCAACCACACGCCGTATCAATCGTGGGAATGGAATTTCACGTGGTGGAAACATTTTGGCGCGCCGGAGCGTTTGCGCTTATTCGTTGCCGAAGAAGACGGCAAGCTCATCGGCATCGCGCCGTTCTTTTTGCGCAAACGTTTTTATGGCTGGCCGTTGCCGCATCTCGGCTTCATCGGCCAGAAGCGCACGGATTATCTCGATTTCGTCGTGCGCGCCGGTAGCGAGACAAATTTTTTTCAGCAGCTTTTCAAATACCTGCAAGAGAACAGAAGCGAATGGATGTTTGTTGAGTTGAAAGACGTTCCCGATACCTCGACGAATTTGCCGTTCTTTTATCAGGAAGTGGGCAAAGTTTTTCCCGTGCTCGGCTGGGAAGCACAGCGTCTTTGCGTCACCGTGCCGCTCACGAATGATTGGGAAAGTTTTCTCAACACGCTCGGCAAGCGCACGCGCAAAGACGTCGGCTATGATCGCCGCTTTTTTGAAAAGAACGTTGCTTCGGAGTTTAAAATTTTCACCAACTCCTCGGCGGTGTTTGACGGCTTGAAAGATTTGATCGCCGTTTATCGCACGCGTTGGCAAGAAGAAAAAGGAGCGACGCGCTTCGAAGTAGACGCCGTCGCCAAATTCGAGCGCGAAATTTGTGAGCTGTTTTCACACGCCGGTTGGTATCGCCTCTATTTGTTATACGCGAATAAAGAGCCGGTCGCCGGACTTTTGGGTTACGTGCGCAACAATAAATATTTCGCCGACTCGTACGCGCATTCACCGGCATATCACAAATACAGCGTCGGCAACGTCCTGCTCGGCATGGCCATTGAAGATTGCATCAAAAATCAATGGACCGAATTGGACTTGACGCGCGGCGACGAGTCATACAAATTGCGTTGGAACGGCCAGACCAAGCGCAATTATCATCTCAAAATTTTTCACAGCCGCACGGGCATGGCGCTGGCGTCATTGGCGGAGGGCATGTACGAACGCGCCTCGCAGAGTAAAACGCTGAATAAGCTGTTGGCACAATATCGCAAGTTGAGATACCGTAACCCAGTCGGCCCGACTGGGTGAG
>Ga0247727_10003055_pt1 | contig 37479 bp, 34 predicted proteins | sample WisWelCaveWW1625_FD_202498 | JGI IMG/M metagenome (GOLD analysis project Ga0247727, IMG submission 202498) | Biofilm microbial communities from Wishing Well Cave, Virginia, United States - WW16-25 | ecosystem: Environmental > Aquatic > Deep subsurface > Groundwater > Cave microbial mat | place...
ACCGATGGCCCACATCGACCGGCCACCCGCCGTCAATCCCAGCAAGCCGATGACAACATGCTCGCCCAACCAACTGGAGCTCTCCTATGCCTAACTTTCCCCGGACAGCCCTGCGCGAAGGCGGGGACCCATGCAACTCTCCGATTGCAGGACGACCGCGGTGGCGTGGATGCCCGTCTACACGGGCATGACGTTATACGCCCTTTGCCGCCCGAAGGAAGCGGCGGATCAGCTCGGGGTCCTTTTCGCCGGGGCGCGATTCCACGCCGGAGGAGACGTCGACGATGGCGGCGCCGGTGATGCGGATGGCCTCGGCGACGTTATCGAGCGTAAGGCCGCCGGACAGCATGTAGCGGACCTGGTCCTTGACGCCGAGCAGTGCGCGCCAATCGAAGGGCGCGCCGTTGCCGCCGGGGCGCGTGCTTTCTTCGGGCGCACGGGCGTCGAACAGGATGAGATCGGCGATGCCGTGGAAGCCCAGCGCGGCCTCGGCGTCCCCGGCGGTCTCGACCTTGATGGCTTTCATCACCGGTTTGCCCCAGCGACGGCGAATTTCCTCCACCCGCTCGGGCGTCTCATCGCCGTGCAGCTGGAGAATATCAGGATCGGCCGAGGCGATAACGGTCTCGATGACGGCGTCGTCGGGATCGACCAGTAGCGCGACAATCTTGGCGCGACCGCGAGCCTTGGCAGCTAGCGTATGCGCCGCCTGCGGCGAGACGTTGCGCGGGCTCGGCGGAAAGAACACCAGGCCCACATAGTCGGCGCCGCTGGCCAGCGCTGCCTCCATTGCGGCTTCCGTCTTGAGCCCGCAGATCTTGACTTTGGTCGATGCGGTCATCGGTGCCATTATACGCGTTCGGGCCCGGCGGCCAAATCAGGCCGCTGGCAGCGGAGCCCAGCATTCGGGAGCCGTCTCTTCGCGAACGGACGGTGGGGGGCTGACTGCCGCCGTCGTCTGAGGCAGAGCGACTTCGTTAGGGTTAATATATTCCGATGGCAGCTTATTGCGCGGGACTGCTCAAATTTTCGCGGGAGACGCCCAGGCTATCAGGGTACCTGACGAGGCTCGGATGGCCCTGGAAGGGCCGCCCCGCGTTACGGGAAACGCATTCTGGCGGGACGGCCCCGCTTCGATGGCGAGCATTCGCTTCGCGACCACGCTGAGACGCTACGCGATGGAAATGTGCCTCGTCGGTCCGAGGCGGAGCCTGATTGGTTGCGGCGGCAAGCTTGCCTGCACCCGCTACGGCCCATGATGCTCATAGACGGCAATCGCAGCCGCCAGGTCCTCGATCGAGGCGCCGACCGACTTGAAGAGCGTGATCTCCTCGGCCGACCGGCGGCCTTGAACGGCGCCTCGGCACAACTCGGAAAGGTCCCCCAGCACCGCCTCCTTGCCGATCACGCCCGCTGCGAGCGGCTGCAGGATGTCGCCGGCCTCGGCGAAGGCGCCGGCGCGGGTGTCGACGAAAATGCGGGCACGGCGGGCCACCTCGTCGTCGGTCTCGCGCATGCCGGGCTTGAACGCGCCGACGCAGTCGAGGTGTGTGCCGGCTCTGAGCCAGGCACCGCGCACCAGCGGCTCGGAGGACAGCGTCGCGGTGGAAACGATGTCGGCCCGGCTCACTGCAGCAGCAAGATCATCCACGATGGTGGCCGTGATTCCGGTTTGCGCCAGCGCGGCGATGAGCGCCTGCGCCCGTGCCTGCGAGCGGTTCCAGACCGTGACCTCGCGGATCGGTCGCACCGAGGCATGCGCGCGAACGAGGAACGGCGCCAGCGCACCGGCGCCGACCATCAGCAGCCGTGTTGCGTCGGGGCGGGAAAGGTAGCGGCTGGCCAGCGCCGACGCGGCGGCGGTCCGCCATGCCGTGAGTCGGGTTGCGTCCATGACCGCCAGCGTGTCGCCGTTCTCGGCGGACAGCAGCAGATAGGTGCCGAGCACCGCCGGCTTGCCGCGCGTGTCGTTGTCGGGGAAGACGGTGACAGACTTGACGCCCATGTAGCGGCCGGCGAGGCCCGAGCCCGGCTTGCGCGCTTCCCAGGCCGGCATGATGAGCAGCGTCGCCTCGGGCCGGCCGTCGAGAGCAATGCCGTGGTGCTGCCGCGGCGGGGCGTGAGCGCCCTTGGCGAATGCGGCCTCGAGAGTGTCAACGAGCGCCGGGTAGCCCAATGCGGCATCCACGGCGGCACCGTCGAAAGTGCGCATGAGAGCCTTGCCCCGTTTTTCTCAGCGGCCGGCGGGCACCACCTGCCGCGATGTCTCGAGCTCCCGCTCGCGCTCGCGCTGGAGCCGATCCGCCTCGGCGCGCCAGCCGCGCGCTTCTGCGTCGCGGCGCCGTGCGCTGCGGCGCCAGCGCGCCTGAGTGAGCCAGGTTGCCAGCCCGCCGATGACGACACCGAGGATGAGCGCCGCGAGCAGCCAGGCATAGAAGGGCAGCACGATCGACAGCACGGGATCGGCGGGCCGGAACGGATCGAGAGCCAGGCGAACGTCATGGACATTGGCGACGCCCAGCGCCACGAGAACGACGACAGCCGGCAAAATCACCACGAACCGGACGATGCGGCGCAACACCTGCTCACCTCAGGTTTCAGGTTCTGGGTTTCAGGGGTCAGGGGCGGGTGGCCCTGAACCCTGATCCCTGAAACCTGAAACCTTGTTATTGTCGACTGCCTACTGCCTCTCTGTTCAGCCGCTCGCGCAAGTCCTTGCCGGTCTTGAAGAAGGGGACGAACTTCTCCGCCACCGAAACGGAAGCGCCCGTTCGCGGATTGCGCCCGATGCGGGGTGCGCGATGCTTCACCGTGAAGGCGCCGAAGCCCCTCAGCTCAACGCGGTCGCCGCGCGCCAAGGCGTCGACGATCTCGCCGAAGATGACGTTGACGATGCGCTCGACATCGCGGTGATAGAGGTGTGGATTGGCGGCCGCGATCCTCTGGATCAACTCGGACTTGATCATGCTACGCGTCCCCGGCTCACAAAGATCGTTGTAATTGCTTATCTTTCCGAAAAGTGCCAAATGGACAGCAGGCCGTCAAGCCGCAAGCTGGCGAGGCGATCTTCACTCATGATGCGGGCTAGCTCGTTGACGGCCGGAACCCCGGTCATGCGCGCGAGGGCTCGAGTGCCAAGGCGCAGCAAGCCCCAATCGCTGTCTCGGCTAACCTTCCAGTCGACGACCTTGAGTCCCTTCGGCACGCCCTTCTGGTCTTCGAGATACTTCACAACCTCTGGTTCACCGCCAATCTGGTCGATCAGCTTGTTGGCAAGCGCATCGCGGCCTGAGAAGACGCGGCCCTGCTCCAGGCCGGCCACGTCCTTGGTGTCGATGTGGCGCCGGGTCCTCACCAGGTCCAGGAACCAACGCTGCGACTCGGCCACCATCTGCTCCGCCGCGGCCCTGCCGGCCTCGTCGATGGGCTGGAAGGGCGAGGGATTGGCCTTGAGCGGGCCGCTCTTGATCTCGTTCACCCTGATGCCGAGCTTCTCGAGCAGCTGGGAGAACTCCGGCCATTGAAAGATGACGCCAACCGATCCTGTAATGGTGTTGCCGCGGGCGAAGATCTGGTCCGTGGCAAGGCCGGCGATATAGGCCGCCGAGGTTGCCACCGTCCCGAACTGGGCCACCACCGGCTTGGTCTTGGCTAGGTTGCGCAATGCCTCGAACAGGGCCTCGCCGCCAGCCGTGGTTCCGCCCGGGCTGTTGACGAACAGGATGACCGCCGCGACCCGCTTGGACTCCCCGATCTTGTGGATGAGCCGCAGCAGGTCGCGATCGTCGGTGATCAGGCCCTCCAGCGTTACGCGGGCGATCTGCTTCTGCTCGACGAGGCCCGCCCGTTCGGCAGAGGAGAACAGCAGCAGCCCCGCCGCCAGGAAGCCGCCGACCACGGCGAGCGTGCGCCAGAGCGAAAGGCGCCTGCGCAGGCGCCTGCGATCGAGGACGGCCTCGGTCTCGAACGTCATCGTACTGACACCTCCAAACCCGTCATCCCGGAAGCCGAGCCCCGCAGGGGTGAGGCTATCCGGGACCTCGTGAAGCGAGTCGAACCCTACGCGGAGATCCCGGCTCGGAGCGCTGCTCGCCTTTGGCTCACAGCGCTCCGGCCGGGATGACGGGTAGGAACCTATTGCTGCGCCTCGTCCTTCTTCTTGATGGCCGCCTTGAAGATGTCGCCGAGCGACGCACCGCTGTCGGAGGAGCCGTACTGAGCGACCGCCTGCTTCTCCTCCGAGATTTCGAGCGACTTGATGGACACCGTGATGCGGCGGCTGTTCTTGTCGATGTTGATGATCGCGGCATCGACCTTGTCGCCGACGTTGAACCGCTCGGGGCGCTGCTCGGAACGGTCGCGCGACAGGTCGGAGCGTTTGATGAACGCGGTGATGTCGGTGTCGACCAGCTTCACCTCGATGCCGTTGTCCTGCACCGCCACCACCTCGCAGGTAACCTGGCTGCCTTTCCTGAGCGTGCCCACCTTTTCCATCGGGTCGCCGAGAGCCTGCTTGATGCCGAGGCTGATGCGCTCCTTCTGCGAGTCGACGTCGAGAACGGTCGCCCTGACGGTGTCGCCCTTCTTGTAGTCCTTGATCGCCTCGTCGCCCGCCCGGTTCCAATCGAGGTCGGAAAGGTGCACCATGCCGTCGACGCCGCCATCGAGCCCGACGAACAGGCCGAACTCCGTGATGTTGCGGATGGGGCCTTCGACCACCGATCCCTTGGGATGGGCGGTAAGAAACACCTCCCATGGGTTGTCCTGGATCTGCTTGAGGCCGAGCGAAATGCGCCGCTTCTGCGGGTCGACCTCGAGGATTTGCACATCGACCTGTTGGCTGGTCGATACGATCTTGCCCGGATGCACGTTCTTCTTGGTCCAGCTCATCTCCGACACGTGGATGAGGCCTTCGACGCCAGGCTCCAGCTCCACGAACGCTCCGTAGTCGGCGATGTTGGTCACGGTGCCCTTGAAGCGTGCGGCAACCGGATACTTTGCCTCGATGCCGGCCCACGGATCGGCCTGCAGCTGCTTCATGCCCAGACTGATGCGCTGCGTCTCCGGATTGATGCGCACGATCTGCACCTTGACGGTGTCGCCGACGTTGACGATCTCGCTCGGGTGATTGACGCGCCGCCACGCCATGTCGGTGACATGCAGAAGGCCGTCGATGCCGCCCAAGTCGATGAAGGCGCCGTAGTCGGTGATGTTCTTGACAAGCCCGTCGATGATCTGGCCCTCGGCCAGCTTGGCGACGATCTCGGAGCGCTGCTCGGCGCGCGTCGCCTCCAGGATCTCGCGGCGGGAGACGACGATGTTGCCGCGGCGGCGGTCCATCTTCAGGATCTTGAAGGGTTGCGGCGAGTTCATCAGCGGGCCCATGTCGCGCACGGGGCGCACGTCCACCTGGCTGCCCGGCAGGAACGCCACCGCGCCGTCGAGGTCGACGGTGAAGCCGCCTTTCACCTTGTTGAAGATGATGCCCTCGACCTGCTCCTTGTTGTTGAATTTCTGCTCCAGCCGGACCCAGCTTTCCTCCCGGCGCGCCTTGTCGCGCGAAAGCACCGCCTCGCCCAGCGCGTTCTCCGTGCGCTCGACATAGACTTCGACGGTGTCGCCGACCTTGAGCTCGCTGACCCTGCCGGGCGCGGTGAACTCCCGCAGCGGCACGCGGCCCTCCATCTTCAGGCCGACGTCGATCACCGCGAGATCCTTCTCGATGGCGGTGATAGTGCCCCTTACGACACTGCCTTCGAAGACCTCGTCCTCGGGCATGGTCTCGCCCAACAAGGCGGCGAAATCCTCTCGCGTCGGGGTGAGGTCCTTGCTGCCAACGGCGGTCGTGCTCATCATTGCTCCTGTACTGGTGCTTCTACTCCAAGGCTGCGGCCCGGAACGGGTAACGGGTCATGAGGGCCCCGTGCGACCCATGCCAAGCTCGCGCCCATGATGTCTCTGAATGCCGCCGGCGATGGGTCTTGCCAACCGGATTGGAGCGTGCCTTCAGGCGCGCCCGCGTTGGCCAACCTTCCTTGAGATCACGCCGACAGCGGTATCGAATGCGGCTTCTATATCCAAATTGCTGGTGTCCAGCAAGAAGGCGTCGGGGGCGGGCCGCATCGGCGAGGCCGCACGCCCCGCGTCACGCTCGTCGCGGCGCTCAATGTCCGCCAGGACGGCTTCGAAGGTGGCGGGCTCGCCGCGGCCGATCTTCTCCAGGTAGCGCCGCTCGGCCCTTACCTCGGCAGTGGCCGTGACATAAAGCTTAACATCGGCGTCGGGGAACACGACGGTGCCGATATCGCGCCCGTCGAGTACCGCGCCGCCCGACCGCTGTGCGAAGGCGCGCTGATAGGACAAGACGGCGGTCCGCACCTCCGGAATGCGGGCAACGATTGAGGCGGCTTCGCCGAGGCCCGGATCGCGCAGGGCCGGATCGTCCAAAGTCTCGGGGTCGAGGCTGCGCGCCGCGCGGGCCGCGACCGCTGGATCGTCGTGCGCGCCGCCCAGCCTGCCGACGTCGCGTGCCACGGCCCGGTACAGCAGGCCCGTGTCGAGATGCGCCAGGCCGAAGTGGGCAGCGATGCGCTTGGCCAGGGTTCCCTTGCCGGATGCCGCCGGACCATCGATGGCGATGATCATGGCGCCGCTTCCTCCGGCACCGTGAACGCCGCGCCCAATCCTTCCATGAGCGAGCGGAACCCGGGAAAGCTGGTCGCGATCATCGCCGCGTCGTCGATCGTGACCGGCCGCTCGGCGCCGAGGCCGAGCGTCAGGAAGGCCATGGCGATGCGGTGATCGAGTTGGGTGGCGACGCAGCCGCCTCCTGGCACGCCGCTGCCGCCTGCGACGACCAGTGCGTCGCCGTCGACCTTGGCTGCCACGCCGTTGGCCGTCAGCCCCGCCGCGGTCGCGGCCAAGCGGTCGCTTTCCTTCACCTTGAGCTCGGCGAGCCCCTCCATGCGCGTCTCTCCCGCCGCGTAGGCGGCAAGGCAGGCGAGCACGGGATATTCGTCGATCATGGTCGGGGCGCGGTCTGGCGGCACGCGCACGCCCTTGAGCCGGGCATGCCGCACGCGGATGTCGGCCACCGGCTCGCCGCCCTCGTTGCGCTCGCTCGTGAAGGCAACGTCGGCGCCCATCTCGCGAACGGTGGTGTAGAACCCGGTCCGCGTCGGATTGATGAGCACCCCTTCGATGGTCACCTCCGACCCCGGCGCGATCAACGCGGCGGCGGCCAGGAAGGCTGCCGAGCTTGGATCGCCCGGAACCTTCACATCGCGGCCGGCGAGCTCGGCATCGCCCTTGATGGATACGGCGCGCAGGCCCTGGCGCTTGGTCGCCGTCACCTGCGCGCCGAAGTAGCTGAGCATGCGCTCGGTGTGGTCGCGGGTCGCCGCAGGCTCGATCACGGTAGTCTCGCCCGTGGCATGCAGGCCGGCGATCAGAATCGCCGATTTGATCTGTGCCGATGCAACCGGCAGCTGGTATTCGATCGGGATCAGCTCGGCAGAACCGCGGATGCCCAGCGGGAGGGTCTCTCGGCCCCTGTCCAGCACCTCCAATCCCATGCGCACCAGGGGCTTCAAGACCCTGCCCATCGGACGCCGCGACAACGAGGCATCGCCGGTCATGCGGACGGCCATGTCGTGGCCGGCGATTACGCCCATCATCAGCCGCACGCCGGTGCCGGAATTGCCGAAATCGAGGTCTGTTGCCGGCGCCTCGAGGCCTCCGACGCCGCGTCCCAACACCTCCCACGCCGTGCCGGTCCTGCGGATGGGGCATCCCAGGGCCTGCAAGGCCTTTACAGTGTTCAGGATGTCCTCGCCCTCGAGCAGCCCGGTGACAAGCGTGCGGCCCGTCGCGAGTGCACCGAACATGAGCGCGCGATGCGAGATGGATTTGTCGCCCGGGACGCGGACGCGGCCACGTAGGCCGTTTGCCTGGTGGGCACGAAGCGGCGATAGGGTTGCGTGCGGCACGTTGGGGGTGGCCTTGACCAATGGGCCGGCCCGTTATTTCGGGCTCAATGCGGCGGCTGTCATAGAGCAAGGGAGCCGGGGCCTGTCAACAACACCCCTCGGTAACCATATGAGCATGAGCGGCCCTGAGGGCCGGCGCAATTGCTTTTGACAGCCGCCGGTGCATCGTGGCAATGAGCAGCCGAATTTTCAGCCCTGAGGGTAGACCCGATGTCCACCAAAGCCGAGCGCGGCACCAAGCGCACATGCCGGAATCCGGAGTGCGGCTCCCGCTTCTACGATCTCAACCGCGACCCGATCGTCTGCCCGATGTGCCAGACGGCCTTTGATCTGGCGCCTGCGCCTGCGGCCATGGCTGCGGCTGCGCCCGCGGCCCGGGAGGCAGCGCCGGCGCGTGCGCCCGCCAGGAAGCCCGTCTACCCCGTCAGCGAAATCGCCAAACCCGCGGTTCCCGCGGCAGAGACCGACGAGGACGCGCTGCCCGCCATCGAGGACGACGAGGAGGCACCTGCCGCTGCCGAGGAGGACGAGACCTTCCTCGAGGCCGAGGAGGAGGACGGCTCGGACATGACCAACATCATCGGCGGGCCGGTGGCAGAGACCGACGAGCCGCAGTAGGATTTGCAAGGCCGACGCCCGCGCGCATAGCCGCGGGATCGAGGGTGTGTTCGGCCCGCCCCCTTGCGCAATCCTTTGCCACGGCATACTTAGGCGCGCTGGCCGCATGTGCCGGCTTCCCAGTTTCGGGGCCGTAGCTCAGTTGGGAGAGCGCGTGAATGGCATTCACGAGGTCAGCGGTTCGATCCCGCTCGGCTCCACCAGTCCGCGTAACGAATCGATGCAAGCCCCGGGCAGGCGGGAACGGCGTCCGCCTCAAGGCCGCCACTTCAGGAAATTGGCGATAAGCCTGAGACCCAGAGCCTGGCTCTTCTCCGGATGGAACTGGGTGCCGGCGATATTGTCCCTGGCCAGCATTGCCGTTACCGGGCCGCCGTAGTCGGCCTCGGCCACCAGCGCTGTCCGGTCCGGCGTCGACAGGTGGAAGGAGTGCACGAAATAGGCGTGCAGCCCGTCGGGGCCTGTCTCGATGCCCTCGAGGAGAGGGTGCTCGTTGACGAGCTCGAGCGTATTCCAGCCCATGTGTGGGATCTTGAGCCCGGGGTCGCTGGGCTCGATCGCTTTGACGTCGCCCTTGATCCAGCCCAGCCCCGGCATGATGCGGAATTCGAGCCCGCGCTCGGCCATCAGCTGCGCGCCGACGCAGATGCCAAGGAACGGCCGCCCCTTCCTGCGCACGCTGGCCTCCAGGGCCTCACCCATCCCCGGCACGGCGTCCAGGCCGGCCTTGCAGTCGGCGAAGGCGCCGACGCCCGGCAGCACGATGCGGTCGGCGGCGAGCACGTCGGCTGGATCGGCGGTCACCGCGATGCTGGCGTCGCTCTGACCTTCGCGGGCCGCCCGCTCGAAAGCCTTCGCCGCCGAGTGCAGGTTGCCGGAGCCGTAGTCGATGATGGCGACGCGCTGCATGGGTGCTGTTCCGCTGCGGGGGGCACAAGCCCGCCGGCGACGGCCTCGGTAGCACGACGGCTGCGCGGAGCCAACCCGCTGGGAGCGAAACCGTTGAATGCCACGAGCACTCGGGCCGAGAGCACAGCCGCGCCGCTAATCCTTGCCGGCGAACCGCTGTTCGATCAGCCCCAGCATCCTGACCTCGAAGTTGCCGAGGGCGCCCATCAGCTCGCTCTTGATCATCAACTGCAGGTCGTCCTTGAGATCGCCGATGCGCTGGTCGATGCCGCGCAGACGACTATCGACCGCAACGAACCGTGAATCGATAGCGGCGAAGCGAGTGTCGACGACGGCAAAGCGATCGTCGATCGCGGCAAAACGGGCCTCGTTGCGCTGCTCCATCCTGCTCAAGACGTCGACGGTCTTGATGGCGAGCCTTTGGACGGCAGCCAAGTCGCGGCGGACGGCCTTGGTCTCCGTCAAGGTGTCCTGGCAGAGCTTGGCAAGCAATGTGATGTCGACGTTTTCGGCCATGCCGCAATTGTCGCAAAGGGCCGCAGGATATGCAAGCTATTCAGTGGGCGGTGGGTCGACCCGCGACTGCGTTGTCGCGCAAGGCCCATCCAGTGGGCCGCAGTTCCCGGCGCGCCGATCAACGCCCGACAATGCCGAACTCGGCGAACGGGATGAAGGCGACCAGGTCGCCCGGCTTTACCTCCGGCACCTCCTCGGGGATGTCGATCAGTCCGTGGGCGGCGCGCAGGCCCGAGATCAGGCCCGAGCCGTCGCGCGCGAACTTGTCCACCGCCAGGCCGTGCGGCGTCTCCTTCAGGATGCCGCGCCAGAACTCGCGCCGGCCGACCTTGCGGCCGGGGAACGCGAACAGCGCCGGCAGCCGGTAGCGTCTGGGCTCGGGCCATTCCGCCCCGCCCATGCGCCGCAGCATCGGCCACACGTAGAGCAGGAAGCAGACGAAGACCGCGACCGGATTGCCCGGCAACCCGACGACCACGCAGTCGCCGATCTGGCCGAACGACATCGGCCGGCCGGGCTTGATGGCGAGCTGCCACAGGTGGCGCTTGCCGAGGGCGTCGAGCGCGGCCACGAAGTGGTCCTCCTCGCCCCGGCTGGCCCCGCCCGAGACGATGACGGCGTCAAAGCTCCGCGCCGCCTCGGCGAGCCTGCGCTTCACCTCGTCGCGATGGTCCGGAAGGACTCCGAGGTCGGCAGAGAGGGCGCCGGCGCCTGCGATCAGCGCCGTCAGCATCGGCGCATTGGCATCGTACACCTGGCCTGCTCCTAACGGGGTGCCGGCTCGCACGACCTCGTCTCCGGTCGAGATAATCGCCACCTTCAGACGGGCGAAGCATTGGACCTCGGCCATCCCGATCGAGGCCAGTGCGGCAAGATCCTGCGGCCGCAGCGGCGTGCCGGGTTGAAGCAGGGTCTCCCCGGCGTCGACGTCCTCGCCTGCGCGTCTGACGTTGGCCCCGCGCTTGAGGCCGGGTGGGATGGAGACGAAGGTTCGGCCGGCGGCGGTCCTGGCCTCGACGTCCTCCTGCATGACCACGGTGTCGTGCCCTTGGGGCATCGCCGCGCCGGTGAAGATGCGAACCGCAGTCGCGGGCGCCGGCGCGCGCTCCAGCAGGTGCCCCGCGGCGGCCCGGCCCTCCACGGACAGCTCCTTTCCCGCGCCCGCGTCGTAGTCCGCGGCGGCGAAGGAGTAGCCGTCGACGGCGGCGTTCGTGTGCGCGGGTACGGGCCGGGGTGCGATGGCCGGTTCAGCCAGGACCCGGCCTGCAGCCTCGACCAAGCGTACCGTTTCGACGCCCGCCACCGGAGCAACCCGGTGCTTGAGGATCCCCAGCGCCTCGGCATGCCGGAGGCGTTTCTTGTCGTGGGCGAAGCAGTCGTCGTTGAGTTTGTTCATGAGCGCACGCCCGTGTAGGGGCTGGAGGCTTATCTACAGCAATCAGGTCCGGGACGGGAGGGGTGCCAATCGGATGGGAGGGCACAGGCTTGGCCACAGTGAATGGATCGGGCACCATGCTGTCATCCCGGAATTTCGCGGCAAGCGAAATATCCGGGACCCAGGGCCGCGAGTTGCACCGTTGTCCCTGGGGTCCTGGGTACCGGCGCTCAGGCTGACGCCCTCGGCCGGCATGACAAGAGCAGGTCCTCTCGGGGAGGGTGCATCATGCAATGCGCGATGCGTTTGGTTGTTGCCGTGATCTGTTGCACTTTCTCATTCCTCCAGGCCACGTCGGCGCGAGCCGAGAAGCGGGTGGCGCTGGTGATCGGCAACTCGGCCTATGTGCATGCTTCGGCCTTGCGCAATCCGGCCAACGATGCGCACGCCATCGCCGAGCTGTTCAAGCAGGTTGGCTTCGATGAGGTGGCCCTGAAGCTCGATCTCGGCTTCGACGGCATGCGGTTGGCGCTGCGCGACTTTGGCCTAAGGACGCGCGGCGCCGAGGTGGCGGTGGTGTATTTCGCGGGCCATGGACTGGAGCTTGGTGGTGAGAACTTCCTGGTGCCGGTCGATGCGGTGCTGAAATCGGCGTCGAGCGTCGCCTTCGAGGCGGCGACCTTGAGCGCCGTGCTCGATGCCATCAGGCCGGCCAGCAGGCTGCGGCTGGTCATCCTCGATGCCTGCCGCAGCAACCCGCTGGCGGCGCGCATGGAGCTTGCCGGCGGCCTCACCCGCAGCGTGCCGCGCGGGCTCGGGCGTATCGAGCCCACCGGCGACGTGCTGGTGGCCTATGCCGCTAAGGCGGGCACGGTTGCTGAGGACGGCAAGGGCAGGCACAGCCCCTACGCGGAGGCGCTGCTGTCTACGCTGGCTACACCGGGCCTCGACATCCGCCTGCTCATGGGCCGGGTGCGCGACCTGGTGCTGGCGAAGACGGCGGGCGTGCAGGAGCCCTTCGTCTACGGCTCGCTCGGCGGCGCCAATGTGGCGCTGGTGTCGTTGAAACCGGGAGACGCGATTGATCTAGGTCCGGGCAGTTTGGAGGCCAGGGCCGCGCGTGGCTACGAGCTGGCCGCGAAGGTCGGGACCAAGGAGGCCTGGGATGCGTTCCTCGCGGTGCATCCCGCGGGGTTCCACTCCGACCTCGCGCGGGCACAGCGCGCAAAACTCACTGTGGCCCCGATTGAGCTCAAGAAGAACAGGGAGAATACGCCGGCGCGCGCCCGAGAAGCCCGCTCCTACGGTTCCCCCTACAAACAAAATTTGCAATGCTGCCTAATATATAAACAACGGATTGGCGTGAACTTTTCCTGTGAACGGGATGTGGCGCAGCGGAACTATTGCGCGATAATCAAGTTACCCGGCTTTCCGAGTCAGTAAAGAGTAGCGCGTAGGGCGCAATAAGCCGGTTGGCGGACGGTGCATCGGCGCAATGCGCTAGCGCTTATTGCGCCCTACCTCCACTATCTCCACACTTCCCTGGAGATGTCGACGATCATGCGAAGCTTCGCCCACTGCTGGTCCTCGGTGAGGACGTTGCCCTCCTCGGTCGAGGCGAAGCCGCACTGGGGTGAGAGGCACAGCTGCTCCAGCGGCGCGTATCTGGCCGCCTCGTCGAGGCGGCGCTTGATGGCGTCCTTCTTCTCCAGGTCGCCGCTCTTGGAGGTGACGAGGCCGACTACCACACGCTTCTTGCCCTTCGGCAGGAAGCGCAGCGGCTCCAGCCCGCCGGCGCGATCGGTGTCGTACTCCAGGAAGAAGCCGTCGTAGTCGATGCCGGCCAGGAGCTGCTCGGCCACCGGCTCGTAGCCGCCTTCCGAGATCCAGTGGGAGCGGAAGTTGCCGCGGCAGACGTGGGTGGTGATGGTCATATCGGCTGGCTTCGATTTCAGCGCACTGTTGATCACATCGGCATAGACGCCGGGCAGCTTGTCGACGTCCTCGCCGCGCGCCTTGGCCTGCTCCAGCTGCTCCTTGGAGCACAGGTAGGCCCACACGGTGTCGTCGAGCTGCAGATAGCGGCAGCCCGCGTCGTAGAAGGCCTCGATGGCCTTGCCGTAGAGCTTGCCCAGGTCGTCGAAGAAGGCGCCCATCTCCGGATAGGCTTGCTCACTGATGGTCTTGCGCCCGCCGCGGAAGTGCATCACCGCCGGCGAGGGGATGGTCATCTTCGGCGTGACCCTGGTGTTGGCCTCGAGGAACCTGAAGTGGTCGAGCATCGGGTGGTCGGCGGGGAAATCGAGCTTGCCCGAAATGCGCATCGCCCGCGCCTGGGTCTCGATGCCCTTGAACTGGATGCCCTGCTCGGCCTGATAGATCTCGACGCCCCTGAGCCCCTGGAAGAAGTCGAAGTGCCACCAGGAGCGGCGGAACTCGCCGTCGGTGGCGAGCTCGAGGCCCACGTCTTCCTGCTTCCTGATGATCTTCTTGATCTCCTCGTCCTCGACCGCCTTCAGCTGCGCCGGTGTGATCTCACCCTTCTCGCGCCTGGCGCGGGCCTCTTTCAGCGGCGCGCTGCGCAGCAGGCTGCCGACCTCGTCGGCGCGGTAGGGGGCGGCGGTGTCGGGCATGGGGTACTCCTGTCGACCTGTAGAGGCGGTGATCTCGGCGCGGTTCGCTGGCGCCAATCTAGTACTCGCAACCACAGAGGCGCAAACAGTGAAGTGCTCTCGACCGGGTCTTCCGCGCGCTCCCCTCGCGGCCCCGGGTCCCGGATATTTCGCTTGCCGCGAAATTCCGGGATGACAATTACGCGCGCTTGAAGCCGGCGAGCACCTCGGGCGGGAACGTCCCCGACTTTAGTCGGTTGCCGTTGTCGGGGTCGCGCACGGTCCACAGGCGGGTCTCGAAGCCTTCGAGCGCCAGCGTGCCGCCCTTCGTCACCGTGTGATGCACGAAAAAGCTCGAGCGCCGGAACTCGGTGACCTTGGTCTCGATCTCGATGTCCTCGCCGTAGTGCGAGGCCACCTTGAAGACGGCGCGCGCCTCGAGCAGGGCCAGCCCGGCGCCGTCGTATTTCTCCAGCATCTTGATCTTGGTCAAGCCCGTGGCCTTCTCGAACAGCAGGATGGTCGAGGCGTCGAACCACTCGAAATAGCGGGGATAGAAGACGATGCCGGCGGGGTCGCAGTCGCCCCACTGCACGCGGATCAGTCTCTTGTTGGTGAGCATGCGCTCCTCTCGCGGCTAGCCCCTGCCGGATTCCACCCCGCCATCCTCTAGCCGATCCTGATGACATCGGCAGGCGCCGGATCGGCGTGGAGGCGCTCGACCAGGGAGGCGCGCTTTCCCAGGACGGCACGCTGGTTTAGATAGCCCTTGTCGGTGATCTCGTTGGCATCGATCGACGGCGGCTCAGTCAGCAGCAGGCAGCGTGAGATGCGCATCGAGCTGCCGCCGGCCTGCGCGTTGTGGCGCCTGAGGCCGTCCACGAGCGCCGTCCGCACCGCCGGCAGGCCTGCCATGTCCTCCAGCTTTGCCTCGGCCCCCATCTCCGGGCACAGGCTTCTCAAGCCTGCCAGACTCGGAAAGATCAACAGGCCGATCTCGTCGCGGTCGTGCCCGGTGATCACCGCGTCCTCGATCACCGGGGCGCCGGCCGCGATCACCGCCGGCCGCAGCGTGCCGACGTTCACCCACGTGCCGGACGTCAACTTGAAGTTCTCGGCGACGCGACCGTCGAACAACAGGCCGGCGGCCGGATCGGCTGGATCGGCGAAACGCACCGCATCGCCGGTCTTGAGCCAGCCGTCTTCGTCGAATGCCTTGGCCGTAAGATCCGGGGCCTTGAAGTATCCCGGCGTGACGTTGGGGCCCTTCACCCTGATCTCCAGCTTGTCCTCGACGGGCACGAGCTTGACGGCGATGCCGGGTCCGGGCACGCCGATATTGCCAGGCCGGTCGATGGCAAAATGCACCAGCGTTACCGACGGCGCCGTCTCGGTGAGGCCCCAGGAGGAGATGAACGGCACCTTGCGGCCCCGCACCTCGAGCCCCAGCCTCTCGAGCCGGTCCCACAGGGACTGCGGCAGGGCGGCGGCGGCATAGAACAGCAGGTCCAGCCGTTCGAAGAAGGTCCGCGCCAGTTCTTCGTCATTCTCTAAGAACTCGAGCAGCGCAGCGAAGCCGCGCGGCACGTTGAGATAGACCGTCGGCGACACCTCCCGCAGGTTGGCCACCGTACGCCCGATCAGAGCCGGTACCGGCTTGCCCTCGTCGATATAGAGCGTGCCGCCGTTGCGCAGCACCATGTTGAAGTTGAAGTTGCCGCCGAAGGTATGGTTCCAGGGCAGCCAATCCACCAGCACCGGCGGACGATGGTTCAGGAACACCCATGCCGCGGCGGCGCTTTCCTGATTGGCGCACAGCATGCCTTGCGTGTTGACGACGCCCTTGGGCTGTCCGGTCGAGCCCGAGGTGAAGAGGATCTTGGCGATCGTTTCCGGCCCGACGCGGGCGAACGTCGCATCGACAGCCGGGGTCGGCCGCACGCCGGTCAGCTGGGAGAAAGGCGTGACGCGGGCGGCGCCGAGGCTGCTGCGGCTGGCAACGATTTCCACCCTCGCCGCCCCGATCGCCCCCAGGGCGTTGGCGTATCGGTCCGCCTCGTCCACGTAGATGAGGCCCGGCTCGATGAGACCGAGGATGTAGCGCAGCTTGCCGAAGTCCTGGCTCAGCCGCGCGTAGGCCGTCGACACCGGCACCACCGGTACACCCACATGCATGGCGCCAAGCGCCATCAGCGCGTGATCGATGCCGTTTTCGGCCAGGATCATCAGCGGCTGGCCGGGTCCGAGCCGCCGATCGATCAGCGCCTGACCGATCGACTTTACGGCCCGTGCCGCCTCCTCATAGGTGATCCGGCGCCAGCTTCCCGCAGCATCGCGCTCAGCCAGGAACACCCGTTTTGGCTCCGCCGCCGCCCAGCGCTCCAGCAGCACGCCGAGCGACCGCGGGATCGGGCCCAAGGCGCGCGCCGAGCGGACGACGACGGCGCCGTCGGGACGCCGCTCGTGCAATACGTCCGGTTTCGCGAACAGCCGCCGTGCGTCGTCGTCCTGAGCGGCGCTTGCCACGGCGCGCATCCCCATATTGAAACGCTTCCCCTGTTCGCCGATCGCCGGCCATCGCATGTACTAGCCAAGGTCGTTGCCCATGGCAACGAATGCGCACCGCGTAACGCGTTGGTGCAGGATTGATGGCGTCGGGAGCGGGCTGGTCAGGTGCCCGCTATTTCGGTTGAGGCGGGACGCGCTCCATGCCCGCCGCAATGATGGACGGCGTGGTCTCCGGCGCCATCAGCAGCGCGATGAGCGCCTTGGCCGCGTCCGCATTCTTGGCCCCGGCAGCCACGCCCGCCGTGTAGACGGTGTAGCTCTGCAAGTCCGGTGGCAGCAGGCCCGCCACCTCGACTCCCGGGACGCCGATGATATTGGCGATGGTGATCACGGCAATGTCCACCTCTCCCTTCGCGACCGGCTCGACGACGGCGCCACCCGGCAAAGGCCTGAGCTTGGGCTTGACGTCTGCGGCGATGCCGAGACGATCGAGCAAGCCGGTAAAGTATTTGCCGCTCACCCCTTCCCCGGAATAGGAGATCGATTTCGCTTCGAGCAGCGTGCGCTTGAGGGCTTCAGCCGAGCCGGTGTCGGGCTTGGGCGCCCCCGCGCGGATTGCCACGCCAACGGCGGAGCGGGAAATGTCCGTTCGCGTCTCCGCTGCAATCTTGCCCTCCTTGATCAGGGCGTCCGTCGAAGCCGGCACGAGAATGGCGAGATCGAAGGCCTCGCCGGCGTCGATCTGCCGCTTGAGCACAGCGGAGGTGCCGAACTTGAGCGTGAGCTTGTGGCCCGACGTGCGTTCGAACTGGAGCCCGAGCTTTTCCATGGTCGACTTCAGGGTCGGGGTGCTCAATACCGTAATCTCGGCAGCCCTTGCCGCGCCTCCATGGGCCAGCAGCACCACGATTCCAACCTTTGCCGCTGCAGCGATTGCACCAATCCTCATGGTCTTTCTCCTCCCAGCTCGTTCATTCGCCCCCCGGAGGGGCTCTCCAGTTGAGACTTGCTCCGTCCGTGCTGTTGCGCGCAACGCCCGTATTTGGCCAAGCTCGTCGCACCAAATGCATCTGCGACAAGGTTTGTAGGTTATCAGATAGCGATTGAATCATTGTGGCGGGCTGCCCGGCAAATCTTACGCTGCACACGTCATAGTCAAATCGTGCAGGCATGGCGGCGTCGCTCGCCGTGTCGAAGTTATCCACATGATGGAGCGGCACTCCTCGCTGCGGCCATCAACTCCTGAGACAAATTGCTCTCTCAAGCGGACGTGCGGGGTCTGCCCCGGCTTGCGCAGCAAACCTGCCGGCCGGCCTGGTGCTTTTTCGGACGAAACTGTCGTCAGTGAGCTTCACCGAGGAGGCTTGGATGAGCGATTTGTACGAGGTACTCGGCCTTCCCCGGCATGCCAGCGAGGAGCAGATCAAGGCCACCTACCGCGCATTGGCCCGACAGTTTCATCCCGATGTCAATGCCGGCGATGAGGCGTGTGCGCAGCGTCTGAAGGAGGTCAACCGAGCCTACGAGACGCTGGGCAATCTGGAAGCGCGAGCGGCCTACGACCGCGAACTGGTGCGCGAGCGTGCCGAGACCTGGCGGCGCCTTTCGATCTTCGCGGCCACCACGGTCGCGACGTTCGTGCTGACCACCATGGCAGTCTCGCTTGCGGTGCGGTGGCATCTGGAGGCGGCTGCGCCTAGGGCAGCGCTTCCGCAATGGCCCGCAAAAGTGATATCGCAGCCGCAGGGCCCGGCAGAGGTTGCCGCTTCGCCGCGTCGCGGGCAGGCGACGAACTGGACGACGTACCGGAACGCCAGCTTCGGTTTCGCACTCCGATATCCCGCCGGCGTGTTCGTGCTCGACAGCGGCCAAAGCAACGACAATGTCCAAACGTTCGTATCGCGCGACGGCCGCGCCACCTTGCGCATTCTCGCGGCCGAGAATACCGCGGGCATGACCCTGGCCGGCTTTCGCCGCACGGTCATGAAGCGCTACGCGGGTGCATCGTTCGGCGATGCGCCGCGGCGCGAGCACTGGTTTGCCCTGTCGGGGACTCGCGACGGCGGCGCATTCTTCGAGCGCGTCACCTTCTCCTGCGACGGCAAGTCGATGCACGGGTGGCAGATGACCTACCCCTCGAGCGAACGTGCCACTTACGACAAGCTCGCCAAGCTGGTGTTGCGCAACTATCCCCACGGCAACGGTCCCGGCGCGGGTTGCAACGTGGCGGAGGCGAGACCGCAGGCGCGGCGAAGCCGCCGCTGACGTTCTGCGAGCCTTCACGCTGCCAATGTCGAGACGTGCAGCGGCGGTACGCGGTCGCGCCACGGCATCGCCTCCTCCAGGGCTTTTGCCAATTGCAGGACCAGATGCTCGGCTGCCGGCCGGCCGGCAAGCTGGACGCCGATCGGCACCCCCGTGGAATGCATGCCGAGCGGCAGGGACATCGCCGGGGTGCCCATGATGTTGTGGGGAACGGTGTACTGGATCGGATCGCGAGGCAAAGCGACCCCGTCGGCGGGAGAGGATGTGCGGCCGAGATTGTATTTGCCCCACGTTTCGGCCACGCGCGCCGTCGTCGGCGAGAGCCAGATGTCATGCTTGCTGAAGAACCGAGCCAGCCTGCGGCGGGCTGCGTTCAGCGCCGTGGTCGCGGCCATGAAGCGCGCCGGCGTGATCGCCTTTGCGCTCTCGTAGAGGCTCAGGATTGCCGGCTCCAGCGTATCCGGGCCCGGCTTTCGTCCGGTGCGCTTGGCAAAAGCATCGAGCCGGGCATCGAAGGCGAAGAACACGACCTCGTTCCAGTGGCGCAGCGCTTCCGCGCCACCCATGTCCACCGTCGCCTCCTCGACCAGGTGGCCCAAGCCGGCAAGCGTCTTGCCCACGGCCCGCACGGCAGCTGCGACCTCCCGATCGACCGCCACGCCGACCAGTTCCGCAAGCACGATGCCGACCCGCAGCTGCGGCGGCGCCTCACCCGCAAGTTCGGCGTAGGCTCGATCGGGCTTGGGGATCAGGAACGGGTCGCCGACCTGCGGAACGGCCAAGCAATCGAGCATGGCGGCCACGTCGCGCACGGTCCGCGCCTGCACCAGGTTGGAGGTCATGCCGAAGCCGCCCTCGTCGAACAGCGGGCCCGACGAGACGCGACCGCGCGAAGGCTTCAGGCCGACGCCGCCGCACCAGGACGCCGGGATGCGGATGGAGCCGCCGATGTCGGAGCCGTGCGCCAGGGGCACCATGCCGGCGACTACGGCCGCCATGCCGCCGCCGGTGGAGCCGCCGGCGGAGTAGCCCTGCTTCCAAGGATTGGAGGTGTTGCCGTGCAGGGCAGACTCGGTGGTGGCCGACATGGAGAATTCCGGCGCCGCAGACCGGCCCAGGATGTTGACGCCGCTGGCCCGGAACAGCTCGGCCACGTGTGAATCCGTCTCCGCCACCATGCCCTTGCACAGACGGCTGCCGAACTCGGTTCTGCGGCCCTTCTCGTGGCCGAATACGTCCTTGATGAGGAATGGCACGCCGCGGAAGGGCCCGCTGCCCAGCGTTGCCTCGTCGAGGCCGGCGATGCGGTCGGCGTAGGTTTCGACGACGGCGTTGATGCTGGGATTCACCGCCTCGATCGCCTTCAAGGCCGTCTCGGCGAGCTCCTTGGGCGATATTTGCCCCTTCCCCACCAGCTCGGCCAGGCCAAGGCCATCGTATTGCGCGTATTCGGCGAGGTTCATGGGCGTTTCCCGTCTCGGCTACAGCCCCAAGTCGTCAGGAGTCTGCCGCGCCGTGTGGCGGATGTGGAGAATCACGATCTCATCGCCCAGGACCGAGTAGTAGATACGGTAAGGATAACGGGTGGGCGCGAGGATGCGAATGCTTGGATTGCCACTTGATACTCCCATCAGCGGGCTTCCGCGCAGGTTGTTTGCGCGAGCGCGGAGGTGTTTGCGAACGCGATCGGCGGCGGCTGGCGATCCCTGCTTGGCGATGTACTTGCGGATCTCACGAAGATCCTGAAGGGCCCGCGCATCCCACCGCAGGTTCATGACCAGGGCTTGTTGAGCACCTCGTCGACCTCGGCGTCGGACGCGAATTCGCCTCGCTTGGCGCGCTCAAGCGCCGGCTCGAGAATCGCGCGCTCTTCATCGGAGAGGATGTAGACTTCCTCCTCGGCGATCTCGGACAGGGCCATGATGGCCATTTGCTGGCGCTCCTCGGGAAGAGCGCGCACTTTGGCGAACAGAGTTTCCAGCTTTTCTTCGGTCGTTGCCATGCTGCAACCTTACCACGTTCGAATTCGTCGGTACACCCCGCGGGCACGGAGGAATCAGGCAGCGCCGGCGGTGGCGAAAAACTCCATCAGCGCATCGAGCGTCGCGTCGGGCTTCTCTGCCACCAGCACATGCCCGCAATCGGCAAGCTTGACCAGCCGCCTGCCGGAGATGAGTCGCGCCAGCGCCTCGCCGTTCTTCGGCGGCGTCATCACGTCGTTGGCGGCGACGATCACCAGCGCCGGGCAGCGCACGCGCTTCGCCGCATCGGGACCCGTTTTCCACCCGTTGCAGGCGGCTAGATCGGCATGCAGCACACCGGGGGCATTGCGGGCGAACAGCGCCATCGTGCCGCCCGTCATCCACAGGCCCGGCACCGGGTGGCCGCCCATCTTGGCGCCGAAGCCATGCATCCATGCCGTCATCATCCGGTAGGCCCGTTCCGGCGCCTCGCGCGCGGCGTTCAGCAGATCCGCGCTCACGGGGATCGATGCCGCGGTGCCGAGCAATGCGATGCGCGCGATGCGCTCCGGAAACGCGGCGGCCGCCTCGAGCGCCGCGGCGCCGCCCATGGAGTGGCCGACGAGGCCGGCGCGTTCCACCCGGGCCGCAGCCATGACCCGGAGCAGCCATTGCGCCAGCTCGGCGACGGAGCCCAGCGCGGGACCTTCCGAGCGGCCGTGCCCGGGCAAGTCGACGGCCAGCACCGAATGGCCGTGCCACGCGAACCAGCGTGCCTGCAGCTGCCAGTTGGTGTGGTCCATGCCGGCGCCGTGCACGAAGATCACGACCGGCTTGGCGCCATCGAACGGGCGCCCGCCGGTCGCCGCATACACTCGCCGCCCGTCGACCTTCAGCTCCATGACCTCACCCCTTCTGCAAGGCGTCAGGGGGGCAGACCCCCTTCCTCCAAGGTTCCGTTCTCTCCTCAACCGCAGTCGAAAGGGGTCTGACCCTTACGCCTTCTGCGAGGCGGCGAGCGCCTGGGAGAGATCGTCGATCAGGTCCTGCGCGTCCTCCAGCCCGATCGACAGGCGCACCAGCTCCTCGCCGACGCCGGCCTTGGCGAGGTCCTCCGCGCTCATCTGCTGGTGGGTGGTGCTGGCCGGGTGGATCACGAGGCTTTTGGCGTCGCCGACGTTGGCCAGATGCGAGAACAGCCGCAGCCGCTCGATCAGCTTGGCGCCGCCCTTGCGCCCGCCCTTGATGCCGAAGCTCAGAATCGCGCCCGCGCCATTGGGCATCTGCCGATTGGCCAGCGCGTGGTCGGGATGGCTTTCGAGGCCCGGATACTTTACCCAGGCGACAGCGGCGTGCTTCTCCAAGAAAGCCGCCACGGCTTGAGCGTTGGCGACGTGGCGCGACATGCGCACGGGCAGCGTCTCGATGCCCTGGATCAGGTAGAAGGCATTGGCCGGGCTCATGCAGGCGCCGAAGTCGCGCAGGCCCTCGGCACGGGCCCGCATGATGAAGGCCGCGGGCCCGAACTCCTCGGCGAACGAGATGCCGTGATAGCCGGCGTAGGGCTCGGTCATGGTCGGGAACTTGCCCGACGCCGCCCAGTCGAAGCGGCCGCCGTCGACGACGATGCCGCCGATGGCAATGCCGTGGCCGCCGAGGAACTTGGTGGCCGAATGCATGACAATGTCGGCGCCGTAGTCGAAGGGCCGGCACAGGTAGGGTGTCGAGAAGGTGGAATCGAGCATCAGCGGTAGGCAGTAATTGTGAGCGACGTCCGCTACCGCTTTGATGTCGAGCACCTCCAGTCCCGGGTTGCCCAGCGTCTCGGCGAACACCAGCCGGGTGTTGTCGGTGATGGCCGCAGCGAAGCTCGCAGGGTCGCGCGGATCGGCCAACGTGGTGGTGATGCCGAAGCGCGGCAAGGTGTGGGTGAACATGTTGTGCGAGCCGCCGTAGATGCGGGCTGATGCCACGATATGCCCGCCAGCTCCCATAAGCGTGGCGATGGCGAGGTGCAGCGCCGCCTGGCCGCTGGCGGTCGCCACGGCGCCGACGCCGCCCTCCAGCGCCGAGATGCGCTCCTCCAGCACCGCCACGGTGGGATTGGAGATGCGCGAGTAGATGTGCCCGGCGCGCTCCAGGTTGAACAGCGCGGCGGCGTGCTCGGTGTCGTCGAACACGTAGGAGGTGGTCTGGTAGATCGGCACCGCCCGCGATCCGGTGGCAGGATCGGGCCGCTGGCCGGCGTGGAGCGAGAGCGTATCGAACCGCGGCGATTTGGGTGTGGTCATCGTCTGTCATCCCGGCCTTGCGCGAGAGCCGGGAGCCAGGGCCGCACATGTTGCCCTGGGTCCCGGATATTTCGCTCACGCAAAATTCCAGGATGACAATGGCACGCGATCGCGCGCGGCTCCACCCCTACACCACCTCGAACACCCTGATTTCCACCTTGTCCGGAAAGCGCGCTGCACTCGCCACGAATACACTGCGGTTGAGCCAGTCGTGCGGTCCGGTCGGCGCCTCGAACACCGGCACGGTGCGGCAATAGACCAGCGCCGGGTCCACCGCCTCGCCGCGAGACATGCGATCCATAATCTCGGCGTCGGCGCGGCGCAGTCCGCGGTTGATGACGGCAATCTCGATGCCGTCCCTGGTCCTGATCGAGTAGCGCGCTTCGAGCTCCACCACACCGTCGCCGTGGACATATTGCCAGTCCGCGCCGCCAGGCACCACGCTTCCCTCCAGCCGCGGTCCGCTCACCGTGCCGCCCAGGATGGGTACGATGCGCCGCCGGCCATGCGGTGTGGAACCCAGCTCGCGGATAGGACCCACCTCCGCCCTGATGTCGCAGGCATGGCGCAGTTCGGGGATCAAACGCTCCTCCCAACAGTCTCGACGCACTCGCTGCCCTGCGCCACCACACACTCGTGTTCAAGCAGCGCCTGCAACGGCGGCGCGTCTCATTCGCGCGGTCCCATAGAGCCGCGCGTTGTCGATAGCGATCGCGGCAAGCGCCGCTATGCCCGCAACGAGGGCTTCCGACCGCTTGGAGAACCTACCGGGTTCATCGTGGCCGAAGAAAAGGCCGCCAAGCACTTCGCCTGACGGCGAGATCACGGGAACGGCGAGGTAGCTTACGACCGGCAAATGGCCCTTGGGCATTCCGAAGTGCGGCGCATTCTTGGCGAAGCGCGGATCGGTGCGGATGTCCACGGAGCGCACGATCGCGATCCCCCGAAACGTCGGCTCGAACACCGCCGTGTTGCGCGGCATGCCGAATTTCTCGAACGCTTCGCGCGGGGCGCCCGAAAGGGCGTACAGCAGGTAGGCCTCTCCAACTTTGTTGATCACGTTGTAGAAGAACGCGCCGAACTTTGCGCCACTCAGCTCGGTGGCAGCATCCGTGACCGTCTGGACGATGCGCTCCAGACCCACGTCACCGGAAATTGTTTGGGCGATCTGGTTGAGCGTCGCCGTTGGCGGTCGACCTCCAATCTTGACTGGCATTCGCGCTGGCTGGGGCGGGATGTCCGGAATTGTCGCTTCGCTATCGTTCCGTACGATCTCTCGCGCCAACCGATTGATGGCATCGGACCCGCCGCGGCAAACCGCGTATTGCCAGGTGCCGCCGTCGAACATCGAGAGCGTCACGCGCCGGCGGGCATGATCGGCAAGGAAGTAGGCGGCTGCCGCAAACGCCACCGGATCGACAATGCGGGGCCGCAACGCGATGCCGAGCGTGCGTTCGCGTCTGCGGACGTGGACAAGGCCAAGCCCGAGGACGGCGTGCTCGACAAATTCACGACCATCCAAATTGCAGGCGAGCTTCCTTTTGAGGCGTTCGAAGGGGTGCCAGCAGGTATTGCCCTGGCGATCGAAGATGAGCTCGTCTGCCAACATCGTAAGCTCCACGCGCAACTTTCGCAATTGCAGCGCCGGGCGGCGGACTCATTGTGACCACACCGCGGGAGACTTCGCAACCAGCCTGCACAGCTGTGTTTGCACGGACACTCGGCTCCGCGAGTCTTCTGCGCTGATGCGCTCTGGGGCTGCGCCAGGGCGCGACCGGACTTCAATAGGTCTTGGCCGCCGCCGCCGCGCCCTGGCCCCGCGCCTCGCGCACCATGTTGGCGGCCGCCGCTGCCAGCAGGCGCACGTCGTTCAGGATGGTGCACATCTGGAAGCCCTCCTCGAAGCGCTTGTGCGCGGTTTTGGGCCCGTCGGTGTGCACGCCGGCGATCAGGCCGCGTTCGCGCGTCTCCTTCAGGATGATGCCCATGGCCTTGAGCACGGTCTCGTCGGTGGGATCGAGGGTCGGCGTCTTGCCCATGCTGAGGGAGAGGTCGGAGGGGCCGATGTAGACCCCGTTGATGCCCTTGACCGAGAGGATCTCGGGCAGGTTGCTCACCGCCTGGCGCGTCTCGATCATGGCGAACAGCAGCACCTCCTCGTTGGCGTGCTGCCAGTAGTCGGCACCGCCGTACTGCGCCGCCCGGAACGGCCCGAAGCTGCGCTCGCCCACGGGCGGGTAGCGGCCGGCCCGCACCAGCGCCTCTGCCTCGGCCCGCGTGTTGATCATCGGGCAGATGATGCCGTAGGCGCCCGCATCGAGCACGCGCATGATGTGGGCGGGGTCGTTCCAGGGCACGCGCGCCAGCGGCGTGGCATCGCTGCCCGCATTGATCGCCTGCAGCATCGGCACCACGTCGTTGATGTCGAGGGAGCCGTGCTGCATGTCGAGGGTGACGCTGTCCCAACCCTGTGCGGCGTAAATCTCGGTAGAGAAGGGGCTGGGGATCGCCGCCCAGCCGCCGACGCAGCGCACGCCGTCGGCGATCTTCCTCTTCAACGCATTCGGTCGCATTCAATCCCTCCGTTCAAGCGGCGGTCGGTTGCCAGGCGCGATGGCGCGCACCTCGATCGAAAGGACGGGTTAGCATGCTGGGCGGGCCGGCACAAAGGCCGACAACGGTCCTGGCTCTTCTTACCAGTTCACGCGCAGGCCGAACTTGCCGTCCCAGGCGTCGCCGCGACCGTCGAGGTCGATCTGGTAGCTGCCGGTGGCATAGAGCGAGGTGGTGCGATCGAGCCGCAGAGTGATACCGCTGCTGAGCTCGACCCACTCGTCGCCGAGGTTGGGCCGGAAGGGGACGAACCCGGTCGCGGAGGAAAAGAGCGTTTTGGGGTCGCCCAGAAAATCCTGCCAAATGCTGGGCCTGAACCACGCCGTCAGCAGGCTCGGTTGCGACCTCCACGGCATCGGCCAGGTGTTGGCGAAGCGCACACCGAGGCGGCCGGCGAGGGACTCGACGTCGGTGAAGCGCACCGCGGCCGCGATGTCGCTGGCGCCATCGAGGCTGATGGTCTGGTAGAGGACCTGCGCCTGCGGCTCGACCGTCAAGCCGAAGACCTTGAACGGATACCCGCCCTCCAATGAGGCGGCAAAGCCCAGGCCGCTCGTTTCGAGCGCGGCCTGGCGCGTCGATTGGGCCTTCGTGTCATAGAAGGTGCCCTGCACGACGCTATCGACGTACCAGCCCGAAGCACCGAAGTGGGTCCAGTAAGCTCCAAGGCTGTAGGCCGCGAGATAGTCGCGGCCGGCGAAGTTACCCGAGTCATCGGTGACACTGCTGCGGCCCGTGCCGAGAACGGCGTAAAGCCCGACGTGGTCGCGCGCGCCGTCGCGATGCTGGAGGCGGTAAACATCGAGGCCGGCCTGCAGGGCGGCGAAGTCGAAGTCGTAGGTGGGGCCCAGCTTGAATGGGCAGCCGCCGTCGCGATGGCCGCGCTGGCCGATGATGCGGCCCCAGGCGCCGTTACCGATAGGCGACCCGCCGAGGTCGGCGCGGCCACGCAGCTGCTCCTGCTCGCCGACACGCTGGTGCAAGGTGTCCACCACCGCCCGGCCATAGAGCAGGGCGAGGGGTGGCAGTGCCGCGTAGAGCGATACTTCCTGGCGGAAGTTCGCCTCTGTCCCGGGCGGCGCAGGTGTTGTCGGCGTTATCGGCGTCGTCGGTGTTGTTGGTGGAATCGGTGCTACCGGTACGGTCGGTACTGTCGGCGTTATCGGAGAAGGCGGACAGGGCGGCTCCGTGCGCAGGAACCAGCTCTCCGGCGCGCTCGCGTCTTTGCTGCCTCGAAATAGCTCGTACTGGTAGGGACCAGCCACCGCTGGCGCCCCCAAGGCGAAGGCTCCGGTCGCGGTCGTGGCGCCGTTGATGGCTTCGACCACCAGGATGCCGTTGGCGACCGTCCGCGCGCCCCCTCCGCCGGCATTGAAGATGAACATGGAGGTCGTGCCGGTGCCGGTGCCACCGTCGATCACCAGCTTGTCGGACGGCGCGCCGTCGCTGGCGAGCACGGTGTTCAGCTTGAGCCGGCCGCCCTGGCCGATGTAGTTACCCCGAATCCTCAGGCTGTCGGTCGGCCCACCGGACCCGTTGGTGAGGTCGATGGTGCCGGCGTTCATGAGCGTGGCGAAGAGGGCCGACGAGAAGGGTACGATGGCGTGCGTGCCGTCGCCCGCGAACACGGTGCTGGTGGGATCGATCGACAGCGTGCCGGTGCCGGAATCGCCGAGGGTCAGCGTGCGGGAGTTGTCGAAGGTGAGCTGCGACTTGTTGGTGAGCTCGAACAGCTCCCAGTTGACGTAGCGACCGACCTCTCCGCCCACGGTGTTGTCCCAGGTGAGCTTATCGAAGCCGAGCCCGCCATCGACCAGAAGGCCCGACTTCAGGTTGGTGGGCGTGAGGCCGCGGAAGGTCGCAACATCGTCTTCCGTACCCATGTCCAGGCCGCCGATGAAGCCGCCGGTCCACAGGAACACATCCTTGCCGGCCTCGCTGCGCACGAAGCCCGTGATGGTGCCGTCCCGCACTTCCGCCTTGTCGTCGCCGGCCCCCTGCTTGACCTCGCCGTTGACGGTTCCACCCAGCATCAGGAACTGGTCGCTGGCGGCGCCCGTGCTGGTAACGCCCACATTGATGGTGCCGCCGGGGAGATTTTCGACGAAGCTCGTGCCGTTGCCGCTCAGCGTGAGTCCGTTGTTGATCGTGCCCGCATTGCTGACCATGTTGTGGCCGAGCGGGCTATCCAGGCTGAAGGTCCCGTTGATGGTTGCGCCCGCATTGTTCGTCACGGTGTTTGACGTGGTGCCGAACAGCACGAGCCCCTGGTTGAAGGTTCCGAAGTTGTCGACCGTGTTTTGTGCTCCGCTGAAATTGACGAGGCCGTTGATGTTGGTGCGGTTGATCAGCTGCGAGATGCCGCCCTGGCTGACGGTGATGCCGCCGTTCACATTGCCGCCGATGATCTCGAAAAAGAGGTTGCTGACCTCCGTGATCGTCACCGACTGCAGATTGCTGTTGGTGCTGGTGATGGTCAGGACGCCGATCCTGAGCGCGACGAAGGCCGGATTGGCGTTGAAGTTGGTGGCCTGCATATCGACAGTGAGGCTGCCGAGGTCCGAGACCGTGTAGGTGGTATTCTGACTTCCTGTGCAGGTAACGGTGGTGCCGGACAGCGGCACGGCGGGCAGGCAGTCGGCATGCACATGTCTGCTAGCGGCAAGGAGCGCAGCAATTGCAGCCACACCCAGCGCCAAACGCGGGCTGCGGGCCCGCAGCCGTACAGTTCGCACCAGGTTGAGCAAGGGGCGCTCCATCAGTGGCCGAGATCAGCTCAAGGGTGCCGAACAGTGGCTGATTCGAGACTCGCCCAGCTGAAACTTTCATGGGCAGGCTGGGATATCTGCCACCGTGTGATCGCTTCAGCACGCTTCTCAAACAGATATCGGATATCGTCGAAAGTGCTGAACGATTCACCAGCCGGGATTGGCAGGCCGGGAAGCAGCGGCGGGCTTGGCAGCCTCGCAGCAACGTGCGCTGTGCAGCCGCGATCAAAGTCCATGCGGGCCGTGCGACCTCGATGCGGTTATCGACGTCCCTGCGTGCCCCCAGCACCTGGTCGGCGAGGATGGAGCGCCGCGTTTCGGTCTCGGCGAACTCGTGGCTGCCGGTGGTTGGGACGCAAGCAGCTGGCCGGTGACCGATGCCGGTCCATTGACCGATACGGGTTTCCCGTATACTATCCGGTGAATGCCGAACTTCGAGTGGGACCCGGATAAGGCTGCCCGCAACCTCAGGGAGCACAAGGTCACCTTCGAAGCATCAACGCGCGTATTCGATGACCCGTTCGCATTCGACGAGATCGACGACGAAGAGGACTGCGGCGAGGAACGGTCAAAGATCCTCGGCATGGTTGAGCGTCGGCTTCTCTTCGTCACTTACACACTGAGAGGCGGGACGACCCGTATCATCTCCGCGCGACCAGCTGAGCCGGTTGAAAGACGCAAGTATCATGAAGCGAAGCGCTAAGCGAACCACCATGGATTGGACCGAGTTCGACGCCCTTTCGGACGAGGCGATTCACAAGGCAGCCCTGAAAGACCCGGACGCGCGACCACTGACAAAGCGCCAACTCGCGCGCATGAAGCGGATCACGCCAGTCAAGCGCCTGCGCGTGGAGCTTGGCCTGTCGCAGGCAGAATTCGCCGAGCGTTTCCAAATCCCGGTCGGTACGCTGCGCGACTGGGAGCAGCATCGCAGCGAGCCCGATCAGGCGGCACAAGCCTATCTGAAGGTCATCGCTGCAGACGCGCAATTTGTCGAACGCGCGCTGGCCGCGGCCTGACGGCGCCCGCTGCCGGAGCCGTATCAAAGCCCGTGCGGACCGTGAACGACCTCGATGCGGTTGTCGACGTCTCGGACGCCGGGGAGCGTGCCGACAATGCTGCCGGCTTCGGCCGCCAGCGTGGAGTGGATCACCGTACCCCTCAGCACAACCTTGCCGCCGTGGACCGTCGCTTCGATGGCGCTGACGCCCGTTCCGGCGGTAAACCGCTCGTCCAGCTTGATGCGAATGTGCGCCCCCAAGACCTGATCGGCCAGGGCGGCGCGGGAAGCCTCGGTTTCCCGGAGCTCCGGGCTCTCGGTGAGATCGCTGACGAGCCTGACACAGGTGTCGATCGAGAGCCGCTCGGTGTTCAGAACGAGGTCGTAGAGCAGCGGGTCTTCCCGGCCGAGGCCGAATTGAGCTTGCAAGGTGCGCCTGTGGGCGTCGTCGTTGCGTTCGATCTCTCGCCGCGCCGCGCGCGCGTCCTCCAGGCCGCGCCGTTGCATCACGTTGCGTTCGCGCAGCGGCATGGGAGCGCAGACGCGTACGCGCGCCACGTGGGGCACGTCGCGGAGGAGCACGCAGGCGCCCCAGCCGCGGATCAGGACGTCGCCTTTGTGCGCCAGCTCGAGGATTTCCTCGGCCGTATATTGCGCCAGGCGGCTGCTGCCGACCTGCCAGCGCTCGCGCAGCGAGGCGCCGCCCTCGAAGCGATGATGGATGGTGCTTTCCGGCACAGCCAAGCGCTCGGCCAGATCACGCTCGACCATCTCGTGGAGAATGAGCGTCAGCCCCAGCTGCTCGCACACCCCTTGCGCTACCTCCCGGCCGCCCGACCCCATCTCCCGCGTCATTGCGATGACAGGCATGTGTATTCCTCCTCAAGGTTGCGATGACCGGCCTGCCGGCTCGCGCCTCGATATGCCCCCCGAAGCGACTAAAGCGCCCTGGTGCCCGCTGCGCAGCCGCAACTTGATGAGTTCGTAAACAACCAGCAGCGTGGATGCGACCCCGGTTGCGACCGCCCAGTCGAACGCCGAAAGCGCAACCGTGTGGAAGGCCGTCTGCAGCACCGGGACATAGATCACCAGCACATGCGTAAGGAGCGACAAGGCTACGGCGCCGATCAGCCACTTGTTGTCGAAGAAGCCGCTGAAGGCGCTGCGCCAGGCCGAGCGGCAGTTGAAGACGTTGAACAGCTGGAACATCATCAGGGTCGTGAACGCCATGGTGCGGGCGTGCGTCTCGTCGGCGGCGTTCGGGGCACTGCCGGTGGCGAACAGCGTGATGAGCCCGCCGGGGTAATAGGCGTCGAGCACGGCGAGGGTACCGACCATCATCACCGAGCCGATGCCGGCCAGGCGCCACCAGTCGGCCGCCGTCAGCACGCCGGAGCCGCGCTGGCGCGGCTCGCGCTCCATGACGTCGGGGTCCTTGGGGTCGATGCCGAGCGCGAGCGCCGGCGGCCCGTCGGTGACGAGGTTGATCCACAGCAGCTGGGCGGCGAGCAGCGGCAGGAACAGGCCGGGCTCCGCCGAGGTGAGGCCGAGGACGCCCGCAAGCATCACGCCGGCGAACATCGTCATCAGCTCGCCGGCGTTCGACGACAGGAGGTAGATCAAGTACTTGCGGATGTTGTCGTAGATGCCGCGGCCTTCCTCGATGGCCTTGACGATCGAGGCGAAGTTGTCGTCGGTCAGCACCATGTCGGCGGCTTCCTTGGAGACGTCGGTGCCGGTGATGCCCATGGCGACGCCGATGTTGGCGGTTTTGAGCGCGGGGGCGTCGTTGATGCCGTCGCCGGTCATGGCGACGATGTGGCCCTTTTTCTGCAGCGCACGGACGATGCGCAGCTTGTGCTCGGGATCGACACGGGCGAACACGCGCGCGTCCTCGACCACCGCATCGAGCCCGGCTTCGTCCATGGTGCGCAGGTCGCTGCCGGTGACGAGTCGCGCCCCGGGCTCGAAGATGTCGAGCTCGCGGGCGATCGCCTCGGCGGTGGCGGGATGGTCGCCGGTGATCATCACCGAGCGGATGTGCGCCCGCTTGGCGGTGGCAACGGCGGCCTTCGCCTCCGCCCGCGGCGGATCGATCATGCCGACGAGGCCGAGCAGCACCAGGCCGTCCTCGATGCTCTCGGGCAGCTCGATGTGCGGCGCGGTCTTCGCGGCCAGGGCCTGCGGATCGAAGCCCAGCGCGGCCGCCGGCACGCTGCGCGTGGCGATGGCGAGCACGCGCAAGGCCTGGCCGGCGAGGGCGTCGTTGCGGGCCAGGATCTCGGCGCGGCGCCCGTCATCGAGCGGCGCGATCCCGCCGCTCTCCCAGAGGTGGCGGCTCATGGCAAGCAGGATCTCGGGGGCGCCCTTGACGAAGACGGAGCATTCGCCCGGGTTGTCGGGATCGACATGGACGGTGGTGTGCCGCTTGCGCTCCGACGTGAACGGGATTTCCGCTATGCGCGTGAAGCGCGCCAGATCGGCCTCGGCGAGGCCGAGCTTGCGCGCGGCGACGATCAGCGCGCCCTCTGTCGGGTCGCCCTGCACGCGCCAGCGGCCCTCGCTGCTGACCAGGGCCGCGTCGTTTGCGAGTGCCGCGGCGCGCAGCGTTCGAAGCACCGCATCGTGGGTGCCGGACGATTCGGTGATCGGGCGTCCGCCGACTGCGAACTCGCCCTCGGGGATGTAGCCGCTGCCGCCGACCTCGACCAGCGCGCCGCCCGTATAGATCGCCCGCACGGTCATCTCGTTGCGGGTCAAGGTGCCGGTCTTGTCGGAGCAGATCACAGTGGCGGCCCCCAGCGTCTCGACAGCGGGGAGCTTGCGCACGATGGCGTTGGCCGCCGCCATGCGCCGCACGCCTAGGCTGAGCCCCACGGTGACGATCGCCGGCAGCGCCTCGGGGATGGCGGCCACCGCCAGCGCCACGGCGAACAGGAACAGGCCGAGGACGGCATTGAGGCTCCAGACCGAGCTCGACAGCAGGCCGGTCGCGAACACCACGGCGCAGATGCCGAGCATGATGACGCTGAGCCGCTTGCCGGTACGGTCGAGCTCCTGCTGGAGGGGTGTCGGGTCCTTGGTGGCGGCTTCGAGCAGGCCGGCGATGCGGCCGACCTCCGTTGCCATGCCGGTGGCGACCACGACGGCGCGGCCGCGGCCGTAGGTGGCGACCGTGCTGGAATAGAGCATGTTGCGGCGGTCGCCGATGCCGGCATCGGTGTCGATGGGGCGGGCGTCCTTGGCCACCGGCATGCTCTCGCCGGTCAGCGGCGCCTCGTCGGTGTGCAGGTTCGCCTCCTCGACGACGCGGGCGTCGGCCGGGATGCGGTCGCCGGCCTCCACCAGCACGATGTCGCCGGGAACGATGTCCTGCGCCGGGATGCGCCGCCGCTCGCCGTCGCGGACGACGGTCGACTCGGGCGCTGCCAGCGCCATCAGCGCCTTGACCGAGCGCTCCGCCCGCGCCTCCTGGAAGTAGCCGAGCAGCGCGTTGAGCACCACGATGGCCAGGATGACGATGGCCTCGTAGGGCAGCGCCGTCTCGCGCGGGTCCTGCAGCAGCCACTCGGCCATCGAGATGACCGTGGCAACCAGCAGGATGATGACCAGGAAGTTGCGGAACTGCTCGGCGAGCCGCTGCCACCACGGCGTTTCCGGTGCGCTCTTCAGCCGGTTCGGCCCGTGCTCGGCAAGCCGCCGCTCGGCCTCGGCCCGGCTCAGGCCGCTCGCGGGGTCGGATCGGAGGGCGGAGACTACGGCCTCTGCCGGCTCGCGGTGAGGTGCGGAAACGCCGGCGGCCGGCGCCAATGGTTTCTGCATGGCGACCTCAATCCAGGTAGGACAAAAGTCGTCCCGCCTGCCTCGGCCGCCCTTCAGGGCACGCCAAAGGTCAAGCGGGTTCGCCCCCCGAGAAATTCCTGGCAAAGGTCTTGCTGCAACGCGCATCGGGCGTTGCCCGCGCGGCCGGAGATCCCCATCTCGTGCTGACGGCCGTGCGGCGAAGCTACTCCCCTTTGACGGGCAGTGGCGGCGACTCTAGTTCGCCGCCTGCAAAAGTGGAAGGCATTTCTGCGTGGACGCGCCACCGGCATCGTGCATTCAGGGCGGGACCGAGGAGAGCCGCAAGCCTGTGGGAGTCCGGCACGAGGCTTGCTTGACACCGCGACAGGGCGGACGCTAGCTGCCACATGCGCCGGCTGGTATCTTCTTGAAGCGATCGAAAGTGCATTTATTTGTGGCTGCGCAGTGGTCTGCGCTCGTTTTCTTGCCGGGTTTCCGACGCTCGAGCGCAAAGCAACAAAGTCAAATGGGATGCTGGAAATGAGAAACCTCTGCACGTTCGTCACGCGGCCGCTGGTGCTGCTGGCCGCCTTGAGCTGCGCGGCCGCCGGCGCCCTCGCGGGCCCGGCGCTCGATGCCCTGGATGGCAGGTGGACCGTGACGAGCTGCGACGATCCCTCGACCGGAACCTGGACCGTGCTCGGCAACCAGATCCAGTTCTTCTGGCCCACCGACAGCGCCAGCGACGCGCTCGAGGTGGTAATCCGCGAGGACACCGACGTGGTCGAGACCGAGGTCGTCTCTCCGGACTCGCTTAAGGGGAGAAGGTTCCGCTACAGCATCGTCGGCGACGAGGTCCTGATCGAGGACCTGCACGAGCGGAAACAGCAGGTGGTGCGGCGGTGTGGGAGGTGAGGGGGGAGGCGGTCGCCCGTCGCGGCTAGCGGAGGCCGACGCGCGGGGCGCCCGTGTGCCGGGCAGCAAGCACCGACATTTTTGGGGCAAGGCCGCTCGAAACGACAAATGCGCGTTGAAGGGCGATAGCCCTTCGTGGCGCATCGTCCTTGGTGCTGCAGGCCGGCCATCTACTTGATCACAGCCGGAAAGCGCCTCTAACGGAAGCGTGCGGAGCGTCGGCACTTGCAAACGCCGCCCGAGCGGGTTTACTGGGCCAATGACCCCGGGGGAATTCATTTCCAAGTGGAGCGATACGGGCCTGCGCGAGCGCGCGGCAGCGCAGTCGCATTTCATCGACCTGTGCAAGGTGCTGGGCGAGAAGGCGCCCACCGACGCCGACCGCACGGGCGAGTGGTACGCCTTCGAGAAGGGCGCCATGAAAACCGGTGGCGGCGACGGCTGGGCCGACGTGTGGAAGCGCGGCTGCTTCGCCTGGGAGTACAAGAGCCCCGGCAAGGACCTGAACGCGGCGCTGAAGCAGCTGCAGTACTACGTGCGCTCGCTGGAAAACCCGCCGCTGCTGATCGTCTCCGACATGGAGCGGATCGAGCTGCACACCAACTGGACCAACACGGTGCAGGAGGTGCACACGCTGTCGCTGCCCGAGCTGGCGGACGCGCGGCGGCGGCAGATCCTCAAGAAGGCGTTCTCGGAGACCGAGGTCGAGGAGCTCAAGCCCGGCAAGACGCGCGAGGCGCTGACCAAGGAGGTCGCGGAGGAGTTCGTCAAGCTGGCGCAGAACCTGCGCGATCGGGGCCACGACCCGGAGAAGGTGGCGCACTTCGTCAACCGCATGGTGTTTTGCATGTTCGCGGAGGACGTGGACCTGCTGCCCGACAAGCTGTTCAAGCGCATGCTTGAGGTGAGCCTGGACGAGCCGGAGAAGTTCACCAAGAACGCCCAAACCCTGTTCGCCGCGATGCGCGCCGGCGGCGATGTGGGATTCACACCGATCGAATGGTTCAACGGCGGCATCTTCGACGACGATGCGGCGCTGCCGCTGACCAGAACCGACATCAAGACGGCGCTGGCGGCTGCCAACCGCAACTGGTCGAACATCGACCCCTCGATCATGGGCACGCTGTTCGAGCGCGGCCTCGACCCCGGCAAGCGCAGCCAGCTCGGCGCCCACTACACCGATCCCGACAAGATCATGCTGATCATCAATCCGGTGATCGTCGAGCCGCTGACGCGGGAATGGGTGGAGATCAAGCCGAAGATTGCGGCGCTCGCGGAGCGAGCGCGCACGCATCGCGACCGGACTCAGCGGACAAGGGCGGAAAACGACGCCAAGCGGCTCAAGGCCGAATTCATCGAGCGGCTGAAGAACTTCCGCGTGCTCGATCCGGCCTGCGGCTCCGGCAACTTCCTCTATCTGGCGCTGAAGGAGCTCAAGAACATCGAGCACCGCGTCAACATCGAGTGCGAGCAGATGGGCCTGCCGCGCGGCTTCCCCGTCGTGGGGCCGGAATGCGTGAAAGGTATCGAGATTAACCCGTTCGCCGCCGAGCTGGCACGCGTATCGGTGTGGATCGGCGAGATCCAGTGGATGCGCGAGCACGGCTTCGACGCCTCGCGCAACCCGATCCTCAAGCCGCTGGAGACGATCGAGTGCCGCGATGCGCTGCTGAACGAGGATGGGACGGAGGCGGAGTGGCCCGAGGCCGATGTCATCATCGGCAACCCACCGTTCCTTGGCCGAACGCATTTGCGTGAGGGGTTAGGCAATGAAGAAGTAGATCGGCTGTTCGCTGCCTATTCAGCCAATGTTTCTGCCGAAGTGGATCTAGTGTGCTACTGGATTGCAAAGAGCTGGTACGCAATCGAAAGAAAGATGGCGCAGCGCGCCGGCCTAGTGGCTACAAACTCGATCAGAAGCGGCGCGAGTCGCGGTGTCCTGGATCCGGCGGCGGCGAAAGGAAAGATCTTCAACGCGTGGTCGGATGAGCCATGGGTGATCGATGGAGCCGACGTTCGCGTATCGATCATTTGCTTGGGAGACACGAACGGTTCAATCCGCCTCAATGGTGCACCCGCGTCCCGAATAAACTCGAATCTGACGGATCGAAGTGTCGATCTGACGAAGGCTACAGCATTTGCTGAGAATAGCGGCGTGAGCTTTCAAGGTGTCACGAAGGGTGGTCCATTCGAAGTGACGCGCGAAATTGCCGAAGGCTGGCTTCGTCTACCCAAGAACGTCAACGGGCGCCCAAACGCGGACGTGCTCCGTCCAATCGTCAGTGGGGGAGACATAGTCCGGCGAAGCGAACCCGGCTGGGTCATTGACTTCGGTGGCTGCGACACAGAGAAAGAAGCTGCTCTGTTCGAGGCGCCGTTTGAATATGCGCTTCAGCACGTCAAGCGGGCGCATGCTGAGCGAGAGGCGAAGAATCGTCGAGAGGTCTTGGCTGCGTGGTGGCGCTTTACGCGCAGTCGACCCTCGATTCGCATGTGGCAGGACCAAGGACGGCGCCTCATCGCGACACCAAAAGTCTCACGGCACCGTCTTTTCGTTTGGCTTGGCCCAAGGATTATTCCGGACAACCTTGTCGTTGCGATATTGCGCGACGATGACACATTTTTCGGCCTTCTTTCGGCCAAGCCCCACATAGTCTGGTCGCTCCAAGTAGGGGCCTGGATCGGGGTCGGGAACGATCCAACCTACACGCCCACGACCTGCTTCGAAACCTTCCCCTTCCCCGAAGGCCTCACGCCCGACATCCCGGCCGCCGACTGCGCCAAAGACCCGCGCGCCAAGGCCATCGCCGCCGCCGCAGCTCGTCTCAACGAGCTGCGGGAGAATTGGCTGAACCCGCCCGACCTGGTGCAGCGGGTGCCGGAGGTGGTGCCGGGCTATCCCGACCGCATCGTGCCGGTCGACGACAAGGCCGCCGCCATCCTGAAGAAGCGCACGCTGACCAATCTCTACAACGAGCGCCCCGCCTGGCTCGATCATGCCCACCGCGACCTCGACGCCGCCGTGGCCGCCGCCTACGGCTGGCCTGCGGACCTCAGCGACGAGCAGATCCTGGAGCGGCTGTTCAGGCTCAACCAGGAGCGCGCCGCCGCACAGTGACGTCATCTCGGTGGCGCTGACGCCAACCACCACCGTCGGTTCTTCCGGTTACCCCCACCCCTAACCCCTCCCCGCAAGGGGGAGGGGGATCCGCGTGCGACTCGCGGGGCGGAACGAATGGGGTCAGACCCACTGCTGTCCCATAGGATCTGTTCATAGGGCAAGCACCGCCTGATCGGGATGGTGATGGGAGGGGTCGGGCAGGTTGCCGTGCAGCATGGCGAGGAGGTCGCGGCGGA
>Ga0247727_10003056_pt1 | contig 37478 bp, 29 predicted proteins | sample WisWelCaveWW1625_FD_202498 | JGI IMG/M metagenome (GOLD analysis project Ga0247727, IMG submission 202498) | Biofilm microbial communities from Wishing Well Cave, Virginia, United States - WW16-25 | ecosystem: Environmental > Aquatic > Deep subsurface > Groundwater > Cave microbial mat | place...
CACCTGCAACCAGGTAGGTTGGCACTACATCTCGATTGGCCGCCTCACTCGGCGATCCTGCTCTCCGTTCGCAGAGAACGACCCCGAATTATTTTTCACATCGTCCCAACTGCGGAAGTTGGGTTAGATCCGCTTCCGCAGCCGCTGCACTTCATGCTCCAAGCTCATTGCACCCGCCAGCAGCCGCTTGCGCGCCGACGGATCCCTGGGCAGGTAGCGCGTCCACGATTTCACCATGATCCGCCAACGCTCCAGCGCGGCGGCCCAACGGTGCCCGGTGAGCCGGCGGGTCTCCTCTCTGCGCGGGCGACGCTGGAACCGGGCGATGGCCGTCAGGAAGGGGCGAAAGGACATACGTTCCAAGGTCTGGAGGTCCTGCGTGAGCAGGTACCTCGTGCCCGCCGCACACAGGACAGAGATCCGGTACAGCTTGGCGAGCCCCAGGCTGGCGAGTGCATCGATGGCCCCCGGATTGGCGTTGGCCCACGTCGCCAGACGACGCTGTTGCATCGCGGTCGTACGCCCCGCCCCGATCTCCCTGAGCCAGTCGTAGTAGCCCTTCTTGTGGGTTGCGCGCCACTTGATGATGATTCGCCCGAGCCTCAACACGGCGGTGACCGTCGTCGCATTCGCAGACCGTCGAACTCGTAGGTACTCCTCCGTGAGGCGCTTGCCTTCCGCATCGTCCGGAAGGGCCTCCGCCGCCCTAAGGACCCGGAACACGGACAACCGGCGCGTCGCACTGCTCATACTTGCCTCCGTAAAACAGTGGATTCCGAAGTGGAATCCCTACTTAGGTGTGCAGTTCGGAGGCGAAAGTGGTATAGGAAAATTTCAAGTCATTGGAGCGCATGGGATAAGATCGCGAGTTCCACTTTAAAGTGAACCTCCGGCGCGCCTGACCGCCACCTAGGTGACGCGACCGCGTCACCTGTGTGGCGGTCGCTACGGAATCAACTCGGTTGCTGAGTCGTAGAGCGCCCCGGCGTCCCCCGTCGACTTCAGCCGCTCCAGCAGCACATCCATCGATGGCGCGAGCGTCTTCACGACCTCCTTGCCGTTGAGAATGAACTTCACCGGCTTGGAGTAGTCCACGAGCTTGCCGTTCAACCACACCTTGAGAGATGTTGCCCCCGCCGCTTTCAGCGTGACGACGTTGTCCTGGATCTCTGCGTCGACCGACGCGTTGGGCTTGTACCCCTTCTCAGGATCGAACGACACGCCCTTGGCAGCGACAACCGCTTCGATCCAATACCCGCCGCCAGAGCGGAGAAGCCGCAGCGAGACCCGCTTCGGATAGGGTTCGCGCGCCCGAGTCGACATCCACTCGAGTGCGTTGCCGCGGTCCACGATCACATCCGTGTGCCCCAGCGCAGGGAGCTCTCGATAGACGTGATCCACGCCCTCGGCTTTCAGCACGTCGACCATCGTTCGCGTTGCGGCAACCGGGCAGATCGTGTCGGCGTCGCCATGGACGACGAACCAGCCTTGGCCGCGGAGATTCGCCGCCATCTGGAGGAAATTGCGCGGGAAGCCCGAGAAGGGCGCGGCCGCGGCGAAGCGGTCGGGGGTCAGCGCCGCGAGCAACCAGTCGGCGTGCGCCGTCATGGAAATCCCCGTCAGGTAGATGCGGTTCGGATCAACCGGCACCCTCCATCCGACATCGCGCACCAGGGCGGCGTAGATGTCGCCGAGGCACAGGTCGCGATCGACCCCCTCCAACGCCTTGAGGTCGTCGAACGAGGCGATTTCGTCGAGCACGTTCGCGCGGAGCACGAAGAGATCCCGTGCGCCGGCGTTCACCCAGTTCTTGTGATCGTCCTGACCCTTCGGATGACCCGGGTCGAGCAGCAGCGGCCACGCTCCACCCTTGCGAGCCTCCTCCGGAATCCACATCTCGTAGGTCCACTCGTGATCCCGGGCTCGGAAAGTGAACTTCTTGTACCCGGACGCCCATGGCGGGGGCCCCAGCCCCTGCGCCACGGCTTTCTCCACGTCGGCGAACGACCCCGCCACCGGCTTGTCGCCGCCGCCTACGAACTTCGCGAGCGCGTCGCGGAGTTTCATCTCCTCCTCGCCCAGTTTGGGCGGATCGGCGGCTTTGACCGCCTTGATCTCGCAGAGCTTCATGTTGTCAAACCAGGCTTCGCCCGTCCCGGTGAGGACACACCGGACGACGAGCACCTTGGTCTTCTTGGGAATCTCGCCCTGTGCCGCCACGGCCGTCCAGGCAAACGTCCCGTACAGCCCGCCGTATCGACGGCAGCGATAGCGGGCGAGCTCCCGATCGGCCTCGTCAAAGCACTGGATCCATGCGTCCGCAACCGTGACGCTCTTTCCCCGCACGTGCCCTGACAGCCGAAGCCACTTCCCACGCAAGTCCGCCGCGGCATTGCCCTCGAGTCTCTGCGTGAAGCTGTTCGCCGCCAGATTCCCGGGCTCGGTGTTCTTCACGCGCACGCTCTGCTTGCCGTCCTTCGCGTCGTTCTCGTCCAGGGTGAACTCAACGGACTTGCGGAACTGGGGAAGCGTGATGGCGGACCAGTCGCGCGGATGGGTGCCATCGACCGCCTCAAACGAGGGGTTCGCCAGGAGATTGCGCCCGTCCGGTGCCTGCTGCTGTGGCGCTGCCGCCAGGACCACCGCGACCCACCACGCCGCGCGCGAAGGCACTACTCGTTCCCGTAGATGTCCAAGCCGCTCTTTGTCTGGATGAAGAGCCGGCCGCGTCGCACCAGCATCGGCTTGCCTTCAGCGCCGGCAACCACGTCCGCCGCCTCCAGCCGCAGCCGCCCGCCGTCCGACGTTCCATAGACCATGGCGATCAGGCTCTCCGTCGTTTCGGTAGGCCGCGTTCCGCGCGCCGCGAGGATCACCACCGTGTCCAACGGCACGATCGTCAGCTCCCCGCCCGCGGACGGGAACGGAGCCACCGCGTCCCACAGCATCTCGAACTTCGGATCTTCCTTCTTGGCCGGCTCGAGGATCCGGTAGGCCGTCAGGAACGCCCGACGGTCCGATCCTCCGCTTCCCTGGAGCTTCGACTTCGGAATGTTGTAGACGTAGACGGTCCCGTCGTCGCCGATGACCACGGTGTTCAGCCGGTTCGACGGAATGGTTCGATCGTCGGGAAGGATCAGGATGCCGTACTCCTGTCCCGTCTTGATCGAGAAGAGCACGATCTTCTGGAAGACGGTCCCCTGCCACGGCGGAATGAGGATGGCGATGTAGTTCTTCCCAGCCACGACGCCGGCCATCTGCGAATTTGGATCGAAGTACTTCTGGATGGCAATGTCGGGGAGCTTCGGCGCCTGGGGCCCGTACGACACGGTCTTGAGCACCCGGTTGTTGAGCTCGACATAGAAGACCATGCCGCGCTCAGCGTCCATCGCCACGGACTGGATCGCGCCGGGCATCTTGTAGCCCGGTTGGGTTTTGCCATCGGCCAGCGCGAGAATCACCACCTCCGAACTGCGGATGTTGTCCCTGCAGTTGTCGACGAGCATCGCCACCTTGTCGATCGCGGCGAGCGGCAGGAAACTGATCTTGTGCATCGCGTAGCCGTTCGGATCGAACGGGAAGCTCTTCGCCCAAGCCACCTCCCCGGTCGTCTCGTCGAGCACGAGCAGGCGGGCGTATGCGTCTTCGTACGCGAGCACGCGCTCCGTTTCCTGCATCTGGCTTGAGAGGCTGCGGAACGGTGACCGCATCTGGCCCCGCAGGTGCTCATGGATGAGCACGCGGCCTTCCGAGTAGCCGACGCGGACCAGCGAGAACCGGTCGCGAACACTGCGAAACACCCACGAGGTCTTCCCCGTGCGCACATCGACGGATGCCGCCAGGTCCTCCCAGGCGACGACGATGCTGTAGTCACGCGTGAACGCCGCGCCGACAACCGCCGGACGGGCGGCGGCAGGCCATGGAATCCGCTCGACCACGATCTCCTGCGCCTTGTCGCCGCGCATGATCTGGAACTTCACCGTTCCCGTGGCCGCTGCGGCCGTGTCGTCGAACGTCAGCGCGTTGACCGACGTCCCATTCACTAGCAGGACAATGTCGCCCGTCTGAAGTCCTGCCTTTTCCGCAGGTGAACCGTCCTGAACATCGATGACGCGCACGCCGGGATCGGCACCACATTTCACATCTTCATACCCCAGGCCGATGTAGCCACCGGGGTGCAGCGCCGTCCAGACCTTCTCTTTCTTCTTCAGGTCCCAAAGCTCGACGCTTGAACCGCGCACCAGGAGTTCGTGATCGCCGGTGTAGCCCGGGGGTACCTCGCCGGCCACCACCAGGGGCACGGCGGCCGTCGACGTCTCGAATCGGTTGCCACCCGTCGGCGCACCCTCGATCGTCAACAGCTTCGCGATGGGGTCCACCAGGATGCGCTGGTCCTCGACCAGGTGCGACTTGATCTCCTCGAGCTTCTTGTCAACCACGGACTGGATGGAGACTTCCTGCTCCCCGACCTTGACCATCTGCGTGCCGAAGTTCTCCCCCATCTTCTTGAGCTCGTCCCACAGCCGCCGCCAATCCCCGAGCTTCTCGAGCGCCTCCGTGACCGTTCGCTGGAGGTCGACCGACCACTTGTCGGGGTGCTTTTCCTTGAATTCACGCAGCGTGGCGATGACCTTCTTCCAGTTGCCCTCGGTGGCGTAGTCGGCCGCCATCTTCTGATAGGCCTCGAGCGCCGCCTTGGTCTGCGGATAAAGGTCGATGACGCGGCGCATCGCGTCGCCGCCCTTGTCGGCGAGCTTGTCAAACTCCGCCCTCGCCGCCTTCTCCACGGGCTCGAGGACCTCGTCGCCGTAGGTCTTGCCGAGCTCGCGGATCCGGCCGACGGCGTACGTCCACATTTTCTGGATCAGGTCGCCGCTCTCAGGCTTGTAGTAGCTGTCACGCGACCGCTCGACGATCTGCTGGTACTCCTCGACCGCCTTTTTCGCCAGTTCCTTCTGTGCCGCGGGATCATCCTTCTTCTCGGCGGCGACCTTCTCGTAGGTCTCCGCGAGCCGTCGCGTCGCGTCGGCAAACGTCGCCTCGTCGTAAGCGAAGCCCTTCGCCGCCTTGTAGTAGTCGATCGCGAGCAGGTGCGGCGCGGCCTCCGTCTGTGCAAACGCCTCGTTGCCGCGCTTGAGATAGATCTGGTGCAGCTCCGTCTTTACGTCGAGGACCTTCTTCTCGTAGCGCGGGTCGCCCTTGGCCGCGTCGATGAAGGCAAGATAGCTCTCGGCCGCATCCACGAGCTTTTCGTTCTGGCGCATGATGTCGCCGTGCTCGAGGAACGCCGCGGGATTCGGCGGGCTCTGAACGAGCCGCTGCACGAACTCCTTCCGGATCGTCTCGACGTCGGTGTAGACCATCGCCCGCGTCCCCGTCATGACGACGAGGTAGTCGCCGGCAACGAGCAGGTTTCCGTATTCGCCGACCTCCTGCCACTTCACCTGGTCCAGGTTCTTGAACGAACCCAGCCCGTAGTAGATCGAGAGCGTCCCGATGTTGTCTTCACACGTCGGGAAGTAGATGACCTCGCCGTCAATCAGGCCCTTGCCACAGCGCGACACGTTCGAGCGGGGCAGGCTGTACGCCCGTCCGGCCGGCGTCCGGACCTTGCCGTCGGCCACGCGGTCGACCATGTTGACGACGAAGCTCTCGACACCGCCGAGAATCATCCAGTCTTCCATCAGGCCGACAAGCTGCGTGATGTTCCGCCAGGCCATGTCCTTCTGCCCCGTTCCCGCGGGCGGCGTGGGGAACGCGAGCTTCGCGCCGTCGCTGATGCTAAAGACCTGCATTTCGACCTGGTCCTGCGGCAGGACGTACATCTTTCCGCGATGGATCAGGGGCCAGCTGGCGTGGCGGATGAACTGCGGACCTTCGCCGTTCCAGCGATCCATGCGCTGCGCCTGCCTCGGGTAGCGCGACAGCCAGAGCACATTGCCGCTGACGGCGTGGACCGCGGCCACTACTCCCAGGTTGGAGTGCACGTAAAGCACGCCGCCCTGTTCGACCAGCGTCGTCAGGTACGTCACCCACCGGCCGCCACCGCCAAAGAACCGCCCGGCGCCCCCGGTCACGGAGGCGAGGAAGCTGTGCCACCGGAATTCACCGGTCCGCCGGTCGAAACAGACCACCCGGCTCTCCGGTTCGCCCAGCGGCGAGGTGCAGATGCCGACGTAGAGGTTGTCGCCGCGAACCAGCGGCGGCGTGGAGAACGCCCAGTTGCGGTCGAAGAACTCCTGTTTCTTGAGCACCGCCTGGAGCGCCGCGTCGTCCGTATCCCACACCAGCTTGCCTGTGACCGCGTCGATGCAGACGAGCCGCTGCGGTCCCTCGAAGAAATCCTGCTGGTTCGGATTCGGCTGACCCTGCGGACGCTTCTCACTGAAGACCGTGACATAGGCGATGCCATCCTGGATCGAAGCGCCGATTTCGGGGGACGAGGCCTGGCCGTAGTCGTTCCGGACATTGCCGAACTGGCGCTTGATGGCTCCTTCGCGCGGGAACCGCCACATCACGCCCGTTGAGGCGTTCGTCGATGTCACCTTCTGCGGATTGACGGCGATGACGCGCTGGCCGTCGGTCACGACGAGGATGTCGCGGCCCTTGACCTTCTCGTACGCCGCGAAGAAGGGAAACTCCGGCTGGACCTGCGCCGGCTGCGGCTGGCGGAATCGCGGCTGGTTCCGCGGCGCCGGCTGCCCCGAGTTGTCGGTGAAGTCGAACGTCCACCGCTTGATGTCGTTGCGCACGCCGATCAGGCGGCGCTGGAACCGGCTCTCCGGTTCGGGGAAGGTCGGCTGCTTCGTCGTGATCGGCGCGGCGACCGCGGGAACGATGACGAGCGACTTGAGGTACGCGCTCAGCGTCGTCTTGCGCCCTCCGGCGGTGATGTCCCCATCGATCTTCTTCGCGGCGGCGATGGACCGCACCTGGTCCAGCGCCGGGGCATTGCCCGACGCGTAGGCCGCCATTGCCATCTTCGCGGCCGTCACGTGCTTCGGAATCTCGCTGTCGGGATAATGCTCCAGGAGGCGGCGCCAGTAGAAGATCGCCTGGTCGTTCCGACGCTCCTCGAAATACTGGTTGCCCAGCCGGTCAAGGGCGTCATCCACGATCTTGGCGAAGAAGTACTTCTCGACCACCGCCTGGACACCCGCCCGGTCGTTCGCCTCCAGCGCCTTGCGGTACTCCGCCACCGCCCTGCCGTCGTTTTCGATCCGGTAGTACTCCAGGGCGTCCGGCGGCAGCTTGCTGAACTCGCGGTTGAGGTACTCGATCACACCGATCCAGATGTTCTGCGACGGATTGGGACGGACGAGCTTCTGCTGGTACTTGACGATGGCAATGTTGTAGGCGTCGAACAGCGACCGCCAGTCGCCCAGGTCCTGGGCCTTCTTGATCCGGTCCAGGAACTCCTTCTTGATCTCGTCGACGAAGACGCCATCCTCGGGATCCTGCTGCTGCACAGGAGCGGCCACGGGGACGAGAAAGAAGAGCGGAGTCAGGCGCAGGAACAGCCTCACGGGGGCCTCCATTGGCTGGTGCATCCCGACGGCAGGACACGGACCTGGCATCGGGAAGGGTCACTACACGATACGTTACGTTTGACGGAGGTCGGCCCCTCCGGTTCTCGCCATTCTAGCGGATTGATCCGCGCGGTTTAAAAGCAGAACGGGCTGCCGTGGTCGGGCAGCCCGTTCGAAATCTCGGAGGATCTACTTGAACTGCCGGAGCATGTTCAGCATCCGGTCGACCTCGGTGTGGATCTTCTTCGACTGCGTCACGATCAGCAGGCCGTTCGCCAGCGTGATGGAGGCGTTCGGGTTGTCATCCCACGACTTCTCACCCGTGTTCGACTTCACCAGCTCCGAGATGAAGTCCTCGGTGATCGTGGACTTCGCCTCCGAATCGAGCGAGAACGTGGCGCCCGTCAGCGGCGTGCCGCCGGAGGGGGAGGCCAGTTCGACCTTGGGCCCCGGGAAATCGGCGATCTTGAAGAGCAGGTCGCGCACGTCGTAGACACGCGTGACCACCGACGTGTTCACCTTGTCCTTGGGCATGATGACGAGGACGCCATCCCGGTAGGTGCACGCGAGCTCCTTCGACTGGAGCATGAGCTTGAGGGCGCTCTTCAGCAGGAGGTCCTTCACCTTCAGGTTCACCTTCAGCTGGTCCTCGCTCAGCTTGGTATGAACCTCCGCGTCCACGACGATGTTGATGTTCGTCATGTCCCGGATGTAGTTCAACGCGTCGTCCAGCGACGCGGCGTTGAAGTCCACCGTGATCCGCTGGTTGTTGAGCTTGTTCAGGATCTCCTGCTTCTTCGGATCGATGTCGTCCTGCGCGAACGCGGCGCACGTCATGGCGGCCACCGCCGCGGTCAGGACCCACTGCTTGAGCATATGTCCTCCTCGTCCTTACACCTTACCTGACGCCCGCAGGCCGCACAGGTAAAAACAATCCGCAAAAAAACGTCTACCTCATCTGGCGAAGCTTGTTGAGGAAGTCCGCGATCTCCCGGTGCGACGACGTGCCCTGGCTCACGATCAGCATCCCATTGGCGTAGGTGATGCTGCACGCCGGGTTCTCCCAGCTCCCGCCGCCGGTGTTGCCCTTCACGAGTTCCATCAGGAGATCTTCCTCGAACTGGGGCTTGGGCGGCTCCGGATCCCAGCCGACAGTAATCGTGGGTCCCTGCGCCGGGTTGGAGGACAGCTCCACCTTCGGACCGGGGAAGTCGCCGACTCTCAGCATCAGGTCCCGCACGTCGTAAACCTGCACCGTCGTCGCCGAGCTGACCCCGCCCTTCGGCATCACGACCATCACGCCGTCGCGCCACACCGCCGTAAGCTCTTTCGGAGTCAGCAGGAGCTTGACCACGGTCTTCAAGCTCAGGTCCTTCACCTTCAGCGTGATCTTCTCGTCGGCCTTGTCGTTGCACGCCGCGTCGATGTGGAAATTCAGCCCGCTGAGATCACGCAGGTAGTCGATCGCCGCCCGCACCGTGGTGTCGGCGAAGTCGACCGTCACCTTCAGCCCGTTGAGCTTCCCGACCGCGTCACGCTTCCGTGGGTCGACATCCTCCTGCGCGCGCGCCGCCGAGACCATCACCGCCGCCGCCGCCATCGCCGTCATCAGCTTTTTCATCGAACGCTCCTTTGCAAATCCGGAAAGTTCGATGCCGTCGCCGGCCGCCCGGTAAAACGCGTTTACGCGATTTCGTAGAAACTCACGGTCGTGCCTCCATAGACGCGTTGGTCGACGCGCTTTCCGCCGCCCCACGAATCGGCCAGCACCTGCGTCGAGCGGTGCTCGACGAGCACGAGGGCTCCGCGGTCGAGCGCCAGATCGCGCACGGCCTTTTCCAGGTCCATCCCGCGTTCGTCGTACATCCGGTAGGGCGGATCGACGAAGACGAGCGAGAAGCGCCGATCGCCCACGAGCCTGGCGGCATCGAAGGCGCTGCCGGGCATCAACTCCGCCCGGCTCCCGAACTTCAGCTTCGCCACGTTTTTCTCCAACGTCTCGATGCAGCGCTCATCGACGTCCAGGAAGACGCCATGCGCCGCACCGCGGCTCAACGCCTCGAGGCCCAAGCTGCCCGTCCCGGCGAAGAGATCGAGAACTCGCGCACCGTCGAGTCTCGGCTTGAGGATTTCGAAGACCGAGATGCGCATCCGCGCCAAGGCAGGGCGGACGTCAAGTCCTGGGACCGAGAAGAGCTTCGCGCCCTTCCCGGTGCCTCCGGTGAGCCGAAGGCCCCAGTCGCCTATTTGTCCTTTCGACGGGCCGCGAGCCACGCCCGACCCTCCTCGACAAGTTGCGGATCCGGATCGCCCTCGAGCGGCTCGCCGACGATCCGCCGAAGCAGCAGGTAGGCGGCGGCGGCGTCGGCCCCCGTCCGCTCCGTCAGCACCTTCTCAAGCCGGAGCTGCTGCGACGAACCGACGACGGACTTCAGCCGGACCAGCACCGCCTTGCGCACGTCGATCGAAACAGTCTCCAATCCCCCGACCTCGAGGAACCCGATGGCCCAGTCAATGATCGCGAGCGACGGCTTGTCTCCCCAGTCGCGCCGGACCAGCGCCTCGAGGACCGCCGCCCGCGATGCCGCTGCCGGCACGAGTGTGCCGTCGCGCCGCTGGACGTATCGCCCCGCCTGCTGTGTCGCCCCCTCGAGGAGCCTTGAAGCAAGCGCCGGCTCCCCGACCGCCACGCGCACGACCTCGTCGAGCGTCACGGAACCGTCCAGCGAAAGCAGCAACGCCACGAGTTGGGCCGTCTGGACCGCACCATCGCCGCCCCGCAAGAGCCGGTCGGCCACAATCGTCGGCCGAGGGCCCTCCTTCAGGAACGACTCCATCGCCGCATCAACCCAGATCGGCAGCGCCGGGTTGGACAACCGCTCAGCCGCCGTGCCCGACCGCGTTGTGTTCAACTGCTCCGCCCAGTCGGGAAGCGGCGTCCCCGCGAGGCTGCGATACTCGCCCGACTCCGCCCTGAGCACGACGCCGATCCGCGGCGCGCGTGTGACGAACGCAAGCTCCCGGTGATCCGTGCTGATCGCGCAGTTCTCCCCGTACGCCACGTCGAAAGCCCCGACGTTCATGAGCTGCTTGATGGCCGCCGCCGACGCCATGACGCTCCGCGCAACCGGTCCTGCCCCCGTGCGTCCCGTCGGCGTGCTGATGCGCTCGTCGATGGTCTTCCGGTCGATCTCCGACCGCCGGTAGGTCTTCATCATCACGAACCCGACCCGCGTGTCGTTCTCTTCGAAGCGCGGCTGCGTGTACGACTGCGACTCGAGGCGGTACCCGTCCAGCGGCGACTTGCGGAAGCGCGGCGCCGCGGCCGCCGCCCACGTCACGATCCCGCAGAAGATCACGAAGCCGATGAGCGTCGCGATCGCGAGGATGTTGAACCAGCGACGGTCCTTCACAGGCGCGACATCCTACTCCATCAGCGCCTTGCGACGGAGGACGTGGTGGTAGTGCTGCGCAAAGCGGTGTGCCTCATCGCGCACGTACATCATCAGCCGGAGCGCGGCGGACGACTTGTCCAGCCGGAGCGGCTGGGCGCTCCCTCCCATCCCGAGGGAGTCGGCGCGCACCGCGGACGAGCCGAGGGGGTTCCACCGGTACAGGATCTCCTCCTGCTTCGCGAGCGACAGCAGCAGGCTCGCCGCTCCCGACGCCGCCATCGCCTCCGCGGCCGCGCGCAGTTGTCCGGGACCGCCGTCGACCAGCAGGACCTCCGGCATCAGCTGCTCCTCGTCCTTCAGACGCGTGAAGCGCCGCCGGACGACCTCGTGGATCGACGCGTAGTCGTCGCCGCCCTCGGCGATCTTCACGCGGAACCGACGGTACCCGCTCTTGAACGGAACCCCGTCGACGAACGCGACGAGCGATCCGACGGCCTCGGCCCCCTGCAGGTGCGCGATGTCGACTCCTTCGATGACGCGCGGCGCCTTGGGAAGGCCCAGCACCTTCGCCAGCTCCTCGAGCCCGTCGCTTGGATCCATCGGCGTGATGTCGCCTTCGACGAAGTCCAGTTCGAGCGCGTGCTTCGCGAGCGCGTCAATCGCCTTCACCTGGTCCCGCAGCTCCGCCGCGCGCTCGTATTCCTGCCTCTTCGCCGCCTCCTTCATCCGCGCCTTGAGCGAGCCGAGGAGCTTCTCGCGATCCCCGCGCAGGAACGACTTGAACGACTCCACGTCCGCGGCGTAGTCGTCCTTCGTGACTTTCATCGCGCAGGGGGCCGTGCACCGGTGGATCGCGTACAGGAGGCACGGCCGGAAGAAGCGGCGCTTCTCGTCTTCGTCGCGCATTTCGATCCGGCAGGTGGCGAACTTGAAGATGCGCTGGAGCACCTTGACCGCCTCCCGCAGGTCGGTCGCACTGGTGAACGGACCGTACATCTCAGCGTTGACGTCGTCGGTCTCACGCCCGACCCAGACCTTCGGGAAGTCGTCGAACCGCGTGATCGCCAGCATCGTGAAGGTCTTGTCGTCGCGCAGCTTGATGTTGTATTTCGGCTGCGTGTCCTTCACGAGACGAGCCTCCAGGAGCAGGGCGTCGACCTCGCTCGGGGTCTGGAGCACGTCGACGTCGGCCGCCTGCGCCACCATCGACTTCAGCCGCTCGTCGCCGTAGCTCTCATGGAAATAGGTCGAGACGCGGGCGCGAAGATCGCGCGCCTTCCCGATGTAGAGCGTGACCCCCTTCGCGTCCTTGAAGAAGTAGACCCCCGGCGACTCCGGGAGCTTTGCCACCTTCTCTTTGAGCGTCACGGCGTGTAATTATAGGCGCGTGATGAGAATGTTGCTGGCCGCGGTGATCCTGCTCGCGCAGGCGGATGAGAAGCCGAAGACCGACTTCTCGAAGTTCACGATGGCCCGCGAGTTCCAGTGGGTCGCGAAGACCATGACCGCCTCCCCCGACGGCAAGTACATCTGGACGGACAAGGGCACGGTGAAGGTCACGGACTGGTCCGTCATCAACGAGGGGAAATTCCTCAAGACGCTCGTCTTCGTCGAGGACGGGAAGACCACCGTCGCGCTCGGTGCAACCGAATCGGACGGAATGATCCTCTACAGCCTCCCGGACTGGAAGAACCTGAACGCCGGGGCACTCGGCGGTTCGTTCGTCTCGTGCGACATCGCGAAGGACCGCAAGACCATCGCCGCGGTCGGGCCCTTCCAGGACGCCATCTGCGTCGTGACGCGGTGGGAGTCGTCGACGCCGGCCCGCGAGGTCTACAAGGGCCCGGCGATGATGTACGTCCGGTTCGTCGACGCGAACCGCTTCGTGACCGTCGGCAAGGATGGAACCGTTCACCTGTGGGAAGTCGGCAAGGACAAGCCGGTTGTTTCGGCCAAGGCGTGCGACGGTGAGCCGGTGTGTGCCGTGATCACTCCGGATCGGAAGTGGCTCTTCGTCGCGGGCGGCAGCGCGATTCGCCGGTTCGGCACCACGGACTTGAAGGACGACGCCGTGCCCGTCGACAAGATGCCGACGAAGCCGGCGCTCGCCGTGAGTCCCAAGAGCCGCGTGCTCGCCGTTTACGGCGACGGGCCCTGCAGCTTCTACAGCCCCGAGACCCTCAAGCTGGTTTCCACGCCGCTCGGGCCCGACGCGACGGTCGCCACCGTCGCCTTCGCCCCCGATGAGAGCTACGCGGCGCTCGGCGAGGCGGGCGAGCGTCGCATGACGATGGTCCTTGTGGCCGACGGAACGAAGACCTTCGAATTCCAGACGCTGACGCCGCCCGTGGCCATCGCCGTCGGCCCCAAAGGGGCGTGGATCCTCCAGTCGAACAAAACGCAGACCTACGCGTACGCGCCCCCGGCGAAGAAGAAGTAGCCAGTCTCCGCCTCCCCGGCTTCACGCCTCCACCTGCTTGTTGCGTCGGGGCGCCGCTCCCAATAGAATCCGCACCCTTCTCACGAGGATCCTATGGCCGAAACCCACACCCACGATGACGAAGAGCAGGAGAAGCTCGAGCCCAAGGTCGAGACCCAGGAGGTCGGGCCCTGCAAGATCAAGGTGCGGATTGAAGTCGACGCGGCAAAGGTCAAGGATCGCATCGACCACAAGTACCAGGACCTCAACGAGAAGATGCAGTTCCCCGGCTTCCGTCCCGGCAAGACCCCGCGGAACATCATCGAACGCAAGTACGGGAAGTCGATCCTCGATGACGTGAAGTTCGAGCTCCTCTCCCAATCGTTCGAGGAGGCGAAGGAGGCCAACAAGCTGGAGCCGCTCGGCGAGCCCGAGTTCGACCCCGAGAAAATCGAGGTCAAGGAGGGTGCGGCGTTCGGCTACGAATTCACGATCGAGGTAAAGCCGTCCTTTGACCTCAAGAACTACAAGGGTGTGAAGGTCGCCAAGCAGGCGATCGCGGTCGAGGAGACGGAAATCGACCAACACCTCGACGAGATCCGGGAGCACAAGGCGGAGCTCGTCCCCGCCGAGGACGGCGCCAAGGAGAAGGACGCCATCGTGGCGGACTTCGAACTCGTCGTCGACGGCACGTCGCACGACAAGACGGAGAACGGCCAGGTCAACCTGATGCCGAACATCTCCTTCTACGGCAGGGAGCTGCCCGACTTCAGCAAGAGCGTCGAGGGCCACAAGGCGGGCGACGTCGTCGAGTACCCCATCGACCTTCCGGCCGACTTCAAGCACAAGGCCATCGCCGGGAAGAAAGGCGTCATCAAAACGACGCTCAAGACCGTGAAGCGCCGCAAGCTCCCCGAGGTCAACGCCGAGTTCGCCAAGTCGTTCGACTGCGACACGGTCCAGGAGCTGCGCGACGACGTCAAGAAGCGGCTGCTCAAGGCCAAAGAGCGCGAGGCGAAGGAGAAGATGGGCGACGCGATCGTTGAGACGCTCATCAAGGAGAACGACTTCAAGCTGCCCGAGGGCTACGTAAAGACGCAAGGCGAGGCGCTGGAGAAGCGCGCGCGCGCGGAGCTGACCATGCACGGCGCGGCGAAGGAGAAGGTCGACGAAGAAGTCAGCAAGCAGCTCGAGGGGTCGAAGGACCGAATCGAGTCGGCGATCAAGGAGGAGCTGATCCTGGACCAGATCGCGTCCAAGGAGAAGCTGTTCGTGACGGAGGAGGAGGTCGAGGACCGCCTCTTCAAGATGGCCAACGAGATGGGGCAGCCGGTGGCAGAGGTCCGAGCCTACTTCGAGGAACACGGCTACCTGGCGCATATCCGCCGGACGATGCGCCGGGAAAAGGTGCGCGAGCTGCTCGTGGAGAAGGCCCTGGTCGAATAAGGTGCGGAGTTGCTCGACATCTCCGGAGTCTTCGCTATAACGTGATCGAGGAAGAGACCGAAGATCGAAGATCGGAGACCAAAGAACAGGGCAAAGAGCAAAGAGGAGAGGCGAGAGGACAGAGACTGGAGCTTTGTTCTTTTCTTTGATCTCCCATCTCGGATCTTTGGTCTTTCCCCCGAAGGGGGTCCCATGGGTTACCTGACGCCGATCGTCATCGAGAAGACGGGCCGCGGCGAGCGCGCCTATGACATCTGGTCGCGGCTCCTGAAGGACCGCATCATCTTCATCGGCGGGATTGACGACTACACCGCGAACCTCGCCATCGCGCAGATGCTCTTCCTGCAGATGGAGAACAAGAGCCAGGACATCAACATCTACATCAACAGCCCCGGCGGGTCCGTCACCGCGGGCCAGGCGATCTACGACACCATGCAATTCGTCCACTGCGATGTGGCCACGTACTGCGTGGGGCAGGCGGCGAGCATGGGCGCGCTCCTGCTCACGGCGGGCACGAAGGGCAAGCGCTACACCCTTCCGAACTCGCGGGTCATGATCCACCAGCCGTGGGGCGGCGCCCAGGGCACCGCGAGCGACATCAAGATCCACGCGGAAGAGCTCCTCTACCACAAGAAGTGGCTGAACGAGCACTTCGCCAGGCACACGGGCCAGGCCGTGGACAAGATTGCCCACGACTCCGACCGCGATAAGTTCATGTCGGCGCACGAAGCGAAGACCTACGGGCTCGTGGACGAGGTCGTCGAATCGCTCAAGGACCAGCCCGGCGCCAAGGGCGGCGGCGACATGGCGGCCCGCGAGGATCGGTGAACGCGAACCCCGGAGGCTCGCCTCGAGCGAGGGCGGCCCGGCCGCCGGAGTCGGGAGCTTCCACGGTTTTTTGCGCCCATCCCCTCCCCGGAACCGTGATAGACTCTTCGAAGCTTATGGGGGCTGCGCGGCTGGAGAGCCGATACTAAGAGCATGAGCACGAAGAAGCGGGGCGAGGGAAAGCTCTGTTCATTCTGCGCCAAGCCGCGCGAAATGGTCGGCGACATCATCACCGGCCCCGGCGACGTCTGCATCTGCACCGAGTGTGTCGAAGTCTGCAACCAGATCCTGCGCGTCGAGAAGAAACAGTACAAGACCGCCAAGACCGGCCACCGGCCCTACCCGATCAAGCGGCTGCCGACCCCTCACGAGATCAAGGAAGAGCTCGACAAGTACATCATCGGCCAGGACCGCACGAAGAAGGCCGTCGCCGTGGCGGTGAACAACCACTACAAGCGGATCATGAATCCGCAGGTGGAGAACGACGTCGAGCTCGAGAAATCGAACATCCTCCTCATCGGACCGACCGGCTCGGGCAAGACGCTCATCGCCCGCACGCTCGCCAAGGTCCTTGACGTCCCGTTCGCCATCGGCGACGCGACCACGCTGACCGAGGCCGGCTACGTCGGCGAAGACGTGGAGAACCTCCTGCTCAAGCTCCTGCACGAGACGGAATTCGACGTCGAGCGCGCCGAGCGCGGCATCATCTTCATCGACGAGATCGACAAGATCGGCAAGACGTGGAACAACCCGTCGATCACGCGCGACGTCTCCGGCGAGGGCGTGCAGCAGGCGCTGCTCAAGATGCTCGAGGGCACGATCTCGAACGTCCCGCCCCAGGGCGGCCGCAAGCACCCCGAGCAGGAGTACATCCAGGTCGACACGTCGCACATCCTCTTCATCTGCGGCGGCGCGTTCGACGGCGTCGAGAACATCATCGCCAAGCGTCGCGGCAAGAAGCAGATCGGCTTCAAGACCGACACTCCGACCAGCGGCAATCTCACGGAAGCAGAGCACGGCGACGTGCTCGAGGCCATCGAGCCCGAGGATCTCATCGAGTTCGGCATGATCCCGGAGTTCGTCGGCCGCCTGCCCGTGCAGTGCGTCGTCCGTCCGCTTTCCGAGGACCAGCTCGTCCGGGTCCTGACCGAGCCCAGGAACGCGATCGTCCGGCAGTACAAGAAGTTCTTCGAGATGGAGAGCGCGCGCCTCGAATGGACGCCGGAGGCGCTGCGCGAAATCGCCCGCAAGGCGATCTCGAAGAAGACGGGGGCCCGCGCCCTGCGGCAGATCATCGAGGGGCTGATGCTCGACGTCATGTTCGAGCTGCCCAACCGCAAGGACTCGCGCGAGTACCTCATGACCGACCGGATGGTGCGCGGCGAGGAGCCGATCGTTGCCCGGGGCGTGAAGCCCAAGAAGGAGCCCGCGCCCGCGCCCGTCAAGGACGAGAAGAAGGAAGCGTCCTAGTAGGTCGTCCGCGATGAAACTCTCCGCCAAGGACCGCGATCTCATTGCCGCCGCGAACGACTTGATCACCCGCCTCTACGAGCCCGACCGCCACCACGTCGCTGCCGCCCTTCGCACCAAGGCCGGCCGCATCTTCACCGCCGTCCACCTCGACACCTACGTCGGCTGCTGCGCCGTCTGCGCCGAAGCCGCCGTCGTCGCCAAGGCGTTGAGCGAAGGCGAACGCGATCTCGACACCATCGTCGCCGTCCGCTATCGCGGCAAGGGGACGCCGAAGATCGTCAGCCCCTGCGGAATCTGCCGCGAGCTTCTCAACGACTACGGCGATCCGGCGGTGATCTACTCCAACAACGGCAGCGTGCACAAGGCGCGCGCCTCGCGTCTTCTCCCCTCCCGCTACGCGAGACAGGAAGAGCCGCGGGAGTAACGTGGCGGCTTACGTCTTCTTCGAAGCCAGGAAATTCTCGAGCGCCAGCGACAAGTCCATCGCCGATGCGTACCGGTTTCCCGGCAGCTCGTCCACGCACCGCGCGATGATCTTCATCAACCCGTCGGGCACGCCCTCCGGCAGCGGCGGCAGCTTCCCTTGCGTCGCCAGCGGCTGGAGGTCGAGCCGCCCCAGCTTGCCGTCGCAGAGCACTTCGTACATCGTCACGCCCATTCCGAAGATGTCGCTTTTCGGCGTGAACGAGCCCTCCGGCGTCACGTACGACAGTTTTTCGTCCGTCACACCGCCCAGGCCGAACTCGACGAGCTGGGCGCGGCCGTTCGTGTCGATGACGACGTTTTCCGGCGTGATGTTGCCGTGCACGATCCCTTCGCCGTGCGCGTACTGGACCGCTTCGGCCACGTGCTGCATGAACCGAGCCAGGTCGACCGGGGCGGGCTTGGCTCGCGGCAGGTTCTGCCCCTCGACAAACGCGCGCGACAGGTAGGTCCGCCCCTTGATCGTGCCGACCTCGAAGATCTGCGGGATGCTCGGGTGGCGCAGCGCCGCGGCCGTCCGCAGGTCGCGCATCATCCTCTCCTGGAGCTCCCTCTGCGGCTGCGTCACCGGCTCTTCCATGACGCGCACCGCCACGAACCGCTGGAGCGACGTGTCCCACGCCTTGAAGACCGGCCCCATCGCGTTCTCGCCCAGCGTGCTCACGACGATGTACTTCCCGAAGCCCCGGCGCAATTCGGCGAAGACCGACCGCACCTCGCTCGGCACGCTGGACGGCGACGTGAAATAGACGCGCCCCGTGTCGAGCAGGCTGCGGACCTCGTCGCCAAACTCCGCCGGCGAGGTCGGCCGGTGGCGCGGGTCCTTCGACAATGCCGAATCGATCAGCGCCTCGAGCGCCGGATGCAGATCCGGCCGGCTCGCGCGCAGCTTCGGGGCGGGACTCTCGCGGACCTTTGCCAGCACGGCGTCGACGTCTGAATCGCTGAAGGGCGGCTGACCCGTCAGGATCATGTAGAGCGTCGCCCCGAGACCGTAGACGTCGCTGAGCGGCGTCGCCACCTCGGCGTTCGCCTGCTCGGGGCTCATGTAGCTCGGCGTGCCGACGATGTGCCCCGCCTCAGACGCCAGTTCGTCAAGCGCCAGCGCGAGTCCGAAGTCGACGACGAAGACGCGGTAGTCGGGCCGGTCGGTCGAATGTTCGACGATGATGTTCTTCGGCTTGATGTCGCGGTGCACGATGCCGCGGCGGTGCGCGTAGCTGATCGCCCGCGAGACGAGGTACATCGCCTCGAGCTGCGCGGGGACCGACAGCCCGGCGTCGTCGAGGGTCCGCCCCTCGAGGTACTTCATCGCGATGTAGTGCCGCCCTGCATGCGCGAAGACCTCATAAATCGACGCGATGTTCTCGTGATCCAGCGCCGCGGCGCTGCGCGCCTCGTGGTAGAAGCGGTCCACCTCGTCGGTTTCGAGATGCGTCAGCACCTTCAGGGCGACGTGGCGCCGCAGGTCCATGTCCTCCGTCTGCCACACCTCGCCGTACGCGCCGCCTCCGATGTAGGAGAGCAGTTTGTAGCGCCGCACGATGTCGCCCGCCTTGTGGCCGAGCAGCCGGCCTGCCGCCGGTTCCTGCTCCCGGAGCACCGCCTCCGCGCTCTCGCTCGCGAGGATCTCGAGCGATCCCGTGCAATGCAGGCAGCGGTAGTCGGTGACGCCTTCGTACACCAGCATCGCGACCTCGCGGCGGCACGACTTGCAGCGCATCCTCATCGGGAAGCCCGATTAGGCGGTACCCGTCCTGTCTCGACAAGCTTTTTCAATTCAACAGCACTATAATCACCCGCGCCGATGGTGGACAAATCTCCGGCACGCGTCCGGGAGATGTTCAATGACATCTCGCCGACCTACGACCTTCTCAACCACGTCCTTTCCCTCAATGTCGATGTCCTCTGGCGTCGCCGGGCCGCCGAGCTCTGCCAGTCGCCGCACGATGCCCTCGACGTCTGCTCCGGCACGGGCGACATGGCCATCGAGCTGCGAAAACGGTGGAGCTGCCGCGTCCTCGGCACCGACTTCGCGCACGACATGCTCGCCATCGCCGGAGCCAAGGCGCACAAGAGATCCACGGAGATCCGCTTCCTTCAAGCAGACACGACCTGCCTGCCGTTTCCCGACGCGACCTTCGATTCCGTGACGGTTGCGTTCGGGATCCGGAACGTCGCCGATGCCGCCGCAGGAATCCGCGAGATGGCTCGCGTCGCGCGACCGGGTGGACGGATCGTCATTCTCGAATTCACGACTCCACCCAATCCGCTCTTGCGGCCGGCCTACCTGCTCTACTTCACCCGCATCCTCCCGCTCATCGGCAGCATCGTCTCGCGCTCGCGGCACAACGCCTACAACTACCTCCCGGAATCGGTCTCGAAGTGGCACGCTCCCGACGAACTTGGGCGTATCATGGAAGGATGCCGACTCCGCGAGGTTCGATGGGAATTGCTGACGATGGGAATCGCCGCGATTCACACGGGCATCAGAAACTAGCGCAACCTGTTGCGGCCCAGCATATTAAGCGCTTCATATTGTTTAAAGGAATCGGCCGGAATCCGTTAAAAGGTTTGAATCCCCACCCACCGGGCGCGGTTTATTGCCATGGCTGACCCTGGATCTCTGCCGTCGGATGATGATTTGGTTGCAGGGACGTTGCGTGGTGAGCGGCGTTCCTTCGACTTGCTCGTCGAGCGGTATCAGAAGTTGGTGTACTCGATCGCGTACCGCATCGTCGACAATCACACCGATGCCGACGACTTGGTCCAGATGATCTTTCTCAGGGCGTACAGCGGGCTGAAGACCTACGTCGCCGGCACCGAATTCAAGACCTGGCTCTACACGGTCGCCGTCAACACCTCGCTGAACGCTCGAAAGCAGACACGACGGCAGCGCGAAGTGGTGTTTCAAGCCGCCTCACAGAATCCCACCGAAGCGAATCCCAACCCAGGAGGAGGGATCGCCCAGGACGAGATGAAGGCAGGCATCGAGAAAGCCATCAACATGCTGCCGGAAGAACAGCGCGTGGCGCTCCTCCTGAGAATCCGCGACGGTCTCTCCCACGAAGAGATCGCCAAGATCTGCGGGACTCCGGTGGCGACGATCACCTCGCGGCTGTTCCTCGCGAGAAAAAAACTCGAAGGTCTCTTGAGAGAATTCAATACATGATTTGCGGACGGGTCCTGGAACTGCTGCCGATCCTGGCCGAGAAGATGCTCGGACCGAGGGACGTCTCCGACGTCACCGAGCATCTCCGCGGCTGCACCGGCTGCGAACGCGCGTGGAAGCGCCACCAGGCCGTCGAGCACTTCTTCGTCGTCGAGCAGGCGCCGGACCGCCCCGCTCCTTACTGGGACAACCAGCGCCGCCGCATCGTCGACCAGATCGCCTGGACGCGCGCCGACAAGCGCACCCAGGACCTCCCCCTCTCCCGCAAGCGCTTTTTCGCAATCGGCGTCGCCGCCGCGGCGGCGCTCCTCATCGCCCTCGTCGCCGCTCTCCGGGGCACATCAACCCCGGCCGCGCCCAACGTCTCCGTCACCACGCCCGAACCTCAGCCCGAGGTCACACCGAAGCCGGACCAGGCGCCGGACGTCGCCAAGGACGAACCCAGGCCCGAGCCCAAACAGGTTGAACCCAAGAAGCCGGAAACGGCTCACCAGGGTCCGAAGCCGGAGCCGAAGCAGGATCCAAAGGTCGAGCCGAAGAAGGACGATCTCGTCACGGAACCCAAGCCCGAACCGAAGCCTGAGCCCAAGCCCGAACCCAAGGACCCCAAGAAGGACCCGATTGCCGACACGCAGCCGCCGCCGAAGCCCGAGCCGAAGCAGCCTGAGAAGCCCATCGAGAAGCCGACCGTCGTCGTGCTGCTCCCGGGCGACGATGGATACCTCCTGAAGCTCGTGGACGAACAGATCGCCGCGTTCCTCGCCAAGGGAGACGTCGAGAGCATCGAGACGCTGCTCCGCTCTGGCCGTACGAGGATCGACGAGATGGCCTTCGCCTCCGAAAAGAAGACCGACATGCTTCCCGAGCTCGCCGACGCGTACGCCGCACTCCTCGGCGAAGGCGTCAGCGAGATCATCGTCCGCAAGATCGACGCCAAGACGAAGCTGAAGCTCCACGACGAAATCGTCGCGCAAGGCAAGCTGCTCGCCGGCATGAAGGGCATCGACTCCGCGATCGCCGCCGCGAACGCCGTCGCCCAGCTCCGCCTCCACCGCCCGACCTTCCGTTCGAAGGGCGCGCTCGGCGTGCTCCAGATGATGCGCGAGGCGGCCGACATTGCGTCCGCGAAGAACTTCGACGAGCGCGTCGAGAAGGCGAATTCCGTCCTCGAGCGCCGCATGGTCGAGATCTACAAGGCGATCGGCGGCAAGCAGGCGAACGCCCTGGGCGACTCCGCGATGGTCTACGAGAGGATGCTCGTCAACGGCCACGTCGAAGTGATCACGCGCGGCTACAACGCCGGCATCGACGTCACCGCCCAGAAGCGCAACCTGATGAAGGGGCTTCAGGGCTACATCGACACCCTCATCAAGTTCGAGAAGGCCGCTCCGGCCACCCTCAAGTGCCGCATCCAGGCCGTGATTGACGTGACCAAGGCCGCCCGCGAAGCGATCTCCAAGATCCCCGACGGCGTCAACCCCAGCGTGAAGGGCGCCAAGGGCGACACCGCTCCCCCGCCCCCGACCGACCCGACGAAGCCCAAGGATCCGGGCAAGGTCGATCCGGGCTTCGATCCGAACGATCCCAACGCGCCGCCGAAGAAGGATCCGCCGCCCGAGAAGGGTTTCGAGCCTCCGAAGCCGTAGGTCGACTCCCCCGTCGCGCGCGTTTTCATCAACACACCACTCCCACCGCGCGACTCTCCTGCATGAAGACGATCATCACCGCCCTGCTGATCGCCCTGCCGGCGTTCGGCCAGGAGAATGTCGACCTGAAGGAAGCACGCCTCGTGCTCGCCGGCTTCAACACCGCCTACCGCCGCGCCGGGGAGAACGAGGGCTGCCGGGAAGCGGCGATCTCCAACCTGCGGCAGAAGCTCCATCCGATCCTGCTCGAACGGCTCATCGACGTCGGCATGAAAGAGGACAGCGTGAAGGTCCGCGCTGTCGTAGCCGACGCCCTGGGCGAATACACCAAGTCGGAAAAGGCCGCCGAGGCGCTCGCAGGCTGGCTTCGCAAGGACCAGTTCAAGGAGGAATTCTACGTTCTTGACCAGCGTTGCCTGCAATCGTTGGGTCGCCTTTCGCCCGACGTGGCCAGGAAGCAGATCAAGGCCATCAACGCGTGGTTTGCATTCCGGGATGGCGGAAGCGCCAAGAGCGCCGTCATGGCCGCGGCCCTGATCCGCGACAAATCGAGCATCGAGCCGCTCATCGCGGAACTGGAACGCGTGCAGTTCGCGATGCGGAAGTGGCTTGAGTCGCAGAAGATCGGCGGCTGCGACGGCGGCTGAGGACAGGATTGCCCCGCCGTGGTTGCGGTGGAACAGAAGATCAAGAACGGCGAGAAGATCAACGACCCGCGAGTCGACCGCTTCTTCGCGCTGGTGGGCGCCGTCAACGAGGCGCTCCGCACGATCACCGGGCAGGACTTGAAGTGGCATCGTCAGTGGAAGGCGTGGTGGGACAAGAACGAGGCAGACTTCAAGGTCAAAGAGTAAAGCGAAGCCCGCGTCTCCCCGGCTACTGTTGCTTCACGTTCGAATCTGTGGGTGCGGCCGAGTCTTCTTCGCCGCGGCACGGTGCTCTTCGAGCCGAAACGCCGCTATTGAAGTAGCTGCGTTTTGGCCCGGAGGGCACGCTCAGGCCGATCGAAGACGCTGCAGTACTCACAGGTTCAGAGTTGAAGGGACACTACTGGCTTCTGGCTACTATCCACCGGCTCCTCTAGAATCCCGCGATGCCCTTCAGCGACCTCCAGGAGTTCATCAGCGCCCTCGAGAACGCCGGCGAGCTCGTCCGCATCCGCGCCGAAGTCTCGCAGGATCTCGAAATCACCGAGATCAACGACCGCGTCGTGAAAGAGGGCGGGCCCGCCCTCCTCTTCGAGCGCGTGAAGGGCCACACGATGCCCGTCGCCATCAACCTCTTCGGTTCCAACAAACGCATGGCGATGGCGCTCGAAGCCGATGATGTCGAGAAACTCCCCGAGCGGCTCGGCGCCTTCATCGAATTCGCGACGAGCCCGCCCAAGGGCGGCATCCTCGACAAGCTCAAAATGCTGCCGAAGCTCTTCGACCTCTCCGCCATCCTTCCCAAGCACGTCAACGACGGCATCTGCAAGGAGGTCGTCCTCAAAGGCGACAAGGTCGATCTCGACGCGATCCCGATCCTCAAGTGCTGGCCCCAGGACGGCGGCCGGTTCATCACCTTCCCGCTCGTCTTCACTCACGACCCCGACTCCGGCAAGCGCAACGTCGGCTGCTACCGGATGCAGGTCTACGACAAGCGCACGACGGCGATGCACTTCCACCCGCACAAGGACGGCGCCCGCCACTTGCGCGGCACGAAGAAGCGGATGGAAGTCGCCGTCGCCATCGGTGCCGACCCGGCGATGTGTTTCGCCGCCACCTGCCCGCTGCCGCCGGACGTCGACGAAGCGCTCCTCGCCGGCGCCGTGCGCGGCGAAGGCACGCGCCTTGTCAAGGCGGAGACCGTCGATGTCGAAGTGCCCGCGAACGCCGAGATCGTCCTTGAGGGCTGGATCGATCCGGCCGAGCGCCGCGTCGAGGGGCCGTTCGGCGACCACACCGGCTACTACTCGCTCGCCGACGAGTTCCCCGTCTTTCATGTCGAGTGTGTGACGCGCCGCAAGAGCCCCGTCTATCACACGATCATCGTCGGACCGCCGCCGCAGGAGGATTGCTACCTCGCGTACGCCATCGAGCGGCTTTTCCTGCCGCTGATGCGCATGCAGCTCCACGAGATCGTCGACTACCACATGCCGTTCGAAGGCGTGGTGCACAACCTCATGATCGTTTCGATCCGGAAGCAGTTCCCGGGCCACGCGCGCAAGGTGATGCACGCGATCTGGGGCCTCGGGCAGGCGATGTTCACGAAGGTCATCGTCGTCGTCGACCACGACGTGAACGTCCACGATTACCGCGAGGTGTCGTGGAAGGCGCTCAACCATATCGACCCTGAGCGCGATATCGAGTTCGTGATGGGGCCCATCGACATTCTCGACCACAGCTCGCGCCTGCCGGGGCTCGGCAGCCACATGGGGATCGACGCGACGCGGAAATGGCCCGGCGAGGGCTTCACGCGGCCGTGGCCGGATGAGTGCACGATGAGCCCCGAGGTGAAGGAGCGGGTCGAGAAATTGTGGAAGGGGCTCGGGATTTAGTCCACCCAGATCCCGGCCGCCCGGACTTCCCCCCGATGCTCGTGGATTTCGCCGAGCCACGGATCGAGTTCCCTCGACTTCGCGAAATCGCGCTTCGCGCGGGAGAAATCGCCGAGCTTCGCCCAGGCCCGGCCGCGATGCAGCCACGCCCGGGCGTCCCACCGGTTGATGACGAGCGCCGCGTCAAAGTCGAGGATCGCGCCGTCGAAATCGTCGAGCCCGATCCGCGCGATTCCGCCGTTGACGAGCGCCTGGAGATGGTCCTTCTTCCGCTTGAGTGACTCCGCGAAATCGGCAACCGCCCCCTCGAAGTCGCCGGCGATGCGCTTCACGTTCCCACGGCTGCACCACGCGAAGTGGTCGTCCGCTTTGAGCGCGATCGCCTTCGTGTACTCCTCAATCGATCGATGGAACTCCTTCATCCGCTCGTAGACGACGCCGAGATTGTGCCTCGCCTCCCAGCAGGCCGCGTCGAGCTTCAACGTCTGCTCGTAGTCGGCGATGGCGTCGTCGTAGTCCGCGAGGTTGAGCCGCGACAGGCCGCGCTGCGCCCAGCAGCACGAGCTTGACGGCGACATCTCGATCGCCTTGGACTGGTCCTCGACCGCTCCTGCATCGTCATGGGCCAGGCGTCGCGCGACGCCGCGGCAGAACCAGTTGCGATAGTCCGACGGCACGAGCTCGGCGGCCAGTTCGAAATCGGCGATCGCCTCCGGGTACTTCTGCCGGTCGCGCTTCACGTGCGCGCGGACGTGCACGGCCTCGGCGCACGCCGGATCGACCCTGAGCGCGGCGTCGATCTCTTTCATCGCGCCCTTGAGATCGCCCGCCTCCTGCTTCTTGCGTGCCTCCGCCGCGTGCTCCCATGCCTGCATGAGGAACTGAGAAGCGGGGGCGGCGGCCGGTTTCACCGCTATGCTCTCACCCTGTATGCCCCGCGCGATCGTCCGTCCACCATCCAACGCGTACGCGAATTGCATCCGCGAGGCGGCAGCGGGGCCCATCGACGTCGGCCTCGCCGTCGCCCAGCACGCCGGCTACGTCGCCGCGCTCCGGGCCTGCGGGCTTGACGTGATTTCGCTCCCGCCCGAGCCGGCGATGCCCGACGCCTGCTTCGTCGAGGACACCTGCGTCATCGTCGACGGCCGCGCGATCATGACGCGGCCCGGCGCACCGGCTCGGCGCGACGAAACGGCCTCCGTCGAACGCGCCCTGCCGATCCCCGCCGCGCGCATGGAGCGGGGAACTCTCGATGGCGGCGACGTCATCGTCACGCCGCGCATGATCTTCGCGGGGCGCTCGACCCGCACGAATGAAGAGGGCGTCGCGGAACTGGCGCGACTCGCGCTCCGCGAAGTCCGCGCGATCACCATCACCGGACTGCTCCATCTGAAGACGGGCGCTACGTGGCTTGGCGGCGACCTGATCGTCGCGCGGCGCGGGCGCTTCTCGCTCCCGGGCTTTGAATTTCTCGAAGTCGACGAACCGCGCGGCTCCACGGTGCTTGCGCATGGCCGGCACGCCGTCGTCAGCGCGGCCGCGCCACGCACGGCCGATCTCCTCGCGTCGCGCGGCTTCGAGGTCCACGCCATCGACATTTCGCAGTTCCACCTCGGCGACGCGGGCGTCACCTGCCTGAGCGTCATTCTCTGACGCGGGACCATTTCTTATTCGTTACACTTCTCTCGATGCCCTCCGAGACTCCGGGCACGCCCGACGCCCGCGACACCCGCCCCACGATGCCGGGCCTCGAAGGCTCCGCCCTCGGCACCGGCGTCAAGATCGGCGGCTACGAGATCACCCGCCAGGTCGGCCAGGGCGGCATGGGCGCCGTCTACCTCGCCTACCAGCCCTCCCTCCGCCGCTACGTTGCCCTCAAGGTCATGACCGGCAATGCCGACCCCGAGATGGTCGAGCGCTTCAAGCGCGAAGCCCGCGCCAGCGCCCGCCTTCGCCACCCCGGCATCGTCAGTGTCCACGAAGTCGGCGAAGACGCCGGCCGCCACTTCTTCACCATGGACTACGTCGGCGGCGGATCGCTCCACGGCCTCATGCGCCGCAACAAGGGCCGCCTCCCCGTCCTTCGCGCGTTCGAAATCGTCCGCAAGATCTGCGACGCGCTCGCCTACGCGCACGCACAGGGCGTCGTCCACCGCGATCTCAAGCCCCAGAACATCATGATGGACGAAAAGGGCGAGCCTCTCATCGCCGACTTCGGACTCGCCCGCCTGGCCGACGACGTCTCGCTCTCGCGCTCCGGCCAGATGGTCGGCACGCCGAGCTACATGGCCCCCGAACAGGCGCGCGGCGACGTCCGCCACACCGACAAGCGCAGCGACATCTGGTCCGTCGGCGCCTTCCTCTACGAGATGGTCTCCGGAATCCTCCCCTTCCCGGGAAAGACGACGATCGACGTCGTCATGGGCATCATGGACGACGACCCGCCTCCCCTCCGCCAGCGCAACGCGTCGCTTCCGAGGGACGCAGAGGCCGTCATCTTCAAGTGCATGGCGAAGGATCCGGCGAAGCGCTACCAGACCGCCGAGGAGCTGCGTGACGACATCGACCGATTCCTCAACGGCGTGCCGGTCACGGCCCGGCCAGTCACCCGCTTCCGCCGCTTTCTGTCGTGGCTGCGCCGCAACCGCGCGATGGCGCTCACCGCGTCGCTCGGGGTTCTCGGCGTCACGATCACGCTCCTCTACACCCTCTGGCTCGGGCCGGTGCTCAAGGCCTCCGCGCGCCGCGCCCGCCTCGCGAAGCTCGAGGCCGACGCCGGTGTCGCCGTCACCGACGCCGCCGCCCGTCTCATGAAATCGCTCGACGGCGCCAGCGACGTGGAACCCGTCATCCGCGATGCGAAGGAAGTGCAGTCCACGGTCCGGACGAAGCTCGCCGCCCTCGATCCGGAGGAAAAGGCCGCCGTCGAACGCGGCCTCGCGAAGTACGCGATCGGCCCCATCCTCTCGCGCGCCCACTTCATCAAGAAAGACTGGCCACTCGCTGCGCGCTACGACCCCACGGGACGATGGGGACTCAACGCGCAGATCGAAATCGTCAAGAAGCTCGTCGGGGACAAACGCCTTCCCGAAGCCGGCCTCGCGCTCAAGCGCATCCGCAGCAGGTTCCCGGGCAGTGAGGCGGCGAAGCTCGCCATCGCCGTCATGGGCGACGTGCTCTCGCAGCAGGGCGACCTCGACGGCGCGCTCGCCGCGTACCTCGAATCGGGCACGGAGAAAGAGCGGGTCGCGATTCTCCAGTCCATTACCGGCGAGCGGCAGAGCGTGCCGGTCGGCGCGGTCGCAACCGCCGCCGAATTCGGCCCGGCCGGCGTCGAGCCATTTCCGCTCCTGAATCTCAGCGCCCCGACGATCCTGCTTCCCTACCGCGCGAACCGGCCCGCGTTCAAGCTGACCCGCGATGGCCTCCTCGCGGTGCCATCGCCCCTGACCGTCCTTCCGCCCACCGATCAAGTCTGCGCCGTCTCCGACTGCGAGCTTGATGGCGTGGCGCCGCGCGAAGTGCTCGCCGCGGTCTACCGCCCCGGCGTCGGCGGCGGCTACGCGTGGATCGTGCCCGACGGCGACGGCTGGAAGCTCCGCCACCTCGAGATCTCCAACGCCTATCAGCCCACCGGCGTCGCCTCCGGCGATCTCGACGGCGACGGCCGCGACGAGGCCTTCGTGACGTTCATGTGGCGCTCGGGATCGCAGTGGATGGTGCAGTGGGACGGCGCGAAGCCTGCACACACACCGTGGTACCCGGGCCTGGAGCGCCCGTGGATCGCCAGCATTCTCATCGCGGACATCGACGCCGACGGGAGGCGCGAGCTCATCGTCGGCCGCACGACGCACGTCGGAAACCGGGTCGAGTTCTTCGAAGTGCGCGACAAACGCCTGGTGCTGGTCGAGTCGGTCGTCGTCGGCGCACCGGAGCGGCTGGCGCCGCTCGGGGACGGACTCCTGGGAATGCTCTGCGCGGTCGAGAGCGGTTACGTCACCCCGGAGATGATCGAACGCATCGGGCCCGATCCCCGCACGGCCTTCGTCGTGCTGCGCCGCCGCGAAGGCCGCAGCGAGGTGCTCCAGCGAGTCGACATCACCGCGGTCTGGACGCAGGAATCTTCGCTCGGGAACATCGCGAGTGCACGGCTGGCGGGGAGGAAGGCGATCCTCTGCGTCTCGAACCAGGGCGCGATGGATCCGCTCAAGAAGCGAAGCGAAGGCCAGCGTCTTCGCGTGATTCTCGACGACGCCTCCACGGCTCCCCATGCGTTCGGTCTGCCGTGGGGCTTCCACGCGTTCGTGAGCAGCGACCTCGACGGCGATGGCGAGTCCGAGATCATCGCCCTCCTGTGGGACCGCATCATCGTCCTCGGCAAGCGGACCGGTGCGGCGCCGAAGCTCCCGACGGTCGACCTGGAGCCCTCGCCGGCCAGCGAGGCCGCCGCCCTGCTGCGGGGCGCGGAGGACCTCCTTGGCTTCGACTCGTTCGACGCCGCACGCGAGCTGCTGGCCGAAATCGCCGCCCGTTTCCCGGGAACGACGGAGGCCGTCGAAGCCCGGAGGATGCGCGTCGATGCGCTGATGCGTTCCGCGGAGATCGACTTCGCTCTTTCGAGGCGCGATCCGAATCCAGCGACGGCCGTTGAGCTCGAGGAGCGCGCGGTTCGCAAGTGCCGCGAGGCGGCGACCGAGGCGCGCGCCGAGGCTGCCACCTGCGCGGACCAGCCGGCGCTGCGGCGTCGATTCCTGCTCCTTGCCGCCGACGCTTCCCGCCAGGCGCTCGACTTCGAGGGACAGCGCAACGACCTCGTCGCCGCGCTTCACTGCGCCCGATCGTTCGACGACTCGGCGCTGGAGAGTCGGATCCGCGGCGTCGAGGCGACCCTGGGCATGCGGGAGGTCATCGCCGGCGACTTCTGCCGCGAGGAGCTCCCCTTCATCACCGACGCGCCGGCGCGCGTTCGACGCTGCAAAGGCGGCCTGGAGGTCGCGTTCGACGCCCATTCGGAGCGCTTCATCGCGGGCGTTCCGGTGCGCTACGGCGGCGGCGCGCTGACCGTGTCGTTCGACCTCGAGCTCGAAACCAGTGTCTGGTCGGCGGGTGCGAACATCGGCTTCATCTATCGAGATCCCGTGCTGAACCAGAAAGACGCCGCGTCGGTCGCGCTCTGGCTGCACGGAACGACCGAATTCGACAAGCAGGGCGCGTCGTTCCGGGTCAGCGACGACACCGGTTTCCACGCGGACCGATACCGCGGAAAATGGCGCATCGCGTGGCAGTACTTCCCCGACGCACAGCTGACGACGTTCGACATTCGCGACGGGGAGGGGAAGGTGGTCCATCGCGGCCGGACGTCGGCCCCGCCGATGCTCGGGGGCGAGGGCGTCTTCGGAGTCTCGGTCGCGTACGGCGGCGGCGACGCCCTGCTGACGCACATGAGCCACCCGCCGGTCACGTCGATGCGCATCACGAACGTGGTCGTGAAGGGCAGCGATGTGAGCGTGGACCGGAATCCCCATCCCACCGCGCGCGGGTTCGAGCTCGACGCCGGCGGCGCCCTCTTCCGCGGCGACCTGGCGGCGGCCACGGAGCGGTACCGCCAGGCGCTTGAACGCGATTCGCGGATGGTTCGCGCGCGCCTCTACCTGGCGATGGTGACGGGCTCCGCCGCGCCGATCGTCGAGGCCTTCCGGGTCGACGCGTATGAGACGGTGTGCGCGATCGACGACGCGATGCGCGGCGCGGACGCCGCCTCAACGCTGGCGCTCGGAAAGGTGTTGCGCGACCTCTCGGAAGGCGCGAAGGGACTGCCGCACGCGGCGTGCCTCGAGTTTCTCGGCGACTTGGAGGAGGCGACGCAGGAGCTCGACAAGCTGCCGGCATCGCCGGCGAAGTTCTATCTCTATCGCCGCGGGCACCTGGGCGAGGCGGCGAAGCAGAACGAGGCGTGGGACTGGCTCTTTTCGCGCGGCATGAGGACGCCAGGGCTGGCGCTGCCGGTCGTCATCTGGGCGCCAGGCGCGGCCGAGTCCCGCGAGTCGTTGTGGCAGGAGCTTTCGGAGCTGAGGCTGGCAAACCGCGTGACCGTCGAGGACTATCGCGCCTGGGTCGCGTCCAGCCGCTATCTCCTGCTGGCGCCGGACGATGTGCGGATCCTCAAGTTCCGATCGCAGCTGGCCACGCGCCTTGGCCAGGAGGGTCATGCCGAGCTGGACGCCCTTGCGTGGTCGCGTCTCGCGCCCGGCGATTCGAATGCGCACCTCTTCGCGGCGACCGTCTATGCCAGGCGGCGCCACCTGCTTCCGACGATGGAGTTCCTGGAGAAGGCGGTGAACGCCGGGCTGAGCGACGCGGGCATGCTGGACGCGCCGGCGTTCCAGTTCCTCAAGGACAAGCCTGCGTTCGCGGAGCTCAAGAAGCGGATCCGCTGAGTCCTCTCACGTCTTCACCTCTCACTCCCTCACGCGTTCGCATCGTCACGCCGCGAAACGGAGCGAGCCCCGGCTTGGGTCCGGGGCTCGTCTGAATTTTTCCGCCTGAAGCGTGAGAGCTCCAGGCGGACAGCTGGGGTGGGGTATTGAGTCCTAAGGTAAGTTTCCCTCGTGATCCCGTCGGGGGTCTCTCCGCCCCGACACATAACTTATAACATCCAATTTATAATTTGTCAAGGCCGATTCGAGACGACTCCGACGGGCGTCGCAAAGCGGTAGCCGACGCTGCGCACCGTTTCGATCCGCTCTCCCGCCGCGCCCAGTTTGCGCCGAAGCGACGCGATGTGCACATCCACCGACCGCTCCGCGCTCGCGGGCGGGAAGGCGGCGCGGTCGGCCGCCACGAGCTGCCGCCGCGTGTAGGAGCGCCCCGCGGGCGTCACCAGCCACCGCAGGATCTCGAACTCGCACGGCGTGAGCGGCTCGCGCAGCGACGGACGCAGCACGGTGCGCGTGTCGACGTCGAGCATCACCGGCCCGGCCCCGACGATGCGCTCGCGCCCGGCGGGCAGCTTCCACGCCAGCGCCTCGCGCACGCGCTGCCACGCCTGCTCTTCGTCGATCGGCATCGACAGCGTGCCCATCGCGCCGAGCTCGAGCCCGGCGCAGACCTCGGCTTCCTGGCCCGCGCGCGCCATCAGCAGCACGGGCGTCCGCGCGGTGGCCGACTCGGCCCGCAGCCGCCGCACCAGCGTCAGCGCCTGGTCGGTGTCGAGGCCGACCAGGATGGCCCGTGGCTGGCAGGCGAACGCGCGCGCAAGTCCGTCCGCGCCGTTCTTCGCGATGGTGAGCTCCACGCCCTGAAGCGACAGGGCCAGCCGGAGGAAATTGAGCTCGCCGCGGTCCCGGCCGACGGCCAGGATGGGAATGACCGGCATGGACGTCCCCCTCTGTCTGATGCTCCCCGCCGCGCTCTCTCTTCGCGGCGGTCAGCGCTCCCTCTCCAAGGCGCGCACCGGCGGTTCGACTCGCGGCGCATCCACGCCGCCCGCCCGCCACCGGTATTACGAGTCTAGCATATGACTCGCCCGGGGCAAGCGATTTCTAATTTGTATTTTATAGTTTATAGTTTGCAATGAAGCGGTCGCCGAGCTCGTCCGTCTCCGCGCGCCGCCCGAGCTCGCCGCTCACCGACGCCACCGCGCACGCCGCCACGCCGCACGGGTTGATCGATCCGAACGGCGCCAGGTCGTTCGACACGTTCAGCGCGAAACCGTGCATCGACATCCCCTGCGCGACGCGGATTCCCAGCGACGCGATCTTGCCCCGCTTCGTCCAGACGCCGACGGCGTCGTTCCGGCTCCGCCCCTCGACGCCGACGTCGGCGAGCGCCGCGATGATCGCATCCTCGATCCGCCGCACGTGCTCACGCACGCCGATCCGCGCGGCCCGCAGGTCGAGAATCGGGTAGCCGACGAGCTGCCCCGGCCCGTGATACGTGACGTCGCCGCCGCGGTCGATGCGAACGACGGGGATCCCGCCCGCGTTCAGCACGTTGGCGACGTCGGCGTTCTTCCCGAGCGTGAAGACCGGCGGATGCTCGAGGAGCAGCAGCGTGTTCTCGCGGCGCCCGGCGATCTCGCGCTGCAGGGCCCACGCTTTCTCGAACTCGATGAGCCCGAGCTTCCGGACCGCGAAGGCGAGCGTCGTCTTCACGCTACTCGGCCGGAAGCAGGATGCCCTTGATGTCCTTGAGCTCGATCCTCGCCCGGATCTCCTCGATCAGCTTCGGCGGCACGGGATCGTCGACGGCGACGAGCACGATCGCCTGCTTTCCGCGCGCGTCGCGCCCCACCTCCATGCGCGCGATGTTGATGCCGCCGCCGCCGAGCACGGTGCCGAATTTCCCCACCATGCCCGGCACGTCGGGGTAGAGCATCATCAGCATGTGGCGCGACGGCCGGATGTCGATGTCGAAGTCGTCGATCGCGACGATCCGCGCCTGGCCGCCCTCGAAGATCGTCCCGGCGATCGAACGGTTCCCTTCGTCCGTCCCCACGCGAACCGTCAGCAGGCTCTTGTAGTTCCCGGCGTCCTTCCGCCGGTTCTCCGTCACGACCAGCCCCGTCTCCCGCGCGTAAATGCGCGCATTCACGATGTTGACTTCGCTGCCGACAATGCCCGCGAGCATCCCGCAGATCGCCGCGCCGGTGATGGCCGCCGTGTCAAAGCTCCCGATCGCCCCCGCACACGTGACCTCGATATCGCGCGGCTTTCCGCCGGCGAGCTGGAACGCCATCGCCCCCAGGGATTCCGAGAGCTTCAGGTACGGCGACAGCGACGGGTCGGCGACGTTCAGGTTCACCGCGTTCCGCACCAGTCCCGTCCGGAAATAGGCGACGAACTGGTGCGCGATGTCGACCGCCACCTTGACCTGCGCTTCTTCCGTCGACGCGCCAAGGTGCGGCGTCAGCACCACGCTATCGAGCTTCAGCAGCGGCGAGTCGGCCGCGAGAGGCTCGACCTCGAAGACGTCGAGCGCCGCCCCGGCGATCGTCTTCGCGGCGAGCGCATCGGCCAGCGCCTTTTCGTCGATGATGCCGCCCCGCGACGCGTTGATGATCCGCGCCGACCGCTTCATCATCTTGAGCTGCGCCGCGCCGATCATGTGGCGCGTCTTCTCGGTCATCGGAACGTGCAGCGTGATGAAGTCGGACTCCTTCAGCAGGCGATCCCACTCCACGAGTTCCACGCCCAGGACCTCCGCGCGCTCCTTCACGAGCAGCGGGTCGAAACCGAGCACGCGCATCCCCAGCGCTTTCGCCGCGCGCATCACGTGCGCCCCGATCTTGCCGAGCCCGACGATCCCGAGGGTCTTGCCCTCGAGTTCCACGCCGACGTTCTTGTTGCGCTCCCACTTGCCGGACCGGACCTGCGCGTCGGCCCGCGCAACGTTGCGCGCGCTCGCGAGCATGAGCGCCATCGCGTGCTCCGCCGCGCTCGTCACGTTCCCCAGCGGCGCGTTCATGACGATCACGCCGCGCCGGCTCGCGGCATCGACGTCGATGTTGTCCACCCCGATGCCAGCCCGGCCGATGATCTTCAGCCGCGACCCCGCATCGATGATCTCCTTCGTGACCTTGATCGCGCTCCGCACGACAAGGCCCTCGTACCCGCCGATGATCGCCTTGACCTCGTCGGGCTTCATCTTGCCCTTGTTGTCGACCTCGACGCCGCCTTCCCGCAGGGTGCGCGGGCACTCTTCCACAACGTCGTCGGCGATGAGGACTTTCGGCATGTGCGGTTCCCGTAAAGGAGGGCACATTGTAGGGAGGAGGCCGGACGGGGTCTACTTCCGCGCGGGGCCGACGTCCGCCCTGAGCGGATTGCCTTTTGCGTCGGTCAGGCGGGCGACCAGGTGCCAGGGGTTGTCGTTGCTGGCGCTCTTGATCAGCAAGAAGTTGCGGCCGTCCTTGAGGTGGAACCGGAAGGCCCAGTCGTCGGGCTCCGCCGTGTCGGGCCGCTCCGTGCGCTTGCCGACCTCGGCGCCATTGACGAAGAGCTTGATCATGTCGGTGCTGCCGAACATCAGGCGCGCCCACTGACCCTTCTTCACCGTGACGTACGTTGCAAGGTAGCACGTCGCTCTCACGCCGGCGTTGGGCGAGAAGTGCTTGTTGATGTTGATGACGTCGTCGCCCGCCTTCAAGGGCTGCCACCCCTTGAGGTCGCTCTCGAGGTTCAGCTCGTTGATGTGAGGGTTGTCCAGCCCCTTGTCATCCGTGTTCGGATACCGCTCGCTGACCAGCACGAAGCGTGACAGGTACGGCCCCTGCGGCAGCGGCGGCGGTGCTTCCTGGTACATCCGTGTCGTGATGTGGTCGAGCAGGATGTGCCGATACCATTCCATCCCCTTCTTGTCCTGGCAGCAGCCGTTTCGCGGGTTCTCGCCGACATCCGGGACCAGCCTCGGGTTGTATCCCGCGCAGCGCTCCAGCGTTCCGCGCAGGCTGCGGAGGAAGTGGTGGGTCTCGATCTCGCCGTCGCCCTTGACGTCGTCGGCCGCCAGCATGAAGTTCCACGCCCGCGCGTACTTCCAGCGTCCCATCCAGCGGGCCCGGTCCAGGAACGGGATCGACTGCTTCGCGTCGCCCACCATGTAGACAAAGACCTGGTCGAATTCACCGTCCTTCGGCTTGATCTTCGGAAAGTTGCGCTCGAACTCGTCGATGTCCATCCACGAGCCGTTGTCTTCGCGGCGGAGCGACTTGACGGGGTCTTCGAGCGGCATGAAGGTCACGCTGGCCTTCATGGCGCCGCGCGACGACTCCCACACCGTCTTTTCGAATGCCGTGACGCCTTCCTTCAGCGCCTTGATCGTCGCGTCACTCAGCCGGTACGACGCGACCAGGTCGCCCGTCTTGAGCGTATACGCGCGGCAGACCACCGCCAGCACCCGCCAGGGCGCCGCCTTTTTCTCGTCGGCGTTCGCCGGGAGGTGCTCCTGCACGGCATGGCGCCGCTCGCGCGCCGCCGCGCCCTGCTCGTCGGTCGCGGCGCAGGTGTCGATGACGCGCTCGTAGTGGTAGAAGGCCCGATCGAAGAGTTCGGCCGACTCCGCCGTCTCGGCCGATTTCAGGTGCTTCTCCGCCGAGGTCTCCGCTTCTTCAAACGGATCCTGGCCGCCCGGGGCGAGCAGGAAAAGGACGACCGCGAGCCGCATCACCTATGCTACGCGCGGGCGCTAGTCTTTGTTGACGCGCTCGAGATACTCGCCGCTGCGCGTGTCGACCTTGATCACCTCGCCCTCCTTGATGAAGGGAGGCACCTGGACGATCGCGCCGGTCTCGAGCTCGGCGGGCTTGTAGACGTTCGTGATCGTCGCGCCCTTGAGCGACGGCTCCGTCTTGACGACCTTGAGTTCAACCGCGGGAGGCAGGTCGACGGCGATCGCGCTTCCATCCAGGAAGTTGATCTTGACCTGGAGGTTCTCCTTGAGCCAGCGCGCGTCCTCGCCCACGAGCTCCTTGTGGATCTCGAACTGCTCGTAGTTCTCCGTGTTCATGAAGACGAAGCTCTCACCGTTCTGGTAGAGGTACTCGCAGCCCTGCTGGTCGATGTAGGCGAGCTCCAGCTTGTCCGAGGAGCTGAAGCGCTGGATGCGCGCGCCTCCCGTCTTGATGTTCCGAAGCTTGATCTGGATGATCGCACGCCAGTTTCCGGGCGTGATGTGCTCCACGCCGTCCACCCGACAGATGTTGCCTTCGAACTTGATGATGTGGCCCGTCCGGATTTCGGTCGCCTGCAATTCAGTCATGACTACTCGCGCTCGGGGCCTTCGTAGATCCAGACATGGTCGGCGTGCTTCCAGGTTACGAGTTCGTCGCTCGCGAAGAAGATCGGGATTTCGCGCGCGACGGACTCCGGCGAGTCGGAGCCGTGGACGAGATTGAAGCCCTTGGACATTCCGTAGTCGCCCCGGATGGAGGCGTTCTCAGCTTCGCGCCCGGAGGTCTTGTTCGCCGTGCCGCCCATGAGCGTCCGCCAGATCTTGATTGCTTCCTTGCCTTCCAGCGCCATCACGACGACCGGCCCCGATGCGATGAAGTCGACGAGCCCGTCGTAGAAGCCCTTGCCCTTGTGGATCGAATAGAGCTCCTTGACTTTCGTCGCGGGCAACTGCGTGAACTTGAGCCCGATGATATGCAGACCCTTCTCCTCGATCCGCGTGATGACGCGACCGATAAGGCGGCGCTGCACGCCGTCCGGCTTGATCATCGCAAAGGTACGTTCCATGTCATCTTCCTCGCTTGGGGGGCCTGCCCTCCGCAGCGCCGCCCGGGCGCGAAGGAGGGCGCAGAGTGTAACAGAGCCCCCGCCCCGGTTCAACCGCTCCTCACGCCTCACCGGCCAGGGGGTGAACGTTGAAGAAACAGGAATCCTGCCGGGATCAGAGCGGCTAGTGGTCCGTCAACCTTGAATCTGTGAGTACGTAGCGCGGCATAGCCGCAACCAAACTCGGAGGGAAGTAGACACGGCGTCCATCCGTGGGTAGGAAGGGAGTTGCAACACAACCTTTCCACTCAGGAGGACGCCGTGGAGCGATTTATA